>Ga0207674_10004563_pt1 | contig 16637 bp, 13 predicted proteins | sample KBSCornC72_FD_184303 | JGI IMG/M metagenome (GOLD analysis project Ga0207674, IMG submission 184303) | Corn rhizosphere microbial communities from Kellogg Biological Station, Michigan, USA - KBS Corn C7-2 (SPAdes) (version 2) | ecosystem: Host-associated > Plants > Roots > Rhizosphere > Soil ... | reverse complement strand
CGGCCGAGCAGGTGCCCGAGTTCTTCACCACGGCGCAGCGACTGGAGCGCGCGGTCGAGGACGGCCTGGGCGCCGACGGCTCGATGATCCTGATCAACAACGTGGTCAGCCAGTCTGTCCCGCACCTTCACCTGCACGTGATTCCCCGGAGCAAGGGCGATGGCCTGCGGTTCTGGCTCGGGCCGCGGCACCCGTACGACGAAGCTCACCCGGCGGAAGGCTACGCGGAGAAGATCAGGGCCGCCCTGCCCAGCTGAATGGGCCGCGCTGAACCATGCGACCCGTCCCGGCGTTACGGTTGGGTAATAGGCACCGGCCACGGGAGAACCTTCATGCCCGACGATCCCAATGGATTCGCGCGTGACCTGTTCGACGGGCTCCCAGCCCGGTACGACCGGCTCGCTGAGCTCCTCTCGTTCGGACAGAACGGGCAGTGGCGGGCCGAGATGGTGGGTCACGTCGTCCCCGCGGACGGCGTGATCCTCGACGTGGCGTCCGGCACCGCCGGCGTGGCGCTGCAACTCGCCGCGCGCAACGCTCGCGAGCAGGGGCGGGCCCGGGTGGCGGGCGTGGACCTGACCGAGGCGATGCTCCGCCAGGGACAACGACGGGTGGTCGCGGCCGGGATGCGGGACCGCATCTCGCTGGCGGTCGCGCGGGGCGAGCAGTTGCCCCTTCCCGACGCCAGCGTCGACGCGCTCACCTTCACCTACCTGCTCAGGTACGTACAGGACCCGCAGGCGACGCTGGCCGAGCTGGCCCGCGTGCTCAAGCCGGGGGCGCCGATGGCCAGCCTGGAGTTCTGCGTGCCGACCGGGCCGCTGTGGCATCCGGCCTGGTGGGCGTACACCCGGATGGTGCTGCCGGCCGGCGGCCTGCTGCTAGGCGGCCGGGAGTGGTTCCGGGTGGGCCGCTTCCTCGGCCCCAACATCTCCGCGCACTACCGCAGGTACCCAGTCGCCTGGACCGTGCAGGCATGGGAGAAGGCGGGCCTGACCGACGTCGGGACCCGGGTGATGAGCCTCGGTGGCGGCCTGGTGATGTGGGGCACCCGTGCAGGCGGGTGAGACGAAGCCGGCTTATTACGCGGCGAGGCCGGGGCGGTGGCGGGATTGGTGGACGCTGCTGCACCCGCCGTACACCGCGTGGCACCTGTCCTACGTGGTGATCGGCGCCGCGCTGGCGCCGCGGGTGCTGGTCAGCAACCTGATCGCGACCGTACTGGCGTTCTTCCTCGCGGTCGGCCTGGCCGCGCACGCCCTCGACGAGCTGCGCGGCCGTCCGCTGCGGACGGCCATCCCGTCCGCCGTATTGGTCGCCGTGGTGGTGGCTGGCCTGCTGGGCGCGCTGGTGCTCGGCGTGTTCGGGGTGATCCGGGTGGGCTGGACGCTGATCCCGTTCATGGTGGCGGGCCCGGTGCTGGTGATCGCGTACAACGCGGAGCTGTTCGGCGGCCTGATGCACACGGACTTCGGCTTCGCTCTCGCCTGGGGCGCGTTCCCCGTGCTCACCGCGTATGTGGCCCAGACCGGGACGCTGGCCCTGGCGCCCGTCCTGGCCGCGGCCGGGGCGTACGCGCTGTCCGCGGCGCAGCGCCAGCTGAGCACCCCGGCCAGGAACATCCGGCGGCGCGCGCACCGGGTGGAGGGCAGCATCATTTACGCCGACGGGCGGACCGAGCCGGTCACCGCCGACACCCTGCTGCAGCCGCTGGAGCGGGCGCTGCGCGCGGCTTCCTGGGCGATCATCCTGCTCGCCGCGGCGCTGGCGGTGGCGCGCCTGACGTGACCCGCGGCTGGCCGGCCGCAAAGCTTGCGCCATCAGGGCCGGTGGGCATTTGGCTACTTTCAGTAACTTGCTATCATCGTTAAGTCAAGGGAGTTACTCCGGGATGGCCGGGAAGCCGGAATGATTCGCATTTCGGACGAGCCCCGCAGTCACGCCAGTCCCAGCTCATTACTGGGATTGGCGTGAAAAACCACATAAAGTGACGTTTCGGGAGAAAGGTGAGTCATCGGAACTCCTGTCTGAACGCGCCGTCCGTGGCCCATAATTGACAGGAGCGCAGCGATGCCATCAGGAGACCGCACGTGACATCCGGCATGTCGGCTAAAGGCAGCGCTCTCGGGGCAGGCGCTCCCGGGGGCGATGTCGCATCGAGCCGTGCCCCGATGCCCCGGGCTGCTGGCAACGGAACCAAGCCAGACCGCGAGTCAGCCGACTCCAGTGAATCCAGCACCGGCACGAACTTCCAGGAGGCCGGGATCACCGACACCCCGGAAACCTCGCATCCGGCCCTGTCCTCGTCCGTGCGGACGCTGATCCTCGGGATCGACTACGACGGGCGCATCGTGCAGCACGACAGGAACGCGGCCAAGATCCTGGCGCGCCAACCCGAGGAGCTGCTCGGCGCGCAGCTGATCGAGCTGACCTCGGGCTCGCACGGGAACCATGGCCAGGCGGACCAGGCGCAGGGCAACTCGCACGCGAGCCGCCCGGGTGACGCCGCGGCTGCGGTGGCCGGGCTGCTCGAGGCCATCCGTTCGGATCGTGAGGGCAGTGCCATGCTCACGATCGACACCCGCGACGGCCCCCCGGCCGAAGCGGTGGTGACCGTCCACCCGATGCGGGCCGGCGGGACCAGCCTGGCCGCGCTGGCGCTGCTGCGCATCCCCGCGCCCAACTCCGAGCGGTTCGTCGATCCCGCGCTCATGCGCAGGCAGATGCTCGACGACGCGCTCACCAGGATCGGCGACACGCTCGACATCGACGACGTGGCCCGCGTCCTGCTCGACGCGATCGTGCCGCACTTCTGCAACGTGTCCGGCCTGCTGCTGCTGGAGAGCCTGGCCGGGGACGACGAACTGCCGTCGCACGGGCCGGAGGGGTCGGTGCCGCTGCGCCGGATCGCGCTGCTCCACGACCGGAAGGATCAGGCCTGGGAGGCCACCTTCCCGACCGGCGAGATCCTGCGATACCCGCATAACACGCCGTACTACCGGTGCATGGACACCGGCGCGCCGGTGCTCGAGGCGACCATCACCAAGGCCCAGGCGAGCGAGATCGCCAAGGCCTGGCGGCGTAAGCCAGTGGCCAAGCTGCTGTCCGGCGCCTCCATGGTGGTCCTGCCGCTCATCGCGCGCGGCACCATGCTCGGCTTCTTCGTCTGCACCCGGCAGGAGGGGTTCCGCCGGTTCGACGCGTACGACGTCGAGATCGGCATGGACTTCGCGACCCGGGCCGCCGTGTTCATCGACAACGCCCGCCGGTACAGCCGGGAGCACGCGACCGCGCTGACGCTGCAGCGGAGCATGCTGCCGACAGGGCTCTCCGCGCCGTCCTCGGTCGAGGTCAGGCACCGCTACCTGCCGGGCAGCAAGATGATCGAGGTCGGCGGGGACTGGTATGAGTCAATCGCGCTGCCCGGGGGGCGGGTCGCGCTGGTGGTCGGGGACGTGGCCGGGCACGGCGTGCGCGCCGCCGTCACCATGGGCCGGCTGCGCACCGCCATCCACACCCTGGCCATGCTCGAGCTGCCGCCCGCCGACTCGCTGCTGCAGCTCGACGAGCTCATGCACACCCTCGGCGAGCGCGAACCGCACTTCGCTACCTGCGCCTACGCCGTCTACGACGCGGTCAGCGGGGAATGCGAGGTGGCGGTGGCCGGCCACCTGCCGCCGCTGCTCGTGCACCCGGACGGCACCAACGAACTGCTCGACGTGCCGCCCTCGCCGCCGCTCGGCATCGGCGACGGCGAGGTGGAGAGCCGCCGGTTCCAGGTGGAGGACGGCAGCCTGTTCGTCCTGTACACCGACGGCCTGGTGGAGAACAAGGGCCAGGACATCAGCGACGGGCTGGCCCGGCTGCGCGGCATCTTCGGCCCTGGCTCGCCGACGCGGCCGCTCGAGGACCTGTGCAAGGCCGCGCTGGACGGGGTGTACTCCGATCACCAGCGCGACGACATCGCGATGCTCATCGCGCGGCTGCGGCGGCTGCCCGAGGACAACTACGCCTCGTGGACGCTCGCGCCGAAGCTAACCTCGGTGCGGGAAGCGCGTTCGGTGCTGGCCGAGCCGATGAAGCGGTGGGAGCTCGAGGACCTGATCCCCACCACCGAGCTGCTGGTCTCCGAGCTGGTGACCAACGCGGTCAAGTACTCGCGCGGCGAGGTCACGCTGCGGCTGGTCAACGAGCGGGCTCTGGTCTGCGAGGTCATCGACTCCTCCGGCGCGCTGCCGAGGCTGCGCTCGCCGAACGGAGACGACGAGAACGGACGCGGCCTGCAGGTCGTGCGCCAGCTCTCCCAGCGCTGGGGCGCCCGCCGGACGACGGCCGGCAAGGTCGTCTGGTGCGAGCAGCCGCTGCCGGGGAGCGCTGGCATGGAGGAGCCGCAGCCCTTCCACTGACCGGGCGCTATTCGACCGTGACGCTCTTGGCCAGGTTGCGCGGCTTGTCGATGTCCCGGCCCAGCTTGGCCGCCACGTGATAGGCGAGCAGCTGCAGCGGGACGTTCAGCAGCAGGGGCTCGAGCTCGGGTTCGCCGCGGGGCACGCGGACGACCGCGTCGGCCAGGCCTGACGGCAGGTCAGTGCTGGTCACCGCGATGACCGGGCCGCCGCGCGCCTTGATCTGCTCGATCGTGGAGACGTTCTTCGACACCAGGTCGTCGCTGGGCACGATGACCACGCTCGGCATCGAGGAATTGATCAGGGCGAGCGGGCCGTGCTTCAGCTCGGCCGCCTGATAGGCCTCGGCGTGGACGTAGGAGACCTCCTTCAGCTTCTGCGCGCCCTCGCGGGCCACCGGCCAGCCGCGGACGCGGCCGATGAAGAACATGTGCTCGGCCCCGGCGAACTGGCGCGCGATCTGGGCGATCTGTTCCTCGGCGGCCAGGACCTGCTCGATCTGCCCGGGCAGGGCGCGCATCCCCGCCACGATCCGCTGGCCGGAGGCCGAGGACATGTCGCGGACCCGGCCGAGCAGCAGCGCGAGCAGGGCGAACGTGGCCGCCATGTTGGTTAGCGCCTTGGTGGAGCAGACGGCGATCTCCGGGCCCGCGTGCAGGAAGACCCCGTGACCGCACTCCCGGCCGATCGCGCTGCCCACCACGTTGACCGCGCCGATGACCTGCCCGCCCTTGCGCCGCAGTTCCTGCACCGCCATCAGCGTGTCCAGCGTCTCGCCGGACTGGCTGACCGCCACGTACAGCGTGTCGGGGTCGACGACCGGATTGCGGTACCTGAATTCCGACGCGGGCTCCGCATCGGACGGGATACGCGCCAGTTCCTCGGTCAGCACCGCGCCCATCTGCCCGGCGTAGTAGGCCGAGCCGCAGCCGAGGAACTTCACCTGCCTGATCGACCTGAGCTGGCGCGCGTCCAGGTCGATGCCGCCCAGCTTGGCCGTTGCGAACCGCTCGTCGAGACGGCCGCGCAGCGCCCGGCGCAGGGCCTCCGGCTGGTCGTGGATCTCCTTGCGCATGTAGTTCTCGAACGAGCCGAGCTCGTAGTCCCCGGCCTCGGCCTCCACCGTGGTCGGCTCCTTGGCCTGCCGCTCTCCCGGCCCGCGCCGGTCCCGCTCGTCGAGCGCGGCGGTGCGGAAGTCGGAAGCGTGCACCGTGGCCACTTCGGCGTCGTCCAGGTACACGACCTGCTTGGTGTAACGGACCAGCGCGGCCACGTCGGAGGCGACGAACATCTCCGACTCCCCGATACCGAGCACGATGGGGCTGCCATTGCGCGCCACCACCAGCTCGTTCGGGTTCTTGGTGTCCAGCACGACCAGGCCGTAGGTGCCTTCCACGTGGCGCAGGGTCTGGCGGACAGCGTCCTGGAGGCTGGTGCCCTCGGTGGCCTCGGCGGCGATCATGTGGGCGAGCGCCTCGGTGTCGGTCTCGCTGACCAGCTTGACGCCGCCGGCGATCAGCGCCTCCCTGAGCTGCTCGGCGTTCTCGATGATGCCGTTGTGCACCACGGCGATCCGGCCCTCGGTATCGGTGTGCGGATGGGCGTTGACCTCGTTCGGCTCACCGTGCGTGGCCCACCTGGTGTGGCCGATGCCGATCGTGGCCTTCGTACCCGTGGTTCGGCCGCTCGCCCGGTCCTCAACCCGGTCCCTGAGATCCTGGACGCGGCCTGCCGTCTTGGTCACCTGCAGGCGGTTGCGGTGGATGACGGCCAGCCCGGCCGAGTCGTAGCCCCGGTACTCGAGGCTCCTGAGTCCCTCGAGTAGCACTGGCACCGCGTCCCTGCGGCCGATGTACCCCACGATTCCGCACACGTGAACCCCTCCTTGGCTGTTCGGCTGGCCTTGGCGCTATCCGTACACGATGCGCCGGAGCTGGCGCTCCGACAGTCCTGGCGCCGTGAACCTGCGCTGCCCGAGCTCGGCCGCTATCAGCGGCCAGATCTCGTGGTTCTTGCGCTGGCGTTGCTGCAGTTCGATGTGACGCCTGCGGACGAACTCCTCGACGGTCTCGCTGAAGTACGTCGCCACGTCGGCTACGACCCGGACCGCCGTGGGCTGCGGAAGGCCGGTCGAGGCGGCCAGGTAGCGCGCGAGGTCCTGCGGGAATGGGTCGGCCGGGGCTCCGGGCCGTCCCGGGTGCCCGCTTCGTCCGGGGTCTCGGGAGTCTTCGGGGCCTGGCATGCCTACTTCTTACTAGCTGCGCGCGCATTTCGGCAAGATTCTTGCCCGATTCCGGGCAAGAATCACTGATGTCAGGGACGTGCGCCGAACATACCCGCCGGACAGCGGGGCAGACGCGTAGCGCGGGCTACGGGGCCTGGGGGCCGGCGGAGACCATGTGCGTCTTGTTGCGGCCGGTCTCCTTGGCGTGGTAGAGGGCCGCGTCGGCGGCGGCGAGCATGTCGGTGAGCTCTTGGCTCTCGCTGGTCAGGGCCGCGACGCCGACCGAGATCGTGAGCTTGATGACCGGCCCGGACTCGTCGTTGTCCTCAACGGGAACGGACAGGGCCGCGACATGGGCGCGGAGGCGTTCCGCGACGTTAAGCGCGTCCACCTCGCGCGCCTGCGGCAGCAGGATCGCGAACTCCTCCCCGCCGAACCGCCCGGCCAGGTCGTAGACGCGCAGCTGGTTGCGCAGCGTATCGGTGACAGCCCGCAGCGCCTTGTCTCCCGCCAGGTGGCCGTAGGTGTCGTTGACCGACTTGAAGTGGTCGATATCGACCAGCGCGAGCGCCAGCGGGCTCTTCGTCCGGATGGCCCGGGCGATCTCGGTCGCGGCCTCCTGCTCCCAGGTGGACGCGTTGAGCAGTCCGGTCTTCGTGTCGACCCGCGACTGGGCGAGGAGCTGGGCATGCATCATGAACCGGCGGGCCAGCAGCACCGTGGGCACGGCGAAAACAGCAAGCGCAACGTTAACGGCGACAACAACGGTTATCAGGACTCCCAGATCGAATTCGGCAAAGTCGCCCTGCAGCGCCTCGCGGTTCAGCTCCAGCTCGCGCAGGCGGACCGTCGGATCGCTGAGCTTGATCGCGACCGCGATCATCGCGTTGTGCCCCCTGCCCCCGACAATCTCGCAGACGGCAACGGCCATGGTCCACGTCAGCGCGTGCACCCCGGTGCCGATCGAGGCACCGGCGAAGGAGTCAGGGAAGGCGCGGAAGACAACGGATGCCGCGCCGTAGCACAGGCCCATCGCGGCGACAGTGAACACCCTTCGGTACACCAGGCCCCGGTACACCCACCACTGCGTGAGCAGGTATAGCGGGATCGGCGTGATCATCGCATAGACGGGCGGCAGCAGGACGGCGATCGGCAGTACCCAGACCGTGATGAAATCCCTGGTCATCCTGCCGTGCAGGTAGACGGCCCGAGGCGTGGCCGCGACCGAGATCAGGCCGCAGGTCAGCAAGAGCAGGAACTTCCACAGCTCGGCCGCGTGCCACGTCGTCTGGGATACCGCGTAGCAGGTGAGCGCGAGCGCCACTACCGGCACCACTCCGATGTACCAGCGCAGAAACCCCGGAAGCTGCCACCATGCCCAGCGTCTGGGATCAGCACGCAACAGCCAACGGCGTGTGACAGACGAGGCGTTCAAACTCCACCGTTCCCATTGGGACGCGACAGGCTCGTGTCTAGTCGGCAGCTCACCGTAAAGGACTAGCTCCGTATAGCTACCTTAACCCATCTTTCCCGTCTTTAGCACTATTGCCGCGGTTTGGCCGTACATCAGCCGACCAAGAGGGGCTAAATGGGGTTTGACGAGCAACGATACCCGGCACGCGGCCGCCGGCGAGGGTGAGCACGGCCGACATAGCCGACCGGCAGGAGGGAGACAGATTATGCGCGTCGCATGGACCTGAACGTTCACGTCAGCCCTTCCAGCGCGACTCATTAGGGGAACCCGCAATGCGCGACACATGGACTTGAGCGGAGTCTTAAGGATCACCAACGAGACGGCAAGACCCGGACGGAGGGCCGTCAGGACCAGCGCCACGCAGGTTAGCACGGCCACCAGCTCCAGCCACGCGTTCACCTGCCCGGATCCGCGGGCAGGACCGGACACGGCGTAGCGATCACGGGGCGACCACCGTCGACGCTGTCACCAAGCCGGGGCGACAGGCCCTCCGCCGAGCCTTGTCGGGTACGAACGGCGATCCAGCTAGCCATTTCCGCGTAGCCGCACCGAGCTTCCGGCCGCGACGCGACCGGGACGCCGTCCCGCCGCATGCCGTCCGCCGGGCGGGGACACGCCACGCCACCTGAGGGTAAGGATGACGGCTACGACCGCACCGATCCCGCCGCCTACGGCGATGACCACGGCGGGAGAGACGAGCTCCGCGGCGGCGCCGGCCGCCACGAAGGCGACTCCCTGGCCGACGATCACGCCCATGCTGGCGATGCCGAAGGCCTGAGCCCGCCGTTCGTTCGGCGTCCTGATCACGAAGGCCGTGTTGGCCGCGATCTGGTAGACACCGAACGCGGCCGAGGCTGAGAAGATCACCAGCGAGACGGCAAGGCCGGGGTGCAGGACCGTCAGGATCAGCGTGCCGCAGGTCAGTACGGCCAGCGGGCCCATGAGGTTGATCTGCTGGCGCGGGCGGACGAACCGGGTGAACAGCGGCGTGGCGATCGTCGTGCTCAGCGCCGTGGACGCCAGCACCAGGCCGGTGGCGATCGACCCTCCGCCGAGGGTTCTCGCGTACGGGGCGGCGATTCCCTCGGGAATCGTATAGAAGACCACAAGCCAGCCGAACAGCAGCAGGGTTCGCAGCGCCGGGTGGCCGAACACCAGCCGGAATCCGGCTACCATCCGCGCCAGCGGTGACGGCTCGACGGTTTCCGGCCTCGCCGCGGCCGGCCGGGCCCGGGTGCCGAAGCGGATCAGCAGGCTGGACAGCAGGAACGTGACGGCGTCGATGACGAGCGAGAGCCGGACCCCGAGGTAATGGACCGCGAATCCCGCGCCGGCCGCGCCGGCCACCTGGCCGACCAGCAGGGTCGTCTGGAGCACCGCCGTGCCGAGGACATAGCGTTCGCCCGACAAGATGTCCGGGGTAACGGAGGCCTTGGCCGATTCGAACGGGGGCGCGAACATCGTGGCGGCGAACAACAGCGCCACCAGCGCCCCGATCGGCACGTGCGGGAGCACCATGACCGCGACCAGCACCGCGCGGACCGCGTCGCAGAACACCATCACCGAGCGCCGCGGGCGCCGGTCGGCCACGCCCGCCAGGAACAGGCCGCCGATCACCCACGGCAGATAGCCGGCCGCGTAGACCAGGGCAGCGAGCAGCGGCGACGCCGTCTGGTCGTATACCAGCAAGGTGAGAGCGACCAGGGCCAGACGGTCACCCACCGTGGACAGGGCGACCGAAGCCCACAGGAACCGGAACTCGCGCACCGCGAACACGTCGCGGAACGTGGCACGCGGCGGCACAGCGCCCTTTCGCGGTGCCCGGAGGACCGGGCGCCATTTGTCCGGGTTCCTGGACGTCAACCTGCTTCATCATGACGCAGCCTGGTCGCGAATCGCAACAAGTTGTGCGGAATCGGTCACGGTTGGTCCTGGACTCGTTCGTGATGGGCGATCGAGTTGATATGTGCCGTTCGTCGGCATATACAAGTCCTGTGAGCAAGCAGTCCATGCAGGAGCCGACGTTCCTCATCCTGACCGCGCTGGCTGCGGGGGCCCAGCACGGTTACGGGATCATGAGCGATGTCGCGCGGATTTCCGACGGCCGGGTCAGGCTCCGCGCGGGCACCTTGTACGCGGCCCTGGACCGGCTGAAGGCCGATGGCCTGGTCACCGGCGACAAAGAGGAGATCGTGGACGGGCGGCTGCGCCGCTACTACCGGATCACCGACGAGGGGACCGCCGAACTCGCGGCCGAGGTGGGCCGTTTGCGTGCCAACGCCGCCGTCGCTGCTAGCCGTCTGGGCCTGGCCGGAGGGACGGCATGAAGGAACAAGAGCCGTCCTGGGCGCGCGCGACCGGAAAGCAAGCCCCCGGGGAAGCAAGCGGAGACGCCGGATGAGCGTGGCCGCGACTAGGCGCAGCCGGATGGAGAAGTGGTACCGGCGGCTGCTGGCCCTGTACCCCAAGGACCACCGGCTCGAGCACGCCGAGGAAATGGTCGGCGTGCTGCTCGCCGCCGACGGTGCCGCGCAGGTCCGGGCGCCCAAGCCGGTGGCCTGGGCGCTGCGCTTCGGTCAGCACACCGCCGACAGCGCCGACCTCGTCGGCGGCGCGCTGCGGATCCGCGGCCGGATCGCGCTGAACCGCCTCAAGCGAGCGCACTGGCTCTCCTGGACGGTGCGCGATCAGCGCTGGAGTGACGCCCTGGCCGTGGTCAGCGTGGTGGCGCCGCTGCTGCTGCTGGTGGCCGCGCTGACCGAGTTCCGCATCCCGCAGGCGGTGGCGAGTAGCATCACCGGTCACCCGCACTGGGAGCTCACCGCTACCCTCGGCCTGGCCGACCTGCCGATGGCGGCCGGCGCCCCCGGGGTCATCATCCTCGTGTTCCTCCGGCTGCGCCGGCTGGCCGGGCTCGGCGCCCTGGCCACCGCGATCGGGCAGGTCGCGGCCGGCGCCGTCCCGGCCTTCGCCGGGTACGCCGACCCGGCCGTGGCGTTCACCGTCCTGCTGTCCGGCACGGCCGCGGTGGCGCTGCTGCTCTCCCCCGGACCTGACCGCGGCCTGGCCCTGCTGACCCGGAGCGGCACCGCCCTGGTCGGCGCGGCGGCGCTGATCCTCGGCGGGTTCAGCGTGGGCGGCGACGTGTGGTTCGGCCCAGGAAACGACGCGGCGCCGACCCAGTCCGACAACGTGGGCGGCACGGTGGCCGGCCTGCCCGCCGATCTGCTGATCGCCGCGGTCCTGGTCGGCGTGGCGGCCGCGTGCCTGCGAGCCCCGGTCAGCCGCCGCGTCCTGGTGCTGCTGGCCATCCCGGTCATCCCCTACGCGTTCCTCTGGCAGGAGAAGCTGGCCGTCGACCTGTTCGGGCCGCCCGGCGGCGGCTCGGCCATCATCTCGTCTTCGATTCCCCTGCTCTACCTCCCGCCGCTGCTGCTGGCGTCCCTGGTCCTGTTCGGGACGTGGTTCGCCCGCCGCCGGGCCGGCGAGCGGGATCGTCAGGTGGCCTCCGCGACCGCCTGACCCGAGAACGTGGTGGTGGTGGCGCCGGCCACCGCCGTCGCTGGCGCCGCCACCACCACCGAAGCACACTAGGGTCACTCCCTTTGTGCGGCGCGTGTGCGGGCGAAATGGCTCGCGGCCGGCAGGTTTTCCCTATTCTCGGGAACCGCCACCCACGCCCGTTCGGAAAAATTATCGCCGAACGGGCGGGCCTGTCCGCGCTACCTGAACCAGGAGCTGACCATGCCTGAAGAATCCGAACCCCTTGTTCAGCTGGCCGGCAGCGTGCGCGCGCCGCTTCCGGGCGTCGCGCCGGCCGGCCAGCTGGACACCTCCGAGCGGGCCGAGCTGACGCTGGTGCTGCGCCGGCGGGCCGAGATTCCCGCCGATATCGTCGAGGGGCCGACCGTCCTCACCGGCGACCAGCTGGCCGAGCGGTACGGGGCCGACCCGGCCGACGTGGACCTGGTCCGGGGGACGCTCACCGGCCTGGGCCTGGAGATCACCGCGGTGCTCGCGGCCAGCCGGCGGATCAAGGTGGCGGGCACGCTCGGGCAGCTGTCCAGCGTGTTCGGCGCCGAGCTGCGGCAGGTTAGCAGTCCGGCACCGGAAGGCCGGGGGACGGTCACCCACCGCTACCGGGAGGGCCCGCTGTTCGTGCCGGCCCCGCTGGACGGCGTGGTGCTCGCGGTGCTGGGCCTGGACACCCGGCCCCAGGCCCGGCCGCACTTCCGGGCCCCGAGAGACGGCAGCGCTGATGCGGCGGCCCAGAGCCGCACCTACCCGCCGAACCAGGTGGCCGGCATCTACCAGTTCCCGGCCGGGACTACCGGCGCGGGCCAGACCATCGCGGTCATCGAGCTCGGCGGCGGCTACTCCGACAGCGACCTCGATGCCTACTTCGGCGGGCTCGGCATTGACGTCCCGTCCGTCACCGCGGCCAGCGTGGACGGCGGGTCCAACGCGCCTGGTTCGGATCCGAACGGAGCCGACGTGGAGGTCGCGCTCGACGTCGACGTCATCGGCGCGGCCGCACCGGGGGCGGCGCAAGTGGTCTACTTCGCGCCGAACAGCGACAGCGGCTTCGTCGACGCGATCTCCGAGGCCGCGCAGGCCACCCCGGCCCCGATCGCGATCTCGATCAGCTGGGGTCAGTCCGAGGACTCGTGGACCGCGCAGGGGCGTTCGGCTATGGACGCGGCGATGGCCGACGCGGCCGCGCTGGGCATCACGGTCTGCGCCGCCGCCGGCGACAACGGCAGCGGCGACGCCGTCGATGACGGGCAGCCGCACGTGGACTTCCCCGCTTCCAGCCCGCACGCACTGGCCTGCGGCGGGACCAAGCTCCTCGCCGACCCGACCACCGGCGTGATCAGTTCCGAGGTGGTCTGGAACGAGACCGCGGCCAACGAGGGAGCGGGCGGCGGCGGGGTCAGCGACGAATTCGCCCTGCCGTCCTGGCAAGCGGACGCCGGCGTGCCCGCTCGCGCTGGCTCTGATCCTGGTTCGGGCGCTGGCTCTGGCGCTGGCGGGCGGGGGGTGCCGGATGTGGCGGGCAACGCCGACCCGGCCACCGGCTACCAGATCTACTCCGGCGGCAAGGCTCAGGTCGTCGGCGGCACCAGCGCGGTCGCGCCGCTGTGGGCGGCGCTGATCAGCCGGCTGGCGGAGGCGTCCGGCCAGCGGTTCGGCCTGATCCAGACGCTCCTGTACGCCGGGGTGACGCCGGGCACCGCGGCGCCCGGCTTCCACGACATCACCAGCGGGAACAACGGCGCCTACGCGGCCGGCCCCGGCTGGGACGCCTGCTCGGGCCTGGGCAGCCCCGACGGCACCGCGCTACTGAGCCGGCTCCAGGGCTAGCTCGCGATGGGAAGCTGGGCGGTGATCTGGGTTCCGGCTCCGGCGTGGCTGGAGATGCTGATCGTGCCCCCCGATGCCTCGACGCGGTCGGTCAGCCCGATGAGCCCGGAACCGCGGGACGGATCGGCTCCGCCGATACCATCGTCGCTGATCGACACGGCCAGGGCGCCGTCTCTTACCTCGACCTGGACCTCTACCACGGATGCCCGCGCGTGCTTGGCCACGTTGGCCAGGGCCTCGCTGACCACGAAGTAAGCGGCCACCTCGGCCCGTTCGGGCAACCGGGCCTGCACCCGTACGTCGAGTTTCACCGGCACCGGGGACCGGCGGGCCAGCGCCTTCAGCGCGAGGCCGAGCCCGCCTAGCGACAAGACGGCGGGATGGATGCCGCGGGAGATCTCCCGCAGTTCCTCCAGTATCTCGGCGGTGCCGCGGGCCAGGCGGCCCAGTTCCTCTCGCAGCACAGGCTGTCCCGGCGGCACGGCTTTCTGCGCGGCGCGCAGGCTGAGCCCGAGTGATACCAGCCGCTGCTGGGCCCCGTCGTGCAGGTCGCGCTCGATCCGCCGTCTGGCTTGGTCGCTCGCGGCCACGATCCGCGCCCGGGAGGCGGCCAGATCCGCCCGGGCCCGGGCGAAGGCGGCGATGGTGTCGTTCATGCCGGCCAGCAGGTGAGCCCAGGTGCCCTCGAAGGCGCCGACATCGGCGCGGTGGTCCAGCCGGTTGTCGCTGATCGCGGCGTTGGTCGCCCGGATCTCGTCGACCAGGCGCTCCGCCGTGACGTGCAGGTCGCGGAAGGCCGCCGCGACGTCGCCGATCTCGTCGCGCCCGGCGTAGCTCACGTCGAAGGCCAGGTCGCCACTTGACAGGGTCCGCGCTCCCTCGGAGACCTCACTAAGGGGCTGGGTGATCGAGCGCCGCAGCACGAGGCCGAGGGCGGTCACCACGGACAGCACCGCGAGCAACAGGCCCAGGTTGCGGACGCCGCCCGCGCGCGCCGCGTGGAGGTCTCGTGACGCGGTGGTCGCCAGGTCGCGGCCCGTCCCGCTTTCCAGCCGCCCCAGGCCGCCGATCCGGGTCCCGGTGGCGTTCAGCCACGCCCCCAGGGAGGTGTGCGCGACCGCGGCCCGCGGACGGGCGAGGATGTCGTCGCGCACCGTCCGCACCGCGATCCCGGCCGGGGTGCGCAGCACCGCGTCGAGGTCCGCGGCCAGCCGCCCCGGAGCGTTCTGGCGGAAGGTGCCGAGCTCCGCGCCTTCCAGCGTCGCCCAGCGGCTGGTCGCCGTTATCTGGTCCAGCGCCGTCTGGTCCCGCGGTGCGCCGAGCACGGCGGCCACATCCACGCGTTCGCGCTGGGCGGCCTCGATCGCCTGCAACATGGCCAGGTAGGCGTCGGGCGTCTGGCCGGAGCTCTGCGGCGGCCGGTCCTCGATCAGGTCCCCCACCGTGCCGATCAGGTCGTTCACCCGGGTGCCGTATGAGGCGGAGATATCCGGGACGGAGAGCGACCCGCCGGCGGCCCGGAGCCGCAGGGCCGCCAGCTGCTTGCGGGCGAGGGCCAGCCGGCCGGCCACGTCCACGGACCCGTGCCAGTCCGCGGCGCGGTCCTGCGCCTGGTGCAGCGCCTGGTTGACGTCGCGCTGCGCGGCACCCAGCCCGGCCTGGGCCTGCGCGCCGGGCCGCAGGCGCACCATGGCGGCCGCGGTGCGCTCCGTCGCCAGCTGGCCGGCCACCCCGGCCGTCGCGAAGGACAGCCGCGTCGCGGCCCGGAAATCCTGCAACTGGCTGGCTGCGTGCCAGTCCGCCAAGGCGGTGAAGCCGGTGAAGCCGAGAAGGACGCACACCGGCAGCAGGACAAGCAGCATCAGCTTGGTGCCCACCTTCAGCCGGGCGAGCGGCGCGATGCGTCCGGGATCTGGCTTCCTCATGTCGCACCTCCCCCGGCGACAACGATCATTGAATCACAAATCATCACAGGTCATCCGGCTGGAAGATTGCTCTGAGCAGCCTGGAAGAACGGCCGGCGCATGGCCTACCTGCTAGCTGGCAGGCCGGGATGGGCGTTGGCCATGATGCCGGCCCGGGGCGGACGCGTCAGGCTGTTCCTATGGCTCTGGCCGGCCGGAGTGACACGAGCCGGCCAGGGCAAGCCATACCGGCGCGGCGACCCGAGGCAGGAAGCGGACATGGAGCGTACCGACTGGCTGGATGGCGGATTTACCTCCATCGAGGCCATGTTTCTCATGGTGACGGCGATTACCCACCACCAGTTCAGCTCACCGATCTGGGGTGAGGACGAGGTACGCAAGCTACACGCCGAACTGGCCGAGATCGCGTCGATGGCGGGCCAGGCCATAGTGGACGAAAACGCGACCGCGGCCGGATGACCGCGCCTCGTGCGGTGCCTGCTAGTCGACGACAACGGTGCGTTCATCGAGACGGCGCGCCTTCTGCTCGCCGGGGAGGGCGTGGTGGTGGCGGGCACCGCGTCGAGCATCGCCGAAGCCCTCCGCCAGGCCAGCGCGCTGCGACCGGATGTCGTGCTCGTAGACATCGCGCTCGGTGACGAGAATGGCTTCGAACTCGCCCGCCGCCTGGCCGGGAGCGGTACCGGGGCCGGCCCGGCCGTGATCATGATCTCGACCCGCGCCGGAGCCGACTTCACGGACATGGTCGCCGACTGCCGGGCCGCCGGCTTCCTGGCGAAGGACGAACTGTCGGCCGCGGCGATCCAGCGGATCCTCGGCCGGGCATGACCGCGAGCGTGATGCGGAACAGGGCGGGCTAGCGAGCATCGAGGAAGGTCAGCACCGCGAGGACCCGGCGGTGCATGTCGTCGGTTTCCGGCAGGTGCAGCTTCATCAAGATGCTCCGCACGTGCTTCTCCACGGTTGCTTCGGCCACCCAGAGCTCACGCGAGATCCCGCCGTTGGAACGGCCCTCCGCCATGAGCGCGAGCACCTCGCGCTCGCGGGGAGTCAGTACGTCGAGCGGATCGCCGACGCGGCGGGCCGTGACGAGTTCGGCGACGAGAACGGGATCCACGACCGAACCGCCGCGCACGATCCGCTTCAGCGTCTCGATGAAGTCATCCACGTCGGTGACCCGGCTCTTCAGCAGGTAGCCGCTACGTTCACCACTGGTCAGGAGGTCCACCGCGTGCTCGACCACG
>Ga0207674_10004561_pt1 | contig 16638 bp, 11 predicted proteins | sample KBSCornC72_FD_184303 | JGI IMG/M metagenome (GOLD analysis project Ga0207674, IMG submission 184303) | Corn rhizosphere microbial communities from Kellogg Biological Station, Michigan, USA - KBS Corn C7-2 (SPAdes) (version 2) | ecosystem: Host-associated > Plants > Roots > Rhizosphere > Soil ... | reverse complement strand
CGGCTCGTCGTTCACGCACTGCCGCTTCGTGTCGTGCCGGTTCCTGCGCTGCGACCTAAGCAACCTCACAGTTACTGCGACGAGGTTCCGCGACGCGCGTTTTGAGTCAACGAAACTTCTCGGTGTGGATTGGACCAAGGCTGACGCGATGGCCGAGCCACACACGAACACGTCGCTCAGCTTCACCGACTGCATGCTCGACCTGTCCAGCTTCTTCGGCTTGAACCTCCGCGGTGCGACCTTCGTGCGTTGCCACGCGGTGGAGACAAACTTCGCTGAGGCGGATCTACGCGAAGCAGTCTTCCGGCGGACCGACCTTTCTGGTGCCAGATTTCACAACAGCAACCTGGAGCGCGCGGACTTTCGCGAGGCCTTGAACTACACCATCGATCCCCGCGCAAACAAGATGAGAGGCGCGCGCTTCAACCTGCCCGAGGCGGTCGCGCTCCTGCGCGGTCTTGATGTGGTCGTCGAGTAATCGCCGCGAGAGCGCGTGGTCACGGGTTGCGGTCAGAACCGTGGTCAGAAGAAGAACCCGCGCGGAGAAACACCAGTTTTTCCTGAGCCGACGGGCAGACTCGAACTGCCGACCGGCGGCTTACGAATTCGTTGTACGAATTGCTGCACAGCCCTGACAAACCCGGAAGACGACCGAGAGGAATCGGCCGGGATTTTGATGAGCTAGCGACCTACTCGCGGTAGAAGAATGTCAACGGCAGTGCATTCAGCGTGTTTGTGGGAGGAAGCGCGTTAACGACGCGAGCGGGCACGTTCACCAGCTTGTCGTTCGCCGTGTAGGCACCGTAAATGGCTAGATCAGCCTTGACAATGCCGATCTGAAGGCAGAGATCCGCGGCGCGAGTCCACCACTGCTTGCCGAGCTCAATGCGCTCGCTCTCGGTGATCGCGGCGTAACCGCGCCGCCATAGCTGCATGAGCTCCTTAAGCTCCGGGAACGGCTCGGTCCCCGCCGCACCGTTCGAGTGGAACCAGCGCGCATACGGCAGGCCGAGCATCGCCGGGTAATTGTTCGTCACGTACGGAAACGCAAGGTCTGGAACGAGGAACAGATCCTCCGAGCCCACGGTGTGACCCGCAAGCTGGAGTCCGTTGAGCAGTGCGCGCTCAGTCAGATCATCACTCGCGATCGCGCGGGCATCGAGGTCGATCCCGATCTTCGTCCATTGCTTCGCGACTTCGAGCGTTATAGCGCCGAAGTCGGCGAAGGACGCCGTGCTCCGACACTGCAGCCGCAAGCGCCCTCGCCCGTCCTTGCGAAGTCGGAAGCCATCACGGTCGCGCGCCGCGTAGCCCAGGCGATCGAGGAGCTGATTCGAGAGCGCGACGTCATGACGTGCCCATCGGGTGTCAGCCTCAGACCCGGGGTAGTACCGGTTGCCGGCGGGCGGTGCATATGAGCCGACGGTCGCGGCGCCGAGGAAGAAGCGATCATTCAGATCGTCGCGATCGATCCCCAGCGAGAGCGCGCGTCGGAAGTCCGCCGTCCTCAGCAGGTCTCCCAGCTCGGGGTCGAGGTCATAGGCGAGATTGACGCGAAGGCCGAAGCCGTTGCCGAGAGCCGGAGAGAGGTGGACCTTGTAGCCGCCCCTTGATTCGCCGGCGATGAGCTCCGGTATCTGCCTGATCTCGATGCGCCGGTCCTGAAAGTCGAGACCGCCGACGAGGATGCGCCGTCCCATCTCCTCGCTGTCGGGCATCGCGACGCAATCGATCCGATCTATGTAGGGGAGCTGATTCCCGGCGGTGTCGACCCAGACCGCGTACGGGTTTCGATCGAACATCCATCGGAGCGTCCGAAGCTCGTAACCCTTCCGGACCTTCCAGGGAGTAACGACCGGAAGCTCCGCGTTCAGTGTCCACTCCGCACGCTCGCGGAAGAGCGCGATCCAGTCGCGCGCACCTGCGTCGCGCGCGAGGCGATCCACGGCCGCCTGGCCGGCATACGCTGGTAGGTAGCTCGAGAGGTAGTGCTTTGGGGCGAAACCGCCTTGACCCAGGCGTCCACCGAAGCCAGCCTGTCCCCCCAGGATCGAGTAGCTCGCCAGAAGCTCGGGCAGCATCGGATTCGGATCGGGCGAGCGGAAGGTCACCTGGAGCGCATCGACCTTGATGACCTGCACGCCCTTGCCGTTGATCTGCATATTCGCGTGCGGGACCGGTGTGAGTGACGGGTTCTGGTAGATGTCCTCGTACCAGAACACGATGTCATCGGCCGTGAAGGGCACCCCATCGGACCAGCGCATGCCGGCGCGGAGCCGAAGATGCAACGACCGCGCATCTTTAGACAGCTCGAAAGCCGCGGCGAGCCAGGGCGTGACAGTTCGGAACTGGGAGTCCCAGTAAAGAAGACGATCGGGACCGGAGGCAAACCGATTCGCGTTCTCGTAGTCGACGTTTCCGGTGAACGCGCGCCGGATCGAACCACCGTAGCGGCCCAGCTCGCGCAGTGGCCTGATCACGAGCGGCTCGCTGCCGACACGCTCGGCGACTGGTGGCAGCTTGCCTTCGCGCACGAGCTCAGCGAGCAGCGGCGATTCAGAAAGACGCGTCGGCTTCGCGCGCGGATCGGTCACGATGCTCCCGCCTTCGATTGGATCAAGGGCAGCTCGGACAGCGGGCGATCGTCGAGGTGACGGCGATGCCGGCCACGTGCCGAGGTCACACGCGGAGGCGACGACCGCGGCACCGCTGAGCATCGCCCAACGCAGAAGCGCTCGCCGCCCGGCTCGTAGATCGGCCGCCATCAGCCGCGTCATGATGCAACAGTGGTAAACGAACTGGTTCGGATCACATGTGAGCAGTCAATGCCCCACGACGGAGCCGAGGTCGTGATTAAACGCTGGGCAGCGGCGTTCCTCTTGAGATTTGTGGCAGGGCAGCCGGGATCCGCGACCTATCTGAACGCCTCGCGCGATCGAATACCCGGCTCGACCGCCGCTCCCGATGTCATCGTCTATTCGGGTGGAACGCGATAACGATGCGCAACGTAGACCGGTGCGTCCGCCCGACCACTCCCGCACGTGATGACGAACGTGCATCCTGGGCTCCCGGCCTTTTGGGGCGGCGCTCGCCTGCCGCAGAGAGTTGGGAATCCAGCCCTGCGAAGCCGAACTCATTACAGCCATCCTGTTGAGCCACCGCACACCAGGGCTGTGGGAGTCGATCGCGCAGTCGACGTTGGCGGGCCTCCTCGGCGTTTCGCGCCCGAGGGTTAATCACATCGTCGCAGGCCTGTCCAAGAAAGGACTGCTTGCCACATCGGCAGACGAGGCTCGCAGGCGGCATCCATTGTGGAACGCGCCGCTCTCCTGTTCGTAGCACAGGCTTGGCTTGTCCCCAGCCTCTACGAGGCCTACGTACTCGCGAATTCCACGACGCGTGCAGAGCTCTTCACTGACCGCCAGGCGATCACACTCGGAGTTGTCATGACCCTGCTCGCGCTCGCGGCAGTCGGCGTGTCGATCATCTACTGGCGCGCTACCGGCCTGCTTTCCGCGCGCTGACATCGCTCTGGGACCGACGACCCTTGCGCGTGGACGAATGCGCGACGTTCACGCGAAGTCGGGACCATTCGGGTCGGGACGGACCTTGGCCAGCACGTACACGGTGGCTCGATCAGCGCGCCTGCGGCGGCTCTTCTGCATTCCCCTTACCCTTGCTCGCCTTCGGTGTCAGAGCCAAGGATCGTCGTCATCGGCGCCGGGCCAGCTGGGCTCGCGCTCGGACTGGGACTGACGCGGAGCGGCCGCCGCGTCACGCTTGTCGATCGCGACGGTCCCCAGCCCATCGACGATCCGGCCAGCGCGTTCTCGACGTGGTCGCGGCCAAGCGTGGCTCAGAGCCTGTTGCCGCACAGCCTCCTCGGCCGGGCGCGGCGCGCGCTTCGACTCCACGCGCCGGATGTCCTGCGCGGGATGCTGGACGCGGGCGCGTGGGAGAACGATCTTCGCGCTCGACTGGTAAAGCAGGCGGCGCAGCCTGGCGATGAAGACCTAGTGGCCGTCCACGTCCGTCGACCGGTGTTCGAATCTGTTCTTCGTCGTGCGGTGCTCGCAGAGCCCCTTTCACGGTTCGTGACAGGCTCTGTCGATCGCGTCACCATCGAGAGTGCGGGGCGCGAAGCCCGCGTCGCCGGAGTCGAGATGGCGACCGGCGAGATGGTCCCCGCGGACATCGTTATAGATGCTTCCGGGCGGAGATCGTCCGTGCGGCGTCAGCTCTCAGAGTCGGGCGTCGCGACATCCGAAGTGAAGATCGAGGACTGCGGGCTCGTGTACTACTGCCGCTACTTCCGGCTGCGTGATGGCGTGGACTATCCCGCCTGGTCTGGCGTGCTTGGACCTGCCGGAACGACGGATTGCACGCGGTTTAGCGTCTTCTTCGGGGACAACCGAACCTTCGCCGTCGCACTTGGCGTCGCCGCGTGGGAGCGCGCTCTGAAGGCCCTCGCGAGGCGTGAAAACTACATGCGCGCGGTCGCGCGATTCGGGGTGCTCGCGCCGTTCGTGGAGTCCGAAGTCGCCGAACCCATCACGGATGTTCTACCCATGGGCGCGCTTCAGAATGTGTACCGCCCAGCGCTAGTCAATGGACGGGCGCCCGTGCTTGGGTTGCACTTCGTCGGAGATTCGTTCTGCCACACGAACCCGCTCTTCGCCTGGGGACTCTGCCTCGCGCTCGATCACGGATTCGCGCTCGCCGCGACCATCGACCGTTACCCGGCGGACACTGAAGCGCAGGCGCTCGAATTTGCGCGTTTGGCCGACGGGGAGGCCGAACGGTGTTACTCCGCTGTGGCCGAGGAGGATCGAGACCGGAGCGCCATGTGGCGTGGCGAGCCGTTATCCGGTCCGTGGTCCGGCAAGACATTCGCAGGCTTCGTGCGTCAATGCGCTGGCCCGGCCGTGATGCTCGACCACGACGTCGCGCGGGCCGTTCTGCGCCGCGCGAATCTCCTCGACCTACCGGACTTGCTATCGACGGACGATCGCGTGGTACGGCGAGTGATCGATCTGCAGCGCGACGTTCCAAGCCCGCTCGCCGGGACGTTCCCGACGCGCGACGAACTGTTGGAGATCGTCGCGCAAGGCTGAAGTTCGTTGTTCTTGCGTGTGAGGTGCGGGCAGCCTCCGCTCCCACGAAATCCTGAACGGGGTCTTGTGGGGGACTAGGCAACGGCCTTGCCAGTTCTCGCGTGTTTCTGACGAAGCCGACGGGCAGACTCGAACTGCCGACCGGCGGTTCACGAAGTCGCGTCAACTGACCACGAGACGCGGGTTTCTCGAACGTGCCGACTCGTCTCTTTCCGCGAAGTACCGTCCCGTTTCTGGCGGATGACGCGCCTTCCGTGCGGTCTACTCGGCCGATGCTGGCGGTCAACCCGCTCAGTCGATGGGAGACTCTTCCGTCGCGCGACTCCGCTTATCCTCTCTGACTGCAACCCGCGCGCGAAGGAGGCGGACGCATGGACGGCCCCATCCTCGTCGTCGATACGTCCGAGATCATCGAAGGCCGACTCAGCGAACTCAAGGCCGCGATGTCCGAACTCGTTGCCTTTGTTGAGCAGAACGAGGAGCGGCCGCTCCTCTACACGGTCTACATCGATAATCTCGGAAAGAATGTCACTGTGGTCCAGCTTCATCCGGACTCGGCATCGATGGAACTGCACATGCGGGTCGCGGCGTCGAGGTTTCGGCGCTTCGCGGATCTCCTCACGCTCCGAACCATGGGAATCTATGGGACGCCAAGCGCGCAGCTGCTCGACGAGCTTCGGGGGAAGGTCCGGCTACTTGGTGAGGCGACGCTCGAGGTCCACGATCTTCACGCAGGCTTCACGCGTCTCGGATACACCCAGCGCACGCCCGTGCCGCCGGGATCCTGAGTCGTCCAGGTAAGCTCGACTTCGGCGCCTCTCGGCGAAGTGCCGGTTGATCACGGCCCTGTCAGCGCGGTACCGCCACTCCCCATGGTCGTCGCGCCCGTCACGTCTGCGAAAAGAAGGATGACGGTCTTTCTGACCTGACTCACGCGTCGCGCGCCGCGACGTATCGTCCCGTTCCGCGCGCACTGCTGCACGCGTTGCTGCAAGAACGGATCGACAGGGCACTTCCTTGAACTGGACAGATGCCGAAAATTGTCTTGCGTCGGTCTAACGCGGTCCATCGCACACCTACGTAACTAGAACATGTGAACGCCCAAGACAGCCGCGGCCGTGAGCACTGGGATGCTGCTCTGATGTGCGGCCGCACTGATCGACTACTTGAGCCAGCCTGCACCTGTCTCGCGCCGTCACCCCGCAGCTGAGATGCCGAGCTCCTTAGCGAGTGCATTCGCCTCGGTCCGCTGCCGCGAAGCTTCCTCTCCGTGCCCGGCTGCCTCGAGAGCGGCTGCCCACGCACGAAGCGTGCGGATGATCGCGGGCCGGGCACCGATCGCGGTGAACAGCTCCTTCGCGGCAGCGAAATCGGTGATCGCCGCGGCGCGAGTTTCGCCCGAACGCGCGCGGATGGTGCCGCGGAACATGAGCAGCGTGCCCTCGTCGTAGGGATCGTGCATCTGGCGCGCTGTCTCGATCGCTGAGTCCAGGTCGGCGAGCGCGTCTGCCCCGGTCTCGCCGAGCATCGCACGCGACCAGCTGAGGCCACCGAGCACCCGGTTGCGCCAGGGCGCGGCGCTCGCAGCCTGCGCGATATCGCGTGCGCGCTCAAAAGCCGATCGAGCGGCACTCGGCTCGCCGCGCAGGACGCCCGCGAAACCTAGGAGAAAGTTCGACAGAACCGAGCAGGAGAGAGCGCCGGCCTCGTCTGCCTGAACGCGACAGGTCTGTGCGGTATCCGCCGCGCGATCGAGCTCGCCGCGCTCGAGGTCGATGTAGGCGTGGTTAGCTTGCGCGTCGAGGATGGCCATGAGGTCGGCCGTTCGTGCGATCGCGTCCGATTCAGCCGCGGCACGATCGGCTGCGCCGAAGTCACCAACACGCGCGTTCGCGATGGCCCGCATGCCGGCGATCAGGGCGGCGCCGATCGGGTCGCCTCGGTTCCTGTACACGGGAAGGAGCCGATCCAAGATGCCGATCGCCGCGCGTATCTGGCCGGCGAACAACATCCCGAGCGCGGCATACGTCTGCGGCATCGCGCCGATCAATTCGTCGCCGAGCTCGCGGCCGATCTCGGCGGAGCGCTCGAGCGATCGTTTCAGCGCGGGACTCGCCTCGGTCTCGCCGAGCGCGCGCCGCAGATAGGCGACCCAGAAGTGCGCCTCCGCGAGCAGTCGGAGATCGCCGAGGTCCTCGGCGATCGGTAGGACGCGCTCGAGCGACGCCACCTCCTCGTCCCAGGGCTTGAAGTTCCAACCCACCTTCACGGCGCCAACGACCGCCTCGACCTGCTGCCGACGCCGCTCCGGCGTCGCCTCGAGACCGTCGAGATGGACGAGCGCGCGATCGTACGCCGCGCGGGACTCGTGTATCGCGAAGCCGACCGCGGCCTCACGCCCCGCCTGCAAGAGATAGGGGATCGCGCGCGCCGCAGCCCCGGCCTCATCGAGGTGCCGCGCGAGGACTGGCGCGAGTGACCGCGGATGGTCTGGGTGCAGCGCCTCGAGCGCGTCGGCGACTGCGGTGTGGAGCCGGCGACGCTCTTGCTTCAGCAATGAGCTGTACGCAGCCTCGTGGACGAGGATGTGCTGGAAGAGGTATTCGACCGCGGGCTCGACCGCCGCGATCCGCACCAGCCCTGCGGCCTCGAGCGCGCCGACATGCGGCCCGATGTTCATCGGAGACTCGCTTGCGACGACGCGCTCGAGAAGCGGCAGTGAAAAGCGACGGCCGATGACCGAGGCGACGCGGATGAGGCGCTTCGGCTCCTGGGCCAGACGGTCGATGCGGGCCAGGAGCAGAGTCTGGATGGTGTCCGGGATCTCGACCGTCTCGATCTCCTTCGTCGCGGCCCATCCCGCGCCGGACGGAGCGACCGCGCCGCGGTCGATGAGCATTCGGATGACCTCCTCGACGAAGAAGGGGTTGCCCTCCGCCCGAAGCAGGATGAAGTCGCGCACGCGCGCGGGAAGTGAACTGACGTCGAGCAGGTTGCCGATGAGCGTCCGGCTTTCCTCCTCCGACAGCGGCCGCAGCCGGATCTCTGCCAGCGCGTCCCCAAAGAGCTCGCGTGCCGTGGTCACGAGCCGCCACCCCGCGGCATCCTGGTCGGGCCGACACGCGACGACCATGAATAGTGGGAGCTCGTTCGCGAGCGCCATGACCTCCGCAAGCAGATCGATCGACGCGCTGTCCGCCCAGTGGACGTCGTCGCAGACGAGCGCGAGCGGTGCACGCGCCGTCGTGGCACGGATCACCTGGCGGAGCGACTGCATATAGCGCCCTTGTAGGAACAGCGGGTCGATGCTGGTGACGCGCTCCGAATCCTCGCTCGTCAGCTCCAACCCGAGCAGGTGCTCGAGATAGAGGATCGGAGTTGGCGCGTCAGCGCCCAGGAGCTCCCCGATCCGCGTCTGCAGCGCGTCACGCGTCTCGGCATCGTCTGCCGTCGGACCGACGCCGATGAGCGACCGGACGAGCCGGCTGACGAGGTGATACGGAAGCGAGCGACCGTAGCTCACGCAGCGTCCTTCCGCCCAGAGGACGCCCTGGTTGCTGGCCCGCGGGCGCAGCTCGCCGAGGAGCCTGGTCTTTCCGAGACCCGGCTCGCCGATGACGGTCGCGCCCCGCCCACGACCTGCGCGAACGACCGAGACGAGGGCGTCGAGGCTGGCCAGCTCGGCGTCGCGTCCGACCATCGCGCTACCGAGGCCGGCGAGACCGCGCGTCCGACCAGGCTCCTGCTTGAGTCCGCGGATCTCGAACGCCAGGACCGGATCGGGCTTCCCCTTCACGCTGAGTGGCTCGAGCTCGACAGCATCGAACAGCGGCGCGACGAAGCGGAACGTCGCCGCCGTCACCAGCACCGTCCCCGGGCGTGCCGCGCTGAGCATCCGCGAAGCGACGTTCACGGCGTCGCCCATCGCGGTGTACTCGTACATGAGATCGCTTCCGACGGTGCCGACAACGACCGGTCCGGTGTTGATGCCGACGCGGATCGCGAATTCGATGGCGCGTGCGCGACGCAGCTCTGTTTCGAGGCGTTCGGTCGTCGCGATCATGTCGATCGCACAACGGACGGCGCGCTCGGGATCGTCTTCGTGCGCAACAGGAGCGCCGAAGAACGCCAGGATCCCATCGCCCATGAGACGAGCGACGGTCCCCTCGTAGCGGTAGATGACCTCCGACAACCGCCCAAAGGCGTCGTTGATGATCTCGATCCACTCCTCTGGATCCATCGACGCCGTCAGAACAGTGGAGTTCACGACATCAGCGAACACCGCCGTAACGGGTTTGCGCTCACCGGGCCCGGCGGCGCGCATCTTCTGCGCGAGCGGTGTTGGTGCGGCGGTCGTCAAGCGCCGCTGACGCGCTACGAGATCGTCGCGCATGCGGGAATCGTATTGCGGGGTCGCCTCGAGCGGTGCGAAACGCCCGACTCGTCTCCCCGCGTGAAGCCAGGTCGCGTCGTAAGCGCTGGCTCCATCTGCGATCTCGGGCCGGAGCGCTCCGCCGACGCGCGTTCCCAGAACTTCTTGGTAAGCGAGTTGGTGACGCTGGAAGATGGCCGACGCTTGATCCTGCACGAGAATCGAGGCTTCACCATCCGCTTGCGATCATCCAGTTGACGATGAGGCGCAGAGGACCACCCTTGGATGGCTGGTCGACCTCGCTCGGGCTCGCGTGCCGAATGTGACTGCGAACGACCGGGAAGTCTTCCATACGACGGCGTGATGCAACTCGGCGCGGCGGACCGCGGGCGCCGCATTTCGCATTTACGGAGGAAGAAACGGAGCCGACGGGCAGACTCGAACTGCCGACCGGCGGTTTACGAAACCGCTGCTCTACCAACTGAGCTACGTCGGCGCGGATTTCATAATGATTCTCGCATGTTCTGAACATGAACGCGACGTCCTCGGAACTGTTGTTTCCCGCTCGGCAGCCTGGCAGCGAATCGCCTCACGATTCTCAATGACCTACTGCGTGGTCACGCAACTGGTAGGTGTCTTCGCGCAGTAGTTGTGGCTAGCGCGGTTTCTCGAGCGCGGAGTCGCACATCTGAGAGTGCGGGTCGCTTCGACGTCAACCCGCAGGCCTGATGCTCGGCCGGAACACGTCTGCGCGGCCGGATCCGCGATAGGCGGCAGCTACAGTGCGCGGTCGCCGACGCGGCCCAAGAAATCGCGCACTGCACGATCGAAATCCTGGGGCCGTTCCATGTTCACCATGTGACCCGCACCCTCGATCACGACACTTTCCGACCCCCGGATCCCCGCGTGAATGAACTCACCCTGCTGCCTGATCGCGGGCATGTCCAGCGCGCCGGTGACCACAAGCGTCGGCACATTGATCTCGTTCAGGCGCCCGGCGGCAGGCGGCGACAGCGGTCGCGGACGCGGCACGCCTTCCTGGTGCAGGGGCCAAGTGTGCTCGCCAATCATCTCCTCGAGGCGCTTACGCAGCGCGGGTACCGAAGCGGCCGTGCGCATCGGCTCGAAGTCGAGGAACAGGTCCATCGCGCGGCAGAGCTGACGCGCGCGCGCGGCGTCGTGGAACGGCTGACGGCCGGACATGAATTCTTCGGGCATTCGGTAGCCGCTGAGGCCGCCGGGGACGAGCACGAGCCCGCGTACACGCTCAGGGTGCGTGAGCGCGAAGTCAACGGCCACCCCCGTCCCCATCGACAGCGCGACGATGAACGCGCGCTCGACGCCAAGGCGCTCAAGGAGCTCCGCGAGATCGTCTCGATGAGCGAACTCGGCATCGCCGCACGGCGATCGTCCGTAGCAGCGCAGGTCGTACCGGAGCACACGGAAGTGCTCGGTGAGAGATACGAACTGCTCGTCCCACATCCGCCGATCAAGCATTGAGCCGTGCACGAGCACGACGTCGCTGCCGTGCCCTGCCTGCTCGTAGTAGAGGTGGGTTCCATCGACCTCGACGGCTCCGGTCCTTGCTCCCGGCGGTCGCGCAGACACGCGCGGAGTCTGCGGCATGGCCGCGGGTCGCGTCGGCGTCTCGGGCCGTGAGCGGCTGCACCGGTTTAGTCTCTGTTGCCCAGCTCGTCGCCAGGCGCCACGCTGGGTCCACTCCGATTGGGCCCCGAAGCTTGGGCCCGCACGACGGTTCGGTGTGACGATGGGTGCCTGCCGGGTTTACTGAAAAGCCCTCGTTGCAAGTGCACAGCGCCGCTTACCGCTGCCCGGTCGGGACTATCCTGCGCGCCAAGGCGGCGCCGGTCCGCACAGGGCGCCGAACGTAGGGAGGAGGACATGGTGACCGCACGTCTCAAGCTACCCGTCGCGCTGTTGGTGATCGCGACCCTTGCGGGTTGCGCCGCACCACCAAGCACCGGCCCGTCGCCGACAACGGCCGCGTCGGCCTCGGCGGCAGCGGGGCCGCAGAAGGGCGGAACTCTCCGCATCGGCTACGGCGCTGAGGTCGACAACCTCAACGCCTTCACGAGTCAGTTCCTGACCGACATCGAGCTCACGATGGTCGAGGGGCTGATCGTCAGCAACGACAAGAACGAGTACATCCCCGTGCTCGCCAAGCAGGTCCCGACCGTCGCGAACGGTCTGGTCAAGACACGAGCCGACGGGAAGCTCGAGCTGACGTGGCCGCTGCAGCAGGGCGTGATGTGGCACGACCAGGTCCACGAGTTCACGGCCGATGACGTGTGCTTCACCTGGAAGTACGTCGTCAGCGTTGGCTCGGAGGTCTACAACCGCAACTCGTACCTGCCCATCAGCGATTGCCGCGTTCAGGACAAGTACACGGCTGTGATGGTCTGGGACAAGCCATCGGCCATCTACAACGGCCTCTTCGAGGCGATCCTGCCCAAGTACATGCTCGATGGGAAAGACATCGTCAAGTACGACCCGTACAACCGCAGCCCTGTCGGGACCGGGCCATACATCTTCTCCGAGTGGAAGTCCGGCGAATACGTGCGCGTGAAGCGCAACCCGAACTACTGGCGGGGAACGCAGTATCCCTACGCGGACGAGATCGTCTTCCGCTTCATTCCCGACATCAACACGAGGCTCAATGCGGTGAAGGCAGGCGAGGTCGACTTCGCGCAGATGACGCCGACCCAGGTCAAGGACGTCAAGGATCTGCCGAACTTCAATCTCACCCTCGTCCAGCAGAACTCGTGGCAGCACTTCGACATGAGCATCAAGACCGAGCGCGGCGCGCGGATCTTCGGTGACAAGAACGTGCGCCAGGCCTTGTTCATGCTCATCGACAAGAAGACGATCGTGGAAGGCGTGCTCGAAGGAACTGTCCAGGTCGCCGACACGGTCGCGCCGACCACGAGCCCGTACTACAACCCGAACGTCAAGAAGTATCCGTACGATCCGACGGCGGCGAAGAAGCTGTTGGACGACGCGGGCTGGAAGGTCGGTTCGACCGGCATTCGCGAGAAGGGCACCGACAAGCTTCAGCTGACCGCGCTGCTCAGCTCGGCCGACGCGATCGGGAAGCTGTACTGGCAGGTCATCCAGCAGAACATGAAGGCGGCCGGTGTCGACATCGTGATCGACACGAAGGAAGCCGCAGCGCGCACGACGGTCTGGCGCTCGGGACAATGGGAGATCCAGATCTCCCGCTGGGTGCTGCCCGCCGACCCGAGCGTGACCGGGCTCTACTCGTGCAAGGGCTCCAACAACATGACCGGCTTCTGCGACCCCGTGATGGACGAGCAGATGATCAAGTCGGACGAGGAGCTCGACCCCGCAAAGCGCAAGGCATTCCTCTTCAAGGCGCAGGAGCTCCTCGCGGAGAACGCGTTCTCGCTGCCGGTCTACTACAACGTGAACCCCATCGTGACGACGAAGAAGCTCGGCAACTTCAAGGCAAGTGGCACGAACCTCGGTAGCTTCTGGAACGTCTACGAGTGGTACCTGAATAAGTAGCGCGCTGTAGTGGGGACTGCCCGGTCACGCCGGGCAGTCCCCGGCACGGGGAGAGCACATGAGCAGGTACGTCCGCCGCCGCCTCATCCAAATGGTGCCGCTGCTCTTTGGGATCTCCGTGCTCATCTTTGTTCTCATCCAAGCTGCCCCCGGCGGACCCGAGGCGATCTTCCTCGAGAACCGTCTGTTCATCGATCCACAGGTCATCGAGGCGTTCCGGCAGCGGCTCGGACTCGACCAGCCCGTGCCGGTCCAGTACGTGCGCTGGCTGACCGCGGTCCTCAGCGGCGACTTCGGGATCAGCTTCACGACGGGCCGGCCGGTGGGCCAGATGATCCTGGAACGTTTGCCGGCGACGCTCGAGCTCATGTCCGTCTCGTTCGTGTTCGCAGCCGTGATCGCATTGCCGCTCGGCGCGTACAGCGCCGTGAAGCAGTACAGCCTCTTCGACTTCGCCGCGACGACCACGTCGTTCCTGGGCATCGCGATGCCGGTGTTCTGGTTCGCACTCATCCTTCAGCTCTTCTTCTCGGTCCAACTCGGCTGGCTGCCAACGTCGGGCCGCGACACGATCGGTGACGGCTCGTTCCCGGATCAGGTCCGGCACCTCATCCTGCCGGCGTTCGTCCTCTCCATCCGCCACATCGCCGGGTGGTCGCGGTACATGCGCTCGTCACTTCTGGACGTGATCCGCGCGGACTTCATACGGACGGCTCGGGCCAAGGGCCTGCGGGAGCAGATGGTGCTCGTGCAGCACGCGGTGAAGAACGCGCTCATACCGGTCGTCTCGATCATGGCGCTCGACCTCGCGGGCCTCTTCTCGGGCGCGGTCATCGCGGAGACGATCTTCGCGTGGCCGGGGATCGGGCGCCTGTTCGTGCAGGCGATGTTCTCGCGCGACTACCCGCTGCTCATGGGCATCCTGATGATGAGCTCGTTCCTGGTCGTCTTCTTCAATCTGATCGCGGACGTCGTCTACGGATGGCTCGATCCGCGCATCTCCTATACATGAGCGCCCAAGCGCGCGCGACCACAGCGAGCGAGCTCCGGTCGTTCGTCGCCGTCTCACAGAAGCGGCTGTTCTGGCGCCAGTTCCGTCGGCACCGACTCGCGCTCATCTCGTCGGCGGTCCTGCTCGTCCTCGCCGGAATGGTCATCCTCGCTCCACTCATCGCACCGTACGCGTTCGACGCGATCGACCCGACGCAGTTCCGAAAACCACCTTCGGCGGCGCACATCATGGGCACCGACGACATCGGACGCGATCTGTTCACGCGTCTCCTCTATGGCGGACGGATATCGCTCGCCATCGGAGTCTTCAGCGCGCTGGTCGGTACGGGCGTCGGGACGCTTCTCGGATCGCTCGCCGGGTTCTACGGCAGGAGCATCGACAACTTCATCATGCGTGTGACGGACGTCGCGTTCTCGATCCCGTCGTTGCCGCTGCTGATCATCCTGAGCGCCTACGCGAAGTCCGCGATCCCGGTGATGATCCTGGTCATCGGCCTGCTCAGCTGGATGTCCACCGCGCGGATCGTTCGCGCGACCGTGCTGTCCATCCGCGAACGGGACTTCGCGCTGGCTGCCCGCGCCGTGGGCGCGCGCGACGCGCGCATCATCGCCCTGCACATCCTGCCGAACGCGCTGGCTCCGATCATCGTGGGTGCGACGCTCGGCGTCGGCGGCGCGATCATCGCCGAGTCGTCGCTCAGCTTCCTCGGTCTGGGCGTGCAGGTGCCCACGCCGAGCTGGGGGAACATGCTCCAGGACTCACAGAGCACGATGTCGAGCCGGCCGTGGCTCACGATCTTCCCGGGTGTCGCGATCCTCATCACGGTCCTCGGCATCAATTTCGTGGGAGACGGCCTACGCGATGCTCTCGATCCGACCATTCGCTCGTGACAGGGGTGAACGGCACTACCATCCGCGCGTTCGCGGCTGACCAGCGGAGATCTTGACGCACGGGGAGGAACAGATGACGGACAAGCTGCGCGTCGGCGTGATCGGAGCCGGTCGCTGGGCCGGGTTCGCCCACATACCAGGCTGGAAGCGGTCGCCGCTCGTCGATCTCGTCGCGGTCTGCGACGTGGATCGCGAGAAGGCGGAGTCACGCGCGAAGGAGTTCGGCATCCCCGATGTCGAGACCGACTACCAGAAGCTGCTCTCGCGTAAGGACATCGATGTCATTGACATCGTCACGAGCGGCGACAACCACGAGCCGCTGACTTTTGACACGCTCAACGCGGGAAAGCACTGCCTGGTGGAGAAGCCGGTGTGCCACGACTACCGGGATGTGTGGCGCGCGCACGCGCTCGCGACGTCGAAGGGACTGAAGACGAAGGTCGGCCTGACGTTCCGGTACGCGCCAGCCATGCAGTACATGTATTCGCTCATCGAGGACGGCTTCATCGGCCAGCCGTACATCTTCAACGGCTGGGAGCAGAATTCGCAGTGGATCGACCCGGCCGGTCCGAGCCGATTCATGCGGCAGGACACCGGCGACGCTCCGATCAAGGTCGGCTCGCTCGAAGGCTACGGCGCGCCGACGATCGACATCAGCCTGTGGCTGATCCAGTCGAAGGTGACCAGTGTTGTCGGCATCCTCAAGAACTTCGTGCCGAAGCGTCTCAACCCGGACGGGAACTGGGTCCGCACGAACGTCGATGACGGGGACATCTACATCGGCGAGTACGCGAACGGCGCGATCTGCTCGATGCAGTCCTCGTACGTCACGGTCGGTAACTACCCCGGCATCGAGGCCCGGGTCTTCGGCTCGAAGGGCGCGCTCATCTGCCGGCTCGTTGAGGAGTTCGGGGAATGCCAGACGCTCAAGAGCGCCACGCCCGACGCCGTGGAGTTCGTCCCGGTCGAGATACCGGCCTCCTACTTCCCGCACGGGTACAAGAAGGGTGAGTCGTGGCGCTCGCTCTTCTACGCGAACCTCGTCCACAACTTCGCGAAGGAGATCACCGACGGCGGCGAGGCGAACCAGGGCAACTTCGCGCAGAGCGCGCGCGTGCAGGAGATCATCAACGCCGTCGAGCGGTCCTACCGCGAGCGGCGCTGGGTCGACCTCCCGTTGGACGGTGGAGTCGGAGACTGAGCGAGCGACTGCGGGTCGGCGTCATCGGCGCGGGCCGCTGGGCCACCGCGGCGCACCTGCCCGGACTCACGCGCACGCCGCTGTGCGACGTGGTCGTGCTCTGCGACCTCGATCGCGACCTCGCCACGGCGAGGGCGGAGCAATTCGGCATCCCCGAGGTCGAAACCGACTACGAGAAAGTGCTGAGGCGAGGCGACATCGATGTCGTCGACATCGTGACGCGCGGCAAGGACCGCGGCGAGAATCACCAGGAGCTCACGTTCGCCGCGCTCGACGCTGGAAAGCACGTTCTCTGCGAGAAGCCCGTCTGTCATGACTATCGGGACATCCGGCGCGCCCACGAGCTCGCCGCGAGCAAGGGACTCAAGACGAAGGTCGGCCTCACGTTCCGGTACGCACCCAGCGTCATGTACATGCAGTCGCTCATTGCCGAGGGATTCGTGGGCCAGCCGTTCATCTTCAACGGCTTCGAGCAGAACTATCAATGGATAAACCCCGACACG
>Ga0207674_10004559_pt1 | contig 16640 bp, 19 predicted proteins | sample KBSCornC72_FD_184303 | JGI IMG/M metagenome (GOLD analysis project Ga0207674, IMG submission 184303) | Corn rhizosphere microbial communities from Kellogg Biological Station, Michigan, USA - KBS Corn C7-2 (SPAdes) (version 2) | ecosystem: Host-associated > Plants > Roots > Rhizosphere > Soil ... | reverse complement strand
GTTCAGCACCTCGATGGTGCCCGAACCCATGATCTCGACGCCGTTTTCGGCCTGGACCTTGAGGATCGAGAACATGAGATCCTGCTTGCGCATCGTCGACGCGCCTTCGACACCCATCTCCTCGGCCATTGCGACCAGCTCGGCGGGTGTCTTTTTCTTCAATTCTTTCAAATGCATGTGATGCGTCTTCTGTTGGGAGGTGGTGCTCGAGCTTCTTGAATGCCGAAAGCTGAGACGCGGCAGGACGCCGCGGAATGGAAAGGAACGAACGCCGGCTTGGTAAGAAACTGGCCGGAGCCGCTCTTGGACAGAGCTATGTCTGCCCTTGTCCGGAGTCAATCAGCCGTGAACGTCGGGAGCGGTGAACCGACTAAAAGGGACGGACGATCACCAGCACCACGATCAATGCCACAGCGATCCCGGGAATCTCGTTGATCGCGCGAACCGCCTTGGCCGAGAGCGGCCGCTCGCCCTTGGCCAACTTTCCGCCATAGGCGCCAAGCCATCCCTGATAGCCGCTCAGGCCGATGACCAGCGCCAGCTTGGCCTGGAACCAGTGCTCGCCCCACAGGTCGAGGTCCGTCGCGAGCATCAATCCGAGGATCCACACGACGATGATCGCCGGGGTGAGAATGATCGAGCGGACCCGCGCCTCGCGCTCGATCCACGCCCGATCCTCCGGCGAGCCGACCGCCGCTTCCTGATGATAGACGTAGAAGCGCGGCAGCAGGAACAGCCCGGCCATCCAGAAGATGACGAAGGTAACGTGCGCCGCCTTGACCCAGGGGTAAGCGACTCCGAGCCAGCCTGCGAGGTTGCTCAATGTCCCCCCTTCACCAATTCGATCAGCTGCTCGACATGAGCGACGGGCGTGTCCGGCAGGATGCCGTGCCCGAGATTGAAGATGTGAGGGCGGCTGGCCAAGGCGTCAAGGATTCCTCGGACGGATGTCTCGAGTTGATTGCCACCTGCGGCTAGCGCCAGTGGATCGAGGTTGCCCTGGACGGGAAGTCCTGCCGGCAACTCTTCCGCCGCCCATGCGGGATCGACCGTCTCGTCGAGCCCGATCGCATCGACGCCGGTCGCCTCGGCATAATGCGCGAGCTTGCCTCCGCCGCCTTTCGGGAAACCGATGATCGGCACGTCCGGATGCCGGCTCTTGAGTGCCTCGACGAGCCGCTTCGTCGGGGCCACCACCCATTGCTCGAACTGCGCCGGCGAGAGGCTCCCGGCCCAGCTGTCGAACAATTGCACGGCCTCCGCGCCGGCTTCGACCTGGCCGGAAAGATAGTCGAGCGTGACCGCCTCGATGCGCTCGACGATCTCGCTGAACCGCGCCGGATCCGCATAGGCGAGCCGCCGCGCTTCGGACTGGTCGCGGCTGCCCTGCCCGGCGACCATGTAGGTCGCGACCGTCCACGGACTCCCCGAGAAGCCGATCAGCGTCTTCGACGGCTCTAGCGCCGCTTTGACCTTGCGCACCGTCTCGTAGATCGGCTCGAGCCGCGCGAGAAACGGCGTCAGGTCGTCGAGCGCCGCGCTGACCAGTGGCGGCGTCAGCCGCGGTCCTTCGCCGGTGACGAAGGTCAGGTTCTGCCCGATGGCAAAGGGAATGATCAGGATATCGGAGAACAGGATCGCGGCATCGAGCTCGGGAAAGCGCTTCAGCGGCTGCAGCGTGATCTCCGCCGCGGCATCGCTGTCGTAGACCAGATCGAGGAAGCTGCCCTTCTCTTCCCGCAGCTGGCGGTACTCGGGAAGGTAACGCCCCGCCTGGCGCATCATCCACATCGGGACAGGGTCGCGGCGTTCCCCGCGGAGCACGCTGAGCAAGGGCTTCTCGGCCTGCGTCGTCGGTGGATCCGCAGGCTTTGCAGCCACTCTTCTACTCTCCCTTATATATTTAGAATCTTAGATTGATGATGTTGTTGGGCGCGGGAGAGCGGGGTTTAGGCGGCGCTTCCGGAATTGCCAACAAGAGCTGCCGGACGCCTCTAGCGGGAGCAGCGCGAGTCGCCGCGATTCGGCCCCATGATTCACAGTCTGGGGATGGATTCCGTCCCCGTGGATGAATTGTCGAACGGCCGAGAGGAAGCGGCGGACAAATGTTCGGTTGAGTGCGTCCCCAGCCCCGCGCTAGCGTTCGCGGTCCGCTTTTCCACAAGGTTGTTCTTCTTGGCCCTCATTCTCGCTTCGACCAGTGCGATCCGGCGGCACATGCTGGCTGCCGCTGGTGTTGAATTCGAAGCGGTACCATCGAACGTCGATGAAGCTGCGATCAAGGCGACAACCACCGACCCCCGCGACATTGCTTCGGATCTCGCCGCCGCCAAGGCCCAGGCGGTCAGCGAGCGTCGCGCTGACGATTGGATCATCGGCAGCGACAGCGTCGTGGCGGTCGACGGCCGCATCTTCGCTAAGCCGCGCGACCGCGACGGAGCCGCCGAGCATCTGCGCTTCTTCTCCGGCAAGCCGATGCTGCTCACCAGTGCCGTCGCCCTCGCACAGAATGGAAGAGTCGACTGGCGCCACGTCGAAACTGCGCGGCTCCAGATGCGCCCGCTCTCCGGCGCCTTCATCTCCGACTATCTCGATGCCGAATGGCCGGAGGTCGGCTACACTGTCGGCGTGTTCCGGCTGGAGGCGCGCGGCGTGCAATTGTTCGACCGGATCGACGGCGACCATTTCACCATCCTCGGCATGCCGCTGATCCCGTTGCTCGGCGCGCTTCGCGAGCGCGGCTTGCTTCTCACATGATCCGCATCGCGCTCACCGGCTCGATCGGCATGGGCAAGTCGACCGTCGCGAAGATGTTCGAGCGCGCCGGCGTACCGGTGTTCGATGCCGATGCGATCGTGCGCAAGCTGCAGGCGCCCGGCGGCGGCCTCGTCGAAAAAATCGCCGCACTATTCCCGGGCGCCGTCCGTTCTGGAACCCTCGACCGCGATTGCCTCGCCCATATCGTCCTTGCCGACCGGGAAAAGCTCGCGGCGCTCGAGCAGATCGTTCATCCGGCGGTGCGCGAGGCGCGCGAGGAGTTCATCGCCGCTCATGCCGGCGAGCCCGCCCTGCTGTTCGAGATTCCCCTGCTGTTCGAAACCGGCGGCGAGAAGGAGTTCGACAAGGTCGTCGTCGTAACGGCGCCGCCCGAGGTCCAGCGCGCGCGAGTGCTCCAGCGAACCGGGATGAGCCACGCCAAGCTCGCTTCGATCCTCGCGCGCCAGATGCCCGACGAAGAGAAGCGTGCCCGCGCCGACTTCGTCGTCGACACCGGCACCGACCTATCCACAACTGAACGCCAGGTCCGCGACATTCTCACTTGTCTCGGAATCGGCGCCGCCCGATAGATTCGCCATGCGGGAAATTGTTTTCGACACCGAGACGACGGGCCTCAACCCGTTGGGCGGCGACCGGATGGTCGAGATCGGCTGCGTCGAAATGTTCAACCGTGTCGAGACCGGCCGGCACTTCCATGCCTATTTCTTTCCCGAGCGCGACATGCCGTTCGAGGCCGAGATGGTGCACGGCCTCACCACCACCTTCCTTTCGGACAAGCCGCTCTTTTCGGAGAGAGTCGACGAGCTGCTCGACTTTCTCGAGGATTCGCCGCTCGTCGCGCATAATGCGAGCTTCGACTTCGGCTTCCTCAACTTCGAGCTCGAGCGCTCGGGCAAGCAGACCGTCTCCATGCACCGCATGGTCGACACGCTGACGCTGGCGCGGTCGAAGCACCCGGGCGCCAAGCACAGTCTGGACGCCTTGTGCATGCGCTTCGGCATCGACCGCAGTCACCGGGTCAAACATGGCGCGCTGCTTGACGCCCAGCTCCTCGCGCAGGTCTATGTCGAGCTGACCGGCGGGCGGCAGATCGGCCTCGGCCTTGTTGCCGACACCGGCGCCATCGCGGTGCAGCAGTCCGCGGGCCCGATCACCGTCCGCGAGCCGCGCCCCCCGCGCCCGCACGCGCCCCTCGCCGAGGAACTTGAGCGGCACCGCGCGTTTATTGCCAGGCTGGTCAACCCGCTGTGGGAGCGCTTCCTCGGCGCCGGTTGACGGGTGGTTCGGGCCGGTCCTAAGCGCCCGCAAACACGAAGGAGCCAGGCACAGTGGACGTACGGGTCGCGGGTCATCAGGTCGATACCGGCGAGTCGCTGCGCGATCATGCTCAGCAGCGAGTCGCGGAAATCACGGAGAAATATTTCTCGCGATCGGTGGGCGCCAACGTCACCTTCGGGCGTGGGCCGAACAACGATTTCACCTGCGATATCGTAGCGCCGGTGACCCAAGGCGTCGTCCTCAAGGCGTCGCACGCGGCGCGCGAGCCGCTGATGGCGTTCAACGGCGCCGCCGACCGCATTGAAAAGCAGCTGCGCCGCTACATGCGCCGGCTCAAGGACCACAAGGTCGACGAAAGCGAGCAGGCGTACATCGAAAATGCCGATTACCGAATCTTCTCGCCCGCGGTCGAAAACGACAATGAAGAGGCGGAATTCCCCGCAATCGTGGCCGAGACTCGAGTTGATATCCCCGAGGCGAGCGTCTCCGACGCGGTCATGCTGATGGACTTGCGCAATACGCCCGCCCTTATGTTCAGGAACAGCGGGACAGGCGAATTCAACATGATCTACCGCCGCGAGGACGGGAACATCGGCTGGGTTGAGCCCAACGCCGCCTGATCCCATCTGTCCTGCCGCGGGCCTGGTGCCGAGGCTGCGCCCGGGTACGAAAGCAACGATGCATCTTGCCGATTTCCTCGACTGCGACGCGATCAAGACTGCCCTTCCCGGCGGCAACAAGCGCTCGCTCCTGCAGCAGCTGGCGAATCTCGCCGGACAACGGCTGGGGCTCGATTCGGCGATGATTCTCGCCAGCCTCAACGAGCGCGAGCAGCTCGGTTCAACGGGATTCGGCCAGGGCGTCGCCATTCCCCACGCCCGCATGGAGGGCCTGGACCGTATCTACGGCCTCTTCGCCCGCCTTGGCGAACCAGTCGACTACAAGGCGATCGACGGGCGGCCGGTCGATCTCATTTTCCTGTTGTTGTCGCCCGCCGATGCTGGCGCCGATCATCTGAAAGCGCTTGCATCGATCAGCCGGGTCAGCCGCGATGCCGCGACCCTCGAGCGCCTGCGCGGCGCCCGCAGCCGCGACGCGCTTGCTGCCTTGCTGATGGGCGCGGACGAACTGGACGCAGCCTGAGCGAGCGCCTTCCCACGCATATCGAGGTCGGCGCGATCCTGCGCAGAGCCTCGGTCGAGGGCGGTTTCGGCGCAGTAATGAAGCGCGGGGACCCGGAGAGCGGGTCACTGCTCCTTCTGGTCAGCAGCCGCGGCGTGCACGTGGCCTGCCTCGAACGCATTCTGAACCTCGACGGCAGCTATTGCTGGCAGCGGGTCGGACCGGGCGAATCGGCGAGTTCCGCGGAAATCGCCGATTTCCTCGCCCGCCGAGCACGCTTTGACGAGGATTCGTGGGCGATCGAACTGGATATCGCGGAGCCTGAACGGTTCATCGCTGAAACGACCTCCGCGGGTTGACGCTCCCCGTCGTGGGGGGGAAACCCGCGTCAACAACAAGAGCGGGGGGCATTTCCTGTGCAGCAACTGCCGGGAATGCCACGCGAGACGGGGAGTCAACAACGCGCCGGCGATAGTATTCGCAAAGTATTGGCGCGCGTAGTTCGTTGATTCACCGCACGTTTTTAGGCTCACATGTTGGCTTCTTTTCGCTCGGCGCTGCTGATGATTGCTGCGCTCACCGCGACTGTTATTGCGCCGGCCAAGGCCGGTCCTGCCGCCGAACCAGTGCTTCCGGCGGCAAGTCCCGCCCTTCCGAAGGTGGCCATTCCCGATCTGATCGATCCTCAGGGCGAGCCGAAACTGGCCGCGCCCGAGGCTGCCGACACCCAGCCCGACACCGACAATGATCAGACTTCGCAGGCGGCGCGGCCGACCGGCGATCTCGGTTCGATGGTCGCTCAGCTCCGCGCGCCGGAGGCGGGCAGCCGCGAGCTCGAATGCCTCGCCACCGGCATCTATTTCGAATCGAAGAGCGAGCCGCTGGCCGGGCAGCTCGCCGTCGGCCAGGTGATCGCCAACCGCACGCAGAGCGGCGGCCGTTTCCCCGACAGTTATTGCGGCGTCCTGTTTCAGCGTGGGCAGTTCTCGTTTGTGCACGGTCATTCGCTGCCGAGCGTCAATCATTCGAACAGGCAGTGGCAGACCGCCGTCGCCATCGCCAAGATCGTCGACCAGGGGCTGCAAACCTCGGTCGCGGCCAACGCGCTGTTCTTCCACGCGCGCTACGTGTCGCCGGGCTGGCACATGAAGCGCGTCGCTTCGATCGGCAATCACATCTTCTTCCGTTGATTTAGGACGAAACGCTGGCAGCGGGCGGGCATGGCTCGCCCGCTTTCCTTTTGGCCACGCTTTGTTCTAGCGTGGCGGGATGGCCACGCAGCCCGAGTCCCTCTGCTTCACCGACGCGCCGCCTCTTGCGGTAGATGTGGCCCGCGGCGTTACCCGCCTGTTCTGCCGCCAGGACCTGTTCGCCGTGTGCGAAATGCCGCTGCCCAACGGCCGCCGCGCCGACCTGATGGCGATCGACGGCAAGGGCGGCTTCACCATCGTCGAGATCAAGGTCGCCAAGGCGGACCTGATCAATGACGGCAAGTGGCTCGATTATCTCGATTATTGCGACCGCTTCTTCTGGGCGGTGCCGCCGCACCTCGCCCGCATCCTCGACGAAGAGCGCTATCTGCCAAGCGAAGCCGGTCTCATCGTCGCCGACCGCTACGATGCGGCCGTCGTCCGCGAGGCGGCGCACCGGCCGCTTGCTCCGGCGCGGCGCAAGTCCGAGCTGCTGCGCTTCGCCCGCCGCGCCGCGCGGAGGCTCGCGGCGCAAGTCGATCCGTCGCTCGGCGACGCTACTTAGCGGCCGCCGCGGCTGCGGACTTCGGCTTCTTGTCCTCGATCAGCTTGAGGATCTCGCGGGCGCGACTGTCGCGCGCTGCATAGTCGCGGGCGGAATAGCCGGCGGCCGAGTCGCTCTTGTCCGGGTTGGCGCCATGGTCGAGCAGCAGCTTGACCAGCGGCGCGTCGCGGCGCTGCACGGCGACGATCAGCGGCGTTTCGCCCATCCGGTTGTCTTCGTCGACCTTGGCCCCCATGCCGAGCAGCCATTGCGCCGCCTCGAGGAAGTCGACCCGTGCGGCCGCGATGAGCGGCGTATCGCCGCCCTTGCCCTTGAGGTTCGGGTCCGCGCCCTTGTTGAGCAGGAACCCGGTCCAATTCTCGTCGCTTCGGCTGATGGCGATGATCAGCGCGGTGTTGCCGTCGGCGTCCCTGGCGTCGACCAGCCCGCTCGGATGCTGGTTGAGCAGGTCGATGGCCTTGTTGCCGTCGCTCTTCTTGACCGCGTCGATGAAGTCGTAGGTAGCGGTCGTCAGCGCCTGGGCAACCGCCGGCGCAGGAACCAGCGCGGCTGCCATGAACAAAGCAAAACCGAGTTGTTTCACGACCTTATGCCCCATTATCCCGCTTGATCCCTCCGGCTTAGCAGAGCAAGGCTCGACTTCAAATGAACGGCCGCACGCCATTTTGGGAAAAGCCGCTTGCCGTGCTGAACAGCGGCGAATGGGAGGCGCTGTGCGACGGCTGCGGCCGCTGCTGCGTACACAAGCTCGAGGACGAGGAGACGGGCCTGCTCTACGCGACCAACGTCGCGTGCAAGCTCCTCGACCGCAAGAACGGCCGCTGCCTCGATTACAAGAACCGGATGAAGCTGGTTTCCGATTGCGTGAAGCTCGATCGCAAGAATCTGGGCGCGCTCGACTGGCTGCCAGAGACCTGCGCCTATCGCGTACGTGCGGCGGGCAAGCCGCTTCCCGATTGGCATTATCTGATCTCCGGCAGCCGCGAGACGGTACATGAGGCGGGGCAGTCGACCCGCGGCTGGACGGTCAGCGAGGACGACGCCGGCGAGCTCGAATACCATGTGGTCGACAAGCCGCTCTGAAGCGGCGCTGGAGGCCGCGCTTCCCGCGCCGATCCGCATCCGCCAGCTCAAGAGCGCGAGGCGTCTGCGCCTGCGGTTCGACGAGGCGAGCGGCACGCTCAAGCTGACCTGCCCATGCCGAACCAGCCGTCGCGCAGCGCTCGCCTGGGCGCTCGACCAGCGCGAGTGGATCGAGGCGCAACTCGCCCGAGTCGAGCCGAGCGAGCCCTTCGCACACGGTGCGGTCATTCCCGTCGAAGGCGAGGATGTGCTGATCGCGTCGGATGCGAGAGCGCCCCGGACGCCGGTGCTCGCTGATGGTCTGCTGCGCTGCGGCGGTCCCGAGGCCGGGCTGCACCGCCGCATCGAGCAGTTCCTCAAGCGCCGCGCGCTCGAGGTCATGTCGAGCGAGGTGGCCGCCTATTCGGCCGCAGCCGGCGTTTCCGCGACTTCGGTGAGCGTCGGCGATGCCGGCACACGCTGGGGCAGCTGCTCGTCGCAAGGCCGGATTCGGCTGAGCTGGCGGCTGATCCTCGGCCCGCCCGAGGTGCGGCGCTACGTCGTCGCGCACGAGGTCGCGCATCTGGTGCACCTCGACCATAGTGCAGAGTTCAAGGCGCTCGAGGCCCGGCTCTATGGGCCAGGGTTGAGCGAGGCGAAGGCGGCGCTACGCCGCGTCGGGCCGCGGCTGAAGCGGATCGGGCGGCGGGGTTGACTGCGGCTGCGGCTGGCGCGGCGGCGGGTTCGGTCCCGGCTGGCGCGGCGGGTAGGTTTGCGGCTGCCGCGGCTGCTGGTTGGGCGGGAAAGCCTGGTCGAGCTCCTGTTGCGTCGGCTCGCCGCTCCCATCGGGACGGACCATCGGCTGCTGCTGCGGATATCCCTGGTCCTGCGGCGGCGGGTTATTGATCGGCAGCCCGTTCTCGTCGACCATCGGCTGCATCTCGTTGGCGTCGACCGGCTGATCGCCGTACATCTCTTCCTCGGGCGTCAGTTGCCAATCAGGCGTCGGGACTTGCGTCTCGAACTGCTCGGCCGGCCGGTTCGCGACGGCGACCATCATGAAGTCGTGGAACGCGCGCGCCGGCGCGGTGCCGCCCTGGAGACCGGGGACCGGCCTCGCGTCGTCCCGGCCCATCCACACGCCGGTCGTGAGACCGCTGGAAAAGCCGATGAACCAGCCGTCCTTGTTCGAGGTGGTGGTGCCGGTCTTGCCGGCGACGGGGCGGCCGATCTGGGCGGCGCGGCCGGTGCCCGAGAGCACCGCCGACTGCAGCAGATCGGTCATTTCGGCCGCGACCCATGGCGCGACCAGCACCCGCTCTTCGTCGGCGTCGTGGTTGTAGAGCAGGCGCCCGTCGGCCGTGACCACCTTGCGGATGCCGTAGGGAGTCACGGCCACGCCCTTGTTCGCCACCGAGGCAAAGGCGCGGGTCATCTCGATCAGCCGCACGTCGCTACTGCCGAGCACCATCGACGGATAGGTCGAGATCGGCGTCGTGATCCCGAAGCGGCGCGCCATGTCCGCAATGGTCGAGAAGCCCACCTGCGCGCCGATCTTGGCGCTCACCGTGTTGATCGAGCGCGAGAAGGCCTCGCGCAGGCTGACCGGCCCGAGATTCTGGCGCTCGGCGTTGCGCGGGCTCCAGCCGTCGATCGTCACTGGCTCGTCGACGATCGTATCGGTCGGCTTCATGCCCGATTCGAGCGCGGAGAGGTAAACGAACAGCTTGAACGCCGAGCCGGGTTGCCGCTCAGCCTGCGTTGCGCGGTTGTAGATCGATGAGACGTAATCCTTCCCGCCCACCATCGCGCGAACGGCGCCGTCGCGATCGATCGCGACCAGCGCGCCTTGCGCACCGTCGGGAGCATTGGCGCGGATCGACCGGTCGGCGGCGGCCTGCATGCCCGGGTCGAGCGTGGTCCAGACGTCGATCGGCTCGGTCGTCTGGTCGATCAACGTATCGAGCTGGGGCAGCGCCCAGTCGGTGAAGTAGCGGACGCTGTTGTTGCTCGTCGTCTGCTGGATCTTGATCGCCGCGGGGTTTGCCGCCTGCGCTTCGTCCGGCGTGATGAACCCGTTCTTGGCCATCGTCTCGAGAACGACCCCGGACCGGGCCCTTGCTGCCTCCACATCCGCCGTGGGCGAATAGTTGGACGGCGCCTTGACCAGGCCGGCGAGGATCGCCGCTTCGCCAAGGCTCAAATGATCGGCCGAATGCCCGAAGAATTTCCGCGACGCGGCGTCGATCCCGTAGGCGCCGCCGCCGAAATATTCCCGGTTGAGATAGAGCTCGAGGATCTGGTCCTTGCTGAACTTGCGTTCGAGCGCCAGCGCGAGGATCGCTTCCTTGAGCTTCCTCACATAATCGCGCTTGTTGGTGAGGAAGATGTTGCGCGCGAGCTGCTGTGTGATGGTCGACGTGGCGCGGACGCGATGCCCCTCCACCAGCGCCGACCCGACCGCGCGAACCAGGCCGATCGGATCGACCCCGACGTGGCTGCGGAAGCGGCGGTCCTCGGTTGAGATTAGCGCCGCGCGCATTTCCGGCGGGATCTGGTCATAGGTCAGCCAGTTGCCGAAGCTCGGTCCCATCGAGACGAGGACCTGGCCGTTGGCGGCGCGGACGCGGATCATCTGGCCGAGGTCGTTGCGCTTGGTGAGGTCGGAGTAGCTCGGCAAATAGGCTGTCGCGACCGCAACGGCGACGATGAGCGCCAGCACTGTGAGCAGCGCCGCGTAGGCAAGGCCTTTGAGGATCCCCCGGGAGGTCGATCGTCCGGAGGGGGCGGAACGCTTGGATGCCATTCAGTGTGTCGGGATAGAAAGGTGCGGGCGAAGCGACAATAGCCGACGGCGCACTCGCGTCGCAGACAAGGTTAGCCGCGGCTTAACCCTGTCTTAGCCAGCGTTCGGCTAGACGGGGCCCATGGTCCGGTCGACGCACATTGTCCTCCTTTGTGGCGTACTCGCTTGCGGCGCGGCTGCGTCCGCGAGCGCGCAATGTCGTTTGTGCGACGCGCCTGTGACTGCGGCGCCGGCCGCCACTGCTGACGGTGATGTGCAGCTGCAGATCGAAACCAAGCTCAATTTCGACCGTCTGATCCTTTCGGGCAGCGGCACTGGCGCGGCCACGATCCGCCCCGACGGCACGCAACTCGCGGAGGGCGCCGTCATCAACCTTGGGCCGCGGGCAATGGTCGGAACGGTGCTGGTCCACGGCGAAAGCGGCCGCTCGGTCAGGGTCGAAATCCCGCACCGCATCGAGCTTTATGCGCTGGGCGGCGGGCAGATCACCCTCGACGATGTCACCACGGACCTTCCGCCCCTGCCCCGCCTCGATGCGGCCGGCAATCTGAACTTCCGCTTCGGCGGCCGGCTGATCGTCTCCGGCGATTCGGACGGGCAATACCGCGGCGATCTGCCGATCACGGTCGAATATAATTGAATGCCTCGGATCCGGAGCAAACCCTAATCGGCCGTTAACCACGACCTTGAGGGAAGCCGTAAGCGGCGAGGGTTAATAGGGTCATCACGGTTACGGGCGTCGGGCCCGACGGCCGGCCTTTGTAACCAGTGGGGAATAGACATGAGGAAATTTCTTGCGACTGCCGGCGCGATTGCGGTGCTGGCGCTGACCAGCACTCCGGCGGCGGCGGTAACCCCGACGCAGCAGGCGACAGCGACGGCGAAGATTTTCAAGCCGCTGCAGATCTCGTGGGTGCAGAATCTCGACTTCGGCACGATCGTGCTGACTGGCGCGACCTTCTCGGGCGAGAGCGTGACGATGAACCCGGCCGGCACCGTCACATGCGGCACGACCGCGGGCGACCTGACGTGCTCGGGTGCGCCGAAGCCGGCCAAGTATCATTTGATCGGCACCAACAACGCCGCCGTGACGGTCACCTCGCCCGGGTTCAACCTGAGCGATGGCGCCGGCAACACCCTGGCGTTCGTGACGACCTTCGCAACGCCACTTTCGGCGACGACGGGCTCGGTGAGCCTCGGAGGCACCGGCGCGGTTGATTTCTCGCTGGGCGGGACGATCAGCGGCCTGTCGAACGCCACGCCGGACGGCGTCTATACCGGCACGTTTACGGTCACGGCCGATTATCAATAAGCGCCGGCTGAACTAGCGGCACTTGCTGCCGCTTTAGTGGGGAAGGGGCTGCCGGAAGGCGGCCCCTTTTCCGTTTGGGACAAGCGCTTTGGACCATGGCCGCAAAGATGGTTGACCGAAATTCAACCATTTCGGTCCTAAGACCGCGCCAGTTTCCATTTCGGACAACCAGAGCTTGCGCCAGCAATCCGTCATCATTGCCCGAGCGCTTGCCACGCTGGCCTGCTTGGCGGCTGCCGCGCCGGCTTGCGCGGCGACGGTGACGGCGTCGGTCACGGCGACGGCCAACAAGCCGCTCGTGTTGACCAAGGTGCAGGACCTCAATCTCGGCACCGTGACTCTCGCGCCGGGCACCTGGGCCAACGCCACCGTCTCGATCTCACAGGCCGGGGCGTTCAGCTGCGCCAATACCAACCTTGTCTGCACTGGCGCCACCGCGGTCGCGAAATACAATGTTCAGGGATCCAACCAGCAGACCGTCCGGATCAGCGCGCCCAACGTGACTCTGGTGAACCAGAACGACCCGAGCCAGACGCTGACGCTCGTCACCAGCGCGCCGGCGACCCTGCTGCTCACCAACTCCGGCTTTCCCGGGGTCAATTTCTCGATCGGCGGCTCGGTGACGCTGAGCTCGGCTACACCCGGCGGCACCTACGTCGGGACGTTCAATGTTACCGTCGATTATTGAACCCGGAGGTGCTTTTTTCGCGATTTTCCCGACGTGGTTGACCGAAAATCAACCATTCCGAACCAAAAGTGGCGGCGATCTCTCCGTTGTGGAGAAAAGTGGGGAATCGCCGTCATGAACAAATGGACCAGGTCCATCCTCGCCGCGAGCCTGTCCGCAGCTCCGCTCCTTGCCCTTGCGGCCCCGGCCAACGCCGGCGTCGGCGACCTCCTGGTCGCACCGACCCGGCTGGTCCTCGACGGGCACCGTGGAGCGGAAGTCATCCTCAACAATATCGGCGACCAGCCGGCCACCTACCGCATCTCGGTCGAGTTCCGGCGCATGACGGAGAACGGCGACCTGGTCGACGTCGCGGCGCCGACGCCCGCCGACAAGACCGCCGAGGACATGGTCGTTTATGCGCCGCGCAAGGTCACGCTTGCGCCGCATGAGCCGCAGGCGATCCGCGTCGCCGTGCGCCCGCCCGAGGGCCTCGCCGATGGCGAATATCGTGTGCACATGCTGTTCCGCGCGATCCCGCCGGCGACGCCGGCGGTGCAGCCGAGCGGCGAGCAGGCGAAGGGCGTGCAGTTCAAGCTGACGCCCGTCTATGGCGTGACCATCCCGGTGATCGTCCGCCTCGGCAACCTCCAGGCTGCCGCTGGCATCGCCAACGTCCATCTCGACAAGAAGCCCGGCGGCGCCGCGGTCGATTTCGACATCACGCGCACGGGCTCTCGCTCAACTTACGGCGAAGTTCGCGTGCTCAAGGCCGGGGTCAAGGACCCGATCGCGGCCGTGAAGGGGATCGCCGTCTATACCGAGATCGGTACTCGCCATGTCACCGTTCCCGTCGCCGATAGCTTCAAGGGCGATCTCAGCGGTCCGGTGACGGTCGAATATATCGAGACCACCGACGACGGCTCGCACCTCCTCGCCCAGACCCAGGCGGTGCTGCGCTAGGGCGCGACGGCCGAGCGCGGATCAGGTCCGATGCCGGGCGGCCGCTCCTGGCTGCGCAAGACAGCGATGCTGCTGGCGCTGTGCGCCGGCAGCATCGCCGCATCTGCGCCCACGACGCCGGCTCCGCGAAATACTGCTCCCGTTTGGACTGCCGATCCGGACGAGCAGTTCATCCTCGACGTGAACATCCGCCAGCTGCGGTTGGGCGACACGGTCCGGGCCTACAACGCGCCCGAAGGTCCATGTGTCGTCTTAGGCGACTTTGTGAAGGCGCTCGACGTGCCGATCCGCGTCGACCTCCTCGCCAAGAAGGCGAGCGGGTGGGCGTTCAAGGAAAGCAACAGGCTCAATATCGATCTCGCGGCGCGCTCTGTCGCATTCGGCTCGAAGAGCGAGCCTCTTGCCCCCGGCGCGGTGCGCGAGACGCCCGAGGGCTGGTGCGTCCAGACCTCGGCGCTCAGCCGCTGGTTCGGCATCGGCGTCACTCCGCTCACGGCCGGATCCGTGCTGCTGCTGCAGTCCGAGACCAAGCTTCCGATCGAACTCGAAATGGAGCGGCAGGAGCGCGCCGCGCACATTCACCGCGCGAGCTTCGACCTCGGCAGCCTTCCCCAGGTGCGAATCCCGTACCGGATGTGGCGGACCCCGGCGCTCGACTTCGTCGTCAGCGGCGGGATGACCTACCGCGCCGGTGACGGGGTCCAGGTCGACCGCCAGAGCTCGGTCTATGCCGCCGGCGAGATCGCGCATTTGTCCTACGATGCGCAGATCACGACGACGGCGAAGGGCAAGCCCAACCTGCTGCGGGTGCGGGCGTTCCGTTCGGACCCCGACGCGAACCTGCTCGGGCCGCTTCATGCGACACACATCGGCGCGGGCGACGTCGAGGGTTTCGACAGCGCGCTCACGGGGTCGGTCGCGGCTGGCCGCGGCGCCGTGCTGACCAACCGGCCGCTCGCCGCGCGCACCGCGTTCGACCGCACGCGGATCGAAGGCGACCTGCCGACCGGCTGGGAGGCCGAAGTCTACCGCAACGGGGAGTTGCTCGGCTTTGCCAAGTCGGACGCCTCGCAGCGCTATGTCTTTGATGACGTTCAGCTTCTTTACGGGGAAAACCAGATCCGCATCGTTCTCTATGGACCGCAGGGCCAGGTGCGCGAACGCAACGAACTGCTCGACGTCGGCCAGGACAATGTGCCCAAGGGCAAGACCTGGTATTGGATCGGCGCAAACCAGCCCGGCCGCGACCTCATCAGCATCGAAAAGCCTCCCGACGCGGCGGCTTTGCCGACCGCGCAGGCGACCGCATCGCTGGAGCATGGCCTCGACTCGCGCACATCCGTTGGGGTGCTGGCGCGGGCGATGCTTATCGGCGACCAGCGCCTGACCTTCGTCGAGGGCACCGTTCGCCGATCGGTGGGCGCGGCGATGTTCGAGCTGAGCGGCGCGCGCGAATCGAACGGCGGAACGGCCGCGCATGCCCAGCTGCTCGGCAAGTTCGGCCCTGTTTACGTGAATGCCGAGGCACTTATCGCGAATGATTTTCATTTGCGCGGAGGCGGCGAGGAATCGCAGCGGGAGGGGCGGCTCTCGCTCGACGTGCCGTTCAAGCTGGGCAAGACTTTGGTGCCGGCGCATGCCGAAATGCATGTGACGGACCGCCCCGACGGCTCGCGAACGCTCGAGGCGGCGAGCCGCTTGTCGGTCGCCTTCGACCGCTTCGACCTCGGCGCGAACATGACTTACCAGAAGAACTACTTGCCGGTGGGACCGGCGCCGCCGGGCGAGATGCAGATCGGTCTGCTCGGCAGCGGCCGTGTCGGCGCCGTGCGGCTCCGCGGGTCGGCCGATTTCGACGTCAATCCTGCGGCCCGGTTCCGCGACGCCGAAGTCTCGGCTTACTGGTCATCGTCGGACAACAGCGATTGGGAGGGCGACCTCGCCTATGACGGGCTGCTGCATCGGGTGCGGGCGCGGGTCAGCCATATCCTGCGCATCGACTCGATGGCCATCGCGCTGACCGGTGAAGCGGACACGCACGGCGATGTCGCCGCCGGCTTCAACATCAATTTCTCGCTCGATCCGCGGCACGGCTTCACCCTCTCGCGAAGGCCGCTCGCGCAGGGCGGAATGGTCCATGCGACGGTCTTTCGCGATCTCAATGAGAACGGGCTGCACGATCCGGGCGAACCGTTCGAGAAAGGCGCGCTGATCACCACCGGCACGCGCCAGGCCGAGCGCAAGACCGACGCCAACGGTTCGGTCACGATCGGCGGTCTCACCGCCTACCTTCCGCTGCCGGTCGGCATCGACGCGACCAGTCTCGACGACCCGATGCTCGTCCCCGAAAAGCCGCTGCAGGTCGTCGTTCCGCGTCCCGGCATTCCGGCCGACGTGCAGATCGCGCTGGCCGGCGGCGGCGACATCGAGGGCGCGTTGATCAAGAGCGGCGAGCTGGGCTTCGAGGGCGTCGACCTCGAGCTGATCGACTCCGCCGGCAAGATCGCCGCCGTGGCACGGACCGATTTCGACGGCTTCTTCCTGTTCGATCGCGTGGCGTACGGCAGCTACACGCTCCGCGTGAACGCGGCGTCGGCCGCGGCGGTCAAGATCTCGCCTGAGCTCGGCATCAAGATCGTGGTCTCGGGCAAACGTCCAGTCGTGCGCCTCGGCTCGATCCAGCCGCGGCCGCAACCCAACATCGCGTCGGCCGGCGGGCCGGTGACCGGCGCGCCCTGATTGAGGTCCGCTGGAAGGTGAGCATGCAATCAGGCTGTTTCCCGGACAGCCTTCGATTGCATGCTGGTGCGGTCGAGAAGACTCGAACTTCCACGGCCTTTCGGCCACAGCGACCTCAACGCTGCGCGTCTACCAGTTCCGCCACGACCGCACGTCAT
>Ga0207674_10004554_pt1 | contig 16652 bp, 20 predicted proteins | sample KBSCornC72_FD_184303 | JGI IMG/M metagenome (GOLD analysis project Ga0207674, IMG submission 184303) | Corn rhizosphere microbial communities from Kellogg Biological Station, Michigan, USA - KBS Corn C7-2 (SPAdes) (version 2) | ecosystem: Host-associated > Plants > Roots > Rhizosphere > Soil ... | reverse complement strand
TCCATCTTCGCGCTCGACGATCGCGACGCTCGACTCGCCGCACACGGTGCATGCGAGCTTCACGACGAGCGCCTGCGGCTCCGCCGTGATGCCGCGCACCGCGCAGCTCGCGAGGCGCGCGCCGCAGGCGGGGCACTCCATCGTGCGGATCCGCTCCAGGATGGCTCCGATCCAGTCCACGGCCGCATCGACTGCAACTCCGACGCCACTGCACCGGGCGCTTGGCCGCATAACGACCAAGCGCCCCCACGAAAGCCCGTCAGTGTCGAGGCAATCCCAAAAGGGCTACGGGTCGGTCGAGAGGCGGAGGCCCTCATGCGCGATCTCGATCGTCTCGATCGCGATGTCGTTGCTGCTCGCGTCGAAGTCGGGAGCCTCCCACTTGGTCGGGAAGGCGTTCGTCAGCGTGTAGCGCGCGACGACCTGGTGGTTCTGGTCGAAGATGACGATCGTCGCGTTCTTGTGCTCGACCTGCCCCGCGGCGATCCGGAATGCCCACTTCTGCAGCTCGCTGGCGCCACTGAAGCCTTGCTTCAGCACGAGATTCGGGTACTTCACGCGACCAGGGATCTTGTGGACGTCGTTCGAGCCGCCCTCCCTGAATTCGACGACCTCGATCTCGATCTTCAGACCGGACACCGAACGGAAAAACGCGGTCGGCATGCCGTCGAAGGTGACCGCGACCTGGAGTAACGAGAGACGAACGTCATCGCCGCGCGCGGGCGCTCCGGACGCCGCGGTGCCGAAGACGATCGCCATGACCACGAGCGACGCTAGGACGAGCCTGTTCACGCCTTCCTCCTTTACGCGGACCCGCCGCGTGGCGGAGAGATTAGAGCCCTGGCTCAGCCAGATGCGGCGTCATCTGTCGGGAACGCGCCGATGAGAGCGCCCGCGACGCGCGCGTCCGAGACCAGCTCCTCCCAGACGCGCTCGAGCGTGGCCGCGTCCGGTCCGTCTTCGCCGCGGTGGCGCGCGAGGAGCACGAGCGCGCACGCCCGTAGCGACGGCGCGGCAACGATGACGCCGTCCGGACCACGGCCCGCGCTTTCGGCATGTGGCGCCACCCGATGCGCTGCAACGTATTCGTCGATGTCGTCTGGCGGCACACCGAGCAGCGATGACCCATCCGCGAGCAGGATCGACACGACGTCATATGGCGTCATGGTGTGGTTCGAGACGCCACGGCCGCCGACATAAAGGACGTCGTTCAGACGCAGCGTGATGCGCCCCTCCGGCGCGAGGGCGTCCGCGCGAGCGAGGATCCGTGTGGCGACGGTCAATTCGGTAGCGGGCTGCTCGCGGATGAGCACCCCTGTAGCGTGGCAGGTCGTGGAACCGGAGTGCCAGCCCGCTCGTCGTACCGGCATGCGCCCCATCCTTCTCGCGGTCGCGCTGCTCGTCAGCTCCGCCTGTGGCGGCGGTGCCGCCAACCGCGCCGCCGACATCGCGGGGATCGTGACGAACGTCAGCGGCCGGACCGATGGCGTGACCGTGCTCGTCGAGTCGGACCCATCGACGCCGTCCAGCGGTGCCAAAGCCTCCGTCGCGGTGACGAGCGGGACGCGCATCACGCGTCGCGCTCAGGGCGGCGATGTCGCGGCGACCGCGCGCGAGCTCACGCCAGGTGTCCAGGTCGAGATCTGGTTCGACGGACCGGCCGCAATGTCCTACCCCATTCAGGCCAAGGCCATGGCGGTCGTGATCGTCCGCTAAGCCACAATCGGCGTGTCCGTCACATTTGGCGGCTTGGCGGTGCTTTGAAGGAAGAGATGGAAGTGGCTGAGCGCCTGCGTCTGGGTACGGTCCCCGGCCAGAGCTTGCCGCCGGCCTTCGAAGAGCTCTTCCGGAAGGAGTACGCCAGGGTGGTCGCGATCGCGCACCGCGTGGTGGCCGATGCCGACGAGGCCGAGGACGTCGCACAGGACGTCTTCGTCTCCTTCTATCGCAAGCATCCGGCGGAGGCTCACTACGCCGCGCCGTGGCTCTACGCCGCGGCCGCCCACACCGCGCTCAACGTCCTGCGCGCGCGCGAGCGGCGCGGAAAGCGCGACGCCGTCGAAGCGCTCCGCCGCGACACGCAGGTACCGGATCCGGCGCGGGCCGCTGAGACGGCGGAGACCAGGTCCGAAGTCCGCGCGGCGCTTGGGCGCCTTCCGGATCGCAGCGCGGCGCTTCTGGCGCTTCGCTACAGCGGGCTCAGCTACGAAGAGATCGCCGCCGCGCTCGGGCTCCGGCAATCGAGTATTGGAACGCTGCTCCGCCGAGCCGAAGACGCGTTCCGCAAGGAGGTCACCAAGTGAGTGACATAGAGGAAATGCTTTCAGTGAGCGAGCCAAAGATCGATACGGAGCGGGCGCTCGCGCGACTGCGCGCGCGCGTCGATGCGGAACGCATCGCGCCGGTGAGTCGAGGCGCTTCAGCTCCGCGTCGGGTCGCGGTGAACATCTGGGTCCGCGGGCTCGCGGCCGCGGCGACCGTCGCGCTCGTCGCGACGCTGCTCACGGTCAGCGGCCTCGCTGAGACGATCCTCACGATCTTCGAGCCGAAGCAGCTCGTCGCGGTGCCGATCACATCCACAGACCTGAACAGCGCGGCCAGCTTCGGCGCTTACGGGACGCTGACATGGACGGAGCAGCCAAAACCCTATGACGTTCCCGACATCCGCACGGCGGCGCGCGAGAGCGGCATGACCGTACTGACCCCGAGCAATCTGCCGCAGGGCGTCGGCGCACCGCGCTACGGCGTCATGCCGAAGACGACGGCGACGTTCACCTTCAGCGCCGCGAAGACCACGCAGGCAGCGGCCGCGCAGAAGCGGACTCCGCCGCCGATGCCGGCGAATATCGATGGGAGCAAGCTCTTCATCACCGGTGGACCCGCTGTCGTCGCGTTCTACACCGACACCACGGCGACGACCGGCGCAACGGGTGCGAGCGGCGCCACCGGTGCGAGCGGCGCAAGTCCGTTCTCCGGCATGCCAACGCTCGTCGTCGCCCAAGGCCGGCCCCCGGTGGTGCAGTCCGACGGCGTGACCGTCGATCAGCTTCAGAGCTATCTGCTTGCGCAGCCGGGCATCTCGCCGCAGCTCGCCGCGCAGATCCGCGCCATCAAGGATCCATCAAGCACGCTCCCGGTCCCGATCCCGGTGGACATGGCGACCTCGAAGAAGATCACGGTGCAGGGCGTCGAGGGCATCTTCGTCGGTGACTCGACGGGTCTCGGCAGCGCCGTGATCTGGCAGAAGGACGGGATCGTCTACGGCGTGGCCGGCACGCTCACTGAACAGCAGGTCCTGGCGGTGGCAAACTCGCTTCATTGATCGACGCGCCAGCGATCCGCACCCAGGAGCTGACGAAGCGGTACGGGAGCATCAACGCGCTCGCCGGCCTGACGATGACGATCCCGCGCGGGGACATCTTTGGATTCCTCGGTCCGAACGGCGCGGGTAAGACGACCGCGGTCAAGCTGCTGCTGGGACTGACGCCACCGACGTCGGGTGACGCCGAGGTGCTCGGCGCCAGGGTCGGGGACCGCGAGGCGCTGCGCCGTGTCGGCTACCTTCCCGAGCTCTTCCGCTATCAGCTGTGGCTGAGCGCTCGCGAGGTGCTGGCGCTTCACTGCGAGCTCGCGGGCATCGACCGCGCCGCATGGCAGCGCGAGATCGAGGACGCGCTCGCGATCGTGGGACTCTCCGATCGCGGATCGGGCCGTGTCGGGACTTTCTCAAAGGGAATGCAGCAGCGTCTCGGACTCGGCGTCGCGCTCCTGGGCGCGCCCGATCTCGTCGTCCTCGACGAGCCCACCAGCGCGCTCGATCCGGTCGGCCGTCACGACGTGCGCGAGATCATCCGCGCGCTTGGCGAACGCGGCACGACGGTCTTCCTCAACTCGCACCTGCTGGGCGAGGTGGAGCAGGTCTGCGACCGGGTGGCCATCGTCGATCACGGAAAAGTCGTCGCCGAGGGCACCCTCGACCAGCTGCTCGGCGGCGACACCGTCCGCGTACGTGTTGTCGACCTCGAGCGCGAGGCGACGAACGGCCTTTCGCAATTTGGCCAGCTCGATCAGGACGGTGACTGGCTTGTCATCCGCGGGATAGATAACGAACGTGTGCCCGAGCTCGTCGCGGAGATCGTGCGACTGGGCGGCCGCGTGTACGCCGTCGAGCCGCGCCACGAATCCCTCGAGGACCGCTTCCTGCGACTGCTGGGTCAGCCGAACTAGTGCTCGCGCTCACCGTCGCTCGGCTCCAGCTCCAGGAGCTCCTCCGGCGCCGGCTCTTCCTCGTTCTGCTGCTTCTCACCATCGTCGTGATCTCGCTGACCACCTGGGGCTTCTCGCGCATACCGACGCTCGACGATAAGCCGATGTCGGCCGTCGAGATCGCGGCCGTCGCGTCGCAGTTCCTGATCCTCGTGATGTTCATGTTCAGCTTCGTCCTGGCGTTCTCGGCTGTGTTCGCGGCTTCCCCCGCGATCTCTGCAGAGGTGGAGTCCGGCATCACGCTCGCGATGCTCGCGCGGCCCATCACGCGGCTCGAGTACGTCGTCGGCAAATGGCTCGGTCTCCTCGCGACTGTGCTGATCTATGCGATCCCCGCCGCAAGCGTGCAGATGGTCCTGGTACAGCTCGTCGTGGGCTACTCGCCACCGCACCCGCTCGAGTTCCTCGCGTTCGTCATCGGTGAAGCCGTCGTGGTCCTCACCCTCTCGCTGCTGCTCTCGACGCGCTTCGCGGGAATGGTCGGAGGCGTGACCGGGCTGATCCTCTGGGGACTCGCATGGATGGGCGGCATCGTCGGGGGCATCGGCCTCGGCTTCGGTAACGCGACGCTCATGCACGTCGGGACGGTATCGAAGCTGCTTCTTCCGACCGATGGCCTCTGGCGCGGCGCGGTGTGGAGCCTCGAGCCTGCCTCGCTCATCGCCGCTGCGCGCGCGGCCGGTCGAACGGCTGCGGCGAATCCGTTCTTCGCGCCTGACCCGCCGCCGGAGGCGTACGTCGCGTGGTGCGTCATCTGGATCACCGCGATGCTCGCGCTCGCCACCTGGAGCTTCATGCGGAAAGAGCTGTGACCCGCGACCGCCATCTGATCCTCGTCAAGCACGCGATGCCACAGGTGGATGTCGAAACCCCGGCGCACGAGTGGCGTCTCCATCCCGAGGGCGAGGCGGGAGCGGTCGTGCTGGCCGAACGGCTCGTCCGTGCCGGCTACACGCCGGACAGGATCGTCGCGAGCATCGAGCCGAAAGCGACGCAGACCGGCTCGATCATCGCGGAGCGCCTGCGTCTACCGTTCGCGACGGTCGAAGGCTTACACGAGCACGATCGCCGAGCCGCAGGATTCCTCGAGCGCAAGGTCTTCGAAGCACGCATGCACGATCTCTTCGCGCATCCGGACCAGGTCGTGTTCGGGAGCGAGTCCGCGACCGCGGCCCTCGCGCGGTTCACGGCCGCGGTCGATCGTGTCATCAGCGAGGACACCGGCGACGGCGATGTCGTCATCGTGACCCACGGGACCGTGATGTCCCTGTTCGTCGCGAAGCGGTCGCACGTTGACGCGACGTCGCTGTGGAGCACGCTGGGGCTGCCGTCCTACATCGCGCTCGAGCTGCCGAACTACCGGATCATCGAGGTTGTCGCGACGATCTAACAGCCGGCACGTGACCGACCGGGTCATACTTCGCGGCCTGACGGCGACTCGCGCGAACGAGGTTCAGCGAGAGGGGAGACGATGCCGCTGCATCTATCGGTGAACAGATGAAGATCGTTGTTATCGGCGGCAGTGGGCTCATCGGGTCAAAACTCGTCAAGAAGCTTCGTGAGCACGGCCACGAGACGGTCGCGGCGTCACGCGATTCGGGCGTCAATACCCTCACCGGCGAAGGTCTGGCCGAAGCCCTCAGAGGTGCCTCGGTGATGGTCGACGTGTCCAACTCGCCCTCCTTCGAGGATGCGGCAGTCCTGAAGTTCTTCGAGACGTCAGCGCGCAATCTCCTCGGCGCAGAGGCCGAAGCACGCGTAGGACATCACGTTGCCTTATCGGTCGTAGGAACGGAGCGTTTGTCCGAAAGCGGCTACTTCCGCGCGAAGATCGCTCAGGAGAAGATGATCAAGGAGTCCTCGATCCCTTACTCGATCATCCACGCGACACAGTTCTTCGAGTTCGTGAAGGGCATCGCGGACGCCGCTACCGACGGCAATACGGTTCGCCTGGCACCAGTGCTCATCCAGCCCATGGCGGCTGACGATGTCGCGCTTGCCGTCGGCAACATCGCGGTGGGAGCACCGGTGAATGGCACCGTTGAGGTCGCGGGGCCTGAACGGTTCCGTCTCGACGAACTCATCCGACGGTACCTCATCGAACGCCATGATCCCCGCGATGTTGTCGCTGATGCACAAGCACGCTACTTCGGCGCCGAGTTGAACGAGCGCACTCTCATTCCGGGCGATGACGCGCGTCTCGGCGAGACGCGTTTCGAAGAGTGGATCAGCCAGCTCACCTCGAACTAGGCTCTGAACGTGAACACGCTCAAGAAGGACGGGCCGCTGCTGACCGGAACGTCGTGGCCGAGCGCATCACGAGCACAGCGGTCGCGGCCATGAGGACCGCCGCGAGGAGGTAGGGCGCGCCCGGCAGGCCGAGTCCGGCAAGCGGGCCGACGAACAGCGCGAAGATGCCGGTGTAGAGCCCGGGCGTCACGAGCGTGACCATCGACCGCAGCGCCGTCAGCGCTCCCTGGAGCTGGCCCTGCTCGTTCGGCTGCACCTCGCGTGTCGCGATCGATTGGATCGGTCCGCCGGAGAGTCCCGCGAGCGCGTAGATCGGCAGGGTGCCCAAGAGCAGCCACGTCACCGGTGCGAAGGCGAAGAGCAACTGGGAGATGACGCCGAACCCGAGACCCAGAAGGAGCGTGTTGAACTCGCCGAGCCACTTCACGACGCGGCCAAGGAGGAACCCGTTCACGACGAGGCTCGCCGCCCCGACGATCGCGAGGGACGCGCCCACCGCGCGCTCGTCGAAGCCGAACCGGTAGGTCGTGTAGAGGACCCAGGTGTTCGGGATCGCATCGTGCGCGAGGAACGCGAAGAGCATCGCGACCGTGAGCGACATCAGCACCGGTCGAGATCCAAGGAAGCGCACCGCACCGATGGGATTTGCGGCGTGGAGCTGGAACGGCCTGCGCCGGTCCGCGGGCAGTGACTCGGGAAGGATGAGCACGCCGTAGACAAAGTTCGTGATCGACAGGACCGCTGCCGCCCAGAACGGCGCGCGCAGATCGATCGCGCCGAGGAGACCGCCGATCGCCGGGCCGATGATGAATCCGATGCCGAACGCCGCGCCCAGCATGCCGAAGCGCGCGGCGCGTTCCTGCGGCGGCGTCACGTCGGCGACGTACGCGCCGGAGATGCTGAACGACGCCGAGGTGGCGCCTGAGACAAGGCGACCGAGGAACAGGATGGGAATGGTCGGCGCGACCGCCATGACGATGTAGTCGAGACCGAGGCCGAGGTTGGACAGCAGGATGACTGGACGGCGCCCGAATCGGTCGGCGAGCGCGCCCTGCACCGGCGAGAAGATGAACTGCATCAGCGCGAACGCCGTCCCGAAGATGCCGAAGACTGCCGCGGCGCCCGCCATGTCGCCGCCCTGAAGCTTCAGGATGAGCTGCGGGAACACCGGGATGATGATCCCGAACGAGATCATGTCGAGAAGGACCGTGATGAAGATGAAGACGAACGCCGCGCGCGTTCTCGTGATCACACGCGGCATTCTCTCAAGGTCAGCTCACGCTGCGCGCGTCAGTGTGTCGAACGATATGTTCAGGACTTGCGTACCGGGTAGCGCAGGTGAGTAACGCCGACGCCCGCGATCACCGTCGGGTTGCCAAGGACGGATGGCGTGGCGGCGAGGTGGTCAAAGAGCCGAACTCCGGAGCCAAGAAGGACCGCCGCGACGTCGACGCTGATTTCGTCGAGGAGGCCAGCATTCAGCAGCTGCTGGATCGTATCGGCGCCATGGACCCCAACGGACTTTCCGGCGGCGGCGGCTTTGGCTTTCTTCACGGCGCTTTCGATGCCGTCGGTCACGAAGTGGACAGTCGAGTTGGGTCGTGGCCATCCGGCCGGGACGCGGTGGGTAAGGACGAACGCTGGTCCCCAAGCGTGATTACCGCCCCAGCCTTGGGCGACGTCGAACGTGCGGCGCCCGGTGAGCACCGCACCAAGTCCGGACGTGAGAGCGCGAATGTGCTCTGCGCTCGGCCCGGACACCTTGAACGTCATGGGATGCGAACCCCCGGTGTGGACTTCAACGTTTCCCGAGTTGAAGTACCAGTCGAACACTTCGGCCACGCCGTCGCTCCGGTCGGCAACGTATCCGTCGAGCGACATGGACATGATCGCGACAACTTTCGACACTCCGATGTTCCTTTCGATCCTGCACCGGTCCACTGAGTGAACGGCGGCGTCACTGCGTAGAATTGGCCAAGTAACGGTATTGGCACGGTACTCGCAATGGGTGATTTGAAATGAACACGATCAAAGTCGTCGGCCTTCTCACGCTTCTCACCCTGATCCTCATCGCCGCAGCACGCATCTTCTTCGGGCCGTCCGCCGTGCTGCCGGCACTGCTCATCTCGATCGCCATGAACTTCGGCGCCTGGTGGTTCAGTGACCGCATCGCACTCTCGTTCGCAGGGGCGAAGCCGGTCACCGAGGCCGAGGCGCCGGAGCTGTACCGCATCGTCGGCCGCGTCGCGCAGACCGCGGGCCTTCCGACGCCGCGCATCTTCGTCATCGATCAGCCGGCCCCGAACGCGTTCGCCACTGGCCGCGACCCGCAGCACGCGGTCGTCGCGGTCACCAAAGGCATCCTCGAGATCGTCAACGAGCGGGAGCTCACGGGTGTACTCGCTCACGAGCTCGGTCACGTGCGCAACCGCGATACGTTCGTAATGGCGGTCGTGGCGTCGGTCGCCGGTGCGATCAGCTACATGGCGCAGATGGCGCAGTGGTCGATGTGGATGGGCGGCGGAGACCGTGACCGTCGCGATTCCGGTGGGCTGGGGATGATCGGGATGCTGCTCGGTATAGTCCTGCTGCCGCTGGCGGCCATGTTGGTGCAGCTCGCGGTCAGCCGGTCGCGCGAGTACGGCGCGGACGACCAGGGCGCGGAGCTGTCTCACGATCCGCTCGCTCTCGCTTCGGCGCTGCGGAAGCTCGATGCGTACAGCAAGAAGATCCCGCTTCCCGTGAACCCGTCCGTTGCGCCGCTCTTCATCGTGCAGCCGCTCCTGCCGGGCGGGCTCGGCGGGCTCTTCGCGACGCACCCACCGATCGCGGACCGCATCGCACGGCTCGAGAAGATGGCGGGCGCGGAGCTGGCACCTCAGTTCTAGGGCTGCGGCGTCGTCCCTGGCGCGATGTAGATGCCCAGGTCGCGCACGACGTTTCCATTCGCGTCGAGCACGCGGCGATCGCCCAGCACGTCCTTGAGCGAGACGACCACCGGTAGATAGAAGGCGATCGCCGGATACGTACCGGGATTCTGTCGCATGTTCACCGTGACGGTGACCGTCTGCGCATCCTCGCGCACGGTCCGCTCCGCGATGTCGGTCCCGAGGCCGGTAACGATGTTCACGACGATCTTTCGGTCGTCGCCGGTCCGCTGGAAGCTGGTGATCTGGGCGCTGTGGATCGTCGAGAGACTGCTCAGCACGAGGACGACGGTCAGAAGTGCCATGCCGACCAACGCTGCGGCCACGACGAACCGCTGGCCGGTCATTCCTGGACGATCGTCGTCTTGCCGTTCCCGAGGATGGACCAGTGCGTCATGCTCTTCCCCGGTCGCGCACCGTGCCAGTGCTTCGTGTTCACGGGAATGAATGCGACGTCGCCGGCCGAGACGTCGTGGTGCTCGCCGTCGGTCGCGACCAGCCCTTCACCGTCGGTGATGACAAGGATCTGATCGGTCGAGTGCACATGCGGCTTGTTCACCGCGCCGTTCTTGAAATGGACCTCTGACAGGCGGAGGTCGCGGCTCTCCTCGCCCACGGCGGTCTGGTAATCGACCTCGCCGACGAAGATGGGATTGTCGGACCGCTCACGTCCGGCTTTCGTTACGCGGATCACCCGCATCCATCGATTCTGGCGCAAACTGGAGCGCAGTGACCGCGCTGGTGCTCATCCACGCCTTCCCGCTCAGCGGCGCGATGTGGGGACACGAGGTACGCGCGCTGCGAGATGCCGCGGATCCGATCATCGCACCCTCTCTGCCCGGATTCGGCGGGACCGCCGTGCCGCGCGGTGATGCATCGATGGATGACTACGCCGACAGCGTCGTAGCCGCGATGGACGCGGCGAAGGTCGAGCGCGCGGCAATCGCCGGCCTGTCGATGGGTGGCTATGTCGCGTTCGCGCTGTGGCGCCGCCACCGCGACCGCATCGAGCGTCTCTTTCTCGCCGACACCCGCGCCGAGGCTGACACGGAAGAGGCCCGGGACAAGCGGTTGCGTCTCGCGGCGCTCATCCGCGAGCACGGGATCGAGGCGCTGCTGAAGACGCCCCCACCCTGGCTGCGCAAGGGTTCGCCGCACTGGGACCCGCTGCTGAAGATGATCCGCGGGCAGACGCCGGACGGCGTGGCGCAGGGAAGCATCGCGATGGCCAATCGCCCTGACAGTCGGCCGGATCTACCGACCATCGACGTCCCCACCACGGTCGTCGTCGGCGAGGTCGACGAGATCACGCCGCCCGAGATGTCGCAGTCCATGGTCGATCTGATCCCGGGCGCGAAGCTCAGCATCATCCCCGGCGCCGGACACATCTCGAATCTCGAAGCGCCGACCGCGTTCGAGGCCGCTCTGCGCGCATGGCTCCGACGAACAGCGTGATCGTCCGCGCGACGGATGTCGCGCGCGTGTATCCGACCGGCGCCACGGCGGTCTCGGCGCTCGACGGCGTGACGCTCGAGGTCAGGCGGGGCGAGTTCATTGCCGTGATGGGCCCATCCGGTTCGGGCAAATCGACGCTGCTGAATATCCTCGCCGGCCTCGAACGCCCGACCCGCGGGAACGTCGTCGTCGATGGCGTGGATCTGTCGGCGATGAACGAGGTCATGCTCGCGACCTATCGCCGCGAGAAGGTCGGCATGATCTTCCAGGCCTTCAACCTGCTCCCGCGCTACCGCGTCGTCGAGAACGTCGCTCTGCCGCTCGTGTTCGCAGGCGTCCCGCGCGAGCAAAGGCTCGAACGCGCGCGCTCGGTCCTCGACCGTCTCGGCATGGGGTCGCGCGCCGATCATCGTCCGAGCCAGCTCTCCGGTGGCGAGATGCAGCGCACAGCGATCGCACGTGCGCTCGTGACCGAGCCGGCGCTGCTCCTCGCCGACGAGCCCACCGGCAACCTCGACAGCGCGAACGGCGAGGCGCTGCTCGGCGTGCTCGAGGAGCTGCACGCGCGCGGGCAGACGGTCGTGCTCGTGACCCACGACGCCGGCATCGCGTCGCATGCGCAGCGCGTCGTGCGTATGCGCGATGGACGGGTCGTCAATTGAGGGCGTCGGACCTGTTCGATCTTGCGTTCGGCAACTACACGCGCTCGCGCCTGCGCTCGACGCTCACGACGCTCGGCGTCGCGATCGGCACGGCGCTCGTGGTGCTCCTCATCGCGCTTGCGACGGGCGCCGAGGACAACGTGAAGCGTTCGATCTTCTCGATCGGAGACCTGCGGCTCGTCACGGTGCAGCCATTCCAACCCGGCGCGACCGGACTGTCGGCTGTGCCGCGCACGATCGGCGACGACCACGTCGCGAAGTTCAAGGCGATCCCTCACGCGCAGTCGGTGTACCGGCAGTACGACGCGCCGCTCGGCACGCTGCTCGAGGGTGGCGAGGACGCGGCGATCCGTCCGCAGGGCATCGAATCCGGCGCGCCGGTCGATCGCGGCGACTTACTCGCCGGCCGTCACCTGGAGCCGAACGAGCACGCCGTCGCGGTGATCCCCGGCAACCTCGCGCGCCTCGTCGCAGCGACGCCCGATGCCGCGATCGGAAAGAAGGTCACGCTCCGACTCGGTGGCGCGGTGAAGCTCGGCAGCACGCGAATCAGTGGCAGCGGGACGCCGCGCGATTACGTGGTCACGGTCGTCGGCGTTTTCGACGAGCAGGCGTCGCAGACGTCGGTCCGGATCCCACTCGATGACGCGCTGCTCGCAGGCGCGGAGAACCGCGGGCTCACGCCCGACGCGATCCGCGCCAACACCGGCTACAGCGGCGTCGCCATCGAGTCCGAGGATTCGCAGTACGTCGCCGAGGTCGTGAAGTCCGTGCAGGAGCTCGGCTTCAGCGCGTTCTCGCTCAAGCAGGTCATCGAGCAGATCGACAAGGGCTTCGGCGTGTTCCGTGGGATCCTCGCCGGCATCGGCGGCGTCGCGCTGCTCGTCGCGGCCATCGGCATCGCCAACACGATGGTGATGGCTGTGCTCGAGCGCACGCGCGAGATCGGGATCATGAAGGCGGTCGGCGCGTCGCCGCGCGACATCCGCTCGCTGTTCCTCGCGGAGGCGGCCCTCGTTGGTGTCTTCGGCGGCGTGATCGGACTCGCGCTCGGGGTCGCCGGGGGCCGCGCCATCGAGCTCGTGATCCGCAACCTCAACCCGCAGTCGAACCCCGCGCCGATCTTCGTCGTCGACGTTCCCCTCGCGCTCGGCGCGATGGGACTCGCCCTCCTCGTGAGTCTCGTCGCCGGATTCCTACCTTCGCGCCGCGCGATGCGGATGAGCGCACTGAGCGCGCTGCGGTACGAGTAGATCAAGCGTGACCATTTGGTCATGCTGGGTGTTCGTGGCCCGCTGAGAATCATGGCCATGAGACCGACCACCTTGCTCTTGATCGCGGGGATGCTCGTCGGGACGGCCTGCGGGTCCCGGGCGGGTTCCGCGGCCACGGCCTCGCCGATCCCAGCGTCAGCCTCGCCGAGCGCGTCGTCCTCACCGACGGCGTCGGCGTCGCTGATCCCGACTGACTTCGTACTCCCCCAGGGCTGCTCCTACGTCGGGACGGGTCAGGTTGACGTCACCATCAGCACGCTGAATTTCTGGACGTTCGACTGCGGCGCCGCGCCCGATCTCGGCGCAATTGAGAAACTCACTCCGGCGTTCGCGCAGCAGGGCTGGACGTTGTGTTCGCCTCCGATGGGTAAGGGCGTGTGGGCGAAGGGCACGGTGCAGACCAGCGTGACTCAGTCTGCGGTCGGCTACCCGGTGCTATCGCAGCTGCCACGCCAGACCCAGGACTGTCCCATGCCGACTGCGTATCTGAATAGCCTGTACAAGTTCAGTCTCTCGCTGCCCGCGCCGTACCGGAATTCGGAACGCCTGCGGCTTACTTCTACGGGCGGAAGGCTGGACGGGCAGGAAGCGTTCACGGCACGGACGGAGTCGAACGAGGCGACCGTCGCCGGAACCGGCTGCCAGACCGCGTGCCCGATCTGGGACTTCGTCGCGGTCGTCCAGGTCTACGCCGGCGCGGGGTCGGACACTCCGCGGGACTGGTACACAAGATCCGGCGGTGCCGTTGGACAGACCATCGAGGAAACGACAATCGATGGGCGCCAGGCGATCAAGGTCAGGAACGGCGCGACATATCCCGTGCAGTACATCATCAAGGACGGCGACCGAGTGTTCCGGATCGCGACGCAGTACTACTCACAGCCAGATATGGCCACCAGCCCGCTGCTCTTCAAGCTCGATCAGATCCTCACGTCGTTCCGCTTCATCCCCTGAACGCGATCCCGAGCCTGACGCGCTACTAGAACGGACCCGCAAGCTCCGGCGGCGCGAAGATGTAGGTCGGCGTCTGCCACCACTGCTCAACGGCCTCGCCGCGCGCTTGATGCAGCAGGGCGGCCAGGGTGTCCGGAGGCTGTCCGCCGGCGGCCGCGATAACGACGATCTTTCCCTCACTGAGGGCTTGCGTATAGCGCTTGCGAACGTCTCGCGGGATGATCCCGCCGGGCAACAGCTTCCGCAGGCGAAAACGAAGGCCGCCCCAGCCCTTGCCGGGGAGCCACGCGCGACCTCCCGAGACGAGCTCCGCGCGCTGCGAATTGTTCGCGAGCACGCATATGTCCTGCTCGCGAACGCCGGACTCGCGGAGCAGCGTCACGGCCTGGACCGCGGCATCGTCGTCGCTGAAATCAGCCCCAGCGACCATTCCACCCGAGACCGCTTCGAGATACGACGTCGTGGCCATCGTCGGAATCCTAGGTGAGCGTGCTCAGGCTCGCCACGCGAGGATCGGGATGCGCATCTCCTCCGCACTCATCCCGCCGTGCGATCCGCGGTGCCGGATCGTCTGGCCCTCCACCTTCACGATCGACGCAGAAAGGTCGCGGTCGAGGAGCGCGACCACCTCGCCGATCCGGCGACGCGCGATCTTGGAGTCGCCGCGCCCAAACAGCCCGGCGTCGATGAGCTCGTCGCGGTCGAGCAGGGTCACGAGACCGGGCCACCTGCGATCGATGTATTCGCGCACCGCCGCCGGCCGATCGGTGTGCAGGAACACGAGACGCGGCTCGCCGGCGGGCGGATTGCGAAGAAGAGAGCGCAGCTCCTCGTCGCCGACCATGTCCAGCATCTTGTCCGGATCGGTCGTCGCATGCCCGTGATCCGCGGTGAGCAGCACGAGCGTGTCGCCGGCGGGGCGATGGCCAAGCGCGCGGCGCAGGTCGAGATCGAAGAGCGCGGCCTCCATCGCGGCCTCTTCACTCCGGGGTCCGTAGAGATGCGAGACCGTGTCGATGCCGGACCAGTACGCGTAGACATATGACGGCCGGGGTGCGTCATCGACGAGCGCGCGAAGCCGTACCCCCATCGAGGAGGGCAGCACATAGCCGACGAAGCTTGCCTCGGACGCGTGCATGCGTGTCATGGCTTCCGCCCGGAAGATCTCCGGCTCGACGAGGTGCGACGGGATGCCGCGCTCGCGTAAGCGGGCGTGGATGGACGGCACCTGGACGTAGCGGGCGGGGTCGACGGCGGGGTCGTCGAAGTACGAACCGCGACGCGTCACCGCGCGGCCCCACCGGAGCATCGCCGTGACCTCGGCGAACTCCTCGAGCCAGAGGAAGTACGCGATGTTGCCGTGCTCGAGCGGCGTTCGCGCGGTGTTGATCGTCGTGATCGCCGCCGCGGTCGTCGATGGGAACACCGTCGTCGCCTCGATGAGCTGCGCCCGATCGCGCCGCCGCGCGCGGTCGCGCAGCTCGGCGAGGAACGGCGTGTCGCCCTGGTCGCAAAGCATCTCGAGCTGCCACCAGCCGAGGCCGTCGGCGAGGACGACGACGACCTGCCGCACGCCTTCGCAGAGCGCAGGGTCGAGCGCTGTCAGCGCCGGCGCGTCAGTGGCCACTCGCGCCCCGAGCACGTCGAGGACGGTCGCCGGGACGTTCACCAGTCCCCCGCCGTCGTAGTCCGGCGTCACGAATCCGCGCGCGCGAAGACGCTCTACGAGCGGATGCGACATCGGTGGACGATACTGCCACGCGATGCGCACGGTCCTGGAGATCGACGGCCTCTTTGACGGCACGAGCGCGATCTCCGACGTCGCGATCGTCATCCAGGACGGTGAGGTCGCCTGGGTGGGTAAGCGTTCGCGCGCGCCGAAGACACCGAAGGGCGAGAAGTCACAGTCGGTCCAGCCCGGTGGCAGCTTCGTCGTACCGGGACTCATCAACTGCCATTCGCATCTCACCCTCGACGGGAGCGCCGACTTCGACGCCGAGATCCGGCAGAGCGAAGGGGCAGCCGCGCTGAAGGCATTCCGCAACGCCCGCCTCACCGTCCGAAGCGGCGTGACCACGGTGCGCGACCTCGGTGCGAACGGCTCGATGGTCGTCGAGCTCGCCCAGCAGATCGAGCGCGGCGCGCTCGAGGGTCCGCGCATCATCGCCGCCGCGCGCGGCATCACGATCACCGGCGGCCACGGCATGGAGATCGGCCGGATCGCCGACGGAGCGGATGCCGTGCGCGGCGCGACACGCGAGCAGGTCGCGGTCGGCGCGGCCGTCATCAAGCTGTTCTCGACCGGCGGCGTGCTCGGCGAAGGCGCCGGGCCTGAGCTCGCGGCTTACACGCCCGAGGAGACGCAGGCGGCCGTCGATGAGGCCCACCGCGCCGGCATCCGAATCACGACACACGCACACGGTGCCGAGGGCATGCGCATCGCCGCGGACGCGGGTGTCGACTCGATCGAGCACGCGACGCTGCTCGATAAGCAGACGATCCAGCTCATCAAGGCGAAGAATGTCGCGCTGGTCCCGACGTTCTCGGCGCTGCGACGCATCCTCGACAACAGCAGCGCGCTCCCGGCGCGCGTTATGGAACGGGCGCGGGTCGTCGCGACGAAGCACCAGGAGGGTGTCCGCGCTGCGCACAAGGCCGGCGTGCGGATCGCCGCCGGTACCGACGCCGGCACGCCCTTCAACACGCACGACCGTTTCGCGCTCGAGCTCGTCTATCTCACCGAGGCCGGACTTTCACGCAGCGAGGCGCTCGCCGCGGCAACGAGCGTTGCCGCAGATGTCGTGGGCCGGCCGAAAGCGGGACGGATCGTGGCCGGCTCAGGAGCGGATCTGCTGTTCGTCGAC
>Ga0207674_10004553_pt1 | contig 16656 bp, 9 predicted proteins | sample KBSCornC72_FD_184303 | JGI IMG/M metagenome (GOLD analysis project Ga0207674, IMG submission 184303) | Corn rhizosphere microbial communities from Kellogg Biological Station, Michigan, USA - KBS Corn C7-2 (SPAdes) (version 2) | ecosystem: Host-associated > Plants > Roots > Rhizosphere > Soil ... | reverse complement strand
TCTCGGATTCGCCGCGACGGAACGGCGGATCGAGGTCCTTCTGGTGACGAGCGCACTCGCCGGCGACGGCAAGACGACTGTTGCGACGAATCTCGCGCTGACACTCGCTCGTGAAGGCAAGCGCGTGCTGTTGATCGACGGCGACCTGCGCGGGGGGCGGATCGGCGGAATGCTCGGGCCACCGGCGCGGTCCGGTCTCGGGGAGGCGCTGCTTCGGCAAATCACGTTCGACGCGGCGGTCGCCGAGCTCGATGTGGGCTCGGAGCGCACGTTGCACGTGATGCCGCGAGGGCGCGCCATCATGGCGGATCCGCCGGCCCTTCTGGCCTCGGCCGCGCCCCGCGATTTGATCGCCTGGGCGCGGCGCAGGTTCAACATGGTAGTGATCGATACGCCGCCGGTGAACAGTCTGGCGGACGCCGCGATGTTCAGCCGGCATTGCGACGGCGTGCTCCTCGTGGCGCGCGCCGGAGCAACCGGACGCGACGCCCTGGTGTTCGCCATGGAGCAGCTGCGCATGGTGCGCGCGCCGGTCGTTGGAGCGGTACTCAACGACGTCGATCTTCGTCGAGACGCCGGCGTCGACGGCGCCTACGCCGCGTATGGCCGGTACGCGAGCGGCTCCGGCGCCCGATTCAGCCTGCAGCGATGAGTGTTGCTATCGTGAGTCATAACCTGTTGCAAAAGATTTGGCCGGACTCTTTGAACGCGGGCTCGCGCGCGTCCAATGGGTCAGTCCGCCCGGTGCGGCGACGCATCGGCGCCGCGATCGCGTGGCTTCCCACGCACGACTCCTATTATCGGGTAGCCAGCCTGCGAACGGCGGCCGACCTGCCCGGGCTGTACGTCACACAGGCTGCGCTCCTCGCCTTCGAAGCTTCGATCCGCGGGAGCTCGACTCGCCTGCCATACGGGCTACTCGCTGGGCAACTCTGCGTTTGTCCTGATACGAATGAACGCTATCTCCTGATCGACGACGTCGGGCTCTCGGACATGGAGCTCAGCGATTCCGACATCGCGGTTCGACTGCCGGCCGCCCTTCGCGCGCTTTCCGCTGATGCCGTAGGTCGTGGCAAGGTTCCGATCGGTTGGTACGTAAGCGCGGTGGGCGAAGAATTGCGGCTCGAAGGAGAGGATCTGGATTTGCACCAGAAAGTGTTCCCGGAGCCATGGCAGGTTGTGCTACTTCACGACAACTCTTCCGGCGTCGAACGCGCCGCTTTCATGCGCTTCGAATCCATGACGAAGCGGCTGTACGCCAGCCCGTTCTTCGAGCTTCTTCCCGACTCGGCGTCTCCATCCGACGGCGACGCCACAGTGCTCCGCTGGGTCAACTACCGTTCGGACCAGGTTCCCGCGCGCGCCTTCGACGAGGTGCTCGACACTCATGCCGTTATTGAGCCTCCATCACGCCCCGCGCCGCGCGTCGAGGTCGAACCGGACCGGGAGGTTCCGATCCCGGGCAACATTGTCGCCCCGCGAATCGTGCCGAATGCGCGTTTCGTATTCATTAATGGAGAAATCGTCGCATTCTCCGATCCGACTCTCGACGGAACCTCCCGTTAGCGCGTGGCGCTATTAAGGGACAGTCATCGTCCACGTCCCCAACGGGTTGAACGGCCGCGATGGGCAAGCTGCCGTGCTCTGCACGAGCACGTCCGCGGAGCTGCGCGTTGTCCCCGCCACATCGTCGAGCACTGACCCGAGACGCGCGAAGTAGCTCGTCGTTCCCGCGCCGATCGTTGCGCTGAATCGTGTACCCGCATCGCGCGATGCCCCGTCGTCTACAGCAGCCCCGTTGTACCACAAGCGCACTACGCCCGCATTGTGACCGTTCACCGGACCGCACGTGCGCCGCACGGATGGACGAACGCTGAGCTGCGCACCGGGGGGTAGGTCGACTGAACCGTTCGTCAGCGCGAGCGCCAGTGTCTGTAGCTGCGCGTTACCGAAGCCGCTGCTGCCGGTCGGCAGGTTGGTCTGTTGCGCCGACGCCGCCACGACTCCGTTCACCAACACCTCGACGCGCAGGTCGATCGGCAGTCCGGCATCGTCGCTGTTCTTGAGTCCGATCCACAACTTTGCCGGTCCGACTGCCGTGAGGAGCCGCCGAACCATCAGGTTTGCCGAATAGCTCGTGACGCCTCCGTCCTTGTCCGTCACGCGCCCGCGAACCACGCGCATTCCGTATTGCGTCGGCGTGCAACCGACGCTGGACGCACTCGTCGCCGCACCGAAGCCGCTTCCTTCGCCGCAATCGAACGCGTAGGTGAATCCGGCTGCCGCGTCGGCGGTGGATGGGTCGACCACGTTTGTGAGCGATATCGAAAACGACACGCCCAGGTTTGCCTCGTTCGGCGCGCCGAACGTGGCCGTCGGTGCGACGTTGGCCACGCTCACGATCGCCGCATACTCTGTGGACAGTCCGCCGAGGTCGATCACCTTCCCGCGGACGGTGATCTCGCCTTGATCGTTCGGTGTGCAATTGACGCTCGCGCTGCTCGACGCAGCCGAGTAGCCCGAACCGCAATCGAACGCGTATTTGAGTGCGGCGGCGTCTGCCGGCGACGGATCGGTGCCGCCGTTGAGCGAAATCGTGAACGAGCTCCCTTCGCTGCCCGACGTCGGCGCCGCGAAGTTTGCCGTCGGTGGGAGATTCGCGATCGCCAGCGTCTGTGCGCTCGACGCCGGCCATCCGAACACGTCCGTCACGGTGAGCGTCGCCGTAAAGCTGCCGTGATTGGCGAATGTCTTCTGCACGATCCGGCCGTTCGCGCTCGTCCCGTCGCTGAACTGCCACGCATAAGAGAGACCTTCGGTGCGGCCGCCGAGATCAGCGCGGTCGATGTCCGGGTCCGAGCTCGCCGATGCATCGAACGTCAGCTGCTGCCCTTCGTTCTCCGTACCCGACACGCTGAACTGTGCCTGCGGCGCACGATCGTGGAACTCGATCGCCGCGGTGAACGAGGTGCTGAGGAGCGAGAGGAGATCGTAGCCCGTCGCCTCCTCGATCGCCTCCACCGTCGTGAAGTATTTCGACGGCGGATCGTTTCGTACGCCGTCGACGTTCGGCATGTTGACGGCGAGAATGGTCAGCCCAGGAAGATCGTTGAAGCTCGTCACGTCGCCGTGCGTGAATGGATTGCCGCCGTTCCTCGGCCCGATGAGCGCGACTTTCCACGTGCTGTCGGGGATGGCGATCTTCCCCTCGTTTTTCACGAACGTGAGTCCGTGCGACCGGCTGTAGAGTGGACCGGTCACGATGTACACGGCGCGGCCCGCGCGCGCCGTGTCGGCGAGCATGTTCTCGAACTGCGCCCACACGCCCTGATTGAGATCGCCCTGCTGCGGGACGACGTTCGTGAGATAGAAGGTGATGGCGTTGTCGACGTTCGCCGCCGTCCGATCGGCCGAACGCGTCATGTGGCCGCGATCGAATCCGCTGCCGGTGTAGTCCGACGTGAAGATCTGCGCCGCTTGGGGCAGGAGCGGATCGGCCGTGAAGCAGTTGCACCGGTCTTGGCCCGTGACCATCTGCCGGGCGTCGAGCTCGTACGACACCCAGTTCGGCGTGCCGCGCGATTGGTTGTATGACAGCACGTACTGCGATCGACGGATCAGGAAATCGCTCGGGCTCGAGCCCGCCGGCGTCGGATCGCCGAAGTCATCGTTGTTCGCGTAGATGTTCGCCGGCGCGTTCACCGGCGGCTCGATAGTGATCGAGTGCGTGATGAACGAGAACGGCGTGCCGCCGCCGGTCGGTGTCGCGGTGATCCGAATACCCGGCTTCGATCCGTCGGTCGGCGCCGCGACGCCGGTGATGATGCCCGTATTCTGGACCGTCTGCGCGGCGATGAACTGTGCGTCGACCGCCTCGAAGGTGAACGTGGCGGGAATGATCGTGCCGCCCTGAGACTCGCGCGCCGTGGCGAAGAGCTGCGTCTGGAAGCCGGGCGGGAAGCTCGTGGTGGAGCTCGAGAGGTCGATCCAGTTGATCCCGCCGGGATTGATGACGCTCACGTCGACCGACGCGGATTTTGTCACGCCGCCCGCGGCCGCTGTAGCGGTGATCGTCGCCGGGCTTCCGGTAGAGGACACGCCCGTCACGAGCCCGGTCGTGGGGTTGGCCGTCGCGACGTTCTCATCACTCGTCGCCCACGTGATCGTCGCGCCGGGTACCGTGTTGTCGTTGGCGTCGAGCGGCTCGACGGAGAGCTGCGTCGTCGCACCGACGAGCACCGACAACGCACCGGTGATCGCGAGGTGGTCGAGCTGCCCGGGTAAGCATCCCCTCGGCGCGGTCGACGAGTTGCGCGGCGCGGGCGCGCCGGTCGCGAAATCGTTCACCGGGTCCGGCGTCCAAGTGCAGCCGCCGTGTTTGCGCAGGTCTGCCGCGGTATTCGACGGCGCCGGCGCTGACGTGCCACAGTTCGTGCCGCTGCCATAGCTCGCGATATCGACGACGACCGTCCCGCTCGGACAGGCGACGGCGAACGCCGTTGTCGTCTGCGCCAGCAATACCTTTCCGCTCGTCGCGCCCATCGCAATGCCGCCTGCGACATCCGGCGTCGGAAGGTCCGTCGTGCCGCTCGTTCCTGCCGCTTCTTGAATCAGGTAGTACCCGCCTGGCGGAATCGATCCCGTGAGCGGCGTGACGTTCCAGTTTGTTCCCGCGGCGGATGTCTGTTGCACGCTCCACCCGGTCAGGCTGACCACCTGCGTGCCGCGATTGAAGAGCTCGATGAAGTCGTTCTTGAACGTCGCCCCCGAGTTTCCGCCACCGCCGTAGATCTGGCTGATGACCACCTCTCCGCTGTGATTCGGCGGTGGAGGCGGGACCGTGACCGAGAGTGTGGCCGTCCCGGACACGAGATTCGATGCGGTTGCCGTGATCGTGGCGGTGCCGGCGCCGACGCCCGTCGCTATTCCACTCGTGGCGTCGATCGTCGCGACACTCGGGTCGCTCGTCGACCAGGCGAACGTCGTCGACACCGGGTTGTTCGACGCGTCGAACGCTGTCGCGGTGAAAGCCTGCGTCGCACCGGCGTCGATCGAGGCCGTGCTGGGCGAAACCGTGACTGTCGCCGGCTGATTCGGCGGCGGTCCACCGCAAGGCTGCGCTGTCGTCGCGTGATTGCGCGGGGTAGGCGCGGCGACGGTGAAATCGGCGGTCATCGATCCGGTGAACGCGCACCCGTTCGAGTTGCGGATCGCGGCGGTCGTGTTGGTGAGCGTCGCCGTCGTGCCGTAGCCGCAGTCGCTGGTGCCCGAGCCGTAACTCACCTTGTCGATGACGCTGGTCGCCGTCGGACAAGCACCCGCGAGGGCGGTCGTCGTGTTCGAGAGAAACACCTTGCCGGCGCCGGCGGCCATCGCGATGCCGGTACCAGATCCTACGGCGTCCGGCGTAGGCAAATTCGTCGTGCCGCCTGTACCCGCCGCCTCTTGGATCAGGTAATAGCCGCCCGGGGGGATCGTTCCGGAAAGGCTCGTTACCGCCCACGTCGTTCCTGTCGTCGCCGCGTACTGAACGCTCCATCCCGTGACGTCGACCGACGACGTGCCGGGATTGAACAGCTCGATGAAATCGTTCTTGTAGGTCGCCCCTGAGTTTCCGCCGCCGCCGTAGACCTGGCTGATGACGATCGACGGAGGCGCCAGCGTGCTGCTGAGATTCGCCGGCGAGGGATGAATGTCGCGGATCGGGCTCGTCGCGCTGTCATTGCACGACAGGATCAACGCGGAGCCGAGGGCGACCGCGAGGGAAAGGCCGCGGCTCGGACGGAGCGTGGGTGGGGGGAAGCGCACGTTGTCGGTGGTTCGAGTGCGGGAGCGGAGGGGGGGAAGCGTGCGCCGGCGTCGGCCACCACCGCGCGGAAAATACTATGTGAACCGCATTAGCGCGTCACAGGCGTCGGCGCGACGGCCAGCGAGGCTGAGCCAACCCAAACGCGCTTTATGCTGTCGCGCCGCAGGCCGCAGCGATAGCGACTCCGCACTTCCGCGCCGGAACCGTTCTTCGCATCGACGACCCCCGCGACCACGATGCTTTCACGCGACGGGATCTCGATCGGATCGAAGCCGGCCGGATTGAACTTCGGCTTCGCCGCCGGCGCGAGTCTGATCTGCACCATCTGCTGGCACGCCTCGGTGGGTGACACGGACAGGCGGAGGGCCGCGATCGCCTCATTGTGCCGCTTCGTGACCTCCGCGCTCATCTTGCGGCGCAGGAAGCCTGCTCCGCCGAACAGCAGCGCGAGGAGAAGCAGCGGCGCCATGAGTTGTCTCAGGCGCGGCCAAACTCGCAGCCAGAATGGCGCCGTCGGATAACCGCAGTGCGGGCACTCCGCGACGGTATCGGAGATCTGCACTCCGCACTTCGGACAGTTCACTTGCGCCATGACGGGACCCGCTCACCTATCTCACCATGGAACGAAAAAGCGTCGCTGATGCACGGTCGATTGGTCTTTCGTGCACCGAGCCGCGTCTATGCCGCGCGCGCGCGTCTCAGTCGGCCATCGAGCAGAGATATCGCACGACGTGCTCAGCGCTATATCCGCCGTCGGATGTCGCGAACTCAGCGAGAGATATGAGGTCGTCACCGCTGGTCACGAGCGGGAGCTCGGCTCCCTCACTCGCCGAACGCCATTGTCCCTGGCCGACGTTGGCCGTGAGTCCGTTGCACAGACATCGCCGCCCGATTGTATCTTCGACCGTTCCGCCCTTCTCGACGTACGCGTCCACCGGTTCCGCCGAGCAGCGATACATCGTGCGACCGTCAGCGCGACGAACGGGCACGCGAAGGTAACCGAGATCGCACACCCGGGTTCGTGCCTCGACGCGTTCCGCGTCACCGGGCAGCTCGACGACCTTGAACGGATACCCCGTCGGTGACGCCCGCGGATCGGTGCGCAGCGATACTGTTCCCGATGCCACGCCTGCAAGAACACGCCGCTTGATGTCGGTGCTCAATCCCGACTCTTCGCAATACGCGAACAGCGTCCCAACCTGCACGCCCGCGGCGCCCGCGGCGAGCGCCGTCTCGAGTCCGCGCGGCGAACCGACACCGCCGGCGAGCCAGAAGGGAAGCCCGAGCTCTCGCATCTTCGCGAGGTCGACGACGTCGCGCTCACCGTAGACCGGTTCGCCACGGTCGTTCAAGCGCAGCTCGCCGCGAGGCGGGGCGTTGTGGCCGCCTGCCGTCGGACCCTCGACGATGAACCCATCGACCCGGCCTGTCGACTTCCGGGCCAGCGTCGCCGCGAGCGACGCCGCCGAAACCACGGCGACGAATGCGGGTCGTCGCAGCTGTGCACGTGCGATCGCCGGCGAGGTGCACGATGACGGATCGAACGTCAGGTATTCCGTCTCGTCGCGCGGGAGTCCCTCGACCTCGAACTTGATCTGCGCCGGCCGATGCGCCGCGAAGGCGTCCAGGACGCCCGGGATCTCACGAGGAATACCAGCGCCCATGATCACCACGTCGACGCCGGCCAACATCGCGCCGTACAGTGACGCGAGATTCGGCATTTGGACCTTGGTGAGCAAGTTGAGTCCCACCGGTCCGTCGTGCCCCTGCTTGGCGAGCCAGACCTCGGCGAAGTTGGCGAGCACGGTGACGCGCTGCCGCGCGTCGCTCACACGCTGCTTGTACATGGGCAGCGCTTTGTACGGAACCCCTGCGGCGCGCCCATTCGCATTGAAGTACCGGCGCAGGATCTCCTCACCGACCTCAGGAACCGGAAACGCCGCGATGGCTCGCCGCACGTGACCGCCCGGATCCCCGTCTTGCAGGCGTCGGACGAACACGGTGTCGAGCATCGAGCCCGAGACGACGCCGAGCTCGCCGGTGCGCGATACGGCGTTGGCGAGTCGCCAGTCGGAGACGGCGACGCCCATGCCGCCCTGAATGATTCGAGGAAGAGGAAAGCGGAAATTCGTCACGACGGTTGCCGGGTTCGGTGAAAGAGAATCCCCGGCAAGTTCTCCGAGCGGCAACCCCTACGTCAGTCAGGGCGAGCCGGACGCTGCGTCGGGTGAATCACGACTTGAACGCGATAGACTTCGGCACATGAAGCCCGGAGCCTTCTTGCTCGCACTGATCCCGTTAGCAAGGCTCGGCCACGCGCAGTCCGACGATACCGTGCCGATCCAACAGATCGACGCGTACATCACGCGGACGATGAGATCGGCCCGCTTCCCGGGCGTAGCGGTCGGCATCGTGAAAGGCGATCGCGTCGTCTATTTGCGTGCGTTTGGCCGCGCCGATCCGTCCGGGCGCAGAGTCACGCCGCAAACGCCTTTTCTGATCGGCTCCGTGACGAAGTCGTTCACGGCGCTCGCGGTGCTGCAGCTCGTCGATGCCGGTCGAGTCGAGCTCGACGCGCCGGTCCAGCGTTATGTCCCGTGGTTTCGCGTTGGCGATTCGACGATCTCCTCGCGCATCACCGTCCGCCAGCTGTTGACGATGACGAGTGGGCTCCCCCAAGTGTACGAGACGCAGTTCTGGACCGACCGAGACGACCGCGCGCTCGAGCGAACCGTTCGCTTGCTCGCCACCAAGCAGTTGACCGGCGAACCGGGACGCACATTCGGCTATTCCAACGCCAACTACGAGACCCTTGGCCTGATCGTGCAGGTGGTGTCCGGCGAGTCGTATGAGAATTATGTAAAGCGGCACATCCTCGATCCCCTCGACATGCGCGACAGCTTCCTGTCGCAGGACGAAGCGTTTGGCCGGGGCATGGCGTCGGGCTATCGGTGGTGGTTCGGCATTCCGGTCCCGGTGACCTTGCCGTACCGGCGCGCCGAGTTGCCGGCGGGCTACATCATTGCGAGCACGCAAGACATGATGCACTACCTGATCGCCGAGCTGAATGACGGGCGGTACGGCAACACGTCGGTGCTGTCGCGGCGCGGTATGGCGTTGCGCCACGCCGCGGGCCCGGGCAACAGCTACGGATTAGGATGGGAATTCGTCCGCTTTGGCGAACGCACCCTGATCAATCACGACGGCGGAACGGCGAACTTTCAGTCATCGTTGTTCATCGACCCTGCGGCAGGCGTCGGCGTGTATGTCGCCGCGAACGCGATCAATGCCCTGGACGCGTTCGCGTCACCCCACGGTCTATCGCCCCTCGATGGCCAGACTACTCGCGCGATGGCGCACGTGATATTGAGCCTGGCCACGGGCCAGCCGCTCCCGAGCGAGGGTATCGGGCACCGGCGGCTTACGCTGATCTTCGACCTCATGATCGCGCTGCTCAGCGTGGCGCTTGTGATCTCGCTGATGCGTATTCGCGTCCGGCACCGGCGCATGGCCCGGCAGGGGATCCCGGGCCGGGCGTCGCTGTGGTCGCGCATCGCGTTCGCGCTCGTGCTCAACCTCACACTGCCCGTGGCGCTGGTTTACCTGTCGCTCGCCGCGCCGGCGTGGCGGGCGTTTGCTCTCTTTCAGCCCGACCTCCTCTACTGGCTCTACGCCGTCGCCGTTGTCCTCTTCATCAAGGGTGTGCTCGAGCTGCTGTTCATCGGCCGCGTTTACCGGCAGGGCCAGGACGCGCGGTTCATGGCCCGACGCTCTCACATTGAAACGCGCGTCGTCGTCGTGGGTGGCGGCGTCGGTGGGCTTGCCGCGGCGCGTCACCTCGATCGGTTGCTGGGCGGACGTCGAGAGGTCGAGATCACGCTCGTCAACCGCGACAACTTCTTTCTTCTGAGTCCGCTGCTCTTCGAGGCGTGCTCCGGGGTGCTCGAGCTGCGTCACTGTGCACAACCGATCCGCCCATGCCTGCGCCGCGTCCGGTTCCTCGAGGCGACGGCGCAAGAGATCGACGTCGCGCGCCGGATCGTACGCGTCGCCGGTCCGGACGCCGCACGCGAGCTACCCTATGACCAAGTCATCATCGCGCTCGGCGCCACGACGAACCTCTCGCTCATTCCAGGATCGGAATACGCGCGCACCTTCAAGACCGTCGCCGACGGACTTTTGCTCCGCAATCACGTCATCGAACAGCTCGAGCGCGCCAGCACCGAGCCCAGCGCCGAGCGTCGACGCGGACTGCTGACGACGACGATCATCGGCGGCGGCCTCGTTGGCGTCGAGCTGCTGGGCGAGCTCACGGCGTTCATTGAAGACGAGCTTCGCTACTATCCGGACATTCGTCGCGACGAGCTGCACTTTCACTTGTTCGAGGCCGGCAAGCGATTGATGCCGGAGTCCAAGCCGTTCCTATCTGAATACGCGGACCGCCTTCTTCGTCTGCGCGGCGTGGAGGTGCACGTCGCGACGCCGGTGCAGGAGATCGGTCCGGCCTTCGTGCGCTGGGCCGGCGGACGCGTCGAGTCGCAAACCATCGTGCTCGCGGCGGGGATCGTACCAAACGCCGTCGCCGCCGCGGCGAATGTCGCGCGCGATCGCCGCGGCCGAGTTCTGACGGAGCCGACCCTCCGGAGCACGAGCGATCCGCGCGTGTGGGCATTCGGCGACTGTGCATCGACGCCGTCACCCCACGGCGAGCCGTACCCCGCGCTGGCGCAGCACGCGGTGCGTGCCGCGCGGACGGCGGCGCGAAACGTGGCAGCGGTTATCGACGGCCGGCCACCAAAGCCGTTCGTCTATGAGTCGCTCGGCATGATGGCCGCGTTTGGGCACACGCGCGCCGCGTGTGACCTGAAAGGACTCAAGCTCACCGGTTTCATCGCCTGGTGGATACGCCGCACCTACTATTTGTTCCAGATGCCGCGCTGGGATACGCGTTTCCGGATCGCCGTCGACTGGACGGTGTCGCTCTTCTCGCGGCCGGACCTCACGAAGATCGATCTGGCGGAAGAGCGCGAGCTGGAGCAGCGGAATCAGGCAGCCAATGGGTCTCGCACGGGCTCGCTCGCGTCGTAAATCGCACTGATCAAATTATCGCGTCGAGTTCGACGGAATGGCGTTCGACTGGTGCGGTCTCTGCCACGCGGAGCACGGATTGACCCGGCCGCGACAGCGGCCAGCAGAGCCAACATCGAACCGACGATTCGTCGGAGGCAGACATGCCGAGTCGTGAGACCGTCAAGAGAGCGCGGAAGGACGCGCGCCAGGGGAAATCACCGTCTACACAAGCTGGTGAGTTTGTCCATGAGGAAATTCGTCACGTGCGGGAAGGGAAACACGGTGCGCGGTCGACGAAGCAGGCCATCGCCATCGGTCTTTCCAAGGCGAGGCGCGCCGGCGTGAAACTGCCGGCAACGAAGACCGCGTCGGCACGCACCCGCGCCAAGGCAAAACAAGATCTGGCCAAGGGTCGTCGTCCCCGTCGCAAGACCTCGCGCACGCGCGCCCGCGCGGTGAAAACGGCGCTCAAGCGCGAGACTCGGCGGTCCGCGTCGACTCGGGCGCTGTCGCGCCAAGCGCACGCGAGTGCCCGCCGACGCTCGGCGTCGCAACGATCAGCAGCGGCGCGCAAAGCCGCGCACACGAAAGGCGCGCGCGCGCGGTCCGCCGCCGCGCGCAAGGCCGCTCGGACTCGCGCGCGAAACCGCTGAGCCGCGGCGCTCGTAGCGCCGCGGCTAACGAAAGAGCGTCTCGACCGGAAGTCCGCCCTCGAGTGTACGCGCGAGAAAACCGGTCACGTTCGCGACCGCGAACGAGATCCCAGACAAGTTGTGCGCTCTCGGAACATCAGGAATGGGGCGCGGGAAGATTGAAGCCGCGGCGCACAGACCACCGCTACCGTCACGCAAGTCGATTTCATCGCGCTCACAGTCGCCGTCGGCGAGCACGCCAAGCACTCCCTCGAGCGAGCCCGGCAACAGTGAGACGTTCTCGGTTTCGCGAGGCGCGATGATGAGCACACCCCGTGCGGCCGCCGCGCCAACCGTCGCGACGAGCCGATCGCGATGCGCCGCGTTCGCCGTGCCCAAGCTGAGATTGATCAGGCTAGCGCCCGCGCCTACTGACCACTCGATCGCCAGCGCCAGCGCTTCGGCATTCGTCGTCAGGTGGCGATGAAACAGCTTGACCGGAATCAGCCGAGCCTCCGGAGCTTTCTCGTGTATCGCCGCGGCGACCGCGGTGCCGTGACCGATTCGATCGATGGCGTCGTCGCTTTCAGTCGCGAATGACCTGCCTGGCAGCACCTGGGCGCCCGCGAGGTGTGGATGATCGGCGTGGATTCCACTGTCCAACACGGCGATCGTGATACCGCGCCCACTGCGACCGGCAAATGGTGGATCGTCCAGTCGGTACCGCACGATCAGTGAACGATCTGCAGCCGCGTCGCGAAAAGATCGGCGAACGATGAATGCGTGCCGGCGAGGACCGACGCGGGCGCGGCGTGCTCCTTGATGCCGCCGTTCTCGAGAATCAGGATGCGGTCCGCGCGACGCGCGAGCTCCTGACGGTGCGTGATGATGATCGTCGTGCGCCCGATCATCGCCGCCTCGTACCCCGACGCGACCTGCGCTTCCGTCGCCGGATCGAGCGCGCCCGTCGCCTCGTCGAGCACGAGGACAGCGGGGTTCGCCAGCAACGCGCGCGCGATCGCCACACGCTGTCGCTCGCCGGCCGACAAGCTGCGCCCCCGCTCGCCCGCAGCTGTCTCCAACCCATCGGGCAATCGCGCGAGGAGTGGCTGCAACCCGGCGCGTTCTGCCGCCTCATAGACCTCGGCCTCGCTCGCGTTCGGCCGTGCATAGCGAATGTTCTCGGCGATCGTCGCGTTGAACACGAACGGATCCTGATCGACGACGAGCACCCAATCGCGGAGCTCGCGGAGCCGGACCGATCGAACGTCCACCCCATCGAGCAGCACCCGTCCGCTCGCCGGATCGAGCTGGCGGACGAGCAGCTCGGCGATCGTCGATTTCCCTTCGCCGCTCTTACCGACGATCGCCACCCGCTCTCCGGGCGCGATGTCAACCGACACGCGATCGAGCACACCGTCGCCGCGGCCGAACGAATAGCTGACGTCGTCGAACGTCACGCGGCCGCGCACGCGCTCGAGCGACGCGGGCGTCGGCGACTCGACGACGTCGGGTATCGCGTCGAGAATCTCGCTCACTCGCCGCAACGAGACGCGAGCCGACGCGAAGCTCGCGTACAGTCCCATCAGCGACTGAATCGGCCAGACGAGGCGCATCTGGTACGCAATGAACGCGACGAGCGTCCCCATCGTGATCGAATGGTCGATCACGCGCGTGCCGCCGACGAAGAAGACGGCGCCGCTCCCCGCGGCGAGGAGCAAGCCCGGAACGCCGCCCGAGAGGTAGGTGAGCCGCCGCATCTTCATCAACGCGTCGATGAAGCGGTCGTTGTGCTCGCGGAAGCGCTGCGACTCGCGCTCCTGCGCGTTGAAGGCGATGATGACCCGCATGCCGAGCAGCGACTCGATGAGGAAGCTGCCGACGTCCGCGCTCCGGTCGCGCACCGCGGTCATCGCGCCGTCGAGACGGGAGCGGTACCGAACGAGCGCAAAGAGCGCGGCCGGCAAGATGGCGAAGCTCACCAGGAAGAGCACGCGGTCGAGCCGGAAGAGAATCACGATGCTTCCGACGAGGAACACCGTGCTCCCCAACCACGAGAGCGCGATCTCCGCGGCCACGCGCTGAATCTCGGCGATGTCCGAGTTGATGCGCGCCGCGATCTGGCCCACGGGCATCGCCGCGTAGAAGCGAGGCGACAAGCGCTGCAACTGGCGGAAGAGCTCCAGCCGCATGTCGAACAGGATGTCCGCCGATGCGCGCGTGTAGATCAACCCGCTCACCACGTTGAGCGCGAACGTGCCGATCGTCAGCGCCGTGAACTGCCCCATAACGCTGATCAACGCCGCTTGATCGCGCCCGATGAGCGCGCGGTCGATGATGATGCGCGACAGGTATGGGATGTACAGCGCGGCCACGGTGCTCGCCATCGACAGCACCACGACGACGATCAGGCGCCGCCACTGCGGCGCCACATGGCCGAGCGCGCGGCGCAGGTCCCTATCCAGCAGCGGCAAATGAACCTCTAGGGGCGCACCGGCGGCACGATGACGACGTTCGTCATGTCCGCTCCCAGATTGATCTGGCCGAGGTGCTTGAAGTCGGCCGTCGAGTACCGATCGATTGTCGAGCCCGCGGTCGTGATGTACAACTGTGTTCCGTTCGAGCTGACGACGAGACCCATGCGCGGGCGCCCCGGGAACTCCGTCTTTCCGAGCACGCGTCGCGAGTCGAGGTCGAACGTCCAGAACTGATAGTTGCCGACTTCGCTATGGATACCGTACGCACGTTTACGGTCGGGCGACAAGCGGAAGCTCACGCCCTGACTCGGTCCGAGCGAGTAGAAGTCGAGCTGTCGGTTGGCGAGATCCATCCGCGCCACGCCCATCTGCGTTCGGTGGTTCACCGGATCGCTCGTCCGGAACAGGCCGGTGTAGAAGCCCGGGGTTTCGTAGACGTCATACGGCAGGCCGAAATTGATGCGCCCGAGTCCTTCCTCGAACAGCGTTTTCGAGATCTCCCAGCGATCGACTTCCTTGAGCGACACCGCGTCGTAGATGAGGACGTCGTCCTGCGTGAAGAAGTACATCAGCTTCCCGTCGGGCGAGAAGATGATCTGCGCTCCCTCGCGCTCTTCACCGCGCGGCCAGGGAATCGTGTCGGTCACGCGCCTCGTCGCCAGGTCGTAGCGGAGCAGGGTAGGCGGCTTCACCTCGTATCGGTCGGCGTGCTCCTGATAGGCCTTCACGAGCAGGATCGCGAAGCGCTCCTTGGGATCGAGGCTGAATCCCCACATGCGAACTTTCGTGCTGTCGGTCGAGAGCGTGAACACGCCACTCGACTTCTTCGTCGCGAGATCGATGATCTCGACCTTTTCGTTGCCGGGATCGGTGAGGTAGATGTGCTTCCGGTCGAAGGACAGCGAGATCCCCGGGATGCCGATCTGCGACTTGATCGTATCCTTCACCTTCATCGTCGCTTCGTCGAGCACCAGCACGTTGCGGGCGTACGTCCCGACGTAAAGCGTGCCGGTTCCGCCTGACGGAACGCCTTGCGCTCCGGCGACGCCGAACGGTAACAGCACTGCTGTCATTCTGAGCGAAGCGAAGAACCTACTGAACAAGCCGCGTGGCATCCTACGAGAACGGGACAATAGGTCCTTCGTCGCTGCGCTCCTCAGGATGACAGCTGTCATGGGAACACCAGGTCGATCTTCCGCCAGTCCTTCTGCGCCGAGGCGCACTTGGCGGTCCAATCCGGGGCGTGGTTGTAGAGATCCGGTACGTGCGCCGGCCAGAAGCAGGTGATGTGGCAGTCGAAGAGGTCGCGCTCCACCGGCTGGCACAGACCAGCCGTGCCGCCGTTCGAGTCCACCTCCCATCCCGGCGAGAATACGAACGAGCAACCGAGTGGAACGTGAGGGCCGGTCGGACCGCCTGGTCCCTGCTGCAGCGCGACGACGTCGTTCTGCAACACGCCTTCGATGCGGTGCGCCTTCTGGTTGATCGATTTGAGATGTTTCATGGCTTTTTGTTGTCATCCTGAGGGAGCGGAGCGACCGAGGGATCTACTTTCACGAGTTCGTAACCAGACCGGGAGAGTAGATCCTTCGCTCGCTTCGCTCGCTCAGGATGACAGATGGGTAAGGAATTCAGGCCTCTTCTCTGCCAACGTGCCATACACTTCGAGACACGTGTTCGTCCACGCCCGGATCCATTCGCAGTAATGCAGATTCGGCTGCGTCGTCGTGCCGTACCGCGTGTGCGCTTCGTGATAACACCCGCCCGCGCAGAGCGGACGCGCCCAGCAGGTGGAGCAGTCGGTCTTGTTGTCGATGTGATGCGTCTCGAGGAACGTCGCCTGCGCGGCGTGATCGACGCCGCTGAACACACTGCCGAGCTTATGGCTGTCGGAGCCGGCGAAGCGATGGCAGAGCGCGACGTCGCCGTCGGTCGCCACGCCGAGCAAACCGAATCCGGCGCCGCACGGATGCGACTTGCTCATCCCTTTGTGAATTTCCTCGAGCGTATCGCGCACGTTCGAGAAACCGTGCCGGCGTCCGGCGAGCGCCGCCTGGAGGTAATCGGCGGCGAGGGACTGAAAGCCAGAGAGGAGGGAACGGAAACCTTCGTCCTCGATCGCGTACTCGCGCTGCCATGACGTCGTCACCGGCGCGAAGCCCACTTCCCAGAAGCCGATCTCCTCGAACAAGTGCCGGTAAATCGACGCGACGTCCAGGTTCTGCCCCGTCAGCGTCACCCGCGCGCCGACCGGGCGGCGCGTGTGCCGCGCCAGCAGGTCCTTGATCCGCGGCAGGATGATGTCGTAGCTGCCCATGCCGTTCGAGAAGACGCGGAACTTGTCCTGCTGCTCGCGCGCGCCGTCGATCGACACCGTCACGCCGACGTCGTTCTCGATGAACCAGTCGACGATCTCTTCGCGGAGCAGCGTCGCGTTCGTCGTCAGGCTGGCGTTCACCTGCTTGCCGAGCTCCTCGCCGCGCTGGCGCGCGTAGGCGAGGGTCGACTTCAGCATCTTGAAGTTGAGCAGCGTCTCGCCGCCGAAGAACGTCAGGTTCACCGTCGGCGAACCCTCCGCCTCGGCGAACATGAAATCCACCGACTGCCGCGCCGTCGCGTCGTCCATGAAGCGCGGCTTCGTCTTGCTTTCGACGATGCGATCCTCGCC
>Ga0207674_10004552_pt1 | contig 16658 bp, 15 predicted proteins | sample KBSCornC72_FD_184303 | JGI IMG/M metagenome (GOLD analysis project Ga0207674, IMG submission 184303) | Corn rhizosphere microbial communities from Kellogg Biological Station, Michigan, USA - KBS Corn C7-2 (SPAdes) (version 2) | ecosystem: Host-associated > Plants > Roots > Rhizosphere > Soil ... | reverse complement strand
TTCAGGATCGAATGGCGATCGTCGAGAGCGGGCGGATCCACCCGCCTGGGCTCCCGGACCAGAACCTCATCCACGTCGAGGCACGCGATGCGCGCGACGCGCTGTGGGCGATGGAGGAGGGGGTAAGATGCTCCTGCCTCTCGGCTGTGATCGGCGAGATCTGGGGCGACCCGCGCGCGCTCGACTTCACCGCGACGCGGCGACTTGCGGTTGCGTCGGAACGCAGCGGCACGCCCTGCTGGCTGGTGCGGCTGGGCGGCAGTGCGAATTTAAGCGGCGCGCGGATGCGCTGGCGGATCGCAAGTGCGCCGTCGCTGGTGAACGATCTCGATCCGAAAGCGCCGGGGCTGTCCGCCTGGGATGCCGAACTGTTCCGCGCGCGAGGGGCTGTCCCCGGCCGGTGGAGCATCGCGCATGAAACGGGTGCTTTCCATCTGGTTGCCGCGCCTCGCGATCGAGCGCTGGGCGAAGAGCAACGATTATCCGCCTGACGCGCCAGTCGTCCTCACGGTCGAGGGGACGCACGGGCTGATCATCCATGCAGTGACGAAAGCTGCGGCCGAATGTGGAGCACGGCCAGGCGCTCGCCTTACCGATGCGCGGGCGCTTGATCCGGCGCTGGTCGCGGTTCCGGCTGATCCAGAGGGCGATACCGTGCTGGTGGAGAAGCTCGCGCGCTGGGCCGGACGTTGGTCGCCTTTGGTCGAGGTTGATGGCGATGGGCTGCGGCTGGATGTGACCGGCGTCGCGCATCTGTTCGGGGGCGAGCGGCGGTTGGTGCGCGACGTCCGCCGGCGGTTCGCGCAGATCGGTTTCTCAACACAGATTGCAATTGCGCCGACTGCAGCGGCGGCATGGGCGCTCGCGCATTATCAACCCCTCTCCCCTCTGCGGGAGAAGGAGGGGCCCGCCGCGAAGCGGTGGGAGGGTGAGGGGGCGGCGCGCTTCATCCACGCCCCCTTACCCGCCTCACCCGGCTCAAGGCCGGGGTCGGCACCCTCTCCCGCAGGGGGAGAGGGGCTGTTGGAGCAACTCTCCCCTCTTCACATCTCGGCTCTCCGCCTCGACTCTAACACGGTCCTCACGCTTGAGCGGCTCGGTCTCAAGACGATCGGCGCACTGCTCAGTGTGCCGCGTCTAGCGCTCGCACGGCGGTTCCGCGGGGCGGAAGACGTGGTCGATGCACTCGACCGCGCGCTCGGCCGCAGGCCGGAGCCATTGACAGCGGCGCTGGCCGATCCGCCGCCGCGCGCTTTGCTTAAGCTGGAAGAGCCGGCGACCCATCCCGAAGCGGCAAGCCAGGCGCTCGAGCGGCTGATCCCAGCACTTGTCCGCGCGCTCGAGCAGCGCCGCCTCGGCGCGCGAAAGCTGTCGCTCACCGGCTATCGCGTCGACGGCAGCGTCGGCATGGCCTCGGTCGCGACGGCGATTCCCAGCCGCGAGCCGAAGCACCTGCAGCGGCTGCTCGCCGACAAGGCCGCCACACTGAACCCCGAGTTCGGTTTCGATGCCTTCGCGCTGCAAGCGGATTGGACCGAGGACCTTGGCGCTGCGCAGGAGAGCCTAGTCGAGGAACCCAGCGGTGAGCGCGAACTCGCGCGACTAGTTGACCGGCTGACGGTGAAGCTCGGCCCGCGTGCCGTGCGCCGGCCACAGGCGGAGGAGAGCCACCTGCCGGAGCGGGCGAGCGGGTGGGTGGCGGCTATCGCGTTTAGCCACTCTCCACTTGCGGGAGAGGGACTTAGACCCCAACGCCTGCTTGATCGCCCCGAAGCGATCGACGTCATTTACGCCACTCCGGAAGGCATGCCGCGGCGGTTCGTCTGGCGACGTGCGGTGCACGACATTGCGCGGGCCGAGGGGCCGGAACGGATTGCGCCCGAATGGTGGCGCCAGCCCTCGTCGGCGCGGCTGCGCGATTATTACCATGTCGAGGACTCAGACGGCCGCCGCTACTGGATCTATCGCGAGGGTCTGATCGGCGACGGACGCGGCGGACTGCCCGCCTGGTTCATCCATGGGCTGTTTGGCTGATGCCCGAGAAGGTCGGATTTTCGCGGCTCAAGCTGGTGCGCAGCGCGGATATGCCGCCACCGCCAACGACGTCCTCGCCTTTTGTCGAGCTTGGCGTCACTTCGCCTTTCTCCTTCTTGCGCGGAGCATCCGACGCCATTGAGCTCGCCACCTCGGCGCTTTTGCTCGGCTATGACGCCATCGGCATCGCCGATCGCAATACGCTCGCCGGCGTGGTGCGGATGCATAGCGCCTGCACGACTGCCGGCATTCGGCCGCTGATCGGCTGCCGGCTCGATCTGACCGATGCGCCGTCGCTGCTCGCTTATCCGATCGACCGCGAGGGCTACGGCCGGCTCTCGCGCCTGCTGAGTCTCGGCAAGATGCGGGCGGAGAAAGGCGAGTGCGAACTCAGTCTCGCCGACGTCGCGGCGCATGCCGAGGGTATCGCCTTCATCGTCTGGCCGACCAACGATCCCGATGTTTTCGAAGGAGAATTGCCTCGGCTTCGTGAGGCCTTGACGTCATTGCGTCATGTCGCTGCGAGCTGGGCCTATTGCGGAAACGACGCCACATGCATTGAACGGCTCGACCGGATCGCCAAGAAGCATGGCTGCGCGATCCTCGCGACCAATGACGTCCATTATCACGCGCCCGAGCGCCGCCCGCTGCAGGACGTGGTTACCTGCATCCGCGAGAAAGTGACGATCGCGACCGCGGGTTACCTGCTCAATCCCAACGCCGAGCGGCATTTGAAATCGCCGCAGGAAATGATCCGGCTGTTCGCGCGCTGGCCGCACGCGATTTCAGCCACGCGCGAGTTCGCGGACTCGCTGCACTTCAGCCTCGATGAGCTGCGCTACGAATATCCAAGGGAGACGGTGCCCGACGGGCGAACGCCGCAGCAGCACCTCGAGCATCTCACCTGGGAGGGTGCGCAGCGCCGCTGGCCCGCCGGCATTCCGGACAAGGTTCTGAAGCAGCTCAACTACGAACTGCCGCTGATCGAGAAGCTCGACTTCGCACGCTACTTTCTAACCGTTCACGACATCGTTGCCTACGCGCGCAGCCTCGACCCGCCGATCCTGTGCCAGGGCCGCGGCTCGGCGGCGAACAGCGCGGTCTGCTATTGTCTCGAAATTACCGCGGTCGACCCAGCAACCAGCGATCTCCTCTTCGAGCGCTTCATCTCCGAAGAACGCAAGGAGCCGCCCGACATCGACGTCGATTTCGAGCATGAGCGGCGCGAAGAGGTGATCCAGCATATCTATCAGAAGTACGGCCGCAACCGCGCCGGGATCGCCGCGACCGTGATCCACTACCGTCCGCGCTCAGCGATCCGCGAGGTAGGCAAGGTGATGGGTCTCAGCGAGGACATCTGCGGCGCGCTCGCCTCGACCATCTGGGGTCATATGGAGGCCGAGCTGGAGGATGCCCGAGCGAACGATGCGGGGCTCGACCTCTCCGACCCGCACCTCAAGCGGACGTTGAAACTCGCCGAACAGCTCGTCGGCATGCCGCGCCACCTGTCGCAGCATGTCGGCGGCTTCATCCTAACCGAGCGGCCGCTCACCGAGACGGTGCCGATTGGCAATGGCGCGATGGACGACCGCACCTTCATCGAATGGGATAAGGACGATATCGACGAGCTCGGCATTTTGAAGATCGACGTGCTCGCGCTCGGCATGCTGACCTGCATCCGCAAGGCGTTCGACCTGATCGAGCAGCATCACGACGAACGCTGGGAACTGGCGACCGTCCCGCGGGAGGAGGACGAGGTTTATGAGATGCTGTGCCGCGGCGATTCGATCGGAGTCTTCCAGATCGAAAGCCGGGCGCAGATGAACATGCTGCCGCGGCTTAAGCCGAAATGCTTCTACGATCTGGTGATCCAAATCGCGATCGTGCGTCCCGGCCCAATCCAGGGCGACATGGTCCATCCTTATCTGAAGCGCCGCAGCGGCAAGGAAAAGGTGGTCTTCCCTTCACCCGCGCCGAACGAAGGGCCGCCCGACGAGTTGGAGCGGATCCTCGGGCGGACAATGGGAGTGCCGATCTTCCAGGAACAGGCGATGAAGATCGCGATCGATGCGGCGAGATTCTCGGCCGATGAAGCAAACCAGCTCCGCAAGGCGATGGCGACCTTTCGATCGAAAGGTACCATCGGCGCCCTCGAGGAGAAAATGGTCGGGCGAATGATCGAGCGCGGCTACGACGCTGAGTTTGCTCATCGCTGTTTCGATCAGATCAAGGGCTTTGGCGAATATGGCTTCCCCGAAAGCCACGCGACCAGCTTCGCCCATCTCGCTTACGTGTCGAGCTGGATCAAACTCCATTATCCCGCAGCATTTGCTTGTGCGCTTCTGAACAGCCAGCCGATGGGCTTTTATGCGCCCGCTCAGATCGTCCGCGATGCGCGCGAGCATGGAGTGGAGGTGCGCGAGGTGGATGTGAATTGTAGCGATTGGGATTGCACCTTGGAATCACCTCTTCCTTCCAGGGGAGAGGAAGAGCCGCGAAGCGGCGAAGGAGAGGGGCAGTTGGGTGAAGCTAGACTCCCCTTCTCCTCGACCCTCTCCCCTGCAGGGGAGAGGGAATATGGCCCCGCCCTCCGCCTCGGCCTGCGCCAGATCGACGGTCTGCAGCGCGAGACGGCAGAGCGAGTTATGACGCGGCGCCCCTACCGAACCGTCGAGGAGTTGCGCAGCCGAAGCGGCGTGCCGGTACATGCAATCCAGCGGCTGGCAGCGGCGGATGCATTTCGATCGATGGGTCTCGACCGCCGAGCAGCGTTGTGGGACTCGCGCGCGCTGAAGGCTGCACCGGACCTGCCTTTGTTCGCTTATGCCGAGGCGCGCGACGAAGGCTCGGAAACCGAGCCGGCGCAGCTTCCGGACATGCCGCTTAGCGAGCATGTAGTGAATGATTATCAGACCATCCGCCTAAGCCTGAAGGCGCATCCTATGGCATTCCTGCGCGAACATTATACCGCGCAGAAATTCATCACGGCCGATCAACTGAAGTCGATCAGGGACGGCAAGCGGCTGTCGATCGCCGGGCTGGTGCTGATCCGTCAGCGGCCGGGCAGCGCCAAGGGCGTGGTGTTCATCACCATCGAGGACGAAACGGGAATCGCCAACCTCGTCGTCTGGCCTGATGTGTTCGAAAAGCAGCGCAAGATCGTCATGGGCGCGCGGCTGATGACGGTGCACGGAATCATCCAACGAGATGAAGACGACGGGGTCATCCACGTGGTCGCTCGGCGGCTCGAGGACCACAGCCACATGCTAAGACATCTCAGCGAACACATCATGGAGGCGCCGCTGTCGCGCGGTGATGCGCCCGGAGCGATGCGCCCACCCCCCGGCCGGCACCCCCGCGACGTCGAGGTCATCCCCAAAAGCCGCGATTTTCATTGAGCGGCCATTTGCCTGTAGGATGCCTCCATTACCAAAGGCCAGTATGCGTTTCGTCCTCGCCCCAATGGCTCTGCTGGCGCTAACCGCTGCGCAATCGCCTTCGCGTGCGCCGATCGAAGGGCATTGGAAGAACCCCAGCGGAACCGCGATCATCGGAATCGAACCCTGCGGCAGCGCTTTGTGCGGCAAAGTCGTGTGGGCATCCGAACGAGGGCAACGCGAAGCCGCCAAAGGCGCGCCACGCGTGGTCGGAACCACAGTGCTCACCGGCTTGAAGACGGAGCGCAACCGCTGGACCGGAACGCTCTTCATTCCGGATGACGACATGCATGTCTCGGCGAAACTGGAGCTGGTGAGCGAACACAAGCTCAAGCTGACCGGATGCGGCTTGATGGGGCTCATCTGCCGTACCCAGGTGTGGACCCGCGCCGACAGGCCGTTGCCTTCGGGAGATTAGCTGCAATGGTTCATCCAAGCGCAAGCTCAAGGGCCGATTCTTGCCGCAAATCAGCACTATAGGCAGGCCATGAAATCGATTCTCGCAAAGGCGGTTCTGATCCTTGTCACAGCCACGGTGCCGGTGATGGCGGCCGCTCAGGCGGCGATCGAAGGAAAGTGGGCCAATCCCAAGCACAGCGTCGTCGTCAACGTCAGCCGCTGCGGCGATGCTTATTGCGGCACCGTTAGCTGGGCGTCGGCCAAAAACCGCGAGCGTGGAACGACCCCCGGCACGCGGGTCCTCAGCGATCTCCGGCCCGCCGGTGACGGGATCTACAAGGGCAGCGCCTTCGAGCCAAAGCGCCAGATGCGCGGCTCGGCGACGGTCCGCCAGGTGAACGGCAACGTCATGATCGTGAAGGGCTGCGCGGTCATGGGCCTATTCTGCAAGGAGCAGCGCTGGACGCGCGTAAGCTGAACGCGTCAGCGTGGATGTGTAAGCAACATCAGGTAGATGAGCAGGCACATCACGGCGAGTACGATCAGAAACAGAATAGCAAGCGGCAGACACACGCCGACTTCATTGTCGTGTCGCCATGCTAGCCACAGCAGCGCAATGGCCGCACCAGCAGCCCAGCCCCTCGCACCAAAAAATTCTCCGGTGCCGATTATGATGAACGCGCAGACGACGAGCGAAAGCGTGAGCCGAACGGCGGCCCTTCGGTTTAGCTGCACTTGCAGTCGAGCAAGAACTCCGAGGGGCCAATCTCTCCGGCAAGCACTGCAGATTGAAGCGCGCTCATCTCGTCCGCCCAATAGCGGTCGGCCGTGAAGTGAGGCGAGAGCTTGCGCACGGCCGCATGGACAGACTGCAGCTTCGGCGAGGTCTTGAGCGGCGCGTGATAGTCGATGCCTTCGGCACCGGCCATCAGCTCGACCGCGATCACGCCCGCGGCGTTGCGGGCGATCTGCGCGGCCTTGCGGGCGGCGATCGGCCCCATCGAGACATGGTCTTCCTGCCCAGCCGAGGTGGGTATCGAATCTACGCTCGCTGGATAAGCGAGGCACTTATTCTCGCTCACCAGTGCGGCAGCGGTAACCTGCGGAATCATCAGGCCGGAGTTCACGCCCGAGTCGGGGGTAAGGAACGCGGGGAGGCCGCTCATCTTCGGATCGACGAGGACGCTCACGCGGCGTTCGGAGATGGAGCCGACCTCGCATAATGCGATTGCGATGATGTCGGCGGCAAAGGCGACCGGTTGCGCGTGAAAATTGCCGCCGGAGATTGCGTTATCTTCATCCGCGAAGACGATCGGATTGTCGGTTACCGCCGCTGCTTCGATGGTCAGAGTGCGCGCGGCATTCTGCAACAGGTCGAGCGACGCGCCCATCACCTGCGGCTGACAGCGGAAGCTGTAGGGGTCCTGCACGCGGCTGCAGGCGATGTGGCTGGTCAGGATTTCGCTGCCGTGGAGCAGATCGGCGATTGCGGTGGCGACGCGGATTTGTCCCGGTTGGCCACGCAGCTTGGAAATGCGCGGGTCGAACGGTTTTGCGCTGCCCTTGAGTGCGTCGACTGACATCGCCCCGGCGGCGATCGCAGCGGCGAACACGCGCTCGCCTTGGAACAGTGCATCGAGCGCGAGCGCGGCGCTGGCCTGCGTGCCGTTGATGAGCGCCAGGCCTTCCTTGGGTCCGAGCTGCAGCGGCTGCATACCAAGCCGCTCGAGCGCTGCGTTGGCCGGCAAAACCTCCCCGGCAACGTCTATCCGCCCGTAACCCATGAGCGCTGCAATCAGATGCGCCAGCGGCGCGAGGTCGCCGCTTGCACCGACACTGCCCTGCGACGGGATCTGCGGCATAGCGTCTGCGTCGAGCAGACGCTGGAGCGCCTCGATTACCAGCGGCCGCACCCCCGAGTAGCCCCGGCCGAGACCAAGCAATTTCAGTACGATCATCAGCCGTGTGACGTGCCGCGGGAGCGGGTCGCCCAAACCCGCGCTGTGCGAGAGGATCAGGTTGGTCTGCAGCTCGGCGAGCCGGTCATCGGGGATACGGGTGTTGGCGAGCAGGCCGAAGCCGGTGTTGACGCCGTAGACCGTCTCGCCGCTGGCGACGATGCGCTCGACAGACGCAGCCGACCCCGAAACGCGCTGCATCGCAGCATCGTCGAGGCGGACTTCGACCCCGCTCCAAAGCTTGCGCAGCTGATCGAGGCTGACCTTTTCAGGATTGAGCTTCACGAATTCACCATCGGCAAATCGAGCCCCTGCTCTAGCGCGCAGTCGATGGCGATCTCATAGCCTGCATCGGCGTGGCGCATCACGCCGGTGCCTGGATCATTCCACAGCACCCGCTCCAGCCGCCGCGCGGCGTCGTCGGTGCCGTCGGCGACGATCACCATTCCGGCGTGCTGCGAATAGCCCATGCCGACGCCGCCGCCGTGGTGGAGCGAGACCCAGGTTGCGCCCGAAGCCGTATTCAACAGCGCATTGAGCAGCGGCCAGTCGCTGACCACGTCGCTGCCGTCCTTCATGCTTTCCGTCTCGCGGTTGGGCGAGGCAACGCTGCCGCTATCGAGATGGTCGCGGCCGATGACAATCGGCGCGGAGACCTCGCCGTTCCTCACCATCTCGTTGAGGGCGAGGCCGAGACGGTGGCGCTGACCCAGGCCGACCCAGCAGATGCGCGCCGGCAGCCCCTGGAAGGCGATCCTCTCGCGCGCCATGTCGAGCCAGCGGTGAAGGTGCGGATCGTCGGGAATCAGCTCTTTGACCCGCTGGTCGGTGCGGTAGATGTCTTCCGGATCGCCGGACAGCGCAGCCCACCGAAACGGCCCGATGCCGCGGCAGAAGAGCGGACGGATATAGGCCGGAACGAAGCCCGGGAAGTCGAAGGCGCGGGTGACGCCCATGTCCTTCGCCTCCTGACGGATATTGTTGCCATAGTCGAAGGTCGGCACCCCCATCTGACGATAGGCAAGCATCGCTTCGACGTGCTTGGCCATGGACTCGCGAGCAGCCATGGCGACTGCTACCGGATCCCGCTCGCGCATCTCCTGCCATTTGGCGACGCTCCATCCGGCCGGGCAGTAGCCGTTCGCCGGATCGTGCGCGCTGGTCTGGTCGGTGAGCGCGTCTGGGCGGATGCCGCGCCTTAGCATCTCGGGCAGGATCTCGGCCGCATTGCCGAGCAGGCCGACGCTGGTCGGCTCGGTCGCGGTGCGGATGATTTCCAGCGCTTCGTCGATGCTGGTCGCGCGCCGGTCGAGGTAGCGCGTCTCAAGCCGTTTCTCGATGCGGCTTTCCTGCACCTCGATGGCGATGCAATGGGCGCCGGCCATGACTGCCGCGAGCGGCTGCGCGCCGCCCATCCCGCCAAGGCCCGCAGTCAGGATCCATTTGCCTTTAAGCTCGCCGCCATAATGCTGGCGCCCCATTTCGGCGAAAGTCTCGTAGGTGCCTTGGACGATGCCCTGCGTGCCGATGTAGATCCAGCTGCCGGCCGTCATCTGGCCGTACATCATGAGCCCCTTGCGATCGAGATCGTTGAAAACCTCCCAGTTCGCCCACTTTGGCACGAGGTTGGAGTTGGCGATGAGCACCCGGGGCGCGTCCTTGTGCGTGCGGAATACGCCGACCGGTTTGCCCGACTGAACGAGCAAAGTCTGGTCGTCCTCCAGCCGCTCGAGCGTCCCCACGATCTTGTCGTAGCAGTCCCAATTGCGCGCGGCGCGGCCGATCCCGCCATAAACGACCAGGCTCTGCGGGTCTTCCGCGACCTCATCGTCGAGATTGTTCATCAGCATGCGCACAGCGGCCTCGGTGGCCCAGTGCTTCGCCTTGATCTCGCTTCCGCGGCGCGCGCGGATGTGGCGTGAATTGTCGCGTCGAGGATCGGTCATGCCGGCGCCTTAGCTCCTGCCGCCCTTCGGCCCAAGCGGACGCCAACGATCAACCCAGACGAGGGCGAATCCGGCGAGGAGGAACGCAAAGGCGATGCCGGCAGCATTGAGCATCACTTGCTGCCAGCCGAGCTTCGATACGTCGATGAAGGGATAAGGATAATGATTGTCGAGACGGCCCCGTGCCAACGCATAGGCGAAGTAGATGACTGGAAAGAGGCACCACCACCAAGGCGCGGTCCAGCGTAGCTTGCCGCGCGGGACGAACAGCAGCCAGTAGGCGGCCATCAGAAGCGGCGAAACGTCATGAAGCAGGTAGTTCGCTATCAATGGGAGCCCACTCAAAGGGTGCAGGCCGGTGAGGAATAACCGGTAGACAATCCCGACCAGGAGGATTGCGAGCGTCAACCCGCCGAGAAGCAGCGGAGAAAGCCGCTTGCCGAGTGCGACCCCAGTCATTGCGATAGCCAGGGCGAGGTTAGAAATGATCGTGAAGAAGCGGGCCAGCGTCCACAGCGTCAGTACAAGGTCGTAGTGGCGGAAGGTGAAGCTCGCCCAGAATTGCAGTGCGATCCCGACCCAGCAAACGAGCGCGATCAGCGCGGCCGCGGCCCTATGCATCGCGGCCGGCGAAGATTCGGCGCTGAGGCCCGGGCAGGCCGACCCAATAGCCGAGCTCGGCAAGTGACTCGACGCACCAGACGCAAAGGTCCGCCTGCTTGCCGGCGGCGATACTGCCGACGGAGTGGGCGAGGCCGAGTGCGCGTGCGGCGTTGATCGTCATGCCGGCGACTGCCTCCGCGGGGGTCAGGCCGAAGAGGGTGCATGCCATGTTCATCGCCAGTGTCGGCGACAGAAGCGGCGAGGTTCCGGGATTGCAATCGGTCGCGATGGCGATCGGAACCTTGTGCTTTCTCAAGAGCGCAACTGGCGGCTTCTTCTTCTCCTGCAACGCATAATAAGCTCCTGGCAGCAACACTGCGACGGTACCGGCCGCGGCCATCGCCTTCGCGCCACTTTCGTCGAGATGTTCGAGATGGTCGGCGGACAAAGCGCGGTAGCGGGCTGCAAGCGCCGCCCCGTTCTGATTCGATAATTGCTCGGCATGGAGCCGCACGGGCAAGCCGTGATGCGCGGCGGCCTTGAACAGGCGTTCGACTTCTTCCGGAGTGAAAGCGATCGTTTCGCAAAAGGCATCGACGCTTGTGGCGATCCCCTGCTTCGCTGCGGCCGGGATCAGCTTATCGACGATCTCGCTGACATAATGCGCGCGGCGGTCGCGCTGGCCGGCGGGAAGTGCGTGGAGCGCGAGTAGTGTCGGAACGACGCGCACCGGTTCGCCGTCACCAAGCTCGCTCGCGATCCTGAGCAGCCGGAGTTCGCTCTTGAGATCGAGGCCGTAGCCGGATTTGATCTCCACAGTAGTGCAGCCGCCGCTCATCAGCGCGCGCAGGCGGCGTCGGCTTTGTTCGATGAGTTCCTCGTCGGACGCAGCGGCAGTTCGCGTTACGGTCGAGGCGATCCCACCGCCCGCTTTGGCGATCTCCTCGTAGCTCGCACCAGCGCGCTGCATCGCATGCTCGTCGGCGCGCGTGCCGCCGAAAACGAGATGCGTGTGACAATCGATCAGGCCCGGAGTTACCCATGCGCCGCCGAGTGCGACTACTTCCTTGGCGCGAAAGCCCGCTAGCTCGGTGCGCTTCCCGACACGCAGGATCTTGCCGTCGGCGATCGCGATCGCGCCGTTCTCGATGATTTCGAGACCGACGCCTTCCAGCGTCGCAATGTTGCAGTCGACGAGCAGCCGATCCCACATGGTTTGCCCTTAGGCGAGCGCTGCTGTTACGGTCAAAGCATGGCGGGGTGGCCCAATCTCTCAGAGCTTCTCGTGGACGTGGAGACGCTTGCGCCCGTCACCCTCGTGGGCGCACCGCTTGCGGCTGGGTCCGTCACTCAGGGGCGGTGCGACCTCGCGCCATCTCTCCTTCGCCAGACGCTGCGACGGATCGGTCGCTATGATGTCGAGAGCCGCCGAGAACTGACGACACAGATCACCGACCGCGGTGACATCGATCTCGCCGGCCTTTCGATCGAGGCCGCGACTGAGCCGCTCTGTGAAGCCGTTAGGCTCAGCGCTTCTCTGCACCAGCTGACTCTGCTCATCGGCGGCAACAATGCCGTGACTCGGCCGGGCGTGCTGGGGCTCGGGCTGCCGCTCGAGAAGGTTGGACTGATCACGCTCGATGCGCATTTCGACATGCGCGACACGAACGAGGGCCTCAGCAACGGCAATCCCGTCCGTGCGCTGATCGACGACGGACTCCCTGGCGCAAATATCGCACAGGTCGGACTCGCCAGCTTCGCTAACAGCCGCAAGATGCACGAAGATGCAATGGCCGCGGACAATCTCGTGGTGACGATGGACGAGGTGCGGCGGCTCGGGATCGCACTCGCGATTGACCGGGCGCTCGATCACGTCAGCAACTGTGATGCGATCGTAGTCGACTGCGACATTGACGTGATCGACCGTTCCCAATTCCCCGCTGCTCCCGGTGGGAGACCAAGCGGCATGGCCGTGCATGATTTCTTTGCCGCGGTGCGGCGGCTCGCGTCCGACCCGCGCGTGCGGCTAATCGATCTTACCGAATGGGATCCGCCGCTCGATCCAACCGATCTTAGCGCTTTGACCGCGGCGCGCTGGGTCGCCGAGTGCCTTGCCGGCTTTGAGATGCGGGAGGATTCTTCGTTTTGCGCTGCGGCGGATCGGGCGTGACAGTGATCTGACCGCGCTCCACTTTGCGCACACACTCCCAAGGGATCCGACGCCCTTCGCGGCGCGCGGTCAGCCGCTCGATCAAGCTGCCCGGACCGCACATCAGGGCGGTCACGCGGCCCGCTTCGCAATGGACTTCATGCACTCGCCCAAGCGTCTCGCCGTCAAGCGTGCGGATCTTCTTGTCGCGCAGGTCCGAGAGCCGCATCACAGCGCACCCTTCTGCGGAATCCGTCGGCCTGCGGCGATCTCGCTCTTGTGCAGGCCCAAGTCACGACCGGGGCATTCAAGATGCACCGCGCTCTGGATCGTGCGAACCTTGTCCATCGGCACTCGCGTCAGCCGGTTGCCACCGACTTGTTCGACGAGCCAAAATGCCCAGGATGGCAGCCGCCCTTGATATGCCCCCGGACCGACCAGCAACGCCTTCAACTTCAGCTCTTTGCCTGGCCCACCGCTCAGCTCGACATCGTCCACCACGCCGCAATATTTGCCCTCGCTGTCGACCAGCGGAAGATCGAGCAGCTCGCTCACCAGCTTGATCGGGCTGTGGGGGGTCATCCGTTCCCTCCCGAGGTGAGGATGAACAAGGGCAGAGCGGCGAGTGCAGCGGCGGTGATGATCGCGAAATAAAGCCAGCCGAGCGTCTTCGCGAGCGGGCCGTTCACATACTCGCGCATATATTTCTTGTCGCTGGCGAGAAGGAGCAGCGGCAGATAGGTGAGCGGCAGGACGAGGATCGAGAAGAGAACCGCAAACTCGACCAGCTGCATCACGTCTACGCCCGTCAAAACGATCAGCAGCGCAAGCGCGAACAATGCGATCCAGGTGAGCGTGAAACGCGGGGCTTCCCACGGTTTCGTGTGCCGACCCCACATCCAGCCGAAGAATTGGGCGATCGAATAAGCGTTGGCGAGGCAGGTTTCGACCGCTGCGCCCGCGACCGCGAAGAACATGCCCAGCAGCGCTAGGATGAGTCCCCATTTGCCGAACGGGACTGCCGCCTGGAGTGCGGCACTTCCCGGGATTGTAGGATCGATGTTGGCGGGCCCGAACAGCTGCGCGGAATTCGACAGGATCGCGACCGCGAGAATGGAACCTAGACCCATTCCGATGATGCTCGTCATCCGGTTGGTGAGCATGTCTTTTGGGCCCCAGCCCTCCTCGATGCCGCCGGACGAATAGAAATAGACTTCGTAGGGAAACATGACCGCGCTGATGATCGCGACGGTGAAGTAAGCGAATGTCAGCAGCTCCTTGCTGCTGAGCTCACCCGGGATCTGAGGAACGAACCCTTTGGCGATCTGGTCCCAAGGCGGATGGATCGCGATCAGCGCCGCGGCGAACACGATCATGAATAGGCCAAGGAGACCGTAGGTCCGCTCGATCCATTCGAACGGCAGCACCCAGATCGAGACGATGAAGATGAGCGTCATGAGGACGGCCATCAGGAAGTACGGCCAGCCGGTCAGATAATTGAGGATCAAGGCGACGCCACCGATCTCCGCAGCGCAGGTGATGAGATTGCTGACGATCGAGGCGCCAAGCGTCAGGAGTCCCAGCTTCAGCCCGAGCCGGTGGCGCATAAGGTTGAAGACCGGCTGCTTTGCGACGGCTGCGACACGCCCGCTCATTTCGGAAAAGACGATGATTCCGACTGTCGCGAGCGCGAAGACCCAGATCAGTGCGTAACCGAACTGCGATCCTGCCTTGGCTGCGAAGACGAGTTCACTGATGTCGACGAAGCCGCCGACGGCGGTCATGATGCCGAGCGTCAGCTCAAGCGGATTCAAGGCTATCCTCGATCTGCTTGAGCTTGTCGGCATGGACCCTCAGTTCCCGGGGCGCGGCATCGTCGGGCTGTTGGAGCAGCGCGTGGATCTCAAGGCCGTAGCGCGAGTCCGGTTGCGTCAGCGTCGTCGACGACGATTGTAACTCATCACGCAGCCATTGGTGCATGCTTGCGACGTAGGTGTCGGTGAGCTTGCCCTTGCGCGCTTGCTCATTAACCAGCGCCCACTCCTTTGCTGCCGAGCGCGCCTGCTTGATATATTGCAGATCGGCTTCGGGGCCCTTTGCGCAGCCCGCCAGCAGCAGTGCGGCGATTGAAGCGGCACGCAACATGCCGGGAGAACCGTTGCGGGCGTGAACCGTTCCTAGATCTGCGCTGCGGCGATTCGGCGGCCCTTCTGCGACAATGTGCGAAAAGTGATGGAGAAGCGCAGCGACTGGCCGGGCGAGATGCTGTGCTCCCAATCGTGTCTCGCTTCGCCCGAAAGCAGGTATGCGGAACGCGGTTCGACCTCGAGGCTGGCGCGTCTGAACCCGGTGCCGGCCCGCTTGCGAAAGCGAAGGGTCGCGGGGGTGTTCAGCGAAATCCCAACCACTTTCTCGAACACATCGCGGTCGCGGTGCCAGCCGATGCCAGCGCCGGCATCGTAGCGGGCGAGCAGGATGTGGACGAAATCGTCGCGCTGAAGCCCGGCGAAGGAGGCGGCACGCTCGCGCACCGCCTGCAGCCAGTCGGGAATTGGTTCGCTGGGCGTGAAGCTCGCATCGTCGAAATCGTAGCGCCAGCCGAAGCTCTGCGTCTTGCGGTTGCCGAGCCAGCCATGGAAACGGAACGGCGTAAGATTGAGGCCGCCGAGCTTCTCCAGCAGGGCACGCTCTTCGACCTTGCTGATGAGCTCTCCCTCGTAGCGGAGGCCGGCGATAAGCGGAGTGTCGAACAGCAGGTTCATGCGGCGAACAGCTCTTTGAGCTCGGAAGGCCGAAGCTCGGGCGCGAGCTGCTCGAACGTACACTGCTTCGGATCCTTGTCGGGGCGCCAGCGCAGAAAGCCGGTGCCGTGCCGAAAGCGACTGCCGGTGACCTGGTCGTAGCGAACCTCGGCCACAAGCACCGGTTTGAGCGGCTGCCACTGCCCAGTGCGTTCGGTGTTCCAGCGGCTCGGCCCGCCGGGAGCGTTGCCGGTAAAGCCGGGCGGTTCGATCAAGGCTTCGAGGTCCTTCGTGAGCTGAGCACGTTCGGCGGCCGGAATCGCGGAGGTAAAGCCTACGTGATGCAGCAGCCGATCATCGTCATAGAGCCCGAGCAGCAGCGATCCCACGACACTTTTCTTTTCTGCATAGCGAAAGCCGCCGATCACGCAGTCGGCAGTGCGTTGCTGCTTTACCTTGATCATCGCCCGTTCGCCCGAGCGATATTCGAGGTCGGCGCGCTTTGCGATGACACCGTCGAGCGCGCCGCCGCTGCGCTTCAGCCAGGCGAGTGCCGTATCCCTGTCGCAGGTCATCGGCGACAGCTGCAGGCCGGGTTTAGCATTGCTGCGGAAGAAGTGCTCCAGTTGCTCGCGGCGTTTGGCGAGCGGAACGCCGGCGATCGACTTTCCGCCCTGCTCGAGCAGGTCGAAGATCATGAGCTCTGCCGGAGTCTCCTTCGCAAGCTTGCGAACGCGACTTTCCGCCGGATGCAGACGCAGCTGCAGTGCCTCAAACGACAATGCGTCGCCGCTGGGGATGATCAGCTCCCCGTCGAGGAGGAACTGCTTCGACTTCAGGCCGCGCAGCATCTCGGCGATCTCGGGAAAATAGCGCGCAAGCGGCTTGCCCGACTTGGAAATCAGGGTGACCTCATCGCCATCGCGCCGGGCGAGGCAGCGGAAACCATCCCACTTTGGCTCGTACTGCCAACCTTGCCCCTCAGGCAGCTCGGCTGCGAGCAATGCCTCCATCGGCGCGGCAACATTTAAGTCTTTGGCCACTCGCCGACAATCGCCGGCGGCCTGCAGTCGTTCCCGTAGGCTTGGCAACAAAAAAGCCGCCCGAAGGCGGCTGATTTGCTGGTTGCGGGGGCAGGATTTGAACCTGCGACCTTCAGGTTATGAGCCTGACGAGCTACCGGGCTGCTCCACCCCGCGTCACCATCAGCAGGACCGAAGCCCTGAAACGAAAATGCCGCCGCTCGGCGAGCCGGCAGCGGCATTGAAACATTGCGAATGGGTTCTTCGAAGCGCCGGTTTCAAAGCCTGGCGACGACCTACTCTTCCACTGCTTAAGCAGTAGTACCATCGGCGCTGTCCGGTTTCACGGCCGAGTTCGGGATGGGATCG
>Ga0207674_10004550_pt1 | contig 16659 bp, 15 predicted proteins | sample KBSCornC72_FD_184303 | JGI IMG/M metagenome (GOLD analysis project Ga0207674, IMG submission 184303) | Corn rhizosphere microbial communities from Kellogg Biological Station, Michigan, USA - KBS Corn C7-2 (SPAdes) (version 2) | ecosystem: Host-associated > Plants > Roots > Rhizosphere > Soil ... | reverse complement strand
CAGCTCGAAAGTGGCGCGGTTGCCTGCCTTGCCTGCCTCGAAGAAGCCCGCGGCCATGGTGAGCTCATACAGATCCGTATTGAGAGCCGCACCGTAACCGTAACCAGGCTGCTCGGGCACTATTTTTTCTTTCCGTCTTTGGTTGCGGGAGGCGGCGGCTCGCGAACGCCGTAGACTGCTTCGCGCAGGCCCTGCACAGCATTGAAGTCCACCTGATACAGCGAGCTGTCGTTTTCGCGACGCCCCAGGAAGTTCATGCCTGCGGCGGCGAACTGAACCTTCTCGGTTCGCTTGCCATCGTTCGAAGTCACTGTCACTTCCAGAGTCGGCTTGGTGAAGCCGCTATCGACGAATTTGGTCGCGGCCAGATCGCGCAGTTTATCGATCAGATTCTGGACCGAGATCGCATCCATGGTTTTGCCGCCAGAGGTCCAGTTTTCTCCCGATTTTTCGATGACCTTGGTCATCCCGGCGTCCGTGATTTCGATGCGTGTGGGATCGCTGAATCCGAAATCGAATACTTTCTTATTCCGGAAATCCTCCAAAGACTTATTGAGCCCGTCGCCGACTTCCTTGGTGACTTTATATGCGCCCTCCAGCATGCTGGACTTGGCGTAATACTCGTCCTTGGACTTGCGGACTTCCAGAGTCAGAGTGCCGTCGGCGGTGGTGACTTTTGCTATAGCAGTTTTCTGTCCAGCCCCAAACGCGGCAGCGGCTTCCTTTGCATCTCCGGCCGGGTCCATGGAGGCGTCCTTCAGCTTCCGAACCATCTCGTCCACCTGGAAGGTGTCGGCACGCATGGGCTTGGGTTTCAGAATCTGCCAGTCGGTGCCCGCGCGGCCGAATTCCAGAGGAGTCTTCCCAGTAACGTCGAGTTCCACTCGGCTGAGCTTGTCCTGGTCGAACATCAGAAGATGCTTTTCGCGCAGATCCTTGGACTGCTTGTCGAGCGCACTCTTACCGAAGCTTGCGAGCGTAAACAGCCGCTTGTCGCCGTCTACCATCGCGTAGGTGTTGCCTTCGGTGGGTGTATCTTCGCCAATGCGCACCGTATGCGTTTTGCCATCCGCCATCGTGAAGGTCACTGCGACACGCGCCGGATCCAGACCATAGGACGGAAGGTTGGTGGCATTTTCATCGACAACTCGATCTGAAGAAAGACTGGTTACGGCAGATGTGACGGCGCCGACGGCGGTCTGGTCAGCCGCTAATGCCTGGGGAGCAGTGATGGACCATTTGCCGGAAGCGTCCCTCTTGAGTACTGTGGTCTCGCCCTCATGATGCACGATCTCGATCTGCTTGATGTCGGCATCTTTCAGCTCGAGGATTTTTGGAGCCGCCTTGGGATCGGGCTTCGAGGCTTTGGCAGCTTCCGATTTATTCGACCACCAAACTAATCCGCCCAGTCCGGCCAAGACCAGGGCGGCGATCAGCAAACGCGCGACCTTCATGATTACGTCCCTACCCTAACGACGCTTCCACCACACGCCTACGCCCGCCAGGATGATCGCGAGCGGTATAACCACGACGCTGCCGTAGAACAACATGGTCGCCTGACGCGGATTCATGTTGAGCCGCCGATCTTCGGGATCCTTCGGCCGAATCGAGATCAGATCCTCATCCGAGCTCAGCCAGTTGAGCATGTTCATGTAGAGGTCGCGATTCTCGTTGAACGCCAGGAATCCGTTGCCGATCCAGCGCGAGGTGCCGACCACTACAAAGCGGCCGTTTCCATTTTCCTTGCCGGTGGTGTACGTTCCAGCCGCAGCCAGTGTTCGCGCGCCCTGCTTGGCCGCTTTCACGTTGATCTGCGGAGATTTCAGATCTTCCGTGGCAACGCTGTCCTCGGATGTCGAGAACAGAGCGGACACCATAGTCTTATCTCCGTTGGAGACTTCCATAGAACGCGTGATGGGGAATCCCGTAGCGTCCTTCAGATCGCGAACGATGGCATGGTTCTCGTACTTGGTGATGATCGGAAACTGTGGGCCGAGGTTGAACAACTGCCCTACTCCGCTCAGATCCAGAACCAGGTCGTTGTGCATCTTCACGCCCCAGCCTGCGAGTACGCCTACCAGCGCCGGATTCTCATCGATCTCCGATCCAAACTTGATCGGCGGATCGAGCATGATGAGCGCGCGCCCGCCATTTTCGACGTAAGCCTTAATGGCGTCCACTTCGGGCTGCAGATAATTGCGCTTCGGCCCGCCGATGACCACGATGGTGCAATCCGCCGGAATCTCCGGCTTCGGAATCATCGGGACGGCTTTGGTCTTGTAGTTGTTCTTCTCGGTCAGGTCCTTGGCGGCGGAATAGCCCCCGTTCTGATCGGTATCCGCAGGCGAACCCTCGCCAGAGCCGGTGAGGAAGCACACCATGCGGTCGCCGCCCTTGAGCGCGCGAACCATGGCTCCAGTTACTTCTTCCTCCGTCAAGCTCTTGGCCAATTCGGTCTTATTGCCGACCTTGACGAAAATGTTCGGTAGGGGACTCTTCACGCCCGCCGCGATGGCCTCGGTACGCTTCTTGTCCACGTCCTGATACTGCACAGTGACCTTGGGCGAGAGACCCTTGTAGCGGTCGAACAGGTCCTTGGCGTTATCGAACGCGTTGGGGCGATCCCAATAAACGATGGTTAGATCGCCCTGAACGTTTTTCACGATCTTGGCGGTCTGGTCGGAAAGTGTATATTTCTTGTTGGCTGTCGAGTCGAAGCTCTTGTTGTAGCGTTGTGCCAGGAAATTCAGAACGCCCAGAATGGCAATGACGATCACTGTGTAGACAGCGGCTTGGGCGAAGTTTGCGGCGCGACGAGTCTTTTGGGTCGCCATTATGCCCTCCACCGGATGGATTCCATCGCGCGCGATGTCATAAACAGGCCGAACACGATCATGCTCAGGTAATAAACCGCGTCCTTGGTGTCGAGCACCCCGCGCATGAACGATTCGAAGTGAGAGGTCACGGACAAGTAGCTGATGACGGTGAACAACGGAGTCGAATCAAATTGCGACACCCAGTCCAGCACCCACAGCAGCAGGCAAACACCGAATGTCGCGACGCCGGCGACAATCTGGTTGCGCGTGGTTGCCGAAATGAACGTACCGATCGCCAGCAGGCATCCGCCTTGCAGAATCAGGCCCAGATAGCCGACTGCCATGGGACGCCAGTCCGGATTTCCGTAGGCGAACAGGACCAGCATGTTCAGGACGGAGGTGCCCAGAATCGCCAGATAGAGGATAAACGCCGCCAGCCATTTGCCCAGGATGATTTCGCTATCCCGCAGCGGGGAAGTCACCAGCAGCTCAATCGTGCCCGTCCGTTTTTCCTCGGCGAACAACCGCATGGTGATCATGGGGATGATGAATAATCCCACCACGCTCATGTTCGAAAGAACGTTTCGCACCACCCATTCATTCACGCTGAGCGGCACGGACTGGCCCATCATCGTGGCCTGCAGACTCTGCCGCAGGAAAAACTGAACCGCGGAAAAAAAGAAAAAGCCGGTAATCAGGGCGAAGAAACACATCACACCGTACGCGATGGGCGAACGGAAATAACTGCTCAGTTCTTTGCGTGCAATCGTAATCGTATTCATTAAGCCTCCTCAGCCGTAGCTTGCGGCGCGGGCTCGGATAGATCCGCTTTCGAAGCTGTCAATTCCAGGAAGATCTCTTCCAGACTCAGACCCATGCCATGCAGCTCATTGAGCTGCCATCCCGACTCGATCACGACTCTCGCCAGCTCGGGACGGACATGGCTGTCTTTCAAACTTTCGACCGTGAAGCGCGCGCGGCTGTCTCGTGAGTCTTTCGCGATCACGCGGCTCACGCCCGCGACTTTTTCCAGCTTCTCGTGAACGCTTCGCACCCATTCGGGGGAAGATGTCCCATCGCGCGACAGGACCTCGACGGCCACGGTCTCGGCGCCATGCAGGCGACTGCTCAGGTTCTCCATCGTATCGGTGGCCACCAGTTTGCCCTTGTTGATGATCATGACGCGCTGGCAGGTCGCCTCTACTTCCGGCAGGATGTGCGTGGAAAGAATAATCGTATGATCGCCAGCCAGGCCCTTGATCAAATCGCGGGTCTCGATAATCTGGTGCGGGTCGAGACCCGAGGTGGGCTCGTCCAGAATCAGGACGTCGGGATTATGGACAATCGCCTGAGCCAGGCCGACGCGCTGCCGGTAGCCTTTGGAAAGCTTGCCGATTTCCTTGTTGCGAACGTCGGCGATGGCGGTTTTCTGCATCACTTCGTCGATGCGGCTCTTGAGGTTGGCGGAAGACACGCCTTTGATTTTGCCCACGAAATTGAGGTACTCGATGACCTCCATCTCGGGATAGACCGGCGGCGTTTCCGGCAGGTAGCCGATGCGACGCTTAACCTCCATGGGATTCTCGCGCACATCGAATCCAGCCACCTCTGCCGTGCCTTCGGTGGGCGGCATAAAGCAGGTGAGCATCCGCATGGTGGTCGTTTTTCCTGCTCCGTTGGGACCCAGGAAACCGACGATCTGGCCTTTTTCAACTTCAAACGACAGATGGTCAACTGCGACGTTCCGGGCATATCGCTTGGTAAGCCCTTGGACTTTGATCATAAGAGTTACTCGAAGCGCAAAGGGCGCGGCGCGTGCCAAGAAACCAGCAATAATCGCGGCGCGCTCCGTTTTGCGCGAATCTCCTAACAAGGACGAGTTGAGATGGTTAAACCCTCCATATCATAGAGGGATGGGGCCCGAACTGTCAATCCTGCCCTTAGGCGATGTTATTCAGCCGCAAGGGCTTTTACGCATCGCGATGGACGGTGTCCGGGGAAAATGCCGGAATGCAGATGGCCACGTATTCGGCGCCTTGCGGTGTGCTGTAACGCACCCATTCGCCTTTCCGTGCGACCACTGCCTGACCGGCCCCAACTTCTATCACCCCTCCACTATGTTCGACGCGCATCACACCGTTTAGTACCACGGTGAACTCGTCGAATTCGGGAGTCTGGCCGGGCTCGGACCAGCCTGCGGGGCTGCGCATGCGGGCGATGCTGGCCTGCGATTCGCGATTGTTCACGCGTCCGATGAATTCTTCGATGATCTTGTTTCCGGGGACGGGAATCAGGTGGGATTGAGCCACGAGTTCGGGCATGAAAGATAGTCTAGCTTGCGATACGCGGAGGCTGTTTAGAGCGCGGCTTTTACGACGCCGCCGTCGGCCCGCACTGCTGCGCCGGTGATTGCGCTCGCTTGCGGTGAGCAAAGGAACACCACGACTTTGGCGATTTCTTCCGGTTGAAGGAATCGCTGGACCAGCGATGTAGGGCGCATGGTCTGGAAGAAGTCGCGCTCGAATGCGGCCGGTGTCGTTTGGCGCTGGGCGGCGAGTGCTTGGACGAATGTTGTAACTCCTTCAGACGCCGTCGGCCCAGCCAGGACGCTGTTGACTGTCACGCCCGTGCCGGTGCAGGTTTCCGCGATGCCGCGCGCGATCGCAACTTGCGCGGTTTTGGTCATTCCGTAGTGGATCATTTCCGGAGGAATCTGGACGGCGCTTTCACTGGAGATGAAGACGACCCGGCCCCACTTTCGTTCTTTCATGCCGGAGAGGTAGGCGCGGGTCAGGCGGACGCCGGAAAGGACATTGACCTCGAACAAGCGTAGCCAGTCCTCGTCGGGAATGGCTTCGAAGGGTTTGGCCTCAAAGATCCCGAGATTGTTCACCAGCATATCTACGCTGGGGAGGCGATCCACGATGCTACGGCAACCCGCTGCGGTCCCGAGGTCGGCCGCCAGGCCCACGACCGTCGCTCCAGGCACTTCGGCAAGAATGCTGGCGAGGGCTTGGTCAACGCGCGCCTCCGTGCGGCCATTGACGACCACGCGCGCGCCTTCGCGTGCCAAGTCCAGAGCGATCGCATATCCGATGCCCGCGGTGGACGCGGTCACCAAAGCAGTCCTGTTGTCGAGTTTGAGATTCATCGTGATTACTCGCGGAGCCTACTCGTACCGCAGGGCTTCCACCGGCGCGATCTTGGTGGCGCTGCGGGCGGGATACAACGTCGCAATCAGGCTTACGGCCATGGCGGCGGCGGCGATCCACACGCCGTCCACCCAGCGAGTGGTGAAGGGAACAAAAGAAATGGAATAGACCTGCTCGTCCAGCCGCAGCCAATGATACTTATCCGCGAAATAGCAGATGGTATAGCCGACGATCATTCCGATGACAGTGCCGACTGCGCCGATCATTGCGCCTTCCCATACGAAAATCCTGCGGATCTGCTGCGCGCGTGCGCCCATCGACATCAAAATCGCGATGTCGCGATGCTTCTCCATCACCATCATCACCAGCGCGATTAAGATATTGAGCGCTGCAACGATCTGGATCAGGCCGATGGTGACCACGGTGACGATGCGCTCCATTTTCAAAGCGTTCAATATTTGCCGATTTTGTTCCTGCCAGGTGGTGGCGGCCAACTTTGGTCCGATGATCTTCTCAGCGGCGGCAGCCACGGCGGGGGCAGTATCCACATCGTCCAGGTACAGTTCGATGCTATTGACCACGTCGTCCAGCGAAAAAGCTTTCTGCGCTTGAGCAAGCTCCATAAACCCGACGGAGGTGTCAGCCTGGCTGAAGCCCGATTCAAATATCCCCGCGACGCGCAGCGTAACGAATCCGGGGCGGGGGCCGATGGGGGTTATATGGGCCGCCGGAATGGTTAACGTCACGGGCTTGCCCACCACGGCGCCGATCTTTTCGGCCAGGCGGATACCGAGAATAATTCCAGGCCGCTCGCCTTCCTGGGTGCGCAATCCTTCTATGGATCCGCCCTTGAGATGCAACAGTGGGTCCGGAATAGGCGCGCCGCCGGCAAGTGAGATTCCCTTAATCTGGACACCGTCTCCGTTGACCGTTGTGGAAAGAAACCCTGCGTCCCACAGAGCGGGCGAGGCTGTCTTGACGTGCGGCAACCGCGCGATCTGGGAAGTGATCTGCTCCCAACCCTCAATTCCTCCGCTGGGCTCTTTCTCCTGGATCGAGACATGCGCGGTCAATCCCAGCAGATTGTTTTGAAGAGTGGTGCGGAACCCGTTGTTGATCGCCAGCGCGATTACGAGAGCCATGACGCCTGCGGCAACGCCGATCACGGAGATTGCCGTGATGACGGAAAGAACCACCTGTTTACGTTTGGCTCGAAGGTAACGGCGGGCTACGAAGAGTTCGAACATAGAAGGAAGGAGACAGGAGTCAGGAATCAGGAGTCAGAATTGCTTTCGCGTAGGCATCCAGACGAATCCGGCTGACCTCTTCAAGCAACCTTGCCAGTTTGTCACAATCGCCGTAGTTGAGATCGGTCGCCAGGATCAAATAGTACCGGCACTCTTCGAGCGAGCCTTGCGCGATATTGAGCATGCGCACTTTGTCCGCATCGGCGCGCCTTCGGAATCCCTCCGCGATGTTGGCTGCTATCGATATCGCCGCACGCCGCAGTTGAGATGTGAGGGAGTAAGCTTCAGAGCGAGGAAATCCTGCCGAATACTGGTAGGTTCCGAGAACGAATTGATGCGCTTTTTGCCATACCACCAGGTCGCGAAAACTCTTGGCGGGTGTGCGCGCAGGATTCATTCTGACTCCTGACTCCTGTCTCCTGACTCCTTCAGCTTCGCGGCTATTCCGATCTCGCCCTCCGGCCTTAGCAGCGGGAACAAGATCACATCGCGGATCGATTTGGAATTCGTCAGGATCATCGTCAGGCGATCGATGCCGATGCCTTCGCCTCCGGTTGGCGGCATTCCATACGACATCGCCCGAAGATAATCCTCGTCCATCTGGTGCGCTTCTTCGTCGCCCGCCGCCTTCAACGCCAGTTGCATCTCGAAGCGATGGCATTGTTCTTTGGGATCGTTCAACTCGGTATACGCATTGCCGATTTCCATGCCGGCGATAAAGATCTCAAAACGCTCGACGAAAGCCGGATCGTCGCGCTTATGCTTGGACAGCGGCGACACCTCCACGGGATAGTCGTAGATGATGGTGGGCTCGAACAGGGTCGGCTCCACCTTGCGTTCGAAGGCCTCCACCAGCGCATGTCCGCGCAGGGTCGGGTCGCCCACGGCTTCCAGCATCGAAACGCGTCGGATGTTCCCGAAATCGAGCTTCGTGCCCTGATATTCGACCACGGCTGATCCCGTGGCATCGATGGCTGTCTGCTTCAGCAGTTCTACCGTGAAGTCCATCAATCCTTGATAGTCGGTGTAAGCCTGATAGAACTCGAGCATGGTGAACTCGGGATTATGCTGCGTCGAAATGCCTTCGTTGCGGAAGTTCCGGTTGATTTCGTAAACGCGTTCCAGTCCGCCGACGATCAGCCGCTTGAGATACAACTCCGGGGCGATGCGCATGTACAGATCCAGGTCGAGCGTGTTGTGATGCGTCACGAACGGGCGCGCCGCCGCGCCGCCGTAGACGGTCTGCATCATGGGAGTCTCGACCTCAATGAAACCACGCTGTTCCAGCTGACGCCGCAGAGAAGAAACAATCTTCGCCCGGGTCACGAAAATCTTCTGGGTTTCAGGATTGGCGATCAGATCCAGATAACGCTGCCGGTAGCGGATCTCTACGTCCTCCAGGCCGTGCCATTTTTCGGGCATCGCCAGCAGGATTTTGGAGAGAAACGTAAGCTTCTCGGCATGCACGGAGAGTTCTCCGGTGCGCGTGCGGAACAGGTAGCCGTCCACGCCCAAGATATCGCCCAGGTCGAGTCCTTCATAGAGGGCATAATCCGCCTCCGGAACCGCATCCTTGCGAACGTAAACCTGGAGGCGCTCGCCCGATTGCATCAGGTGCATGAAACCGGCCTTGCCCATGCGCCGGACGGTCTGGATGCGTCCGGCGATCCGTACCTGGGGTTTATCCGCCAGCTCCTCCGCGGTTTTGGCCGCGTAGTCCGCCAGAATTTGCGGGACAGTGTGCGTGGTATCGAACCGCGCGCCGTAGGGGCGGAAGCCCAGAGCCTCGATTTCGGTCGTGCGGCGGAGGCGCTGAGCGAACAGATCGTCTTCTAAGGACAAGTATCGAACTCCTTAGATGGAGTATAAAGGACTGCGCCTGAAGCGATCCGATATCTACCGTCGGACGATTACTTCCCGCAGGTGGTCGCGCGTCAGGAAAAACTTCACCGATTCGAAATCGTGAAAGAGCTTTTCCAGGCTGCGGTTATTGAAGTACTGCGCGGGACGCCGGTGTCCGCGAGGAGCCAGCGTGATGGTCTTCCGATCTGAGATCCGGTAGGAATAAGTGGGGATGGTCTCAGCCCGCTCCTCGGAGTGAAACAGCGCCAGCATGTAGGCGCCCGGCCGAAGCATGTTGCTCAAGCGCTCGACGACAGTCTCGAGCAGCGGACCGCTCAAAAATTCGAGAGTGTCCCACACCAGCGCTCCATCGAAATGCTGGGCCGGGTAATCCAGAGCAGTGTCCAGGAACTTGGCGACCTTTTCCGGGTCCGCCTGATTCTCATAGAAGTCGCCATCGCCGAAACAGCGGTCCATCTGCAACAGGAAATCGTCGGAGTAGATCCGATGTCCCTGCTCCGTGACAAAGGCGACGGTACTCTGGCTTACGCCGGCCAGATCCAAGAAAGTCAGTCCGGGCCGCTCCACCAGCAAAGAGCAGAACTGATCCAGACCGCTGCTGCTGCGGGTCTCCAACCTGACCTAACGCTTGATTTCGCCAGCGCCAGCCGCCATGGCCGGACTGGAAGAGGGGGCGGATGCGGGTGTAGGCGCGGTAGCTGGACGGGGAGCAGAGGCCGCCGGAGCAGCGGCTGCGGGCCGAGGAACCTCGGCGCGAATGATATCCACGTTGCCCTTGAAATACGCACCGTCTTCGATCATGATGCGCGCAGTCTTGATATCGCCCACCAGCTTGGCTTCCTTGCGGATGTCGATCCGGTCGGCAGTCTCAACGTTGCCGTTCAGGGTTCCCAGCACGATCACCTCGCGCGCTTTCACGCTGGCCCGAACCTTCCCGTTGGGACCGATGGTCAAGCGATGTTCCTGCATCTCCACAGTGCCTTCCACTTCGCCGTCAATGGTCAGATCCTCGCGGCTGAGGATTTGCCCTTTCACGACTACCGACTTTCCCAGTACGGCATTGCCGGTGCGCGGTGCATCAAAGGACTCTGTGGGGCGACTCGGAACGGTCGACATCGGAATTCCCTCCTTAGGGGGTTGAGGCCTTGCGGGTTGCGCCGGCGGCTGGGCCGCGGCCGGCTTGGGTGCAGGCTGTTCTTCTTCTTTGCGCCTATTCCACATCTTGGGCGCCTCCTTCTTTAAAATACTCTCTCAATGCTACTACGGTGGCCAAGTTCCGGAGATGTTCCGGCTCCGAAAAACGTTACGGCCTTACAATAAATAAAGATGGCGGAAAAAACAGGGATCGCCCGGATCTTCGCGGCGCTGCTGCTGGCTTCCACGGTCGGGGCCGCTCCATCGATCTTTCCGCTCAAAGACATCCGCGCCGGGCAGCATGGAGTGGGGCGTACGGTCTTTTCCGGATCCCGCATAGAAGAATTTCAGGTGGAGATCCTAGGTGTGCTGGAAAACATCGGACCGAGGCAATCCATTATTCTTGCGCGACTGTCCGGCGGGCCTTTAGCGCAAACCGGCGTGATGCAGGGGATGAGCGGCTCGCCGGTCTACATCGACGGAAAATTGATCGGAGCGGTAGCGCTCGGATTCGAAAACGCCAAGGAGCCCATCTGCGGCATCCGGCCCATCGAAGAAATGTTGCAGGTGGAGCCCGATCCCAAGCTGGACTCCGAGCAGCAGCGAGCTTCCTTAACCCCCCGCGAGCAGTTCCTGAGTGGCGAAACCCGGCTGACGGAGTTAGCTACACCGGTATCTTTTTCAGGATTCACCGCAGCGACGCTGGAACACTTCGCCCCGCAGCTTCGCCTGCTGGGCATGGACCCCCGCCAGGGAGTCTCAAGCGGCGGACGTCTCCCCGACGCGCTGGGCGATCCCAAAAAACTCGAACCGGGCTCGATGATCTCCGTGCAGCTTCTTTCCGGCGATATGAACGTCGGCGCCGATGGCACCGTTACCGCGATCGACGGTAATAAAATTTATGCTTTCGGACACCGGCTTATGGCAGCCGGCGGCACGGAACTGCCGTTCGCTCGATCTGACGTGTTAGCACTCCTCCCGGCGCTTTCCAGCTCGTTCAAGATTTCGCAGCCCCGGGAGTGGATGGGAACCATCACGGAAGACCGTAACAGCGCGATCTCCGGCCTGACGGGGCAGCGCGCCCGCATGATTCCGATCGAGATCAAGATGGGCCCAAACACATACCGGATGGGCATGATCCAGGATCGCGTGCTGACTCCCCTGGTCGCGCAAATGGCTGTATTTTCGGCCATCGATTCTACTGCGAGAACCATCGGGGCAGCCAGCTACACCGTGCGCGGTCAGATTAATTTCGATAGCGGTTCGGTAAAGCTGGACAACGTCTATAGTGGCGACGTGAGCGTCTCGACGTCGGCTTCGCTGGGGATCGTTACTCCCCTTAGTTACGCGATGACCAGCGGGTTCGACGCGCTGAAGCTCAAGGACATCAAGCTCGAGATCGGCACCTTGGACCAGCGCCGGCAGATGCAGATCTCCGACGTCGTTGCACCACGGCGCGTCCGGCCCGGCGAAGAGTTTGAGATCGCCGTGATTCTTTCGGGCGAGAACGGTACGGAGACCACGCGCAAAGTCCGTTACCGGGTTCCTGTGGGTGCAGAGACCGGTCCACTGTATCTGACCGTGGGTGACGCCACGGCATCGAATCTGGCAGATCTGCAGGCGGCGTACGGTGCAACGTTCCGGTCGCCGGCACAAGTTCTAGGCATGCTGAACGGACTCCGTACGAATACCAGCGCCTACCTGCGTGTGTGGCGCTCCGGTCCGTCCTATACGGTCGAAGGCCGCGAACTGCCGGATCCGCCGGCTTCGGTCGCGATGATTTTGGGACGAGCCCAGCCGGGCGGACCCAGCTCGCTGAACGTGCGCGGAGCCGAGCTGGCGGAAATCGAAGTCGCCTCGGGCGGGAACGTGGTCACCGGCACAAAGACGATCCAGATCGAGGTGTGGGAGTGAAAAAAGCAGCGGCCAGGCGCCAGGGGCCAGTGCTGGCCGCACTAGTTACGATTGTAGGACTCGCTTCCGGTGCGACCACGGCCACCTGGGAGATGAACGGCTATCAGGATTTTCTGCGCGGCCGAATGAGCGGATTGTCGCTGACTCGCGATGGAAAGCTGGTTCTGGGTCCCAAGTTCGAAACTCTGTTTACCTCCGATCAGCCCGAAATCTGGAGCGTCGCGCGCGCGTCGGACGGCTCCCTATACCTCGGTACGGGCAATCGGGGACGCTTGTTTAAACTCGATCCATCCGGAGGCAGCTTCCAGGTCTGGACGGCGGATCAGCCTGAGATCTTCGCGGTCGCCGTGGATTCGAAAGGCATCGTGTATGCGGGAACATCGCCTGAGGGCAAGGTGTACCGAATCGAAAACGGCAAGGCGACGGAGTATTTCAATCCCGAGGCGCGCTACATCTGGGCGCTGAGTGTGGCTTCGAACGGCGACCTGTTTGTCGCCACGGGCGACAAAGGCCGAGTCTACCGCGTCACCGGTGCAGGCAAGGGCGAGATCTATTACGAGACCGGACAGGTTCACGTGACCGCGTTGGCGATGGATGCGCAAGGACAGCTGCTGGCCGGCACCGAACCCAACGGGATTTTGTATCGCATCACGGGCAAGCAGAAGGCGTTCGTACTGTATGACGGGAGCCTTCCGGAAATTCGCGCGATTGTTCCAGCGCCCGATGGAAACATTTACATCGCGGCCTTGGGGGGCGGCGTGGCTCGTCAGACGACCGCAGCCTCAAGCGCGGCCAATTCTCTCACCAGTTCGGCATTGCCCACGGTTTCGACGACCATCACGGTCACAGATCAGCAGGCGGGCCTGATCGCCCCGCCCAAGCCCGAAGCGCCCAAGACAATCGCGCCGCCGACGCCCGCGGCGGTATCGGCGACTTCGGTCTCATCCCCGGGCTCTGGATATGGCGAGGAACGTTCGGCGTTATACAAGATTCACCCGGACAATACCATCGAAACGCTGTGGAGTTCGAAGGAAGAAAACATTTACGACCTGGCTCTGGACCGCGGCTCGATTCTCTTGCTGACGGATACGCAGGGTCGGATATACAGGCTTGACCAGGACCGAACAGCAACATTGGTGGCACAGGCTGGCGAAGGCGACGCGACGCGGTTAATCGCCACGGCCAACGGGATGCTCGCAGCTACCGGCAATCTGGCGAAGATCATTCGGCTGGGGAACGATCCGGGCTCGAGCGGCTGGTTCGAATCGACAGTGCACGATGCCGGGACGGTCGCGCGCTGGGGACGGATTGCCTGGGGCGGATCATCCTCGCGCGGTCTGGCATTTCGCACGCGCACAGGCAATACCGCGCGACCCGATTCGACCTGGAGCGAATGGTCCGAGCCCATTAACAACCCAGATCGAGCAGGCATTGCCAGTCCGAACGCGCGCTATATCCAGTGGCGAGCCGAGTTCGCCAGCGCTGGAAATGCGTCGCCGTCGCTCGATCACGTCGCCGTGGCTTACCTGCCGCAGAACACGCCGCCGGTGGTCCGCAATATCCACGTCAGTTCGCAGGCTGGGCCGGTTAAATCCGCAGGCGCCAGCTCACCTGCAAGCACTGCGGCGTTCTCCATTACCGTGACCGACTCCGGCGACGTTTCCACGCCCACTGGAACTCCTTCGCAGATGGTTTCGCGCTCGGCTGGATCGCAAATGCAAATCGCGTGGCAGGCCGATGATCCGGACAGCGACCGGCTGCTCTACAACCTGTATTTCCGCGGCGAGGACGAGACGCAGTGGAAGCTCCTGCGCGGCGATATGACCGAAAACATCTATACGCTCGAGGGCGACGCCTTGGCCGATGGGCGCTATTTCTTCCGTGTGACTGCTAGCGACCGACTCTCGAATCCCCTGGATCTGGCTCGCGAGGCGGCGCTGGTGAGTCCGCCGGTGCTGATCGACAACACGCCGCCGACGGTGACTGCGGGCGCCGCAAGACGCCGCGGGACAACACTCGAGGCGGACGTTGACGCTGAGGATCGCGGCTCGGTGCTGCGCCGCTGCGAGTATTCGGTGGATGCCGGACCTTGGACGCCTGTCGAAGCGGCTGACGGCGTAACCGACTCGGCGCGAGAGAAGTTTCAGCTGCGGCTCGAAAACTTTCCCGGTGGCGAGCATCTCATCGTAATCCGCGTGTACGATGCGGCCGGCAACGCAGGCTTGGCAAAGATTATCGCAAGGTGAAGTACCGAACGCTGAGCGGCTTGCCGCTCGATCCCGTCTACACGCAGAATATCGATGCAGGATCACCCGGCAAGTTCCCATACACGCGCGGCATCCATGAATCGATGTATCGCGGACGATTATGGACCATGCGCCAGTTCGCGGGATTCGCGACCGCCGAGGAAACCAACGCGCGCTTTCGGTATTTGCTCTCGCAAGGGCAAACTGGATTGTCAGTGGCTTTTGATCTGCCGACGCTGATGGGCTTGGATGCTGACCATCCGACGGCGCTGGGCGAGGTCGGCAAGTGCGGCGTAGCGATTTCCTCGTTGGCCGATATGGAGACGCTGTTTGACGGAATCCCCTTGGACGACGTCACCGTCTCGATGACCATCAACTCGCCTGCCTCGGTTCTATGGGCGATGTACCTGGTGGTTGCGGAGAAGCAGGGCGTCGAATGGCCGCGCCTCTCCGGTACGCTTCAGAACGACATTCTGAAGGAGTACATCGCGCAGAAGGAATATATCTATCCGCCTCGTCCGTCGATGCGGCTGGTGACGGATTCCATCGAGTTTGCGACCCAGCACGTACCGCGATTCAACCCGATTTCGATCTCGGGTTATCACATCCGCGAAGCCGGATCGACCGCTGTCCAGGAGCTGGCGTTCACTCTGCGCGACGGCATCGAGTATGTCGAACACGTTCTTGCGCGCGGGCTGCCAGTGGATTCATTCGCCCCGCGCTTGAGCTTCTTCTTTAACGCGCATAATGATTTCTTCGAGGAGATCGCCAAGTATCGCGCAGCCAGGAAGATTTGGGCGCACGTAATGCGTGATCGTTTCCATGCGACCAGCGAAAGCAGCTGGAAGATGCGCTTCCACGCCCAGACGGCAGGATGCTCGCTCACCTGGCAGCAGCCTCGCAACAACATCGTCAGGACTGCGGTCCAGGCGATGGCGGCTGTGCTGGGCGGATGCCAGTCCCTGCACACGAATTCGCTGGACGAGGCGTACGCATTGCCTTCGGAAGATGCTGTCACTCTCGCGCTTCGAACGCAGCAGGTGATCGCCTACGAGACCGGCGTAACGGCCGAACCCGATCCTCTCGGCGGTAGCTATTTCGTGGAACGTTTGACGCTCGATGTGGAGGGAGCCGCGAATGACTACATCCGCCGCATCGATGAAATGGGCGGAATGATTCCGGCGATCGAGCGCGGCTACCCGCAATCCGAAATCGCGCAGGCCAGCTACGAATACCAGAAGGAAATCGAGCGCGGCGAGCAGGTGATCGTGGGCGTAAACAAGTTTACCGAGGAAGGCGAAGCGCCTATAGACGTTCTGCAGATCGATGCGTCGTCCGAAGGGAAACAGATCCAGCGCCTGGATGCCCTCAAAGGGAAGCGCAGCGCAGATGAAGTCGCGAAGGCGTTAGACAATTTGCGGCTGGCGGCCGAGGGCAGCGAGAACACGATGCCATTTATCCTGGATGCGGTTCGCGCGTATGCGACGGTGGGGGAAATCTGCGGCGCGTTGAAGGAAGTATTTGGAAGCTATACGGAGACCAGCGTCTTGTAGGTGTCACCATACTCACCGGCGCCCGCGGGGTGCAAACTGCCTGCACCGAACCACGAGCGCCAGCGAGTGGCTATCCGGTCAAAGGCGGTTAGAACCGGAATCCGAAACCAACCGACGGCTCGGCGCGATGCGTCAGCAGCTCCGCGCTAATGCTTGAAGCTCCCAGCACGGGGCTGTTGTAAACCAGTCCGCGATACTGCGCCCGCAAGAACCAACGGCTGCCGAGATCGAAATCCGCTCCGGCGCCGTAAACGAACGTCGGACGAGCCAAGACATCGCCAGTGATGTCTTTCGGATCGAACACCAGGCTGCCCGCGCCGGCCAAGGCGAACGGAGTAATGCGATTTAGCGGCAGACGCCACACGTATGCAGCGGTCGCCTCATGTGAATACGCCTGCGTGCTGGCGACGTTTCCACTCAGCGCATACCGCTGCGAATTTTGCGTGTAACCGTAGTTGAATTCGACACCATTGTGACGGCCGAAATAGTAACGATAGGTTCCCAAAACACCGCCGCTGTTGGAGGCGGAATGGGTCACGCCGTTGTCGGTTGTATCTTTTACAAAGCTGCCCAACGCTTGTACTGCCACGTCAGACTTGAACTCCTCACTCTGCCCAAAAGCAGGCAGAGCCATGGCGGATGCCCCTAATACCAGTGCAACAAGACCTTTCTTTCCGAACATATGCGAGTACTCTCCTTCATGCCGGCAACCAGCCGGCTCTCATTTGCATCTA
>Ga0207674_10004548_pt1 | contig 16660 bp, 11 predicted proteins | sample KBSCornC72_FD_184303 | JGI IMG/M metagenome (GOLD analysis project Ga0207674, IMG submission 184303) | Corn rhizosphere microbial communities from Kellogg Biological Station, Michigan, USA - KBS Corn C7-2 (SPAdes) (version 2) | ecosystem: Host-associated > Plants > Roots > Rhizosphere > Soil ... | reverse complement strand
GAGTAAAGTTGTCCTTCGACTTCCTGGTTTCTCGACATGTCCTCATCTAGAAGATCTCTTTCAGCCAGACGGCGATAGGTCTCGATGAGACTCCTGGTAAAATTGGCCGCCCCATAGCCCATGAGACGTTCTACATCATCCAGAACAGCTCGTACCTCCTCTGGAGAGAGTTGCGAGTGATTGAGGAATGTAATAAAGGCATGAATAGCCTGCTCAAAGTAGATATTGTTCTCCCAAAGCGTATCATCTGCATCCATTAAGAGATGAGAGGGCATAATCGAATCCTTTCCGAACGCTATGTGCAGCGAACGATTTATCTTGATCAGTACAAGACCTTAGTAGTAAATGTACGAATTACCAGTTCGAGTGGAACGGTGATCTGAGAAGGGACAGAACCTCTTATACATTCAATTGCCATGTCACGGCTGAGCTACCGCCTTCGATCAGGTCATAGACAAAGCTCAGGGTAAAGGTATGCTGCGATTGTGGCACGAGATACGAAAGTTGAGCCTTGAGCGTCTGACCAGAATTGAGCGTGCCATCGGGCGTCTGCTGGATATTTGTATCCTTCGTGATCGCCACCGCCTCATTATATTTTTTCCCGTTGGCATCGGTGAAGGTAAATTGGAGCAAGCTGGCGAGCATTTGCGGGGTCGCGGACACATTCTTCAGCGACAGGCTGATTTCCAGGTAGGTATAGCCCGTCTGCGGAGGGAAATCGCTGTTCGTAGTAGTGGTCACTTTGGTGACAGTCACCACCCAGTTCTCCCCAGCCTGGAGCGGCTGATTGAGCGTGCCGGTAGTGCTCACAACTGGCGTAGCAGTAGACGCAGCCGTTGCCTGAACCGTTGGCGTTTTTTTGGATTGGACGGTACTACGCAAATGCAGGGCAAACAGCGTTCCGCCGCTCGCAACCAGCAAGGCCAGGATCACCACAATGCTGACCAGCACACCTGACTTCCTATTCGCCTTTTTTGGGGCTGACGGCGGCGCGGGCGGTGTCGGCGGCGCGGTATGTACAGTGGCCAGAGGCACGGTCGGGAAATCCGCTTCCGGCCTGGATGGCGGAGTTATGTGAATGGTTGGCAGATCCGCCTCTGGCCCGGGAGACGTGACTGATGGCGTTGCTTGCGGTAAAGGCGATGGCGTTGGCTGAACAGTGGGCAGGGCAGTGGTTGGCAAGTCTGCGACAGGCGAAGCAGAAGTACCGCTTCTTGCCGAGACATTCAGGAGAAGCGTATCGCTCGCCTCCAATTCGCTCTCGCTACTCATTGGCTCTGGCACAGGAGAAGGATGCTCGGGCGACGAGGGACGTCGACTCGCGGGAAATGGCGTTGATTCCAGGCGGAGAGTCGGTTGTGGCGCAAAATCAGGTCTTGATCCGCTTCCACCAGCTAACGAGGATCGCGGGGTAGCGCCGCAGGTGAATCCGGGTGAAGCAAAGGTCTGCGCTTCACTCATCGATTTTAGCCCATCATTTCTAGAACCCGTTGATCCCTGAGTTACAGGCTCGCTTTGCGGAACCGGGTCAGGTTGGCTGACTGACTCTGGCGCAAAAGAATCAGTCAGTGGTGGAAAATCGAGCTGAGGTACCTGTTCCTGATCTGGCAGATCGTCCTGCGGAAACGGATCGTTGGATGGTCGATTCATTACAAAGCCCTCTTTTTCTTTTTGCGCGCCAAAAAACCTGCATGATGGCTCTTAAGCAGTATAGTAAACGTGTGCCATTCTGTCAATGCAAGCTGGTACCCATAGCCAGGGCTATTCTCCAAGAGCTAACCAGGTGCGCAAGAGTTCCGCGACGCTCCACGCCTGGGCAAAGCAACCGGCTGGCGTGAAGGGCTGCTCCGGCTCCGCGACCTCGCTGACTGTCCCAAGGCACGCCTCCCAGAGATGCTCTATGAGCGCGGAGAGAAGTGGGCGCGCGGCGGGACAATCGTGAAAGAGACGTACATGAACATCGATATAGGGGCCGATCAGCCAGGGCCAGACAGTTCCCTGGTGATAGGCCCGGTCGCGCTGCGCGGGATCGCCATTGAAGCGCGTCTGATACGCGGGATCGAGCGGGCTGAGCGTGCGCAAGCCCAGCGGCGTGAGTAGATGATCGGTGATTTGCTGGAGCATACTGTGCGTCTGAGCCTCGCTCAAGAGATGATTGCTCAACGAGGCTGCGAGGAGCTGATTAGGGCGTAATGCTGCGTCGTTTTGTCCTTTGACCCCATCGACATCCACCACATCGTAGAGATAACCGCCCTGCTCGTACCAGAAGCGACTGGCGAAACTGCTCTCCACGCGCGAACGCAACTGGCCATACTGGAGCGCATCAACCGAGAGCTGCACCGCCCATTTTTCCATGCAGGCCAGCGCGCAATACCAGAGCGCGTTAATCTCGACCGGTTTGCCGCGCCTGGGCGTCACTACGAGATCGCCAATTTTGGCGTCCATCCAGGTCATTTGCAAGCCTGGAGCGCCCGCGCGCAGAAGCGCATCATCGGGGTCCATGCCAATGCCAAAGTCGGTTCCCTGCACGTGCCATCGGATAATCTCGACCAGTTTAGGAAACAGCTCTTTGAGCAGGGGACGATCATTACAGGCGTCCAGGTAGGCGCGCAAAGCGACGAAGAGCCAGAGCGTGGCATCGGCGGTATTATACTCTGGACTTTGGCCACCATCGGGAAAACGATTCGGGATCAGCCCCTTGTGGAGATACGCGATGAAGGCTTTAAACAGGCTACGAGCCTCGCTATAGCGTCCGGTACAGAGTAACAGGCCAGGCAGCGCGATCATGCTATCGCGTCCCCAATCGGTGAACCAGGGATAACCGGCGATGATGGTCCTGTTCTCAAGCCTGGGACGCGCATGGGCCACACTGGCATGTGGCTGTGGACGCGCGACGATAAACTGATCGGCGGCAAGGACCAGGCGCGCGAAGACCGGATCGCGTTTGGCCAGATTGGGTGTGGAACGGTCAGCAATATCGAGCAACTGCTTGACGCGCCGCTGGTGACGTCGCAATGCCTGGGCAACATACTCCTCATGCTGCACACCACCCAGAGCCGGAGCCAATTTCTCCTCCGCGCTGATTACCAGGGTCACGCGCTCATCGGGCACAAGCGGGACGCGCAAAGTTCCAGGCAAATAGACATCTTCGACGCTGTTCAGTCCGCGCGCCCGGTCCTGGCGATGGCGCACATGCCAGTACCACAATCCACGCGGCATGAATTGCGCCGTTTTGCCGAGCAAGAGGGCATAGGGCTGCGCGCCCTCGTAGGCTCGCACCCGGCAACCATTGCCCCAACTCTCGACCAGGAAACGCCAGTTCACGCTCCCTTGCGTAATTGAATGGTGGTCACGATAGAGACAGAAAGGGAAGAGCGTCAGAAGCAGCGGCTCGTCGTACATCCCCTGACCAGACGTATCGCGCACCAGATACTGCACATAGGTCGTGTTCGCGCCATGCTCCATCCAGATACGCTTCTCCAGCCTCAGATGCGCATTCAACTGATACGTGAAACAGGGAATATCACCCTCCAGGGCAAATGCTGCTAGATGAGCGTAGCCCTGGGGATCGATCGTGCCATCCTCGTACTCGTTGGTGCCAAGCCGCAAACACTGCCCGTCAGGGAGAACAATCTCCTCGTCGGCTTTTGTCACCAGGACGGTGCGCTCGACCGGCGGTTTGAGCGCAGCCACCAGCATACCGTGATAGCCGCGCGTCGTCGCGCCGAGAATCGAGCCGGAAGCATACCCTCCCAGGCCATTTGTCACCAGCCATTCGCGGTCGAGTCCCGCCGTGAGGTCATTGCAAACATCCCTGCCCAGCGAGAGATTCCACGCATTTCCTGACATGCAGCTTCGCGTTCCCTTCTACAAATTTCAAGCGGCGCGCGCGAGGGGCGCCGCTACATTCACGAATTTTTTGCCAGGGATGCTCATGGATCAAGCGCGCACCTGTAACGCTTCTCGCATGCGTTTGACCGCCAGCTCCAAGCGCTCCTGTGGCTCGGTCATCGAGATGCGCACATAGCCCTCACCAGCCTCGCCGAAGTTGGTGCCCGGTGTGATAAAGACGCCAGTTTGATCGAAGAGCCAGCTTGTGAACTCGCGCGAGCGGAAACCATCGGGGACCGCTGCCCAGATATAAAGGCCTGCCGGGCTACGGTGCGCGCGCATGCCCATCGCGTTACACCCATCGACCAGCAGATCACGGCGCTGACGATAGATCGCGTTGCGTTCCTTGAGCCAGCTTTCCGGCAAGCCCAACGCCGTGATGGCCGCGTACTGGATCGGGCGGAACATGCCGCTATCGATATTGCTTTTCAGACGCCCGACCGCGTCAACTAGCTCGGCGTTGCCCACCAGCATACCCACGCGGAAACCCGCCATATTGTACGTCTTGCTCAACGAATGCAGTTCGACCGCGACCTCTTTCGCGCCGGGAATCTGCAAAATGCTGATCGGGCGCGCCTCCTCGTCAAAGTAGACTTCGGCATAGGCCATATCATGAACAATGATCAAATCATGCTGGCGCGCAAATTCAACGGCGTGCTCAAAAAAGGCCCGATCGGCAGGGGCAGCGGTGGGATTGTTGGGATAGTTGAGCCAGAGGACACGCGCCTTGCGTAAGACATCCGCCGGAATGCTCTCCAGGTTGGGCAAATAGCCGTCCTGTTCTCGCAGCGGGATCATGTATGGATGCGCGCCCACATTGGTCGCGGCGGTGATATAGGCCGGGTAGTAGGGATCAGGGATCAGCGAAATATCGCCCGCGTTCAGGGTGGCAGCGCCGAGATAGACCAGTCCCTCTTTCGAGCCGAGCAAGGGCAACATCTCGACTTCGGGCATCAACTCTACGCCAAACCGACGCAGGAACCACGCGGCAAACGCCTCGTGCAAGGCGCGCATCCCGCGATATTCGGGATAGCGGTGATTCGTAGGGTTTTTCAGCGACTCAACCAGGCGGTCCAATACAGCCTGGGGCGCGGGCAGATCGGGATCGCCCATCGAGAGGCTGATAACATCGACGCCGGCAGCTTTGCGGTCGGCGATTTTCTTCTTGGCATCGGCGAAATGATAGGGTGGTAAGTCATTAATGAGCTGCGATAAGCGCACTGATTTGCTCTCCTTGATCTACTTATAACGCGCACAAGGTAGCTGACGCAAAAGCAGCACAAGGTTACGCAAGAGGTTTGGTGTGCTGAAGCCTGCCAACTCGCCTGAGCGTCGAGAATGCCTGAGTGTATAGCTCATTATACATCATATGGCCAGCCAAAAATGACTGTCGAAGAATTTTTGATTAGATCAGCTAGCATAAAGATTCATATTGATTTGAACCATGTCAGAGCGCGAATTATTCCGCAGGCTCCGCCTCGAACCAGCTCCTGCCGATCTTCATTTCAACCTTGATCGGCACGGCCAGCTCGGCCACACCCTCCATCAGATGGCGCACGTAATAGCGGGCCTGGTCGAGTTCTTCGATCGGTACCTCGAAGATCAGCTCATCGTGAACTTGCAGGATCATGCGCGTTTTCAGGTGTTTCGCGGTCAGTTTGTGCTGAATGCGCAACATGGCGATCTTGATAAGATCGGCGTTGCCGCCCTGAATCGGCATATTGACGGCCTCGCGCTCCAGCGCCTGCTGTTCGTTACGAGAAAGCAGAGTCATATCGGGAAAGAAGCGTTTGCGCCCATAGAGCGTATTGACGTAGCCCTGCTTGCGCGCCTGGTTGAGCGTGCTATCAACATAATCTTTGATGCGCGGGAAGGTTTCGTGATAGCGTTTGATAAAATCAGCGGCTTCACTATTGGTCATGCCGGTAATGTTCGCCAGCCCGAAAGCTGATTGGCCATAGAGAACCGCAAAATTGACGGTTTTGGCCAGACGGCGCTGATCCTTTGTCACCTCACTGGCAGGGACGTTGAAAAGCGAGGAGGCGGTGATGGTATGGATATCTTCGTCGTTGGTAAAGGCTTCGACCAGGCGCGGCTCGTGGGTGACATGCGCCAGGATGCGCAGTTCAAATTGCGAGTAGTCGGCGGTGAGCAGCACATAGCTGGGATCGGCGATAAAGGCGCGGCGAATCTGGCGTCCCACTTCGGTACGCACGGGAATATTCTGCAAGTTGGGATTGCTCGACGAGAGCCGCCCGCTGGAAGCAATGGTCTGATTGAACGAGGTATGCACGCGCGCGGTGACAGGATTCATCAGCGTGAGCAATCCATCGACGTAGGCTGACTTGAGCTTGGCAAGCTGGCGATAAGCCAGCAAATGATCGACCATTGGATGCTTGCCGCGCAAGCCGTCCAGCACGTCCGCGCTGACCGAATAGCCAGTCTTGGTCTTTTTGCCAGCAGGCAGCTTGAGTTCGCCAAAGAGAATCTCGCCAATCTGCTTGGGCGAGTTGACGTTGAATTGATGCCCGACCGACGCATGGATCTCTTTTTCCAGCTCGACTAATTGCTCGCTCAACTGGCCGCCCAGTTCGCGCAAGAAATCGCCGTCCAGCGCCACGCCATACATCTCCATTTGCAGGAGAACTGGCAGCAGGGGCATTTCAATGCGCTCGAAGAGGTTGAGCAAGTGATGTTTGTGGAGTTCTTCTTTGAGCGGCGCGACCAGGCGGAGGGTCATATCGGCGTCGGCTCCTGCGTAATCGGCGGCCAGGCGCACCGGCACGCGATCCATCGTGATCGCCTTGCTGCCCGTCCCGATCAACTCGGAAATGGGCGTCATTAAATGACCCAAGCGTTGAAATACCTGATCTTTCAGTCCCAGGCCACGTCTGCCGGGATCAGTCAGGTAGGCCGCGACCATTGTATCGAAAGTCAGGCCGTGTACGTTGACCTTGTTGCGCGCCAGTAATAGCATGTCGTACTTGGCGTTGTGCATATATTTGTGAACGCTGGCATCCTCTAAAACGGGCCGAAGCGCGTCCAGCACTTCACTGAGCGGCAATTGTACTCCGACATCTTCCCCGGTTAATGTCTGGGTATGGCCGACCGGAATGTAATATGCCTCGCCCGCCGCCATGGCGAAAGAGAGGCCAACCAGCTCAGCCTTCCAGGGATCTTCAGAGGTCGATTCGGTGTCCATCGCGAACGCTCCAGCCTGGCGCAAACTACTGGCCAGTACGCGCAACAGTTCGGGCGTGTTGACGACGAGCGTGCTGGTTTTCTTCGGATCTTCGCTATCCATAAAGAGCAGCGCCGTCTCGGCATTACCGCTCTGTCCTACGGCTGGCAAACGCAAGCGATGCACAACCTCACCCACTGGTTCTTCCAGTTCAAACAGGCTGAGTTGCAGCGGCCCCGCCAGCTCGCTCTCCTGATCTAATTCAACCTGAACTGCTGCGGTTGCACGGACCTGCTGTTTCTCGCCATCCGACCCGGTGGAAACTAGCCCGGCCCCGTCCATAGCGGGAGGCGTGGGCGGGTCCATGATTTGCACTGCACCCAGCGGAGGCGTGGGCGGGTCCATGATTTGCACTGCACCCAGCGGAGGCGCGGTCAGTAAATCTTCGTCCTGCTCCTCAATGGGAGGCGGGCTGACCTTCAGGACAGCGCTACTGCTACTTCCCTCGCGCGCGCCAGAGCCACTTACGCCCACGAGCTTATCGATGAGTGTGCGGAATTCCAACTCACGAAATAGCTCAACCGCGCGCTCCTGGTTGATCTGGCCCACGCGACAGGCAGCTAGATCGAGCTGTACTGGCACATCACGCACAATCGTAGCGAGATACTTACTCTGTCGCGCCGCCTCTTCCTGGCCGCGCAAAAGACGCTGCTCTTTGGGAGCCAGATCGTCGAGATGCGCGAAAATGTCGGCGATATCATAGTTGTGCTCGGCCAACAGTTTCTTCGCCGTCTTCTCGCCTACGCCTTTGACGCCAGGAATGTTATCGGAAGTATCACCAACCAGTCCTTTGTAATCCGGGACATGTACAGGTGGCGTACCGAAACGCTGCTGCACCTCCTCAACGCCGTATTCCGTGACCTCAGTGATGCCCTTTTTCGCCGCCATGACCTTGACATGCTCATCAACCAGTTGCAGCGTGTCCATATCGCCGGTAAGAATGATCGTATCCACGCCCAATTGCGTGGCCTGGAGGGAGAGCGTACCAAGCACATCATCCGCCTCGAAACCATCCTTTTCATAGATCGGGATACCAAAAGCCTCAACCACCTGGCGGATACGCGGAAATTGCGGACGCATATTATCCGGCAACGTCGGGCGATGCGCCTTGTAAGGCACAAAAGCCACGTGACGAAACGTCGGCGTCGGGAGATCAAAGGTCACAGCGATATACTCAGGCTTAATCTCGTTCAAGGCTTTAATCAGCAGCGAGGTAAAGCCGAAGGTCGCGTTGACTACCTCGCCTTTTTTCGTGGCCAGCGTCTCCGGGACCGCGTGATAGGCCCGGTGAATCATCGCGTGTCCATCGATGAGCATGAGCCGTTGCCGTTGGTTGAATGTGCTTTCAGTCATACCCTGGGACCCTCTTCTTCCAAGAACATGTGGGATATCGTTTCGATTATTTCCGTGAAGCTCTTTCATTTTAGTACATTTGAGCGAAGGTGTCTAGTGTCTGACGGAAATCGGTGGAGAGTGAATGATACACAAATCCACCCAGATCAGGCCGATTCTGTTTCGGTGAATCTCGTACCATCTTCTGGCGTGCGGCGCGTGGGGAGCGATGAAGGGCGCATTTCTACCTAAAGAACAACCGTAGCACTTATGTTTTGGCAATTTGTGACGAACTGTATAGTATAGTTAGCTGGCGAACAGCGTTTACTTGATTGTACGTCAGGGTATGCTACGGAATGTCGGATAGAGAACGCCAAAGAATCTCCCGACCTGAAGCTACCATTCTGGCAGGCTCGCAAGAGCCGTTGTCGTTTGTATCTAGAGGAGATGTTCTTATGGCTGAAGATCTGGATGAACTGCTGACAGTTCGCGAAGTTGCCAAACGTTTGCGCGTTGACGATACCACCGTCCGCCGCTGGATAAAAAGCGGCGCTCTCGAAGCGGTCACGCTCCCTCACAAAGCCAAGCGTCAAGCATATAGGGTAAAAGTATCAACAATGAATAAATTGATGGAATCACCTATAAAAGAGTGATTACAAATAAAAAGAGCGCATTATTATATAAATGTAATACATGCGCTCTTTTTTGCCGACTATTGCCAATTCACTCGATAGTCAATAGTGTTTCTATGCTTTTTGGAACGGATGAGATGTCATATCCTCCAATTCCGTATATCTGTGTTTGGCCACGGTAGGTATGCTAAGACTAAGAGTGATGAGACCCCAGACCGCAGGCGGAAGTTTCGCAAGAAATGCGCCATTTGCCAGGTCTGGGATAGTTTCATTCTCTTCACCCAGGCGAGTGCGAGAACGTTTTTCGTTTTCCACCACCTGACGAGTAAAGAACACCCGTAAACTGGGCAGGAGGCTCAGGGGATTGCCAGAGTATCGAGAGCGGACGGGAAGAGCAGTGGTGCTTTTGCCGTTCGGGAGAGCAGGCCGCTCTCCTCTGTTAGAGCTGGCGTTGAAATTGAGAACAGTAATCCAGAACAACGTGTATTTGAGGGGACAAGCATATGAAAATAGCTATGATTGGTGGTGCGGGTTTTGTTGGTTCTCACCTGACACGTGCCTATTTAAATGCCGGACATGATGTTTTTGTCATAGATAGCCTGATTCACGCGACACGCGAGACAGTTGACCCACGCGCGCGTTTCTATCAACTTGATATTCGAGATGGTAAGTTACAAGCGGTTTTACAGGCTGAACGCCCCGATATTGTCAGCCATCACGCCCTGCAACGCGAACATACCCTACCATGCGAAGGCTCGCTCATCGATGCTGATGTGCATATTCGCGGCTTGCTGAACATTCTGGATGGCTGTGTTAACGCCCAGGTTGCGAAATTCATCTTTGCTTCTAGTGGCAATTCACTCTATCGTGGCCAGCCGCTGCAAAGCTCGGAAGTTACGGGATCTGTGAGCGAGGACATGCAAGCCTGTCCCGCACACCCCCAGGATATTAGCAAGGTCGCGGGCGAGTGGTATGTTCGTTATTACACGCAGCAATACCGTCTGCCTCATCTGATTTTGCGTTACGCCGATATTTATGGCGAGATTGACCCTGTGCGCGCCTGGCATCCGCTGACTGCATTTTTGGCGCAACTCATTCGCCAGTGTCGCCCAACCATTCGCGGCACCGATCGCGATGTCCGCGACCATATCTTTATCGACGATGTGGTACGCGCGAACCTCTGTGCGTTGGAACGCGGCCAGAACGAAACGCTCCACATCAGCTCGAACCAGGGTTACAGCCTGAAACAGTTCTATCACACGGCTGCGCGTCTTTTGCAGAGCGAGATCGCGCCGCTCTACATCTCTGCTTCGCCACAGGAACCGACCGCGATCGTGCTGGATAATCGGCGTGCCAGCCAGGTGCTCAAATGGCGACCTGAAATCGACTTCTTGACCGGCGTGAACCTGGCCGTCGAACGCTTCTCTGGCAAACCTGCCGAGATCCATACAGAGCCGCTAACGCTCAGCCGCACCGCTGAAACGCCACAGCCTGAGCCGGTTCAACAGGATGGGCAGACACCTCTGCCTGAACTGCTGCCAGTCTATCAGGAACAGGCTCACCGTCCCGAACTCTTGCCAGCTTATCAGAGCGACCAGGCGCTCCGCCCTGAACTCTTGCCAATTCATCATTCCGAGCAGGGATATCGTTCTACCGCCCTGGCCTGAACGATTTTCCGCTGTACTTGCGAGAAGAGCGTATCAAGCGGATAGCTACGGCTATCCGCTCGATACGCTCTTCTTGATTCGTCATGGGATTCTCACAAATTTATTGTTGCAACCCGCTCACCACGCGTGCGTACTTTTCCGCGAGGGCCTGGGCCTGTTCGTGGGAGACGGACTCGGCGACGATATGGAAAAGCGGGCGATCGGCATCGGGCAGGACCAGCACCCACTCTTTGCCCAGATCGATCTTGATACCATCGATCGGCTTGGCGCGCCGCTCCCGGTATTGCTCGCTCAGGATACGCATGACCTTGCCTTTGTGCTCCCAGGGACAATTGACCGTCGTGCGGCTCATGTAGTAAGAGGGCAAGTCGTCCACAACTTCGCCGAGGCTCACCTGGAACGTGGCCAGCAGTTCCAACAGCTTGACCGTCGCCAACATCCCATCGAAAGCGGGCTGAAATTCAGGGAAGACATAGCTGCCCAGGCCATCACCGACCAGCACCACACCATCCCGGCCCGCCGCGCTCATCATCGCGTGCGCCAGCACTTTCGTGTGCAAGACCTGGCCATCGTAGTGATTAGCAATATGCTGCAAGGCACTTGGAGCCGTGACCGGCGCGGCAATCACCCCATTGCGATGTTTGCGCAACATCAGGCTACTCAAGGCGGCCAACATCTGCATGCCATCCAGCACCCGCCCTCGGCCATCTACCGCCCAGATGCGCTCGCCACCCGGATCGATGCGAATACCCAGATCGTTATTGAGCGTTGAGGTGATCGTCGCCAGGCGATGTAAATCTTTCTCAATCTCCTCCACCGTGCGCGAAACTTGCTCGGTTTCAGGATTGCCGTTCAGGACAATCACTTCGCAATCCAGGCGGTTTAAAATGCCCTGCAAGATATGCGAGGTGCTACCATTGGCGTAATCGACCACCAGCTTATACTTGCGCTGCTTGATCAGCGGCACATCCACAACGTTGAAAAGGCCATCCAGGTAAGGTGTAATTATATCCTTGTTCTCCATGACCTCGATTGAGCCTAGATCATCCAGGTACACCCGGCGGAAGTCCTCGCGGAAATAGAGATTCTCTATCTTGCGTTCAATTGTTTTGTTGATGTCCAGCCCGAACTGGTCAAAGAACTTGATATCCACGATGCGCTGATCGTGCGGCGAGAGACGAACATGCACGCCGCCTACCGCGTCGGTGTTGCGCACATAATAACGCGCCACCGGGATAGGCACCTGGTTGATATCCTCAACATTAATACCCGCTGAAGGCAGACCTGCGACCACCGCGCGTTTAATCATACGCGAGGTGCGATGCGAGGAGTCACGATTCAGACAGACCGTTGAGCCTTTAGGCAGGATCGCGCCATAGGCCGCGCCGAGCTTGGCCGCGAAATCGGGGGTCAGATCGACATTCACCAGCCCGCTCACGCCGAAACGGCTGAAAAGGCCACGTCGTCCCTGCGAACCCCAGATAATGCTGGTATTGACGACCGCGCCCGCCTCGATCTCTTTATCGGGCCAGATCTTCACATTAGGCTGTACAATCGCGCCTTCCTGCACAATCGAGTTGTCGCCGATGACCGAGCCTTCAAACATCACCGCCTTGCTCTTGATGCTCGTCGCGGACCCCACGATCGCGCCGCGCAACTCGGCTCGTTCGCCCACGTACGAATTATTCCAGACCAGGCTACGGTCAACCTGTGCGCGCTCGTCGATAATCGTATAGTGGCCAATGATGCTCGGCCCGTGGATAATCGCGCCATCCTTCACCTTGCAATCATGGGCAAGGTAGATCGGTCCGTAAAGCTGCGTCTCCTCGTCGATCTCCACGCCCTCTTCGCACCAGATATTGCCACCGATATTCGTCGCTGGAATCTCCACGTTCACGCGCCCATTGAGCGCGTCGGCATTCGCGCGCATATACTCGCCCAAATTGCCCACGTCGCACCAATAGCCATTGGAGACGTAGCCATAGATAGGATCGCCTTTCTTCAGCATGTAGGGAAAGAGTTCCTGGCTAAAATCGAAAGGCTTATCCTTCTCAAAATACGTAAAGATTTGCGGGTCTAATACATAAATACCGGTGTTAATCGTATCGCTGAAAACTTCGCCCCAGCTTGGTTTCTCCAAAAATTGCGAGATATGCCCATCCTCATTCGTAATAATGACGCCGAATTCCAGAGGGTTATGGACATGCGCCAGAGTCAGTGTAGCCAGAGCCTTCTTGCTGTTGTGATACTCAATAATCTCGCCGAGGTTAAAATCCGTCAGGGCATCACCACTGATGACCATAAACGGTTCTGTCAGCAACTCTTCCGCGTTTTTCACACTGCCTGCCGTTCCCAGAGGCACATCTTCGCGCGAATAGGTAATACGCATCCCAAGTTGTGAGCCGTTGCCAAAATAGTCCTCGATGTTACTGGCTAAATACTGTACGGTGACAACAACTTCGGTGATACCGTGACGTTTGAGCAGATTGAGAATATGCTCCATAACTGGTTTGCCAGCGATAGGAACCATCGGTTTCGGACGCCTGATCGTAAGTGGCCGAAGCCTTGATCCCTCCCCGCCTGCCATGACAACCGCTTTCATTAAAAGGCCTCCTCAGGCTGAGAGAATGAGCAAAAAATGAGAGACGGCGTAGCATTCGCCACGCCGCCAAGATTGTACTACACCAACCGGGTGTGTCGCAAGCTGATGCATCGCGACACACCCGGTTTCGTGCGCGGGTCGCGCCCGCTCATCTCACACTCAGCAAGATCAGGGGCGCGGCCCATTCAAAACCAATCGCTGATCCGCCCTTGCTCCACCAACCAGCGCACAAAACGATGATGATTCGTAATGCGCGTGGCCCGGCGTTGCTCATAATCTTCGCGGAGCGCGATTAATTTGCATGCCTCTTCTACGGTAAAACCCTCATCCAGGAGGGCATCGATCAACAAGTCGAGAAACTGCTGTTGCATATGCATGGTCCTCCTTCCAACACTTCACGCGATCAAGCAAATTTACGACATGGATGTATAGAATACTACTTTTATGAAAACCCTACAGCGACTACTTCTCAACCTTGAGAAGATATTGACGCTACAATGCATAGAGTACGTCGACGAGACCATTTGAAGCTGTGCAGGTAATTTGTGCCACGCGCCAACCCTTACATCCCAATTACCCACTACATAAAGTATAGCGTGTACAGACAAATTTGTGGAGGGTTTCAACCTTTATTCCCAGTTCTCAATTCGTCAGAAGGTAAAACCGCTTTTTTGTGTTTTGCAGCAGAGGTGGGAAAACAGAAAAAGCCGAAGTGCTGAACCCCGGCTCTCTGGTACGATAGACAGCGAACGACGAGACAAAATAATTTCGCCCTGCACCCGCTTCTCAGGCTTCGTTGTGGATATAGTGTTCGATCTCGCTCTCATTGTCGTAATAATAACTCAGGGCGTCGTAGACCTGAGCGAGCGAGAGGCGATGAATGCTGGCAATCTCTTCGGGGTCGCGGCCCGCCTGGAATTGCAGAATGATATGGCGCACACCAGTGCGTGTGCCTTCAACAATCGGCTCCCCGCTGTAAATGGTAGAGTCTCGCACAATATACGGGTGCGCGGTACGTTCACTAGACATTGCTGGCTGCCTTTCCCAAAAACACCGAAATCGTCCTGTGTTTCGCCTCTGTGATGGTGCATATTCTATCACAGGAGTTCAAGACGTTTCAATGTCTTACGTACGCTCTGCCCGGTCAACCCAGGGAAATAACCCCAAACGATCTGCTTCTCATCTACTTAACCCTGCCATTACCGCCTACACAGCATTTCCCTGGCTCGCAACCAGATCAGCTCTTTCACGCATTTTTCACAATTGCGACAACGCTCTCAAACGGCCTGGGAGAATGGACGAGCCTATATCGACGTTTCATGTTGTCAGCGGATTTTCAGAAAAAGCTTGACATCTCTTGTGTTGACAAGGTACACTATGGGCAATGAAAGGAGGTGGTGTGTAAATGGATCAACAACAACGCTGCATAGGCAGCGCGATGACTACTCGCACCTTCAAGTTGAGAGGTGACTGGCGCTAGCGCCAGCCAGGCTCACTCGTAGGTCGTATTTATCCCTACCTGTGCAGCACTTCCCCAGAGCGGCGACGAAATAGACCTCGCGTCTGCTCTGGGGATTTCATCCACTTTCAGCATATTTACTTCCGCTGTTAGGAAGTAATTGCTCATATACGATCTATCCACTGCGAAACGTTCGCAACTGGCTTCTTTTCTGAACGTGTTGTCATAGAGGGACGTGATGCGTATTGCTCTGTTTGCAGTAATACATACGCTATGATGTGTGGAAGAAACTATGGACAACACAACGTCTGAATTCAATGTAGGTACCTTGCGGAGCTTATTACCGACGCATATATTTGGCGTTGGTGATCGTTTATGCTACACGCCAGAGGTCAAATCGACAAATACCCTGGCGATGCGCCTGGCCCACGAACGGCCAGAAGAAGGGCTGGTGGTGCTAACCGATAGCCAGAGAGCCGGTAAAGGCAGACAGGGCCGTCGCTGGGTTGATACGCCGGGACGTAATATCCTCTCCTCGCTTGTCCTGCGACCCCTCTTTCCGCCGCATCTGCTGGTGATGATTGCATCGCTGGCGGTGGTGGGGGCAATCGCACAAACATGCGAGATTGAAGCGGCGATTAAATGGCCAAACGATGTCTTGATCGACGAGCGCAAAGTCTGCGGCATTCTGATTGAGACAGGCCACGATAGCCAGGGACGCCTGGTCGCGGTCGTCGGGATCGGCATTAATGTGAACGGGCAATTACAGGGCCGGGTAGAACAGAAAGGCGTTGAGGTGGAGCTGGCCAGCATCGCGACCACCCTTGAAAGCGCCTGTGGCCATCCGGTTCAGCGAGAAAAAATGCTTGCCTCTTTACTGGCTGCGTTAGAGAATGATTATTTGGCTTTACAGCAGGAAGCTAACAAACCTTCAGGGGCAACACCATTTAACGGACCCGTCGCTCGCTTGCTGCGAGAACGTTGGCAAAATCATTTATCCACGTTAGGACGCACAATTCAAGTGCATCAAGGGAGCCAGGTCGTTGAGGGGGTTGCAGAGGCCGTGAATGATATGGGAGAGTTACAGCTCCGCCGTCGTTCCGGCGAACTGGTAAGTATCACCTGGGGAGAGATCGACTCCTTCCCAGGATAGCCACCTATCCCTAGACATAGGTGTTGGATTGTAGGAGAGAAATTCCTACCGAAATCAAGAAGGGGACCATGACTATGGAGACACCGGATGTTTTCTTAACGGAGGACGGACGACACGACGCAATTGCCAAACTGGAATTTTTGCGCACGGTTAAACGGGCCGAGGTCGCACAATACCTTCATGATGCCAAAGAATCAGGGGATGTGATCGATAATGCCGCCTATGAGGACGCGAAAAATAAACAGGCGCTTCTAGAGGGCAGCATTCTGCAACTGGAACACATGCTGGCGACCGCGAAACTCATCAGCAAAGTTGCTACCGATGAGATCTCACTTGGCTCTGTGGCACATTTGCGCACTGCCGACGGTCGCGAATACTGCTATACACTGGTTGGAGCATATGAGGCCAAACCGAGCGCGGGCCTGATTTCCAACGAATCACCTGTTGGTAAGGCTCTTCTGGGCCATAAGGTCGATGAGACAGTGGTTGTGTCAACGCCCGGTGGGGTTAAAGAATATACCATTTTGCGTATTGAATAACCCGGACAGAACAAGCAAAACGACCTGTGGCCCGGCGCTACAGGTCGTTTTGCTTGTTCTGTTCAGGGTTTTGCAAAGGTCGAGGATCGCGCCTGCGGCGCAATACACCTGGCGGGAGTCCAGAGGGCGCAGCGCCTCTGGCGG
>Ga0207674_10004547_pt1 | contig 16663 bp, 19 predicted proteins | sample KBSCornC72_FD_184303 | JGI IMG/M metagenome (GOLD analysis project Ga0207674, IMG submission 184303) | Corn rhizosphere microbial communities from Kellogg Biological Station, Michigan, USA - KBS Corn C7-2 (SPAdes) (version 2) | ecosystem: Host-associated > Plants > Roots > Rhizosphere > Soil ... | reverse complement strand
GCGCGGGTGGGGAGCGACTTCGCCCAATCCTGCAGTGGGCGCGGTCGTGGTGCGCGATGGCGAAGTAGTGGGCCGTGGATTCCACACGTGGTCCGGTCTGAAGCATGCCGAAGTGCTGGCACTTGAGGAGGCCCGCGAACGCGCACGTGGGGCGACCTTGTATGTCACCCTGGAACCCTGCGCTCACCACGGGCGTACTCCGCCGTGCATCGACGCAATTCTGGCGGCAGGGGTGCGTAAAGTAGTCGCGCCCATGCAGGATCCCAATCCACAAACCAACGGGCGTGGATTTACCATGTTGCGGGACGCCGGCGTGGAGGTGGAACTGGTTCCGGAGTTCGCGGAGCGGGTGATCGAGATCAACGAGGCGTTTCTTCACTTCATGAAAACGGGAAGGCCGCTGGTGACGCTGAAAGCGGCAGTCACGCTGGATGGAAAAATCGGTGCACCGGAGGATGGCGCTCCAGGATACACACCCGGCTGGATCACCAGCGAAACTGCTCGTGCGCATGTGCAGACCCTGCGGCATCGGTCGGATGCAATCGTCACCGGCATCGGCACGGTTCTGGCGGACGATTGCAAGCTGACGGATCGATCCGGGTTGGAACGGAGCCGTCCCCTTTTGCGGATCGTGCTGGACTCGCAATTACGCCTGCCTACGGAATCGTGGCTGGCGATGTCGTGTGAGAAGGACTTGATGGTGGTGACCACCTCGGCAGCATCGCCCGATCGGAAACGGCGTCTGGAAGCTATGGGCGTGCGAGTGGAAGTGCTGGAGCGTTCCGACGGACGCGCGAGCCTGGAAGGCGTGGTCGAGCTGCTGGCGCGTGAAAAATATCTTTCGTTGATGATTGAAGCCGGAAGCCGGGTGAATTGGAGCGCACTCGAATCCGGTGTCGCCGACAAAATCTATTTCTATTACGCGCCCAAGATTCTGGGTGGCACGCAGTCGATTCCGGTGGCTGGCGGATTAGGAAGGCGGCGGCGTAAGGACGCGATCCAGTTTCGCGACTTGAAGCTGCATTCGATCGCCAAAGACGAGTTCGCGGTAGAGGCCTGGGTGGAGCGCGAGGAGGGCGATGCCTGATGTTCACGGGCATCGTGGAAGAGCTGGGTACCGTGGTAACGGGTGGAACGCGGTTAGAGGTCCGATGCACCGTGGTACGGTCGGATTTATCGATCGGCGCGAGCATCGCTGTGAATGGCGTCTGTCTGACAGCCGCGGCGCTCACCGAAACGGGCTTCGTTGCGGATCTGGCGCCGGAAACGCTTTCGCGCAGCAACTTGGGCGAACTCATAACGGGATCGCGCGTGAATCTGGAGCGGCCTGTGACTCCATCCACGAGGCTCTCGGGACACATCGTGCAAGGGCACGTGGATGCAACCGGTGAAATAGTCGCGCTGGATTCCGTGGGCGAAGATAACTGGTGGTTGAAGGTTCGCGTGCCGGAATCGCTCGACCGGTACATGGTGGAAAAGGGGTCCATCACGCTGGATGGGATCAGTCTGACGATCGCGAAACTGGAACCCGGTCCGGTCGTGGCTCTCACAGTTATTCCTCATACGTTCGCCAACACAACGATAGGTCAGGCGCGGGTTGGGACTCGTTTGAACATCGAAGTGGATGTGCTCGCGAAGCACGTCGAGAAGCTGCTGGCGCGCGCATAATGCGATGGCGCCCACACCCCTGCTGGTGGAAACTGCGCGGAAACTGAAGCCCGGGCGCGCGCTGGATCTGGCGTGTGGCAATGGCCGCAACTCAATTTGGCTCGCAGAGCACGGGTGGACCGTAACGGCCGTGGATCGGTCGCCAGTGACGATCCCTTCAGTGGACACGCACGTAGCGGATCTGGAGAAGCACGAGTTTGTGATCGAAGAATCAGCCTGGGATCTGATCGTGATGTGCCTTTACCTGCAACGCGATCTGTTCGGAGCGGTCAAACGCGGCCTAAAGCCGGGAGGAGTCGCGCTGGTGATTGTACTCCTGATGGAGCCGGGGCATGAGTCGTCACCGTTCCGCGTTCAACCGGGCGAACTGGCGAAGTATTTCGAGGGCTGGGAAGTTCTGCACTATCACGAAGGCAAGCCGAGTGCGGGGGAGCACCATCGTGCGGTGGCCGAGATTGTGGCTACCAAGCCCCTTACCAAGCGGTGAGAGATTCTTCGAACAGCTTTGCTAACTCATCCGGACCGGCGGGGCGCGGCGATAGCTTGGTAACGCGATGCTGGGGAAGTGTTCCTTCGACCAGCGCGGGAATATCGGACGAAGTGTATCCGATCTCGCGCAGTCCGTTGGGCGTTTTGAGGCGCTGCATGAACCAGGTGATGCGTTCCGACAGAATTCGTCCGGCATCGGCAGCCTGGCAGCGGGCAACGTCGACACCTAGAGCCTCGGCCGCCTGCAGGTGGCGTTGGGGACTGGCCTGGGCGGTGTAGCGAAACACGGCCGGGGCGTTCAGGATCACAGAAAATCCGTGCGGCACAAGCGCGTGATCGGAGACGTATCCGGGAGCTCTATAACCCTTCACGTTGCCTGAAACGGGATACGACATGCCGTGCGGCAAGTGCACTCCCGCATTGCCGAATCCAACACCAGCATAGGATGCCGCCAGCAGCATATTCGATCGAGCTTTGTCATCACCCGGATCCTCAACCGCGCGGACGAGGTACTCGGCTACCATGCGAAGCGCCTGCAGCGACCATACATCGCTGATGGGGTTCGATCCCTGATAGGCCGGACGCAGCAGGGGACGATCGGGACGCGGACGCTGGGAGAAGGGAATCGCGGTGAAGGATTCAATCGCGTGGCTGAGGATATCCAGGCCGCTCGATGCCGCGACCTGCGGCGGCATGCTGCGCGTGTTCTCGGGGTCGAGGAGTCCTAGCGTGGGCTTGAGCCGGCGGCTGGCGATTCCTGTCTTGGCGTGCATCCGGATCAGGTCGAAGATGGTGACGCCGGTGGTTTCGCTACCCGTGCCGGCGGTGGTGGGAATCGCAAACAGGGGCTTCAGCGGGCCGGGGACCGGCAGACCTTTACCGATGGGCGTATTGACGTAGTCCAGAAAATCGGCGGGAGGGTAAGTCGTGTATAAGTTGACTGCCTTCGCGGTGTCAATCGTCGAACCGCCGCCGACGGCGACGATCGCGTCGTATTTATTAAGGTTCGCGAAGGCGATGGCGTCGAGAAATGATTCGTCGGTTGGTTCGAAGCGGACGCGGTCGTAGAGCGTGGCCTGGATGCGATTCTGCTCCAGCGATTCGAGGACGACCTGAACTGGCGCCAGTCCCCGCAAGACGGGATCGGTGAGCACCAGCACGCTGTGCGCGCCGATGTCCGCCAGATCCATCCCCACTTCACGGGTGACGCCGGGGCCGAACCGGATGCTGGACGCGGCCATTTCGAACGCGACTTCGTTAGGCATTCTATCCAGGCGCAATCGCCGCGGCCGTAGCGGCAACCGTTCGGTCGATTCTTCGGGAACGCCGTGCGCTGGGACTCAGCACTCGGTTCCACCACATGATTGCGCCGGTCACGAACAGAAATACAGGAAGCAGTCCCAGCACCACCCACAGAGCCTTGGTCTTCCAGCCCGCGAAGTTGCCGAAGTGCAGGTAATAGATCCAGCGAATGAAATTGTCACCGGCGCTGCGGCGGATGGGTTGGCGGCGGCCACCCTTTCCGGAGTTGAATGACTTTGGTTGCGATGGCTGTGCCAGCACCGAGGCTGTGGGCGGCGCAGCGAGGGTCACATCTTCAGGAAGAGCGTACTGGAGCAGCGTCGAATAGTGATTGATGATTTTCTGAAACGGCAAAGGAAACGCCAGATAGACGCCCGTGATCGACCACATGAAGATCAGCGCGAAGGACCAGAAGCCGACTGCGCTGTGAAGATCCCAATTAAGCCGCTTCCAGTTGGAGCGCGGATCGATCACCAGGCTGCGCCGCCAGCTCTTGCTGCCGGGCCACCAGATAATTGCTCCGCTGACACACAGCAGCGTGAGCAAGATCGCGCCGACGCCATTCACCTTGCGACCGGTGTCGCCATAGAGCAGATCGGTGTGCAGCTTCGCCAGCCATGCCGCCACGCGAATTGCCTGCGGTACCGAATCGCCCAGATCCTCTCCGGTGTAGGGATCAAAGAGCCGCTGGATTCGGTTCTTGCCCTGCTCCAACCAGACCTCTGTCGCCGTGGTCGGCTGCTTGCCTTCGAACACGAAGCTGAGAGAGCTGGTGGGATATTTCGCCCGAATGATCTTCTTCAGTTCGTCTGCTGGGAGTTTAGTCCCGCGCACCTGGACCTTCTTGGCGTCGGCTCCGGCGGACTGGTAAATCTCGTTGCGGAATACGATGGCGCTGCCGGTGATGCTGATCAGAAGGACGTAGATGCCGGTGCCGATCCCGGTCCACAGATGGATCTGGAACAGTGCTCGGCGCAGCCACACGTTTTGCGGGCGGCGGAGCCATCGTTTCCACAGGGTGGGTTCGTCAGCCGGCACAGTGTCCTTAGGTCCAGCCGCTATAATAGCGAAATCCATGACCATTGATCCTGCGACCAAAGATCCGTTTGACGTGTACCGGCTTTTGGCGGGCTCCGTTCTTCCCCGTCCGATCGCTTTCGTTTCCACGCTGAGCCCCGCGGGAGTGCGTAACCTTGCGCCCTTCAGCTTCTTCACGGTTATCAGCGCGAACCCACCGGTGATCTGCTTTTGTCCCATGATTCGAGGCGGTGAGAGGCCCAAAAAAGACACGCTGGTGAACATCGAATCCACAGGAGAATTTGTTGTCAACATCGTCAGCGAGGATTTCGCCGCGAAGATGAATCTCTGCTCGGGCGAGTATCCGCCAGATGTGGATGAATATGAGATCTCGGGTCTGACGCCTATTCCCAGCGACCTGGTAAAACCGGCGCGTGTCAAAGAGGCTCGCGTGAATATGGAGTGCAAGCTCCACCAGATTGTTCACGTGAGTCCGAAGCTTCTGGGCGGCAGCCTGGTCATGGGCGAGGTGCTGCGGTTTCACGTTCAGGATTCGATGATCAACCAGATTTGCGAGATCGATGCGGATCAACTGAACGCGATCGGCCGCATGGCGGGTCCGGTGTATGTGCGGACTAAGGATCGGTTCGAGATGGTGCGTCCGGCGTAGCCGGGCGAGGCATGCCTCGCCCCTACATCAATTCCTTAATTCCTTGCGGACGATAGCGGCGCCATCGGCCATCGCCTTCATTTTTCCGAACGCGATGGGGCGGGGCAAGTACTTCAACCCGCAATCGGGTGCGATGATCAGGCGCTCGGGAGTAATGAAGGGCAGGGCACGTCGGATACGTGCGGCGACGATCTCCGGCGTCTCAATGTCGTGCGTGGATAAATCCAGAACGCCCAGTAAGACCGTCTTGCCGGGAAGCTTCTGAAGAACCGAGCAGTCCAGCTTGGATTGGGCAGTCTCAATCGAAACTTGTTGCGCCGAAGTCTGCTCCAGCTCGGGGAGGAACGAATAGCCTTCGGGACGGCCGGCGACTAGCGCGGCGTACCCGAAGCAAATGTGCACCACGGTTGTTCCCTTAACCCCATCGAGAGCACGATTCAGCGCGGCGACGCCGTATTCACGAGCTTTGTCGGGCGAGGACTGCATCCATGGCTCGTCGATCTGAACGAAGTCGGCACCCGCGGCGAACAGGTCTTTGATCTCTTCGTTCACGGCCGCCGCGTAATCCAGAGCCACGGCCTTTTCGTCTTTGTAGAATTCGTCCACGGCCTGCTGGGTCATGGTGAAGGGACCCGGCACGGTGATCTTGATCTGCCGATCAGTGTTGGCCCGCAGGAACTGGATGTCGCGCACCTGGACGGCATGTTTCCGCCGGATCTTGCCGACGATGCGCGGGACCAGGACTTCATGACCGCTGCGGCTGATCACTTTTCCCGGGTTATCCAGATCGAGGCCGTCAAGAGCCGTCGCAAAGCGATTGGAATAGCTTTCGCGGCGCATTTCGCCGTCGGTGAGAATGTCCAGACCGGCGCGCTCCTGATCACGGATCGCGAGCAGCGTGGCGTCATCTTGAGCCTGTTCCAGCCACTGCTCCGGAACGCGCCACAGCTCGGATGCACGGACGCGAGGCGGCATGCGCTTACTGAGCATGTCGCGATTAATCAGCCAGTCAGGTTGGGCGTAAGATCCAACCAGAGTGGTAGGAAGAAGAGTTTTCGAATTGTTCAACAGGCAGCCTTAGGAGTTGAGTATTTACGATTTGATCATGCGGCCGTCGCCCAGCTTCACCAGCGAGCTAAGCATGGCAGGAGCACCGCTCTTGGCGGCTCCGCCGGTGCAAGTGATCACGTCGCCTTCTTTAACGGTACTGCGGGACCAGCCGTACGACTTCAGGTGGTTGAGGCTCATCATCTCGATTTCCCACTCGACCACTTTGCCGTCGTCGCCTTTTACTTCGAGATAGATATAGGCGTGCGGATTGGTCCATTCGAAGCGCTTCACGGTTCCCGTGACGGTGCTGGGACTCGCCATGTTGTACATGGTGGTCGAATGGTGTGCCGACAGCGGCGTGGTTGTAATCAATACGCCCAATCCGACGAGTACAGCCAGTAGACGAGATTTCATTTGATCAGCCTTCCTCAGTTCCACTTCAGATCTATACTAACAAGCTGCTTACTGCTTGGGTGCCCCAGCGGCGGGTTGCTGCCCGCGCTCCGTCATGGTCACGCCGTCCGGAAAGGTCACCGAAACAAACTGCCCCCCGATGTCCCCATTGACCATGGGATGGACGCCCATCTTTACCTTGTCACCCGGCTTGAGCATCGTCGATTTCCAGCCCGCTCGCGCCAGAATACCTGGGGCCGTCATCTCCAGGTTCCAAAGTTCGGCGGCGCCCTTGTCGTTGATCACTTCGACTTCAATCCACGAATGAGGATTGGCCCACTTGAACTGCTTGACGGTACCGGTAATGTTGATGGTCTTGGCGCGATCAAATCCGTTCATCGAGTGGTGCGCGTATGCAGATACCGCCAGGCCCATTCCAATCAGCAAAGTTGCGAGAAATGTTCGCATGGTCTTTTCTCCTATTTCCCCTTCATGGTCGGCAAATGCTCGTTGAGATCGGGCAGGCAAGATGCCTCGGTGATGTCCGTATCATCCATCCTTCTGAAGCGCTTGGTCCACTTCCACTCGCCCACAAAGACCTTTGGGTCGGTCGCCGTGTATTCGATCTCAAGATTGGCGCCCTTATCGATTAACCGCATGCGTTCGATCATGCGGAACTCGTCGCTGGCCGGAATTCCGCCATCGAGCCAGTGGTGATCATCCACGAAGTTGCGTGTGTCCACGACCAGCGCATCGCCTTCCCAGTGTCCGATGGATTCGCCGCTGAAGCTTCGTACCACCACGTCGGGATCGGTGTGCTTGCGGCCGTCCAGATAGATGATGCGGATACTGTTCTCGAAGCCACTGATCATGTAAATTGCCGTCGGAAGCTGGATCATGGCGATGGGCCACACACGCGTCATGATGACGGGGAGCCCAGCCGGCCAGCATTTGCCGATATCGTCCTGGTAGACCTTTCCCGCCGCGGTCGCCTTCTGCGCGGCGTCGTAGTGAGCCTGCGCAAAGGGCGTCAGCTTAAAACCTTCCGGCGGAGAGAATCGGAAATTATTGTTCTGGCCCCCGCCATGCTGCCATGTTCCGGTCAGATCGAAGGGCGCTTTGGGACGGGTCTTGGCGATATTTGCGGGCGCCAGCGCGCCGAGCTGGGCCGGCGGCGGCGCCTGGGCCGCCACGCTAAGCGCCGCTGATAGAAGAATGGGAACTAACCTGTTCATCGTCATTTGTCTTTTACCTTCATCCGGACCACGCCTTTTTCGTCGATGAATTCACGATTGTTATCGCAGACAAATTCGACCATCTCGTAATCCGTAAGACGCTGATACGCGAGCGTGTATACCATGGGTTTCTCGAGGACCACCGGGTCGTCGATAGTGATCTGGTCGTGAAGAATATCGGGCGTGACCAACCTCATTCGCTCCGTGATGCGCATCTGCTCGCTGTGGGGCATGCCCCGGTATCCATTCACTGAAGTCTTGATTCCGACGGTGTCCACCACCAGCGTATCGCCATCCCAATGGCCCACCGAGCGTCCGTAATATCCCGGCGGCACGTCTTCGAGCGGGAGTTGAGGCCGGTCGAGGTACACGCGCCGAACTTCACTGAAGGCTTCCGAGACGATCGTCACCTGCTTGGGGGTCTGGACGATCTCGACGGGATAGACCGCCACCGACATCATGGTGGGGACGCCATAGGGCACGCACTGCGCTCCGCTGTTGGCCAGCTGTTCGCCGCGTTGGTTGGACTCCGCTTCCTGGGCTCGTCGTGCTTCGTATGGCTTGGCATATTCGGGCTTGAGAACCAGTTGACCCGCGGGCGGAGCCGCGAACTTGGCATTGGGACCTTTGCCGCCCTTGAATGTTCCCCAAACTCCGGTGAGATCCGGCGTCTTGGCGGATTGCGCCCAGGCGAACGGAAGAAGCGTAGACAGGGCGAACGTCGCGTAGAAAATCTTTTGCAAGTTCATGGACCGACTATTTCTGCGGACCGCGGCCCGGCCCGTTTCCGAGGATTTTCCCAGTGGGCAGAGTAGCCGTATTTAGAAATCCGCCCGGCCGACCGTCCTTCAGGGGGTTGATGACCAGCGTGGTTTTGTCGCCCTTTTTCAGGCTGCTGAATTTCCACCCGCTTTGTTGCAGGATGCTGGGACTGCCCATTTCGATGCTCCAGTGCTTGACCGCGCCGCCTTCATCCGCCACATCGATCTCGATGTAGGAATGAGGGTTAGTCCATTCAAAAGACGTCACTGTGCCGTTCAGGGTGACGCTCTTGGTGGCGTCGAACATGGTGAAGGAATGGTGCGCGTGAGCCGAAATCGAAAGCAGCATCGCCATCGCTAAGACGTTGAGCGGTCTGGATTTCATGGGGGAAATGTTATCACACCGGTTACCGGTATGCAATGCCTCGCGACGCTAGAATCACCCCTGCCCAGAGCGCCAGGGACACCAGAATTCCGAGTCGCGCGAACCGGCTGGGAAGGCAGGCAACCAGGGCGATCAGCAGCAGCAGTAAGATTTTCGCGCGAAAGAACTGGCTGTAGTAAAGCCGCAGGGGCTGCGACCAGAATAGGAGGAATCCCGTGCACAGCAGAATCGCAAGCCCGATCCAGCGGAAACGGAGCAGCTGAGAATTAGGGACAAGTACAGAACCGCCGAACACTGTGCCACCGAACCACGCGATGGCCAAAACGTGAATCGCGCCGATGATGGGAACGGTCCACGTGGATTGGCTGAGTTCCAGGCGCAGAGGCGTGTCTTGCAATGAGCGCGCTATCTCGAGTAGGGGGTTAAACATCGAAGTCCGCGATGGCGCGTGCGGCCAAAACGACGGATGACCACAGGATTAAGGAGAGAATCGCCGTGAAACGCGTTCCCCGGCGTCTTAGTGTAAAGTGAGCTACGAGCGCTACAGCCAGGATCGCGATTTTCACGTGAAACGCCGGATTGTGCAGGTAGCGCGTGGTGTCGGAGAAGAACATGGCCATGCCCGTAACCAGCATCACAGCCAAGCCGGTGTGCGTCCAGCGTGTAAGCGCCCCAGCGTCCGGAATGAACCCAAGAGTGTGAAGGTCCGCGAGAACGATCGTTCCGACGAACGCCGCAAGACCCATGACGTGGATGGATTCGATGACAGGAAATACCCAGGAGTTTTCGAATGTCATTTAAAGTGCTGCACAGGCTGAAGGCCTGTGCCACGAAATCAGCATTGTGGCACAGGCCTTCAGCCTGTGCTGGGTACACCCCCCGCGACGTAGCCGTCCGGGCGGACCAGAACCGCTTCTGAAGGCGAGATCCCGTAGGCTGCCGGGAATTCGGGATGCGCGATGCGGTGGGTTCGAAAGCCCTCTTCGCCATTCCATTGCGGACCCGCCAGAAATACGTATTCCTTGCCCAACAGATCCAGCGTGGACTGAGCGTCGCTCAGCCACAGATGCGGCGCACGCGTTCCCGGACGGCCTTTCGCATCGCGGGGATTTTCGTGAAGCCGGGCGTCATAGCAGTAGCCGAGCTCGACGTCCTGATCGGGCACCAGCGGCTGCATGCCCTTGGAGGCGAGGTACGGAGCCGTACGCGTGACGTAGCGCGAGTAGGCTTGCTCGACGGTGAACTCGCACACCGGTCTTCGTTCCTGCTCATAAGTGTCAAGGAGGTCCGATTCAGCCGCGCCCTTCAGAACCCATGCGAGCTTCCACGCCAGATTCTGCGCATCCTGCACGCCGGTGTTACCGCCGAAGCCTCCGTGGGGCGGCATGACATGCGCGGCGTCGCCGACGAGAAAAATATTCCCGTCGCGAAAGCGCTCGGCAGTATCCGCTTGGGATTGCCAGCGCATCACGTCCTGGATCTCAATGGGGATGTTGTCGACCCCCAAGGCCGCGTGGAGCAGTTCTAGGCAGCGCTGGTCCGTGAGGCCCGCCGATACATCGGTGTTGGGATGCTCGGGATCGCCTACCGCGGTCACGGCCAGGAATCCGGAAGTGAAGGGTATTTCGATCCGGAAGAACCCGCGCAGCACCGGATTGATCACGTAGATCACGCTGAGATTTCGGCCGCGCAACAGCGGCCCGACGTTGGCACGGAAGTAAATCGTGATGCTGTTTGAAAAGACTCCGTGACCCAGCATGCGGATCCCCAGGCGTTCGCGGACCCGGCTATGCGCTCCATCCGCCGCGATCATATAACGCGCACGGACCGTGTCGATCTCGCCGGAATCACGATGGCGGATCTGGGCCGTGACCCCTGAATCGTCCTGCTCAAAGGAGACCATCTCAGTGGCAAAGCGAAGTTCGGCGCCCAGTTCCTCGGCGCGCTGCTTGAGCAGCGGCTCCAGCAGGCTCTGCGAGATGAACACACGCTCGCAAGGACTCACGTCGCGGATGCCTTCGTTAAGATTCGCGATGTAGTAGGCGATCTCCTTGCCGGCGAGTGTTTCAACGGCCATGATCGCGCCATCCTGCACGAACTGCTCGGCGGATTTCTGTCGAACGATCTGCTCGACGCCGACGGTGCGGAAGATTTCCATGGTCCTCTGCGTGATCTGCGCCGCGCGAGGATGGATAGCCGTGCCGCGGTGGTGTTCGACTACCAGGGATCGAACGCCGTAATGCCCCAGCAACATCGCGCTGGACATTCCGACCAGGCTGCCGCCGACGATAAGGACGGGAACTTCGATGTCAGCCACGCTGCTACTTGACGAACAGTTTGCTGTAGTCTTTGTTGTTCTCGCAAACGAATTCGTCGATCTTGTTCAGGTCCGGCCGAAGCGGGAAGGTCCGGCTGACGGTCCACGGCCGCACGAACACGTTAGGATCTTCGAGCGTCGCCTCGTACTGGAGCGTATCGAAATCCGGACGGCTGAACCGCTCTACAATGTGCAGCGCCTCGCTGTGCTTGAATCCGCTCAGCTCCGTCCGCGTATTGAAACCGACCATGTCGACCACTAGCGTGTCGCCATCCCAGCGGCCTACGGCATCACCCATCCAGGTCGGGTCAGGGTCTACGGGGTGCGTTGATCCGTTGGTCGGCACGATGCGAAACACTCCGGGATATTCATGCATGATGACCGCGTAGGTCGGCGTCTGCAGGATCTGGAATTGATACGGCACCGTGTAGGCCGCCGGGCCGGCGATCGGCATGCAGTCGGAGAGGGCGCCGGCATCGTTGGGTCCGCGAGTCACGCGATACTTTTCCATGCCGGGTTTCAGCTCGGGTCCGGCAGGAGCCGCGCCTCGCCCGCCTGCGGGAGCCGCACCTCGACCGCCGCCGCCGCCACCGAAGCTATAGACTCCCGACAGGTCGGGCTTGCCATTCGCCAACCGAGGCACTTCTTTTTTTACGTCGCCCGCGGGCGTCGCTCTCGCGACTGCCGTCGTTCCCGGCACGGTCACGGTCACTTCCTTTGTCAGCACGCTGTTGTTCGGACCGGTCACTGTGATCGTATACGTTGTGGTCACTTTCGGAGTGACCTGGCGGCTGCCGCGCGGAATCACGCGGCCGACCTCGGGACTTATGGTAATAGCGTTGGGATTCTCAGTGGCCCAAATCAGCGTCGCAGATTGGCCCGGTTGGATCGTCGCCGGCTGTGCGCGAAAATCGCTGATGCGAGCGGGAGGTTGTACGCGCTGCGGCTTGGGCGGCGCTGCGGCAGGCTGCCCGGCGACTGGCGGAGCTTGAGCGCCTGCCAGGCTTGCGAAAGAGGCGGTGAGTATTAGGGCGTGCATGAGTCGCATGGTAGGTCTCCTACTTCCTGGCTCTACTTCTTTTCAAAGAAATTACTGTAGTCTTTGTTGTTCTCGCAGACGAACTCATCCACTTTGGTTAAATCCGGGCGAAGGGGGAAACCGCGCGAGATGGTCCAGGGCTTTTCGAACACGTTCGGATCTTCGATGGTCGCCTGGTAATCCAGGTTGTTGAAATCGGTGCGATGAAAACGCTCCACCACGTGCAGAGCTTCGGTGTGCTTGTAGCCGCCGGGGAGCTCGGTCTTGTCATTGAACCCAACCGTATCCACCACCAGAGTGTCACCCTCCCAGCGCCCGACCGAATCCCCCATCCAGGTTGGATCGGGATCGGCGGGATGCGGCGTACCGTCGGTCGGGATGACGCGGAACAGATGCGGATACTCGTACATGATCACCACGCGATCGCGGCCCTGCACGATCTCCCATTGGTACGGCACGAAGTACGCCCCGGGCACACCGGTTGGGCTGCAAGTGGAGTAAAGTCCCGCGTCGGTGGGTCCGCGCACGACCTTGAATTTTTCGGCTCCGGGCTTAAGCGTAGCCGTGATGGGATCGTTCTGGCCGCGGACGGCGACGCCGCCGAAGTTGAATGAACTGGAATTATACACACCCGAAAGGTCGGGCTTGCCGTCGGCCATACGCGGGGCCGGTGAAGGACCAGCCTTGCTATTCCCAGCCTTGCTATTCGTGGTCGCGCGCTCGACCGTGCCTGCGACGGTGACTTTCACGGACCGCGTTTCTGAGCCGTTCGGTCCAGTCACCGTTAGAGTGTAGGTGGTTGTCGCGGACGGTTTCACTTGACGGCTGCCACGCGCCGTCACGCTGCCTAGGTCGGGATCGATGGTGACCGAATTCGGATTTTCGGTCGACCAGACGAGCATTACGCCCTGGCCGGGCTGAATCGACGCCGGAGTCGCCTTGAAATCGAGAATGCGCGCGGGCAGCCGGGCTGCCTGCTGATAGGCGCCGGACGGCCCCTGTTTGGCTTGATCTTGCTTGCCCTGACCGGCCAGTACAGAGGCCATAAACGCTGTCATGATCGCCCAACGGGGTGGCATCATCCGTCCAGTATATGTCAAGCCTTGAGCGATCGATACCAGTAAGCAATGTTGCAGACTTCGTGAAATCCGCCGCGTTGGTACATGCCGTATCCCATACCGGATGCGAGAAGCACAGCTTGCGTCTGGCCCCGATCGTGCGCAAAACGCAGCGCCTGAGCCATCATCGCGCTGCCGATGCCGCGGCCGCGTTCGGTTTCAAGAACCCCTACGTCATAGAATCCCGCGGAGGCCTCGCTTAGAAACATGGAGCAAGCTCCCACGGGACGATTCCCTGCTGCGAGCGCGACGAAATCGAAGAAGTTATCGGGCCACTGCGCAGCCAGATGAGCCAGGCGATTCAATTCGTGCCGCCGAATCGACGTCGTGATCGGCCCGAAATACGGGTGCGGATGCCGCAGGTACATGGAATGATGCGGAGTTCGGACGATGCGGATTCCTTCGGGAGCGGCGATCGCCGGGAGTTTCGTGAGATCGCACCACATGCCTGGAAAGCGCTTCTTGCAGCGCAGGCCCAGGCGTTTGAAGTGATCCGTAAGGTCGGCCGGCGTAGCATCGTCGTCCACCCAGAATCCGATGCCGCGGCCGTGCTGCGCGTAAAGCTTGAAGATTTGATCGAGCCGCTTGCGTATAGTCTTCGCGTCGAATCGCACGGAGGTCGCGCTGTTGGCCCATGTGGTCCCGTTACTGAGCATCCACGTGATGTCCGGATCGCGATGGACCTCGACACCGGGCACATCGGCCTGCGCCGCGTACCAGGCTTCCAGATTTTCGACGACGATCCTGCCGAGTGCGGGGTCAGCGGGCAAGCTATTTCCTGGCCGCCCTAGCTTTGCCCTGCGCGGACATGCGATGTTCCTTCCCGCGCGTCAACGACTTGATGAAATCCGCCCGGCGAAAGCGAACCGCGGACCAGTCCTCATCAATCGCAACCATTCTAACCGGCTCAAATCCGGCGTCGCCCAGGACCTGCCATCCGGCGTCGCGATTAATCTCGGACTTGTATTTCTTTGAAGAGCCCTTCGGATAGGCGAACCAGACCACCGCGTCGCCCTGAGCCTTCTTGGCAATGGCTTTGCCCAGCGTGTCTACCTGCTGCTGCTTGGTTACGAAGGCGAGCGCGAACTCAACCTCGCCTGCGTTCTTCAGATCGCGCTGAATAGCAATTCCGCGTAGCGACTTGAGCTCGGGTTCAAAGCTTTCCGGCGAGTTCAGCACCAGGATCTGTTTCTGCTCTTTCAGATTGAGTTTGTCGAACGTAGACACACGCTCCTCCTAGAGTTTCACCGTGACGCACTTCAACTGCGTGTAGCAATGCAGCGCCTCGACGCCTTTCTCGCGGCCATAGCCGCTCATCTTGTAACCGCCGAAAGGCGTTTCGATCATGGCTCCGGTCTGATACTCGTTCACGTAGACCTGTCCGGCTTCGAGCAGAGCCGAAACGCGCAGCGCACGGCTGACATCGCGCGTCCACAATCCTGCGGCCAGTCCGTAGTCTGAATCGTTGGCGATGCGGATCGCGTCGGCTTCGTCTTTGAATCGAATCACGCCCATGACGGGGCCGAAAATCTCCTCGCGTGCGATACGCATGTCATTATTCACGCCGGTGTAGACGGTCGGGCTGACGAACCAGCCTTTCTTGAGGCGTTCTTCGCGAGGCAGCTCGCCTCCGATGGCGGCTTTTGCGCCTTCTTGCGTTGCGAGCTGGTAATAGCTCTGGACTTTTTCGTACTGCGCCTTCGTCGCCAGCGGACCGACCGATGCGGTCGCTTCCGGTCCGACGCTGATGTTCTGAACTTCCTTGACCAGCTTCCCGACGAAAACATCGTGGATACTGTCCTGCACTAGCAGCCGTGTACCGGACGAACAGATCTGGCCGCAGTTGCGCGTGAAAATGTTCGCAGCATTGGCGGCGGCGCGATCCAGGTCGGCATCTTCGAAGACGATGTGGGGGGATTTACCGCCCAATTCGAGCGTCAGCGGGAGAATACGATCCGCTGCGATGTGGCCGATCTCTTTCCCCGCGCGCAAGCTTCCGGTGAAGGCTACTTTCCGAACGAGTGGATGCGAGACCAGCGCCGAGCCGGCCTGGCGGCCTGCGCCCAAGACAACGTTGAAGACTCCCGGCGGCAATCCGCATTCTTCCGCAACGATCCGAGCAAATTCGACGGTCGTTGCCGACGTCTCTTCGGACGGCTTGATCACTACCGTGTTGCCCGCAGCGAGCGCAGGCGCCGATGCTCTCGCAGCCTGGTTTAGCGGAACGTTCCACGGTGTGATAATCCCCACCACGCCATACGGTTCTCGGCGAGTATAGGCGTGATAGCCCGCGCCGACGTTGAGCGTCTCGCCGTGATTCACGTTGACTAAGCCAGCGTAGAATTCGAAATAGCGCGCCGCGGTTTCGAGTCCCGCCGGCGTCTGCCCGGCGGGCGTTCCATTCTCACGGGATTCAACCGCCGCCAGCAGCTTCACGTGCTTTCTGATGGCCCGGGCCATTTCGAGCATCACCTTGGCCCGATCCATCGGCCGGCGGTCGCGCCATTCGGGGAACGCAGCCGAGGCAGCCTGCACCGCGGCATCTACGTCGGCTTCATTCCCGCTGGCGACGCGCGCAATCCGCTCGCCCGAGCGCGGATCGAGTTTGTCGAGATAGTCGCCAGAGCCGGGCTTGACGGTCTTGCCGGCAATGAAATGGTCCAGAACGTAGGGCGTGATTTCAGTTTCCACCGCGGTCATTTTCGTGTGTGCCTCAAATGCATTTTAGCGCTCGCCGATAGTGTTAAGCTTCTGCGATGAGCGACGAGAAGGTTCCCGACAAGCGTCCTGCCGAGCCTGCGCACATCGGCACGGGCCCTGTCTGGGACGAAAAATGTCAGGCAGCCAGACCGTCGGCCGTTCTGGTCTTTCATGGGATGGGCCAGCAGGTGAAGTTCGAAACCATCAGCATGGTCGCCGGTGCGATCCTCGACGAAGCGCGGGAACAGGGCGGTGTGACCAAGGATCTGGCGGTGCATGTGTCGCGCGTGGACGACCAGTTCCTGGCGCGAGCCGAGGTCGCGTGGCGGGATGCCTACGGCGGATCGCATGAGGTGCACGTCTACGAGGCCTACTGGGCGACCCTTACTGAGGGCCTGGTGTCCTATCGCGACACGCTTAAGTTTCTATTCCAGGCAGGATGGCAGGGACTGTGGACCAGCCGGCCGTTTAGCTCCAGAATCTTCCAGCGATGGATGTTCGGCGGTCCGCAGGATCTGG
>Ga0207674_10004546_pt1 | contig 16665 bp, 13 predicted proteins | sample KBSCornC72_FD_184303 | JGI IMG/M metagenome (GOLD analysis project Ga0207674, IMG submission 184303) | Corn rhizosphere microbial communities from Kellogg Biological Station, Michigan, USA - KBS Corn C7-2 (SPAdes) (version 2) | ecosystem: Host-associated > Plants > Roots > Rhizosphere > Soil ... | reverse complement strand
AAGCCCGCCGGCCCGAGCTTTGTCGCTATGGCAGGTGGCGCAGTAGCGTCCCACCACTTCGGCCTGTTGTGCATGCAATGGACTGACAACGATAAAGCCACTAAACCACGCTACCAACGCAAAAAATGAGCTGCGGTTCACGCTCTGCAGTATATAACGCCGGTTAAACGAACACAAAGGAGTACCGCGCGAAGGGTCTTGCATGCAAAGAACACGTCGTAAATGGCTGATTCCAAGTACACCGGTTCATTGCTTCAAACCGGCACGCTTCCGCGCGTCCGATTAGACGGCACTAGTTCCAAAACAATCTTTCCCACAAATGATATGTCTAGCCGATAAGCCCATTCGAGAGGGCAACGGGATCCCTAGCTCTATGTTTAAAGGCATGACAGCGTCACCGTCGGAATCGGCGTTCTGGGAAGCAACTCTATGAACGCCGGGACGGTACGGAGGCGCGTGATTCTCGGTTTTTCCTCGGTCATTCTTCTCATGATCGCTTTGTGCGCCTTCGCGTACATGGAACTACGCGGCATCGAAGCTCAATCCACCTTCTTGCGGCAGGACTCGATCCCGGGGCTCTATCTGATCGGCAAGCTCAACGCTGTTTCGATCGCGGGCCACGCTTCCGTGCAGCAAAACGTGCTGGAACGCGATCCGGCGAGAATGCAACAAATCACCGCCTACATCGATGCCAGAGCGGAGGAACGATTGGAGCTCTTCCGGCAATATGAGCTCACCATGACGAGGGCGAAGGACTGGGAGCTGCTGGCGAACGTCAAGGCGGTTCAGGCATCCTATCTGGAAACAGCGGGTGAGGTTTTGCGCTTGAGCGCGGATTCGGCGAGTAAGGCCGCCGCGGCAGCCTTGCTCCACCAACGTCTGGAAGCGGCTTATGGAAAGGTGCAAGCGGCCATCGAGACTCTGGTGGATTTTAACAAGGCCGCCTTGGAGGGAGCCGGCCGGAAAATCCACGAGGACGTCGCCTGGGCGGAAACCGGCATGCTCGTGGGCCTGCTCGTCGGCCTCGTTCTCTCCTTGGGCGCCGGCTACATTCTGGTGCGAGCGATCGATGGTCCGATGGCCCGTTTGGTGGCTGCCATGGAACCGATGCGCGGCGGCGACTTTTCGCAGAAAATAGACTTGGCGAAGGACGGTGAATTCAGCGTTCTGGCCGAGGGCCTGAATCTGGTCACCAATTCGCTGCAGGAAATGATCCGGCGCGTGCAAAAATCCGGCCTGCAGGTGAATACCTCGGCTACCGAGATCGCGGCGACGGCGCAGGAACAACTCAGTACCGCGAGCGAGATTGCCGCGACCACATCCGAGATTGGCGCCACCTCCCGCGAGATCTCGACGACCTCCAAGGAGCTGGTACAGACGATTAAGGAAATCGCCGGGGTCGCCGAAAAAACCGCGCTGCTCGCGGGCAGTGGCCAGACCGGTCTCAGCCGTATGCAGGCGACCATGCAGCAGGTAGCGGAAGCGTCGGCTACCATCAATGCCCGGCTGGGGGTCCTAAGCGAGAAGGCCGGCAACATCGGGACGGTGGTCACCACCATCACCAAAGTCGCGGATCAAACCAATCTTCTTTCCCTGAATGCAGCCATTGAAGCCGAAAAGGCGGGGGACTATGGCCGGGGTTTCGCCGTGGTGGCGGCGGAAATCCGGCGGCTGGCCGATCAGACCGCGCTGGCCACGGGCGATATCGAGCAAATGGTTAAGGAAATGCAGTCGGCGGTGGCGGCGGGCGTGATGGGGATGGATAAGTTTTCCGAGGAAGTGCGGCGGGGCGGTGAAGTGGTTCAGCAGGTGAGCGGGGAGTTGTCGCAGATCATTCACCATGTACAGACGCTGACGCCAAATTTCGAGACCGTCAGCGAAGGCATGCAATCGCAGTCGGAGGGCGCCCAGCAGATCAGCGAAGCGTTATCGCAACTGAGCGAGTCATCGAAACAGACGGTGGAATCGCTGCGCCAATCGAACTCCGCCATCGAGCAATTGAACGATGCGGCACGCGGACTCCAAGACGGTGTCGCCCGTTTCACGCTGCACACATGAGTTGCCATGCTATTTCTGGTTTTTCAACTAGGGAAGGACCGATACGCGATTGAAGCCCAACAGGTGATCGAAGTCCTGCACCTGGTCCATTTGAAACAAATTCCTCAGGCGCCCGCAGGCGTCGCCGGGGTCTTCGACTATCACGGTGCCTCCGTTCCGCTCATCGATTTAGCGGAACTGGCACTGGGCCAGCCGTCACGCAGATGGATGAGCACGCGGATCATCCTGGTGAAATACGGAGGCTCGCCTGGGGAAACGCACATGCTCGGCTTGCTGGCGGAGCAGGCTACGGGAATCCTACGCCGCAATGAAGAGGACTTCTCCGATGCCGGCTTGGCGGTCAGCGATACTCCCTATCTCGGAAATGTAACGACCGATACCACTGGTATCGTGCAACGGATTGAAACCCAGAACTTACTAACAGAAAGCGTTCGCAGCCTGTTGTTCCCCGAGCGAGTGGGGGCTGCATAGTGGCCATCATCGATTTTGAGAAGGTGCTGAAGCAGGCCATGGGCCTGGATGCCGCTTCCATCGGGAGCAGCACCATCGAGCGGGCGGTTCGCGTTCGCATGGCGGATCTCGGACTGGCGCGGCGTGAAGATTATTGGCGACAATTGCACGATTCAAAGGACGAAATTCAGGAGCTCATTGAGACGGTGGTGGTACCGGAGACTTGGTTTTTCCGCGACCGCGAAGCGTTTGGCGCGCTGCTTCATCTGGTGACCGAAGAATGGCTGCCCGCGCATCCCAGCGGCATCCTGCGCTTGCTGAGCGTTCCTTGCTCGACCGGAGAGGAGCCCTATTCGATCGTCATGGCGCTGTTGGATGGCGGAGTCTCCCTGGAACGGTTTCGAGTGGACGCCATGGATATCAGCGCGCGTGTGCTCGCGCAAGCCCGCCGCGGAATTTATGGACTGAACTCGTTTCGGGGCGCAAACCTGCAGTTTCGCGAGCGCTATTTTGGGCCCCTCGCGGGCGGCTACGCCCTATTAAGCCAGCTCTCGGCAAAGGTGAGTTTTCGCCAGCGAAATCTTCTGGCCGCCGATTTTCATTTCGGCGAGGAGCTCTACGATGTCATTTTCTGCCGGAACCTTCTGATTTACTTTGACCGCTCTACCCAGGAACAGGCGATGCGAATACTGGAGAGTGCTTTGACGCCCAGCGGCTTCCTGTTTGTCGGTCCCGCCGAAGCTTTCCTGGCAAGCTGTAGTGGCTTTGCCTCGGTGAACCAAGCCATGTCTTTTGCCTTCCGAAGAACGGGAACCAAGCGCATCGAAGTGGCGAACGATTCCCTCCGTCGGCCGATGAAGCCTGTGAAAAGGCCGGATAGTCCGCGCAGCCGGCTCGCGCCCCTTTCCGTGCCGCTCGCTCTAAAGACGCCGGTCGCGGCGCCCAGCGAGTTGGCGTTGGCCTGCGGCTTAGCCGATGCCGGGCGACTGGAAGAGGCCGCCGCCGGGTGCGAGCGCGACCTGCAACAACGCGGTCCTTCCTCTGCTGCCTACTACCTCCTGGGCCTGCTCAGAGACGCTACGGGAGATGGAGCGGGCGCCGCCGAATCGTACCGGAGAGTCGTGTACCTCGAACCGGAGCACGTGGAAGCTCTGATGCATCTCGCGGTGTGCCTGGAAAACCTGGGAGACGCTGCCGCCGCCGAACGGTTCCGCAATCGCGCGCGGCGAGTCGGGCACGATGCACAACAAGGAGCTCTGTGACCCCCGTCGTGACGGCAATCCACCACACTTCTGTTTCCCAGTTGCTGGACCGGGAAATCTCAGAGGACGTTATCCGCGAATGGACGGCGCAGGTTGCTGCGACCAAGAAGGTCGTCGCGGCGGGCACCCTGTCAGTTGTGATCTTCCGCTTAGGAACGGAATGGCTGGCCCTACCGACCGCCATGTTTCAGGAGGTGGCGGAACCGTCTACGCTCCGCCCCTTGCCGCATCACCGCGGCGGAATTCTCAAGGGCGTGGCCAATGTTCGCGGGGAGCTGTTGCTGTGTGTCTCGCTCGAAGCTCTGTTAGGACTCGAGACGGCGGTGGCCGGAACCGGAAGTTTCCTGGGGCGCTTGTTGATTTGCAACCCCAGAGGCGGCCGGCTTGCGTTTCCGGTGAGCGAAGTCCAGGGAGTACACCGCTATTGCGCAGAAGACCTCAAGGATGCCCCGGCAACCTTGGCGAAAGCGGCAGATATCTATATTACGGGCGTGCTTCCCTGGAAAGACAAATCAGTGGGTTGCCTTGACGACGAGCTTTTGTTTTACGCGTTGGACAAGGGGCTCGCATGAGCACCACGGATCTGAAGGGCTTGAGCGATTTATCCATTCTGGAACTCTTCCGCATGGAAGTGGAAACCCAGGCGGCCATCCTGACCGAGGGCGTTCTGGGATTGGAGCAGGACGCGGATGTCGCATCGCGTTTACGGGAACTGATGCGCGCCGCGCACTCCTTGAAAGGAGCCGCACGCATCGTGGGCCGTAAATCCGCGGTTCGCATTGCTCATGCCATGGAGGATTGTTTCGTCGCCGTCCAGGAAAAGAAACAGGCTCTCTCGGCTGGGCTCATTGACGCTTTGCTCGCCGGCATCGATCTGCTCACGCGCGTGGCGCAGGTTTCCGATGAGGCCCTGGAAGCCTGGGAGGCCAGCCAACGTCCGGAAATGGAAACGTTCTTAACGTCCCTCTTGTCTCTGGCCCAAACGGTGGGTGAGGAATCCGCAACATCCGCGCCGATAATATCGGTGGAGAAAAGCGAGCCATCGCCCCCGGTACCAGCGGTCGCGGCTGCCGACCGGGTGCTGCGAATCACCGCGGATAATCTCGATCGCCTCATGGGACTGGCTGGGGAAGCCCTGGTGACGCAGCGTTTCCTGGATGACTTTGCGGCGGACCTGCTGCGGCAAAAACGACTGCAGCATCAACTCAGTCAAGTCCTGGAGGGTCTGCGTGAGATGCTACCCGAGGCGTCTTTGAATGAACGGACCGCCGGGCGCTTGACCGAGGTGCGCGATCGTAGTTCTGACTGCCAGCGATCTTTGGTCGACCGGATGGCGGATTTTGAGTCGTTTCGCCGGCGCTTCGCGGGTTTTTCCGGGCGTTTGTATCACGAAGTCCTGGACTGCCGGATGCGGCCGTTTGCGGATGGCATTCAAGGATTTCAGCGGATGTTGCGCGATGTCGCGCGCTCTCTGGGCAAGACGGTGCGGCTGGAGGTCAAGGGCGAGTCCACTGCGGTCGACCGCGAGATTCTGGAAAGACTCCAGGCCCCGCTCGACCACCTGCTTAGGAACTCGCTTGATCACGGGATCGAAACGCCGGCGGAGCGTCAGGCTACCGGCAAGCCCGCCGGAGGTCTCTTGCAATTAGAAGCTTGTCACAGTGCCGGGATGCTCCTAGTTACCGTCGCGGATGATGGACGAGGAATGGACTCCGAGGCTCTGCGAAGAGCAGTGGTTCAAAAGAGGCTGACCACTCTCGAGACCGCTCAGAAAATGACCGAGGCTGAATTGCTCGAATTTCTCTTTCTGCCCGGCTTCACGCTGAAGGAATCCGTCTCCGAAATTTCCGGACGGGGTGTTGGTCTGGACGTCGTGCAAACCATGGTCAAGGAAGTGGGGGGCAGGGTACGGGTTTCCTCTCAAAAGGGCCATGGGATCAAATTTCAAGTGGAATTGCCGCTCACGCTTTCGGTGGTGCGAACTCTGCTGGTCGAAATCGCGGGCGAGCCCTATGCTTTCCCCTTGGCCCGCATCGACCGCGCTTTGAAATTACCGCGGGAGCGCATCAAATCGTTGCAGGGCCGGCAACACTTTGTGCTGGAGGACGAACGCATCGGACTGGTGGCAGCGCATCAGGTCCTCGATATGGAGGAGTCTCCGCCCTCAGCCGCGGAAGCTTCGATCATCGTACTCGGAGACAAAGCGGCGCGTTACGGGCTGCTGATCGACCGCTTCCTGGGTGAGCGGGAATTAGTGGTCCGCACACTAGACCCGCGTTTGGGCAAAGTCAAGAACATCAGCTCCGCGGCACTCATGCCCGATGGCTCTCCAGCACTCATTATCGATGTCGATGATCTGAAGCGTTCCATCGAAGCCCTGGTATCGAGCCAGCGGCTGTCGCGCATCGCATCCGATACCGGAAGGGAAGCCGTGCAAAAACGCAAACACGTGCTGGTGGTGGACGACTCACTCACCGTGCGTGAATTGGAGCGCAAGTTGCTCGCCGGCCGCGGATACGCCGTGGATGTGGCGGTCGACGGCATGGACGGCTGGAACGCCGTGCGCACGGGTCACTATAGCCTGGTGGTCACCGACGTCGACATGCCGCGGATGGACGGCATCGAACTGCTCAAGCTGATTCGGAAGGACAGCCGACTGCAGTCCTTGCCGGTGATGATCGTTTCCTATAAGGATCGCCAGGAAGATCGGGGCCGGGGCCTGGAGGCTGGCGCCGACTACTATTTGACCAAGGCCAGCTTCCACGACGAAACGCTGTTGCAGGTGGTCGCCGACCTGATTGGCGGATCTGAGTCATGAGGATCGCCATTGTGAACGATGTAGCGATGGCCATCGAGGCTTTGCGCAGAGTCCTCACCAGCGTGCCGGGTTACTGCGTCGCCTGGGTAGCTGCCGATGGCGCGGAAGCGGTAGAAAAGTGCAAGTGGGATACTCCGGATTTAATCTTGATGGACCTGATGATGCCCGTCATGGATGGCGTCGAGGCGACACGACGGATTATGGCGAATACTCCCTGCGGAATCCTGGTGGTCACCTCTACTCTCGATGGCCACTCCAGCAAAGTGTTTGAGGCTTTAGGTGCGGGCGCATTGGACGTCGTGCAGACGCCGGACTTGGCCGGCAGCAGCCGATTGCAAGGAACGGCGGTGCTGAAGTTTAAACTGGACGCGATTGCCCGCTTGGTTAGAGATAATCGCCCCTTGCATTCTGCAATCTCCGCCACGGCCGAACCACCAGCAGGTTTGTCCTCAGGCACTCGCTTGATTGCCATCGGAGCCTCCGCCGGCGGCCCGGCAGCCTTGGCATCGATTCTGGGCAGTTTACCGCGCAAGTTCCCGGCAGCGATTGTGATCGTGCAGCATGTGGACCCGCAGTTTGTTCCCATGATGGCCACTTGGTTGAACCAGCAGTCCGCGCTCTCCGTGCGAATTGCCGGGCTGGACGATCGGCCCCAGGCGAACACGGTCCTCATCGCCGGAACGAACGACCATCTGGTATTCGTTAGCTCGCTGTCGCTCGGTTATTCTCCGGAGCCGCGCGATTGTTGCTATCGCCCCTCCGTTGATGTTTTCTTCGAGAGTGTGGTTCGTCATTGGAAGGGTGAAGTCGCGGGCGTCTTGCTTACCGGAATGGGGCGCGATGGCGCCCGCGGTTTGAAGGCCCTGCGCGAGGCGGGATCGTTGACTATCGCCCAGGACGCCGCCAGTAGCGCGGTCTATGGCATGCCGAAAGCGGCTGCGGAATTAAAGGCAGCGGCTAGAATTCTCCCGGTGAATGAGATTGCAAAAGAATTGGTTGACTTCGTCAGCCTTAGCGGATGACACCAGCATGAACTCAATACAAGAGCCAGCAAAGGTGGTGTATGAATCGGGTGTTCCCAGCCTGGATTATTCAACCATGGTCCTGTTGGTGGATGATCAGGCGTTCGTCGCGCAGGCGGTCAGCCGTTTGCTCGCGGATTTGCCGGACATCGATCTGCACTACTGTTCCGATCCCATCGATGCCATCAAGGAGGCGAACCGGATCAAGCCCACGGTGATTCTCCAGGACTTGGTGATGCCCTCGATCGACGGCCTGGATCTGGTGCGGCTCTTCCGCGCCAACCGCGAAACCGCCGAAATACCCATCATCGTGCTGTCCTCAGAGGATGACTCGCAGGTCAAAAGCCAGGCTTTTGCAATGGGAGCGAACGACTACCTGGTGAAGCTGCCCGACAAAATCGAATTGATCGCCCGCATCCGTTATCATTCCAAGGCTTACATCAATCAACTGCAGCGCGACGATGCCTTTCGTGCGCTCCGCGAGAGCCAGCAGCAGTTGCTGGCCAGCAATACGGCCCTGATTTCCCTGAATCAAAGTCTGGAGGAAGCCACCCGTGCCAAGGCGGAGTTCGTTGCGAATATGAGCCACGAAATCCGCACTCCCATGAATGGCGTCGCCGGCATGACCACTTTGCTATTGGAAACCGAGCTCACTGACGAGCAGCGCGACTACGTCGAAACCATCCACAGTTCGGCGGGCTCCCTGGTGACGATTATCAACGACATCCTGGATTTCTCGAAAATAGAGTCGGGACGGCTGGATCTGGAGGAGCATCCGCTCAATCTGCGCACTTGCATCGAAGAATCTATGGAACTGTTAGCCCCCAAGGCCCACGAACAGAAACTAGACCTGGCCTACGAGCTCGATGAGTCGATTCCACCGATGGTGCTGGGAGACGTCACCCGGCTGCGGCAAATCCTGGTGAACCTCATCGGGAACGCCGTCAAGTTCACGGTGGAGGGCGAGGTGATTGTCACGGTGGTTCCGGAGCCCGGCGCCGGGGCCGCGATGCTCCATTTCGCGGTGCGGGATAGTGGGATTGGAATTCCGCAAGACAAACAAGGCCGCCTCTTCAAATCGTTCAGCCAGGCCGACAGTTCTACCACGCGGCATTTCGGAGGCACCGGACTGGGCCTGGTAATCAGCAAGCGCCTCACTGAGTGTATGGGAGGGCGCATGTGGATGGAGAGTGAAGCCGGGCAGGGAAGCACATTCCACTTCACCATCCACGTCAAACCGGCCGCGGGATCGCCAACCCGCTGGGAGGGATTGCATCCGAACGTGGCGGGCCAGCGCGTGCTGGTTCTCGAAGACAATGCGTCCATGCGACGGATTCTCACGGCCTGGCTGGAGAAATTCGGAGTGCGGGCCACCGCAGTAGCCACTGGCCCCGAGGCGTTGCAAATACTTCAGCAAGACAATGATTTTGACGCCGCGATTCTCGATTTTCAATTGCCGGGTACGGACGGACTTTCGGTTGCCGAATCTATCCGAAAATTGCCGGGCCAAGAGTCGCTCAAATTGCTGCTGCTCACATCTGTCCATTTGCGCGCGGGTGATCCCCGTGCAGCCGCGGCTCGTGTCTCGGTATCGGTCTACAAGCCGATCCGCCCCAAGCAACTGTTGGATGCTCTGGCTCAAAGCTTCGATCGCAGGCTCACGTCCGCGCGCAAGGCGCCATCCGAGCTGGTGTTTGACTCTACTTTCGCTTCCCGTTACCCCTTGCGGATCTTGATCGCCGACGATAATCGTGTGAATCAGAAGGTGGCCAGCAGTTTTTTGGAAAAACTCGGATACCGTGTCGAGGTGGTCGGCAACGGCTTAGAGGTCCTGCAAGCCCTCGAACGCAAATCGTATGACATTGTCTTTTTGGATATGCATATGCCTGAAATGGACGGCTACGAGGCGGCGCGGGAGGTGCAAAAACGCTGGCCCGCGGCCGACCGGCCCCGCATCATCGCCATGACCGGTAATGCCATGCAGGGAGACAGACAGAAGTGTCTTGAAGCTGGCATGGATGACTATATTGCCAAGCCAGTGCGTATTGAAGATCTGCGAACAGCGCTCGAACGTTGGGGCAAGGCGAGCCGGCCGAACCAAAGTGCTCTGATCAGCCCCGTATCCCGGCTTGTGACGTGACCGCCCCGTCCTCGCGTTACTTCACCATGTGTACGCGATCCTTCTCGTTCTGCCCGCAGAACATCTCGAAGATATCGTTGTCCGGCACCAGTTCGTAGCCAATCTTAACCGAGAACTTCCGGGTGTACATCAGAGGATCATCGAAGGTTATCTCGGTGTCCAGATGTCCGAAATCGCGGCGGTGGAAACGCTCCGTCACATGCATTGCTTCACTGCGAGGATGCCCGATGGCGTCGATCGGCGTACGGTCGTTGAATCCGCGCGTCTCGACCACGAAAGTGTCGCCCTCCCAGCGACCGACGGAATATCCGAGATAGGCGGGAAACTCGAAGGTGGTTGGAAATTCGCGTCCGTCCGTGAAAATCTGGCGGTGGAGACCGTCGACTTCGTACAGAATCATCGTCACTTTGGGCGCCTGAATTATTTTGAATGGTTCGGCAAGCAGCCCTGCCACAGGCCAGCCATACTCACCATGGCAAACATTGTCCACCCGCCGCTCGGCGGCCCGCCGCTTCATCACCGTCTCTGCTTCGGGCCGCAGCACGGACTCGCCGGGCTTTAAGTCAAGCAGGACGTTGATGCCGTACTTGTGCACCGATTCGAGTTCCATCCCGATCAGCGCAGCTTGCGATTCGGCCTCGTACCTCGCCCCGTAAATTCGTTTGAATTCAGCGGGTGTGGTGCGCTCGTGCTCCCAGACGCCCGTCAGATCCGGCTTACCGTCCGCGCTGCGGGGCACCGGAGCGGAGAGGTTCGGTTTGCCGTCTTTCAGCGGTGTGCCCGGCGGTTGGTACTTTAGCCACTGTGCGCGCGCGCCAACTGGCAGGAGAAGAGTCACGATGAGCAGCCGCCAGCACACAGTTTTCAGATGATTCACGACTCGATTCTATGCGACTGCCATCCGTTCGGCAAGCGTAACGTCGACCATCAGCCATCCCTTGAATGGAATTAACGATCAGTTCGCCTGATCCCCTTAGTCTGCACTTTGGGCATGTCGAGTTTAAGCCAGTGGACTTCGGATAAGAAAAATTCGCTTTCGTGAAAATCGAAGGTGTTCGCATCAACGTGGTCTCCAATGAGCCAATTCCCGTCGGCCAGTTTCAAAACCGGGCGAATCTCGTGAAATCCAGACGTCTTGGTGAACCAGCGAATTTTCGCCTTGCCTGTGAGATCCACAACGCTGTACTTAGGGCTTAGCGTGAGTGCGCAGGATGACGCACACAGCCCGCTCCATATTGCCGGGGGCGTTCTTCCAGGTTTCCTTAAAGAACAGCCGCGGCGCTTGGGGGGGCGAGCAAACGCGCTTGTCGCCGGGCACAAGAAGATCGAAGTCCAAAAGAGCAAAGCAAAGATCAGTCGCCTCAGAGAGCGTCCATGCTGTTGCAAAAAATGGAGCCCATCGCGCAACCCCGCTAGACGAACCGGAGAATCTGCCAGTAAGATCAAATCAGTACTGCGTAGCCCTGTGCCAGGGGCGACTGCTTCGTACATCGCAACCTACATGCCCAAGGTCACGCTCACATTCGACAATGGGCCCACCCCGGAAACGACGCCTCAGGTTCTCGATTGCCTATCGCGCCATGATGTGAAGGCCACCTTCTTCGTCGTCGGCAGTCGAGCGTGCTCTGAAGCTGGCGCATCCCTGGTGCGTCGAGCCAACCAGGAAGGCCATTGGATCGGGAATCACACATTTTCCCATCGAACGCCGCTAGGTGAACTGGACGGCGAAACCGCTGTTCGCGAAGTGGAACGAGCGGAGCAAGTCCTGTCGCATTTGATCCCGTCCACGCGGCTCTTTCGGCCGTACGCGCGAGCCGGACGATTGGGCCGTCATCTGCTGCACCCGGCGGTGATCGAAACGCTTCAGTCCGGAAAGTACACCTGCGTCCTGTGGAACTGCGTACCGGGCGACTGGCGCGACCCGGAAGGATGGCAGGAGCACGCCGTGGCGCACTACCGGTCACACCCCTGGAGCTTGATCGTCCTCCACGACCAACCCGGCGCAGCCATGGCGCATCTGGATCGTTTCCTGGGCCAAATGCGTGACGAGGGTGTCGAACTCCGGCAGGATTTCCCACCCGACTGCGTGCCCATTGTCGAGGGAAACATTATTCATCCGCTGGATCGGTATACCGCGGAAATTCCGCAATGATCCCGCTAAACTGTTCACTTTCCGACCATGTGCGCCGGGTCCCGGTTGTTCTCTTCGCAGATGCTCTCGATGAGATCCACGTCAGGCAACAGGCGCCAGGTCAGCTTGACGTTCCATGGCTTGGTATACGCCTCTGCATCGTCAATGGTGACCGCGATGTCCATCTGCCCGATCTTCGGACGTGAGAAGCGTTCGGTGACGCGCAAGGCTTCGGTCCCTGGCAGCCCTCGCATGTCGAGCCACGTCTTGCCGTTTTGTCCGATGGTCTCTACGACAAACGTATCCTTGTCCCAATGGCCGATCGAATACCCCATCCATGTCGGTTGCGGATTTTTTGGGAGCGGCCGCCCGTCCGTGAAAATCTGCCGGTAGATGGTGCGGGATTCGTGCAGGAACAGCACCAGATCTTCGGTCTGAACCAACTTGATGCCATCGGGAATGTTGTCCTTTTCCGGAATGCCGGAGGGCAGACAGGACACGCCGGGGTGATCCTTGCCGTTGTTTTCGATGCGCTTATTGTAGAGATCTCGCGCCCACGGCTTGAGTGGAACATCCTCCGGCTGCAGGTCAGCGGCGAGGTTCAGCAGGTGTTTGGTGGCATTTTCCGGCATCCAGAAGCCGGAGAGATCAGGCTTGCCGTAAGGAGTGCGCTGCGCGGGCGCATTTAAATCCACCTTGCCATCCACCGTGCGCGGCATTCTCTTCCACGGATAAGGGTCCCATTGCGCACTGGCCCCCACAGTCATCGCCAATGTCATCGCCACAAGAGCCAGTGGAATGCAGGCTGATTTCTTGGGTGTTCGGATCATGTCGCTTCCCTCCTCGTGAGACTGCCACATCGGAACTAATGATACATGCAGACCGCTCCGGAGATCGAAGGGCTGCACTCAGCGCTATTTTGCCAGCGCCGGCCGCGTAGTAACCGTATGCGCGACTGGGTTGCGGGTGCCTAGCGTGCCGATCTGGGCGCCGGCCGGCATCTCGCTGGGATGAATGCTGCCCCTTGAAGCCTTGGTCTGAAGACGGTCCACTCTGCTGGCGATCCGATCCTGCTGAGCCGTAATAGTAGCCGACAACATGGAAATGAGGACAGCATATCGGACTATCCACTTCATAAAATTCGATGATCTAAATGATCCTATTTAAGAAGCGAGCTGATTAATAGACGGTACCATATCGATGAAAGCGTTGCGAAATCTATCTAGATCGCTTTTTGGAGGGCCGCCATCATCCCCACCATTCTCCGATCTTGGACTTTGAACGGTCGAACCAACTCCCGCTCGACTTGTCGGATCCGTTGTCTAACCCCAACCGGTTGACATGCGCGCGAGCTTCGATTATGATCCTTGAGTCTTACGGCCCGTTCGTGGGAGGATCCCTTAAATGCAATTTGGACTCGCTGGTTCCATTGGCAAAAGCACGAAATATTTGCTCTTTGCGCTGCTTGTCGCGGGCCTAATTCCAAGCCATTTGAATGCGCAAGGTGCAACCAGCGCGACCATTCTTGGAACTGCCACGGATTCATCCGGCGCGGTCATTGCCAATGCGGCGATTGAGGTTCGAAACGCTTCCACCGGTTCGGTTCAGAAAGTAACGACCGATGGACAAGGGCGCTACACGGTACCCGATCTTTTGGTAGGTAACTACGAGGTGCAGGCTTCGGCGCCGGGCTTCCAGACCGTACTCCGCAAGGGCATCACACTGGCAGTCGGCAGCCAGAGCATTGTTGACTTCGCGATGCCGGTGGGGCAAGCGCAGCAAACGGTAACCGTGGAAGGGCAGGTTTCGCAGGTCGACACGGTTTCATCGACCCTCGCGTCCAGCGTCGGCCAAAAACAGATCAGCGATCTTCCCTTGAATGGCCGCAACTTTACCGATCTAGTGGCTTTGGTGCCTGGAGTCACATCGGGATCGCAGGTCGGACAAGGTGGCGCCAACCTCCTTTACGGCGTGCAGAACAACTTTAGCGTTTCCGGCGCGCGCTCGGAAGGCCAAGCTTATCTTTTGGACAACACCGATATTCAAGGCTTCTGGAACCATGGGTCGGGATCCGGCGTCATGGGCACTACGTTGGGGATCGAGGCGATTGCGGAGTTCTCGGTTCTTACCAACACTTATAGCGCCCAATTCGGCGGCAACGGCGCGGTGGTGAACACGGCCAGCAAGTCCGGCACCAACAGTTTTCATGGCTCGGCGTACGAATTTTTGCGCAATAGCGCCTTGGACGCGCGCAACTTTTTCGACGGCACGAGCGTGCCCCCGTTCCGCCAGAACCAATTTGGCGCCAGTTTCGGCGGACCGATCAAGAAGGATAAGCTGTTCTTCTTCGCGAATGACGAGGAGTTGAAAAAATCCTTAGGCCAGACCATGGTCGCGCTGGTTCCGGACGCCAATGTGCATAACGGCATCGTCAACGGCGTCAAGGTGGGTGTGGACCCCAGGATCGCTCCCATCCTGGCGTTGTATCCGCTGCCCACTTCGCCTGCCGGCCCCGGCATCGGCTCCATCCGCGAAGTCGACACGCTAACCGGCAACGAGAATTATCTCCTGGCGCGCATCGATTACACGATTTCGAATAACGACACGCTGTTCGTGCGCTATGTGCGGGACTTTGGCGACACCATTCTGCCTTTCGCCGGATCGCCTTTGCCGCCCCGTTGGCCGGAAGTGGGCGCCACTCGCAACCAGTTCGCAACCGTAGAGTACCGCCGCATCGTTTCACCGACGATCGTGAATCTGTTGCGCTTCAGCTTCACCCGGACCCGCGAAACGGATGTGCAGCAAAACCCGAATCAGGTCCCCGCGCTGAATTTCTTCCCGGAGCGCGGCCAGAACGGCGGGGTGAACATCACTGGCCTAACCCCGAATTCGATCGGGACGAGCATCTTCGCCCCGCTGCAGGAAACGCAAAACAAATTCCCTCTGGCGGACGATGTGATCTGGACGAAGGGCGCGCACAACCTCCGCTTTGGCGGAGCAATCAGCCGCGTCCAGAGTAACTTCCAGCAACAAGGATGGTGGGGCGGCTTCTACACGTTTCCCAGCCTGACTGCTTTCCTGCAGGCCTCGCCGAGTCTGTTCCAGGGTCCGGAGCCCGGCCAGACGGACTCCTATCGTGACTTCCGCGAAATCGAGGTGGACGGGTATATTCAGGATGAGTGGAAGGCGCTTCCCAAGTTGACGGTAAACGTCGGTCTGCGCTACGAGTTTGTGACCAATCCAACCACGAACGTGCACCCGCTCATGACCCTCATCAACCCTCCGTTTGGAAAGTTCCAGAGCGTGCCCAACGTTTTCGCATCCAATCCGTCGCTGAAGAACTTCGATCCCAGGATTGGACTCGCATTTGATCCGTTCAAAGATCACAAAACGGCGATCCGGGCAGGGTTTGGAATCTTCTACAATCCGATTCGTGCGCGTTCCTACGCGTCCGGTTATTACTTCAATCCGCCTTACGCACTCGCCTTCGTCCCCTTACCCCAATTTCCCAATCCGTTCCCGGGGGCGCTGCCGCCACCGGCGCAGTTGGTAGGCGTGGACTATAACACCGTTAAAACCCCGCACCAGATCCAGTGGAATTTCAATATTCAGCGCCAGCTCTTCGAGTCCACGACTCTGACCGTTGCCTATGTGGGTTCGCGGGGCGTGGATCTGTACGCCGCGCGCGACATCAATCCCGTGTTGCCGATTAATGGCATATTTGGTAAGCCGAAAACACCTGCGGGTACCCCGACTTGTCCGGCAGGCGTCAGCGGGTCGAACTGTGCCGCTACAGGCATCGTCGGCAACGCGCGCCTGAATCCAGCCGGCGCGGCGCTGAGCAGCGAAGCTCCGGTAGGCGACTCCAGCTACGAGTCCCTGCAGGCAGGCCTGAACCGGCGCTTCTCGCACGGCGTGCAATTCCAGATTTCCTACACTTGGTCGAAATGCCTGGACAACGCCTCCGGCACATATGGGCTCGAAGGCGGCATCCCCTGGTCCAATCCGCTGAACGGTTCCTACGACCGCGGACGTTGCCTGTTCGACCGCCCGCAGGTTTTCAGACCCGGCGGAGTTTACACGCTGCCTTTCAAACAAAACCGCCTGGTCTCCGGATGGCAGATGAACGGCGGCCTGGTGGTGCAGAGCGGTTCACCGTGGAACGCCATCATCGGCTTTGACCAGAGCGGAAGCGCCGTTGCCAACCAGCGGCCGAACGTGGTGATGCCCTATAGCCAAATCGTTACCAATAACATTAACCAGTGGGCCAACCCCTCTGCATTTACGCTACCGGCACCGGGCACGCTCGGCAATATGCAAAGAGACACTTTGGCCGGCCCCGGCACCGTGAACGTGGATTGGTCGGTGATCAAGGAGACGCAAATTAAAGAACAAGTCCATCTCCAGTTCCGCGCCGAGTTCTTTAATCTGTTCAACCACGCTAACTTCGCCTTGCCGAATGCCAACGTATTCGCGCAGGCCGCCAACGGCGGAGCGACGCCCAATCCGACGTTCGGTAGGGTCACGGCGACCACCACCACTTCGCGTCAGATTCAGTTCGCTCTGAAGCTTCTGTTCTAGAAAGTCGGCCCACGGCAGCGCGAGGCCCGGCCGCAGTAACCATCTATGGTTCGCCCGGAAGCGGCTTATACATCGGCGGAGGAACGCGCCGCTTCGACGCCATCTGATACGCCGACGCAACTTTAAGAATCACGTCCTCCCGCCCTGGCTCCGCTCGGAACACCAGTGAAAACGGGAGGCCCGGCGGCGGCACCGTAGCAGGC
>Ga0207674_10004543_pt1 | contig 16669 bp, 13 predicted proteins | sample KBSCornC72_FD_184303 | JGI IMG/M metagenome (GOLD analysis project Ga0207674, IMG submission 184303) | Corn rhizosphere microbial communities from Kellogg Biological Station, Michigan, USA - KBS Corn C7-2 (SPAdes) (version 2) | ecosystem: Host-associated > Plants > Roots > Rhizosphere > Soil ... | reverse complement strand
GAGAACGTTGTATCCGGGAAAACCATGAACTGTTAGTCCGGCATTATGACTGAGAATACGGCGCAGAGTGACTTTCTCTTCTTTCGTGAACTCGTTTTCAGGAACTGTCCAAGTTTTCAATTTCAAATTCACATCTTCGTCGAGCGAAACCTTTTTCTCTTCAACCAAATGCAGTAAACCCAACGTCGAAACCGGTTTGCTGATAGAGCCGGCCTGAAACAGCGTGTTGGTTGTTACGAGCTCTTTGGTTTTCTTGTCGATGATTCCATAAGCCGCAGCTTTTACGATTTGACCGTCTTTGATAATTGCGAGTGACAACCCGACAAGATTTCGTTTCTCAATTAGCGTTTCGACGAACTCATCAACCTTATCGGCTCGAACATGCGAGCACGACACCAGGAGAACAACGCCTACGACGCGAAGAAGCTTGAGCATGAGCTATTTGACCAAATCGACGCCTAACTGTCACGGCTCGGTCATTCTATGAGTGCTGCAGCGCCCGAGGAGGAGCCTATACACATACATGTGTACTCTTTTGTATCCTCGTCCTTTGCTATAACGTCTTCAAAATCAACTATGCTCAAGATTCTTTGCGGGTTAATTGTCGTTGCCGTTTCAGTTCCGGCTTTGGCATTGGATGTCGGAATCCGTATTCGATTCGGCCTCACTGATAAAGGTCCACAAAAATGGGATGGGACCATTTCCGTTTCGCCGGGCAAAATCGAGAGAATTGACGGCTGGCGCTTCGAAGACGGAGACGAAGTTCACGACACAACCGGATGGAAAGCCTCCAGCCGTTCACTGACCGTCCGCCGCAGCAACAACGCGAAAAAGGTCGGTAAAGGCAAAGGCGGGAATGCGAACATGGCCGACAACGGTGTGATTTTGCTACTCACGGACGTGGCCGAACAATCCGTTATCAAAGTCAAAACAGAGCAGGGGAGCTTCGATTTCAAAGTATCGGACATCGCCTACGGCAAGTTCGTCGAAAAACTCGATGGAGCAGTGGATATCGAACGAGTTGCTGCGTCGCGGCTCGTGAGCAACGGTCGCAACGATGACGATTTCCCTGCGCTATGCATCGCGCCCGATGGCACGGCATACACTGCATGGATCACTTTTACACCCGGCCTGGACCGCGACGAACGGGCGCGTCGCATGGAAAAGGAGCCGGACGATTTTGCGTATCTCGCCAAAGAACCGGGCGGCGACCAACTCTGGTTGCGGGCACAAAACGACGGTAACTGGAGCGAACCGGTTGCCGTGACACCGGGCCACGGAGATCTTTACAAATGCTCCATCACGCTCGATGGCAAAGGCCATCCGTGGATTTTCTGGTCAGAGAATAAGAACTGGCGCGGAAAGGACCTTGCCAATTTTGATATCTGGACTCGTTCTTACCAGGACGGAAAGCTCTCCGAGCCTATAAAGATATCCGACAATGCCGGCAGCGATGTAAGCCCAGTAGCAACCACGGATTCAGAAGGACGTGTTTGGGTCGCCTGGCAAGGTGCTCGTGGGAACGTGTTTCGGATTTTGGAGCGGCATCAAGATTCAAAGGGCGAATGGTCTGCCGAACAAATCGTTAGTCCACAAAACGACAATTGTTGGACGCCGGCGATTACAGCGACTGCCAAAGGAGATCGTGTTGCGATTGCCTGGGACACTTACAACAAAGGCGATTATGACATCTGGTTTCGCGAATTTGTGAGCCAAAAGCCTGGCGAAGCTCAACCTGTTGCAAACTCAGATAAATACGAAGCGCGGCCCTCTGTGGCGTACGACCTCGATGGCCGGCTCTGGATAAGCTATGAACTCAGCGGTCCAACCTGGGGCAAGGATTGGGGCGCGTTGGTTCGCGACAAAGGAATCGGCCTATATCGCGATCGCCAAATCGGATTGCGTGTGCTGGACCACGGCAAATGGGTCGAGCCACAAACGTCTGTTGTGAGTGCTTTGCCTGGAGCACGACGACGGCGCGGACCCGCCAACCTTCCGGTTAATCGGCCGGAGCCTGAAGTGACCACGCGTCGCGCTGGACAAGAAGCTGCTGCGGGTCCAGCGAATACCTACAATAATCTCGGGCGAATCGTTTGCGATCGTGATGGGCGTATCTGGCTTTTCGCCCGTTGCCGCGAAGGTGCGTTTCATACACCGGTCGGCTCAGTATGGATCGATTACGCTGCTTACTACGATGGCAAAACGTGGACTGGCCCAATTATCCTGCCGCACTCGGATAATCTTCTCTATAACCTCCCTGCGGTCGCCGCCCATCCAAAGGGTGGATTGCTCGTCGCGCACTCGACCGACCATCGGCAGGACCGACACTTAAAGGGTGGTCAACGTGGCAACGATAACCTTCAGGCACCGCGCGATCCTTTCGATAACGACGTTTTTGTCAGTCGCCTCGAAATGGCGAGCGCGCCGGTCAAACTCTCACTTTCGCCTGCGAAAGACGTTCCGCTCGCAGATCCAGGTCCGGCGGGGGCGACGGTGAAAGAGCGCGCGGAAGTCAAACGTTGCCGTGACTTCAGTATCAATTACGAAGGCAAAACACTTCACCTGATACGTGGAGAATTTCATCGTCACACCGAAATCAGCGGGGACGGTGGGAATGATGGGCCGCTCGAAGACATGTGGCGCTACGCCATCGACGTCGCCGCAATGGATTGGCTCGCCAATTCCGACCACGATAATGGCGCGGGCCGCGAATACACCTGGTGGCTGACACAGAAAACGACGGACGCCTTCCGATTGCCTGGAAAGTTCGATCCTCCTTTCGCTTATGAACGCAGCGTCAGCTATCCTGAAGGCCATCGAAACGTCGTCTTCGCGCAACGTGGCGTGCGGACATTGCCGCGCTTGCCCAAGACCCAGGAAGAACCGGTCGTCCATGCGCCGGATACACAGATGCTTTACAAATATTTGAAGCAGTTCAATGCCGTGTGCGCTTCGCACAGTTGCACGACTGGCATGGGAACGGATTGGCGCGATAACGATCCGATTTACGAACCGATGGTGGAGATTTATCAGGGCTGCCGTCAAAGCTGTGAGCGTCCGGGCGCACCGCGCTCACCGACTGAACAGGATGCAATTGGCGGTTGGAAACCGAAAGGGTTCGTGAATTTGGCGCTGCTCAAGGGCTACAAATTTTCGTTCGAGTCGAGCAGTGATCACACTTCGACACATATCAGTTATGCGATGGTTTATAGCGAAGGCCGCTCCCGGGAAGATCTCCTCAAAGCGATGCGCCTGCGACATACGTATGCCGCGACAGACAACATCATCGCGGACTGGCGTTGCGGCGATCACATGCAAGGCGACGAATTCAAAATCGATAGGACGCCGGCGTTTACTCTGAAACTCCAGGGCACTGCTCCGTTCAACAAAGTCACCATCGTCAAAAATGACGTCGAGATCGAAACGTTCGAGCCGAAAAGCGCAAGTGTCGATCTCAAGTGGACTGACCCAAGTCCAACCGCCGGCAAAACCAGTTACTATTACGCTCGCGGTGAACAATCCGACGGCGAACTTGTTTGGGCCTCGCCGATGTGGATTGAATACGAAGGGAAGCGTTAAAACGTTGAAGTGTTAGAACGTGACTCGTTCAGAAATGAGTGTTCTTAGAGAGGAAGGCAGGACGCGGTGTCCCTACCGCGCCGCTTATGCCGCTGTCCAATCCTCAGAGTCACACGATGGATTTTCGGCCTATTGCGGAGGACGGCGAGGTGGGGACACCGCGCCCTACCACTCTAATCGGATATCGCTTTTTGCGATCGCTTTAATCTGTCTGCAAATATTGGTTTCGCCAGATGCATTCGCGCATGCCCCGGACACCAGTTATTGCCGAATCGCGATCACTTCACACGAAGTTGAATCCAAATTTAGCTTCGACATTGCGACCCTTCAACGAATCGCGCCGCTTGATTCCGATGGTGATGGCATCCTCTCCCGCGGAGAACTTGAAACGGCTTACCCCAAACTGGTCAATTTCCTTCGCGAACACGTCTATCTGGATCTAAATCAACGCGAAGCCGAATTCGCCGATGCCGATCCTCTCGCGTGGCCAACTGACGCTCCAAACGGAATTCCCAAATCCGAATTTGGCCAGCGCCTTATCAACGTCACTTTTCGAAACCCGATGCTTAGCGCTCCGGAAGATGTCACGATCACATTCGACTTTTTCGAACAACTCGGCGAAGCGCATACCGTCCTTGGCGCTTTCGTCTGGAACGGACGTGAGGACGAAGTCATCTTCACGCGTTTCGAACCGGACTACCTTTACGATACCGGCTGCGTCGGCCCGATCAGCGATCAGCTAAAGCAATACTTCAAACTCGGTGTGAAACACATTTTCCTGGGCTACGACCACATCGCCTTCCTGATGGCCCTGCTATTCGTGAAAAGATTCGCGGACCTACTGAAAATCATCACGTCGTTCACCGTTGCTCATACCATAACGCTGGCCCTGGCTGTGCTGCAAATCGTCAAACTCCCACCGCAACTGGTCGAAGTTGGCATCGCCATTACAATCATGTATGTCGCGGCCGAAAATCTCTGGACGTCACAAGTCGCCCATCGGTGGATGCTCACCTTTGGTTTTGGCCTGGTCCACGGTTTCGGATTTGCCAGCGTTCTTCGCGAACTGGGACTTCCCTCTGAGGGCCTCGCCCGTTCACTTCTCTCATTCAACCTGGGTGTTGAAGCAGGCCAAATCGTCATCGTCGGCTTGCTCTGGCCCGTTCTATGGTGGTTCACTCGCCACGAGAGCTCAACTAAGGGAGTGAGTCCTGCTCCGGAAGCCGGACGGCCCCGGTCTTCCTGGGTGCGAGTCAGCGCCTCGGTCATAATCTTTCTCTTCGGAGCAGTGTGGTTTTGCGAACGCACCTTCTCTTTCAAGTTGCTGCCGATTTGACCTAACCTTTTTGCTTTCGCGCCTCCTCCTTTTTTTTCACAAAGTCTTTTCAAAAAATAGTTGCGTAGTTAAATAGCTACATATAATGTGTAGTCAAGTAGCTACGCTATGAATCTAAGACGAGACGTGTTCCAAGCCATAGCAGACCCGACGCGAAGGGCCATACTTCTGCTGGTTGCTTCGCAGTCAATGACTGCGGGCGCAATAGCCTCAAACTTTGACACAGCCAGGCCGACCGTTTCAAAACACCTGCAAATTCTCACGGAGTGCGAATTGCTGGAACAAGAGCAAAACGGGAGAGAAATTTACTACCACTTGAACCCAAAAAAGATGCGGGAAATAGCCGAGTTCATTGAACCATTCCGAAAATTGTGGGAGGACAGGTTTAACAAACTTGAGTCCATAATGAAAAAATACAAATCAAAGAAATAGAACATGGAACAAAAAACAAAAATTCATGCCGAGGACGGCAAGCAAGAGATAGTGATCACAAGGGAGTTTGATTTGCCGTTGGAATTGCTTTTCAAAGCGTATGTGGAGCCCGAAATTGTTGAGCAATGGATGGGAACGAAGGTGCTGAAGCTCGAAAATAAAAAGCATGGCAGTTACCAATTTGAAACAACGGATCCCAAAGGAAACAAACACAGGTTCAATGGGGCAATCCATGAGTTTAGCCTGAACCGGAAAATCACGCGGACATTTGAAATGGAGAATACCCCTTTTGGCGTCCAGCTCGAGGTGCTGGAATTTGAAAAACTTACCGGCGACACCAGCAAACTCAACATGCACGTAATCTATGAATCGGTCGCACAAAGAGACCAACTGCTGCAGCTACCTTTTGCTCAAGGCATAAACATGGCGCATAGCCGATTGCAAGACATCGTAGGCAAATTGAAATGACCCCGTTCTGACAAAGAGAATTAATTATGAAAGATGCTACCAAACGTTCGATTCTTCGCTGGATTCACATTGTCCTTAGCGTTCCGATAATCGGCTATATTTATAGTCCGTTTGAACAAATTCCAAAGTATGCCCCCGCGACTCGCTTCGTCTTTGTTCCTATAATTGTTCTGTCGGGATTATGGATGTGGAAGGGACATGTCGTTCGACGATTGATTTCGAAAAGATCGACCTCAACAAGACACTGCAGCGAGTCGCCAACCAGCACGACGATTCTACCAACAAGATAATTAGAATGAATTCTAAGTTGTCACCAAAACAGCGTGAAGAACTACTCAAAGTACTGACAGCCCGCTTTGAGAAAAACATGAACCGGCATAAAGGTCTGGATTGGGCTAAAGTACGAGCAAAGCTGGAATCAAATCCTGAAAAACTGTGGTCGCTCAATGAAATGGAGAGTACTGGCGGTGAACCGGATGTAGTTGGTCATGACGAAAAAGCGGGTGAATACGTTTTTTGTGATTGTTCAGCAGAAAAAAGTCCCAAAGGCCGCAGAAGTCTTTGTTACGACCGCGAAGCGCTGGACTCAAGAAAAGAGCACAAACCGAAGAATAACGCTATTGAGATGGCGGCTGCGATGGGCATTGAGCTTCTGACAGAAGAACTATATCGAGATCTGCAGAAGCTTGGAGAGTTCGATACGAAGACTTCAAGTTGGGTGCAAACACCGTCTGAAATTAGAAAGCTCGGCGGCGCAATTTTTTGTGATCGTCGTTACGATCATGTCTTCACGTATCACAACGGTGCAGAATCTTACTATGCAGTGAGGGGGTTCCGTGGATGGATTAGGGTCTAAAGCAGGGGAAAAGGCATTGTTCCGACACTCGGGCGTTTTCTGGGCGGGTATCGTTCTGACTGCCGGTCTGGTCGGATGTTTCCACGGGGACCGAAAGAACGGATTGCCTGCTGGCGAGAGTTCTGAGCGCAAAGGAATTTCTTTTAGCGGGCTCAAAGCCGGGGATGAGCGCGCAGTTGCTGGCATCCCGCTTTGCTGGTGCCCGGCCGGCCGGTTTCTCATGGGAAGCCCACCGAATGAGGAGGAACGGCGTCCGGACGAGGATCGGGTCGAAGTGTCGTTGACCAAGGGCTTTTGGATGGCCAAATACGAACTGACGCAAAGGCAGTGGAAGCAAATCGCTGGTAAGCTGCCGGGTGAGTCCACGGCGGAGCTGCCAGACGGGGACGAGCTTCCAGTCGGCAATGTTAACTTCGCCGAGGCGGAAGGGTTCTGCAAAAAGTTGACCGAGCGGGCTCACGCGTCCGGCGACCTGCCAGCGGGGTGGGAGTTTCGGCTGCCTACTGAGGCGCAGTGGGAGTACGCGTGTCGGGCCGGGACCACGACGGCCACAGCTTTTGGGGACAAACTCGGCAGCAAGCAGGCAAACTTTAAGGGGAAGCCGTACAACGGAGCCGAACCAGGACCGTCATTGGGTCGAGCCGCCAAGGTTGGCAGTTACCCGCCAAACGCCTGGGGGCTACATGATATGCACGGTAACACCTTCGAGTGGTGCAGGGACTGGTACCATCCAAAGCTCACCGGTGGCGTGGATCCGGACCTCCACGACGCCACGGGCACATCACGGGTGCGGCGGGGAGGGGGTTGGACCGACGATGGCTGGGCCTGTCGATCGGCGTTCCGGTTGCGGTTTGAACCGGAGCGGCGTTACGACCACATTGGCTTTCGTGTCGCCGCGGTTGAGCGGTAGCACAAAAAATGCAAAACAGCTCTAGTATATGAATACAACAAATTCCAAAATTGATTTCTTTTTTAGTAAAGCCAAACAGTGGCGGAACGAATTTGAGAAGTTAAGAGCGATCGTTCTCGACTGTGGGCTGACCGAGGAATTGAGGTGGGGCAAGCCTTGCTACACATTTCAGAATAGTAACATCGTTCTAATTCATGGATTTAAAGAATATTGCGCGCTTCTGTTCATGAAAGGTGCTTTGTTAAAGGATCCCAAACGTATTCTGATCCAACAAACGGAGAATGTGCAGGCGGCACGCCAGATTCGGTTCACCAATATTCGGCAAACAGTTGAGCTGGAACCTGTTCTGAAAGCCTATATCAAAGAAGCCATTGAAGTGGAAAAGGCCGGTTTAGAAGTGAATTATAAAAAGACTTCTGAGTTTAAGGTCCCTGAAGAGTTTCAAAATAAATTGGATAAAATTCCTGCGCTGAAAAAAGCATTTGCTGCTTTAACGCCGGGACGGCAAAAAGGATACCTCCTTTATTTTTCTGGAGCTAAACAATCCAAAACCCGCGAGGCCAGGGTTGAAAAATGTAGGCAGCAGATTCTCAATGGAAAGGGATTGGATGATTAGGAGATGGGATGGAGACTTTGGCGAGGTGCAGACATTTTAACTCCGCACTTTCATTCCTTCGAAACGCCCGCCGGCTTCGCATCAATTAACTGCGTTGGCGCGTAACCAGGCGGCTTATCGCCCACAACCGCTCCGCCCGTAATCATCGCCTGCATTCCCGGTGTGAAGAACGTGTAAGGAAATCTTGCTGCCGGGGCGCTTACGTCATCGAGCCGTTGTCGCAATGCCGCCGGTATCTCGAATTCCAACGCCTTCAAATTGTCATCCAATTGCGTCAGCTTCGTCGCTCCAAGAATTACCGAGCCTATGGCCGACCGATTGGCAGTCCAATTGATGGCGACCTGCGCCATGCTGCGACCAAGCTCATTGGCAACAGTCTCGAGTTCCGCGACAATCTTCCAATTTCGCTCATTGAATTTCATGAAGCCTGGATTGGTGGTGCCTTTTAGCGCCTCGAGTCTTCCGCTTCCGGAACCCTCCGCGCCGCCACGCGATGGCTTGTATTTCCCACTGAGCAGGCCGCTTCCCAAGGGACTCCAGACCATAATACCCATCCCATGTGCGGTTCCAAGTGGGACGAATTCGTCTTCGATGTTTCGTTCGACGAGTGAATATTCAAGTTGGAGCGCGGCGATTCGCTCGTAACCGCGAATCTCGGCGAGCGTTTGCGCTCGTGATGCGTACCAGGCAGGAACGTCGCTCAGTCCGACATAACGCACTTTGCCCGCGCGAACGGCATCGTCGAAGGCTCGCATCACTTCTTCGGCAGGAGTGAAGCAATCCCACGCATGCATGAGATAAAGGTCGATATAGTCTGTACCCAAACGCCGCAGCGAACCTTCCAGCGCCGCCATCATATGCTTGCGATTGTTCCCGCCGCCGTTTGGATTTCCCGGATCGCCGTTGAAAGTGAATTTCGTTGCGATGACTAGGCGGTCGCGCGTTTTGCTCTCAGCGACAAATTTTCCGATCCACCGTTCGCTAGTGCCGTTGGTATAAATATCTGCTGTGTCGATGAAATTGCCTCCTGCCTCCAGATATCGATCAAAAAGCTGACGCGCCGCCGTCTCGTCAGCGCCCCAGCCCCATTCAGTTCCAAATGTCATCGTCCCCAGCGCAAGCCGGCTAACGCGCAATCCACTCCCGCCCAATGTGAAATATGCCTTCGAATTCATAGTGCGGTGAATCTGTCACCAGTACGTGAAGGTTGCAACCGCTTATGCTTTAGCGACGCTCGCCCCATCTGTTCTAACTACGAGGAGCGTTTATGCTGCGTCAACGCGCGCGATGAACCACGCTGTGGCAACCCCTGTCAGCAAACCCGCCAGATGCCCCTCCCAGGATACCGCTGTTGAAGTTGGCAGAATCCCGCGTACGATTCCTCCGTATGCAATGATGCAAATCACAGAGAGCAAAAGCGTTCCGATATTGCGCCGGAAATACGCCAACGAACTGAGATAACCCAAGTAGCAGAACACCAGTCCACTTGCGCCGATATGCGCCGCGTGCCTTGCGAAAAGCCAGGTGAGTCCGCCTCCGAACAATATTCCGCACGCGCTGACGATGATGAATTCGCCTTTGCTTCGGGCGCAGAGTACTGCGCCAAGAACCAGGAGCGGCACGGAATTCGCCATGAGATGCTTATACGAACCATGCAGAAATGGCGCGAAGATGATCCCCGGCAAGCTATTCAGATGTCGAGGGATGATGCCATACTGATTCAATTGGGTGTGTAAGATGAGATTGTTGACTACAAAAACGGCCCAACAGAGACCAACGAGTGCAAAGATTGGAATGAATCGCGAAAAGAATCCCTCGTCTTTTGGCGTTGCACGTTCCACCGGCGCCTGATTAGGAACTGCGACTTGCATCGTGAGCATTATCCTGCGCTTAATTCGATTTTGAAATTACAAAACACCCGAACCTTTGGAGTTCGTCTGAAAAGACCGCATAATGACTTGTTCAAATTCTAGTGATGAGACATCTTTCATAAGCGCATGAATCGTCGCCAATTTATCGGAACGACTGCCCTGGGTTTAATCGCAGCGCCCGCCCTCGCAAAGTCATCATCTGACAAACTTCCCACGCGGACGCTTGGTCGCACCGGAATCAAAGTGCCAATTCTCGGCTTCGGCTCCGGCAGCCGTTTCCTGATGTACACTGACGAGGATAAAGCCCTCGAGGCCCTCAATCGCGCAATCGACCTCGGCATTTGTTACATCGATACCGCTCATTCCTACGGAAATGGAAAGAGCGAAGAGCGCGTTGGCAAAGTCATGGCGACTCGCCGTAAAGAGGTTGTTCTCGCGACGAAAATTCCTGGTCGAACTGCAGATCAAGCACGCCGCCAAATTGAACTCAGTCTGAAGCGTCTCCAAACAGACCGGCTTGACGTCATGCACATTCACGCGCTCAAGAATGCAGAGGATCTCGCCGCAATCGAGAAACCCGACAGCGTTCTTAAAGCCTTCTACGAAGCCCGCGATCAAAAGATCGCCCGCGCCATTGGTATCACCTGTCATGCCGATCCGGCGGCGTTGAAGGCAGCTTTGGAACGAAATGATTTCGATTGCACGCAAATGGCTCTCAACGCGGGTTTGGCCAGCATGACCGAATCCATGAAGACCGCGCCCGCAGGCCAAAATTGCTTCGAGAAGCTTGCGCTGCCAGTCGCCAATAAAAAGCATATGGGCGTAATCGCAATGAAAGTGTCCGGCCAGGAACATTTGCTGGGTTCAGCTCCATTCGAAAAATTGCTCGCTTATGCGCTTTCGCTGCCGGTTTCATTGGCAAGTGTCGGCATGCCCCATTTGGACCATATCGAACAAAATGTTGCGCTCGCCAAAGCATATTCGCCGATGTCCACCCGCGAACGTCACCGTCTCGAAGAGTCCATCGAATCTGGCAACAAAACGGCCATGCTGCGGTTTTTTGAAGCGCACGAAGACGCGTAAATCATTGCCACGAGCTGAAATCTATACGTGTTCTTAGCTCTGCGACGGTACAGCGCGTTGCCTTAACCAATTGGGGAGTAACCCCATTGCCAAACGTTCCTGGGAGTGGAAATAGATGTTTCGAAGGTCTTGTTAACCAGGTCCGGTCGATTTAGTGCCGAAACACGAGGTCTTCCCCGTTAAGATGGAAACATTTTCATGAAACCGCGCCATACGAATTCCAAGGGTGCTTCAAAGCGACGCAAGCAAGGACTTGAAACGAAGCTTGAGAGTAATTCAAAGTCGCGTTCTGGAAAAACTGCCAACCCCGTCGCTGTTAAAGTTTTCGAACCGGACTCAAGCGTAGCCTATTCGATCGAACAGACATCTCAATTGGCCCAGATTCCCCGTCGCAGAATTCTCATCTACTGCAAGGAGCGGCTGATTTTGCCGCTCGCGAATCCTGATGTTGAAGGCTACTGGTTCGATGGTGAGACGTTGCGTATGCTGAGGCAGATTGAGGAGTTGCGGACTCTTTGCCACGAACCGATGGCCAGTGTAAGGCTGATTCTTGATTTGATGCGTGAAGTGCAGCGTCTCCGCAATGAGATGCGGGCGTTGGAAGTTTGAACAGCGCTATGGATTCAATCGAGTCAGCTTTACAGGTTCAGTCCACGATTTCGATCCGACCCCATTTCGGGCGAGGTAAATGTTCTTCAACCAATTTGAGTTGTCGATGTTTGGAAAATCCTCTCGAAAATGAGCGCCACGGCTGTCCTCGCGCAGCAACGAGCTTCGCGCAATCAATTCGGAAGCGGCCAGCATGTTGCGCATGTCGAGGGCCTGTTGCCACGTAAGGTTGAAAGCGCGACTGCCATTCGCGTTCATTTTCTCACCGCGATTCGTAAGAGATTTGATTTCGTCAAGCGCCTGTTTCAATTTCGCGCCCTCACGCACAATCCCAACGCGTTCCCACATAATCTTTCCCAATTCATCACGCAGCGTCCACGGACTTTCGCCAGCCGAACGATTTAGAAACCGATTGGCCTCAGCTTCAGCCGCGGTGACCTGCTGGTTTTGCACTTCAGCGAGCGTTGCATCTTTGACCCATTTGGCAACAGCATCTCCAACTCGTGCGCCATAAACTGTTGATTCAGCCACGCCATTTCCGCCAAGGCGATTCGCGCCGTGAACTCCGCTCGCGTCCTCGCCTGCGGCAAAAAGTCCTTCCAGATTCGTGAAACCGTCTCGGTTGATTCGGATCCCGCCCATATTGAAATGAGCGGTCGGCGCCACTTCGACTTTTTCTCGCGCCAGGTCGAATCCGATCCGCAAACAGCGGTCCCGCATGCCTTCGAAATTTTCTTCGACAAACTTTGCTCCGAGGTGAGAGACATCGATCCAGACTGCGCCGTTCTCCGTGCCGCGTCCGGCATTAATTTCCACAAAGCTGGCGCGCGAGACGCGATCCCGGGTAGACCGTTCCTTTCGTTCGGGATCGTAGCGTTCCATATAGCGCTCGCCGCGACCATTGAACAGATGCGCACCCGCGCCACGCAATCCTTCCTCCAGCAGAGCTCCGTTCAGTCGCGAGCCTAGTACGACCAGACCGGTAGGGTGGAATTGCACCATTTCCATGTCCATTAGATGGGCGCCAACACGGTAAGCCATCGCGATTCCATCCATTGCTTTTTCCTGTGCGCAGGCGGCGCGTTGATACATAAGCGGGCCGGCACCGGTTGCGAGGATGACCGCCTTGCTTCGCACTGATATGAATTCGCCGGTTTGAATGTCCAGCAAGACCGCGCCGACGACCATTTTTCCGTCAGTCGATGTCAGCAACTCCAGCCCTCGCGTGTTTTCCAGGCATCGGATTCCAGCTGCGAAGATTTGATCGCGCAAACGGGACATGATTTCGATTCCCGTGAGATCGCCCACGTGAACCGTTCGATCGAAAGTCTGGCCAGCGAAAGCTTTCTGATGAATTCGGCCGTCCGGCGCGCGATCGAATAGGCAACCGATCTTGTTTTCGAGTTCTTTCACAATTCGCGGAGCATCTTCGACGAGCGTCCACGCCAAGTCCTGATCGCTGAGGAATGCTCCGCCTTTTACGGTGTCCTCGAAATGAGCTTGAACGGAATCCTTTGGGTCGAGGACGACATTGTAACCGCCTTGAACCATTCGTGTGCAACCACTTTTTCCCAGCATTCCTTTGGAGACCAGAGTTATGTCCAGGGATGGGTCGCGCCAGAATGCGTGAAGAGCTGCCATCAGGCCCGCGCCGCCAGTGCCGAGGATGAGGATGTCGGTGGTCAGTTGGTGGGACACGGAAGAATTCGAATTCAGGACCGCGCTCCGCGCGGAAAAAGTTTTCTAAACCACTCAAAGACAGCGAGGCGTTTTAGCCGTTCGATCGATTGCGTCGGTGAAATGCCTTTCGGGCAGACGTCCCGGCAATTTCCAAGTGTATGGCAACGAAAGGCACCGGCTTCGCCAGTCACGAGGGTCAGGTGCTCGCTACGAGCTTTATCGCGAGGATCGACTACGAGATTTAGCGCCCGATGCAGGGCCATTGGACCCAAATAGCGAGGATGCAAAGTGACGAGGGTGCAGGCTGAATAGCAAGAGCCGCAATCAATGCATTGTGGTTGATGGTCCAAGGCTTTCCATTCCTGGCTGTGGTGTGGGATCCGATAGAAGTCGTTGGCATTGAGATCGTCTCGCGGAATGAATTGCGGCATTGAACGTCGGTATGCGGCGAAGAATGGCTTCAGGTCCGCGGCCAGATCGCGGACGACGGGGAGATTTCGGAGTGGTTCGATGCGCAGTTCCGTTCCGACTGTTTTGATTAATGTGCTGCAGGTCAGTGTTTCGCGTCCATTTACCACCATTGCGCAGGAGCCGCACATGCCGACGCGGCAGGAGAATCGAAATGCCAGGTCGGGGCAGGGGCCGCGTTGTAAGGCGAAGAGCGCGTCCAGAACGCTCGCCTTATCAGCCAAAGTTACACGATGGGTCTCGAAACTGAGCTTCGCCTGGGCGTCGGGCGAGCGTTGGACGCTGACTGCGATTTCCGGCATCGGCGAATTATCCGGCGAGGGATAGGCCGATGCAATCCGTTAAATATTTGACCGTAATCAGACTAGGGAGCCTGAATCGTGAAGAATCGAGAGGGTGTACTTGGGTTAATGGGGATGTTTGCGGTGAAATTGCCGCTGGCGTCGAAGACATTGGTGGCGATGCGGGACCAGGTTGTCAGTGGGGCGGCTACGGTGTCCGTGGCAAGGACGTAGTAGGTCTGTCCCACGACGCCTCCGGAGCCGGTGAGGATAAAATTGGGGCCCGAGACGATTTCGCTGGTGATTTGAGGCGGCAAGCGGGTTCCTGTGATGCTGATGATGCCAGAGGTGTTCAGGGCGCTAGTGTTCCAAGTCAGACCGGGCCAGAGGGGTGGCAAGGAGCCGACTGCGATCGTGCCGGTCAAGGTTGGCGTGCTGAAAAGCTTGAAGCTGTCGCCTGAGGTCAAAGCGCCGGCAAGATTGGTGACGTTTAGAGTGCCGCCCAGGGAAATGGAGGCGGCTTTCAGGACGTCGTTGGTTGCGGCGGCTTTGCTGATTTCCATGTTGGCGTTGCCTTGCAAAGTGGCGATGTTCGACACGATAAGAGCGCCTATAGCACCAGCGATCCCGGGAGAAACGGAGCCCCCAAGGTTGACAAGCAAGTTGGTTACTCCGCCGTTGCCGCCTAGAGTGCCGTTTGCCTGGACTGTTACGGCACTGAAGCCGAGAGAGCCATTTACTGTGAGGGTCCCGTTGCTGACGGTAGTTGGGCCGGTAAACGTGTTTGTAGCCGTCAATGTAACGGTTCCGGCACCGAGCTTGCGCAATCCGCCATCGAGGGTTGAGCCCAGGGCGTTGTCATGCTGGAGCGGTTCGAGAATGCTGATGGCAAAACCGCCATCGTCAATGACTGCGCCGCCGGCTTTGACTTTGGATACGATTGGAATGATGGGAGCTGTGGGGCTACCCTGGAAGAATGTAGTCGAATTGCCACTCGCTTTGAGAGTACCGCCGTTAAAATTAAACGCCGCGGTAGAGTTGGATGAAGTTGTGGATTGGTTGGCAGTCGCAGCGCCGATGCGGCTGGCGGTGATGGTCCCACCATCGAGGTTGATGACACCGACCGTGCCGCTGACAATGCTGCGAGAAATGTCCAGCACCCCACAGTTGAGCGCGCCAGAACCGGATACGGTTAAAGTGCCAAATCCGCGGCTCGCATTGTAAAATTGGCCTGTTCCATTGCCGACATTCATCGTGCCACCGCTAACGGTGACTATCGATTGCTCATTGGCGGCGCCGCCGTTGGACCCTTGGAATTGCTGGCCGATGTTCATCGTGCCGCCGACCTGGTTCACAATGCCAGTGGAGTTGAGCACTGTGGCGGTGTTCAGCCGGGCGACAGTGGTCAACGTTCCGTTCACCATATTGAATGTGCCTGAAGTTCCGCTGACGATGCCGACCTGATTATCCTGTGGAAGGCCATTGATGGAGGTGCTGCTGAGCTTTGGAGCGCTCGAAGCGGTTCCGAAATTGAACGTGCCGGCGCGTATATCGAGGTTCCATGGCACGGTCATCTGAGCGGAGGAAGCGTTGTCCACCAAGGTCCAGTTGGCGGCGCTGCTGGTCATCGAGATTGTGTTTGTGCCACTTGGATCGACACTGGCAAGGAGATTGGTCAACGTGCCATTGCCAGACAACGTGACAGTGGGCCGGGTCGGAGCTGTGGCCGTGTTGGTCAAACCGCCACCAATGACCAACCCGCCAGCTCCGCCGTCCAGTGTGAAGTTCGCGTTGAAATCCAGACCCAGGTTAATCGTTTGGGAATTCCCGGAGAGATTCACGACGTTCCCTCCCGGAACAATCGGGTTGCCGTTGAGGGTGAAAGCTCCCGCGCCGGGGCTGAAAATAATATCGCTGTAGCTTGTATCCGCGAGGGTGTCGTTGGTGTTGTTAAGCCGATTATTGCCGGAGAAGCCCAATACATTGCCGCTAAAGATCGTCGTTCCGTTCCAATTTGCGGCATCGCTCCAATTACTGTCCGAAGCGCTGCCGCCATTCCATTGGGGAGGGCCGCCATTGAATACCACGTTCACTTGTCCGGGAGTGTTTGTATTGACGACGAATGTGTAGTTGGCGTTTCCCTGATTTACCAATGACAGATCGCTATTCCAAATCAGATTGCCGGTATAATTGAAAAGGCGATACGGCACGCCAAGCTGAAATAGACCGAGCGGGTTGATCGCGATCGTGTTTCCGTTAATCGTCAAGTCCCCGTTGACCACGATTAAATCGTTAGTTCCGCTGCCCGGCGTGTTTACGACACCAAAGTCGTAATTCAGGTTAGCGCCCGGTTCGAGAGTAAGATTTCCAACCGTGAGAGTGCCGAAGACATTTGTATCCCCCGGGTTGAGAGTGCCGCCTATATCGGCTGGACCGGCGGTGTTCTCGGTCTGCCCCTGAACGGCAAAATCGGCCTTGCG
>Ga0207674_10004542_pt1 | contig 16669 bp, 13 predicted proteins | sample KBSCornC72_FD_184303 | JGI IMG/M metagenome (GOLD analysis project Ga0207674, IMG submission 184303) | Corn rhizosphere microbial communities from Kellogg Biological Station, Michigan, USA - KBS Corn C7-2 (SPAdes) (version 2) | ecosystem: Host-associated > Plants > Roots > Rhizosphere > Soil ... | reverse complement strand
CGCCGGTCGCCGGTCGCCAGTCGCCAGTCGCCAGTCGCCAGTCGCCAGTCGCCAGTCGCCAGTCGCCAGTCGCCAGTCGTTCAGTGTGCCTTCGGACTCGAATTCACTACCAGCTTCCCGTCGTTTCCGATGTTGAAACGCGTGCGAGACGGCCCGGAGACAACGATGTCATAGCACCCCGGCTCGAGCGCGCGCGGACCCGTGCGGGTCGCGAAGCCAGGCGGGGTGACACCGTACGTAATGCGACTCGGCGCTCCGCCGAGTTTTACGTTGCTGATCGTCCACATGTCGCGTCCGCGACAGGTCATCACACTCAGGCCGTAAACGAGGTCGCGAGTCTCGAACGTGAACTCCACCGTGCTCGGCGCCGGTGCTGGCTCGACCCGCACGAGGTTGGATACGTCGGTCTCACACGCAGCGCACGACAACACCACCACGAGCGCACACCGACGTACGCCACTCACAACAACGTGCCACGCAGCATGAGAAACGCGACCGTGAAGTAGATGATGAGACCCGTGACGTCGACCAGCGTGGCAACGAACGGCGCCGACGCGCTCGCCGGGTCGAAACGGAGTCGCCGAAGCAGGAAGGGCAACATCGAACCGGCAAGTGAACCGAACGTCACGACGCCGATCAGTGCTATCCCTACCGTGAGCGCGACGAGCACGTAGTGCGACCCGTAGTTGTACCAGCCGATCGCCTGCCACAGGAGAATGCGGATCACACCGACCATCCCCAGGATCGTACCTAACGCGATGCCGGATGGCAGCTCGCGGAGGGCGACACGCCACCAGTCCTTGAGCGTAATCTCGCGCAGCGCCATCGCCCGGATGATCAACGACGTCGCCTGAGATCCCGAGTTCCCGCCGGAGCTGATGATCAGCGGCACGAAGAGCGCCAGCACGACGGCTTTCTCGATCTCGTGCTCGAAGTGCCCCATCGCCGTTGCCGTGAGCATCTCGCCGAGGAAAAGCGCGGTGAGCCACCCAGCGCGCTTCTTGACCATCGCCCAGAAGCCGATCTCCGTGTACGGCTGATCGAGGGCCTCGACGCCGCCGAACTTCTGGACGTCCTCCGTCTGCTCGCGAACGATCGCGTCGATCACGTCGTCCACCGTGACAATGCCGAGCACGTGGCCGCCTTCATCGACCACGGGAACCGCCAGCAGGTTGTACTTCGAGATGAGGCGTGCGACTTCCTCGCGATCCGTCAGTGGCGTGACCATGATTGGCGTACGGCGGTCGCCCACCTCTTCGACGGTCTGGCTCCGTTCGGCGAGCACCAACTCGCGCAGCGATACGACGTGTACGAGCTGCTGCGTGTCCGGGGCAACCAGGTAGATCGCGTACACGGTTTCTTTCGCCCCACCGACTTCGCCGATGTGGCGGAGTGCGCGCTCGACGGTCCACGTCGTGGGCATCGAGACGAACTCCGTCGTCATGATGCCGCCCGCCGTGTCGGGTGGATACTTGAGCAGGAGGCGAAGCGAGTGCTGCGTTGGCGCGTCGAGCTGCTTCAGGAGCTTCGAGCGAACCTTATCCGGCAGCTCGCGGAAGAGGTCCGCTTGCTGATCCGCGGACATCGCGTCGACGAGCGGGCCGATCGAACGCTCATCCATGTGCTGGATGATCGCGCAGCGATCGTGGACCAGCTCCGGCTCGTCGAACACCTGGACCGCGAGGTCGAATGGAAGGGCCGCCAGCACTTTTGCCGCCGCGTCGGGCTTGAGCTGACGCAACGCCTCGGCGATGTCGGCCGAGCGCATGCCGGAGAGCGCCTCCGCGAGATCCGCCGGGTCGCCGTGGAGCAGGTACAGCAGCTCGGGCATCGAGTTCGGCGGTGATGGCGCGGCGCTGGTTGACATCGATCTCCCTCCCAGAGCTGGTGGACCGCGTCGGAGGGACCCGCTAGCCCGCTCCCGGCGGCAGTCTGAATATCGCTACTTGTGGGTGCAAGGACGCCTTCAGCGCAGCGCCTGCCGGCGTCGCGAACCGCACTTGAACCGGACCGCTCCCCGCAGGGGTGTCGATACGATAGTACGCCACGGTGCCGGGAAGAATCGACGCACTCACGGCCTGGTTTGCCAGGATGCTCTGCGGCACGATTGGAAACACGATCGGCACGTCGACGCTCGGCCCGGCCGCCCTGAACAGCGCCGCGTACATCTGGCGGAGATTTCGCGTAACAAATCGGTCGCGCTGCGGAATGCTCGAGCGGTCTACGCCGGGAATACTGTCGGTGTACATCGCGATGCCAAAGTCCGAGAACAGCCCTTGAAACGATTCCCCGGCGGCCGCCTCGATGTTTGCCGTGCCGATGAGGGTCGTCGCCTCCAGCCGCTTGTAGATGCCTTCGCCTTTGAGGTCGCCTAACCAGCGCACGAGCAGCCACACACTGCCGCGCCAGGCGAGACCGTCGTCGGCATCGGAGTGGAGTGTGACGGTCGCCGTGTCGGGTTTCAGGAGATACGCGTAGGAGTTGGTGAGCACGCCCCCGATGAACCCCTGCGACGAGTCCGGGAACAGCTGCAGCGTGTTCGTGCGCCCCGTCGGCGGCGGGAATTTCTGCTCGTAGTACCGCGAGCCCAGCTCCTCGGCCACTCTGCTCAGGCCTTCGTCCAGCCAACCTTCTTCGGGCTCGGTCCCGTTATGCAGGATGACATGCTGCGAGAAGTTGATGAGGTGTTGGACCTCGTGCAGGAACGTCGCGGGGACGGCGAACTCGATGTCGGCGACGGTGTGCGCGCAGCTCGAGACGCCGGCCGGGTCGGGCGCTATCGTGTAGAACACCTCGCCCTGATTCGAGTCCGTGCTCGTCGATGCGAGGTCGTACCCCGTGAAGAAGCCGGCGATGTACCCGGCATCCTTGCAATCGGCACTCGGCGTGAGTGCGTTGACGACGGGCGTCATGAGCATGATGAGATGCCCGTTCTGATCGATGTCGGATGGCTGGCCGAACGCATTGATGTCGATCGGATACAGCGTCTGGTCGAACAGGTTACCGACCCCGCTCAGGTCCCCGGATGCGAAGCCGTTCACCGCAGTCAGGGTGTCGACGTACAGCAGAATGTTCGCGCCGACATACGCGAGCCGTGCGTTGACCGTCTTGAAGACGTCAGCCTTGGTGGTGTCGGTGCTGGCAATGACACGAAACGTGCGGATGGTGCCGACATCCGGTGCGACTTGCGACTTCGCTGGTCCTGGCATTCCCACCGAGCGCTCGGCTCGACGAACGGGTCCACGGGTGACCATGCGGCGATCGGCGGCGCGCAGCCGCGCATCGAACGCGAGTTGACGCGCGGCCGGCTGGATTTTGGTCAGGAGGGGCGACGTGGGCGGCGTGATCGCGGGCGCGCGGTCGAGGGAGGGAGCGGAGGCAAGCACCTGAGTCGCCACCGCGTTAGGGGAGCCGAGGGTGTAGGAGGTCGCGGTGATCGGGACGTCGCCGGTCGCGAGCTCCGGGACGAGCAGGTAGCTCGCGCCGCCGCCGGCCAGCTCGAAGGTGTTTCCGCCCTGAGAGCAATCGACCGTGGCCGTCTGCATGGCACCGAGCGAGATCGTCCCGCTCCCGTTTGCGGTCGTGCAGGCGACGCCGGCGGTCGGTTTGGTGCCGGTGCTCGAGTCATGGCTGCACGCCACGAGGCAGCCAATGATCAGGATCGACGCCGGCGAAATGGAGCCAGGATGTCCTGGCCGGTAGCGGGTAGTCATCGTCAGGGGGTCAGCGGTTCTCGGTGCCACCATCGAGAGAACAGTGTGCTGCCGCTCCTAACGGACTCTTTACAGTCGCTGTGAGGCGCTCCGTCGGGTGAACAGTGCGATGATCCCATCAGCCACCTGGGCCAGTGGGTAACCCTTGGGATCGAGCACGTAGTGCTGCGACGCGCCGTCGATGAGCGCGAACAGGAGCGCGGCGTCGATCTCGGGCTGCCGGGATCCGGCGTCCGCGAGGTAGCGCGCGAGCGTCGACTGAATCGTCATCGTCCAGGTGCGCAGCCGCTTGCCCAACCCGGCCACCACGGCCGGCTGCATGCGAACCCCGTAGCTCGTGCGCCAGAAGTCGCGGTTCGTGTCGAGGATCTCGAAGGCGCTGCGCACGAGCCGCTCGAGCCGCTCGGACGGCGTCTTCGCCGTTTCGGCGCTCGCGAACGATGCCTGCACGTCACGCATGCTCTCCTCGAACAGCGCATACAGCAGGTCGGCCTTCGAGGGGAAGTAATTGTACAACAGTCCGACGGAGATCCCTGCCGACTGGGCGATCATACGAATGGACGTGTCCGCGTAGCCGTGCGCCGCGAAGAGCCGGAGCGCCGCCTTCAGAATCCGGCGCCTGCTCGCCTCGCGCATTGCCTTGTTGAGCTGTTCCGATCGCGCCATGTCGCCCCGAGCCGCCTTGACGATGGTATTGATTGAACGTACGTTCATTCTATAACGCACACAAGGCGGTACCGTGTCTGCAGCGATAGATCCCCGAACGTCACCCGCAGAGTCCAGCGTCGCCACACCCGCATGGGTGGATCGCGAGGCGTTCCCCTTCCGCAGCCGTTTCCTGGAAGTCGCCCACGGTCGGCGCGTGCATTACGTCGACGAAGGCGAGGGTGAGATCCTCGTGTTCGTGCACGGGACGCCGACCTGGTCGTTCGAGTGGCGTCATTGCATTCACGCGCTGTCGCGAACGCACCGTTGCATCGCGATGGACAACCTGGGCTTCGGGTTGTCGGATCGGCCGCGCGACTTCGACTACCGGCCGGAATCGCACGCCGGGGTGCTGCGGGCCTTCGTGGAGCGCCTGGGGCTGCGCGACATCACGCTCGTGGTGCACGACTTCGGCGGCCCGATCGGGCTGTCGCTCGCGTTAGGTGAGGCGAGTGTCGTTCGCCGCATCGTGGTGCTGAACTCATGGATGTGGAGCTTCCAGGGTGACCCGGAGATGGTCCGGAACGGACGAATGGCGAGCGGCACGATCGGTCGCCTGCTCTATCGTTATGCGAACTTCTCGCTTCGCGTGCTCACGCCGTATGCGTACGGGGACCGCACGAAGCTCACGCCACGAATTCATCAGCAGTATCTCGCGCCGTTCCAGGACCCCGAGTCGCGCGAACGCGTGCTCTGGCCGCTCGCGCGGGCGATGCTCGGATCCGGCCGCTACTACGACTCGCTGTGGCTCATGCGCGACCGGTTGAAGGGCATGCCCGCGCTCGTGGTGTGGGGGCTGAAGGATCCGGCCTTTCAACCGCCGCTCCTCGAGCGCTGGAGAGCGACGCTGCCTCAGGCCACCGTCGTGAGGCTGCCTGTTGGCCATTGGCCGCAGGAGGAGTCCCCGGACGAAGTCACTCGGGCCATTCAGGGTTTCCTCGCGTCGAATTGCTGAATACGGAACCTCGACGGCAATACCTAACGCGGATTTGGTCCTCGCGCGGTGACGGTTCGGACGGCACTCGTTGTCATAAGCGGCGGCTCAGAATAACTGGTATGGGCGAGGAGCGATCCGGCGGATCGCTCCCGTCGCCGGCCCAGGATGATCGCGCAAGGAGCAATGATCTTTCGTGATCTGCTAGTCGGCGCGCGGGGGATGTCGCCGCACCGCATCCGTCGCGCGCGCGAGCCGATCCAGATACGCCGCGACGGACTCGTGCTCGGTACGCACTGGAAGCGCGAAGTGCGGATCGTCCGGCTCGGCCGTCCGTCCACCCGGACCCTCGTCCATCATGAGATCCCCGCCATGGGATTCGACAGCCGACTCGAATCGATCGACCGCCTCGACCATGTCGAGCAGCTCCTGCGGACGCTCCGTTCCGGTCAGCCGAATCCCGAGCGTCGTGAGGCGATCAGCGTAGTCACGCGAGACTCTCTCGACATCGTCACGGTCGCGCGGTTCGTTCCGTTCTGTCATGGCAGTTCTCCTGGCCGCAGTAGTTCTTGGCGAAGCTTACGACCTGATCCTCCTCCGCAGGAGTGGCGCCGGCAGCCTAGGCATTGGGACGATCGGTCGCCAATTTCCCGCGGCCTAAGCCACGAGGGACCGGGTGTCGGAGCGCATCGTCGTCATCGGTGCCGGGATCAACGGGCTCGTCGCCGCCAACTATCTCCGCCGCGCCGGGTTCGACGTGACGATGATCGAGCGGTCCGAGCGGGTCGGGGGCGCGTGCGTCTCCGAGGTCGCCACGGTCAACGGACAGTCTCAGCGTTATGCGCTCGGTGCGTCGGTCCTCGGGCTCATGCAGGAGTTCGTCTTCCGAGAGACAGGTCTTTCGAGCCGACTCGAGACCTTCGTGCCCGATCACGCCAAACGCGTCTACTTTCCCGACGCCTCGGCATCCGCGTGGATCCACAGGGATCCCGCCAAGCTCGAGCGGGAGCTGGCGAACACCTGGGGTGAGCGCGGCGACGTCGCCGGCTTTCGCGCCGATGAAGCCCGGGTCGTCGCCTACCTGCAGAACGGCTATCGCCGAGCGGTGCCGCCCTCGCTGGCCGAGGCCGAGTTGGCGTTAGGCTCCGAGCTGGTGCGCCTGTGGATTACCGGAAGCGCCACGGATCTGCTCGATCATTATTTCACGGCCGAGCATACGAAGATCTACATGGGGATGACGGTGACGGAGAGCGGTCCCGTCTCGCTCCGCGAGCCGTACTCCGCGTTCACGGTGCCGCTCATGGATTCGGGCTCGATCTTCGACGGCTACTATGGCTTCGTGCGGGACGGGCTCTGGCGGCTGACCGAGGAGCTCGGGCAGCTGAATCGCGAGCTCGGCGTGGAGACGTGTCTCGGGAGCCGAGTGTCGGCCGTCGACGTCGAACGCGGGGAGGTCGAGTACGATCGGGCGGGAGCGAAGGCGAAGGTGGCGTTCGACCGCCTCGTTCTGGCAACGGACCCCCTCACCGCCGCACGCCTCGTTGGTGTGAACGAGATGGTGCACGAGGTCGAGCAGAAGCGGTTCCTCGGAACGAGTGGGAAGCTCACGCTCTTCTTTCGCGAGCCGGTGCGGTGGCGTGACGACCCAGCCACCGGCGGCACCGCCGGCACGGCCTTTCGATTCATCTTCGCCGTCGATTCGATGGCCGATTTCGAGTCGGCGACGCTCCGCGTACTGAATGGCGGCGTCGACTACGAGCCTGGGTACATCCAGATCTACTGTGAAGGGGCAGCGATGCGGCAGCTGGGTCACGTGGAGCCGTTCGATCGCCTCACGCTCTTCTTCAAGAACATGGCGTTCGACCGACCGGGCGATGCGCTCGCGGACGTCGAGGCCGCAGTGAAGGCGCAGGTGTTGGCGCGCGTTGCGAACCCGGAGGACTGCGTCTGGAGTCGACTGCTCTCGCCCCGGGACCTCCAGCAGCTTTTTCTCTTCCCTGCCGGCAACCTGGATCACACCATGCTCGTCGGCGGGCAGACGTTCAACGACCGCCAGTTTTCCGCCGATCCGGAGCGCCGGTTCTACGCGTTCGGCGGCCTGCCTAACGTCTCGTATTGCGGCGCGGGGGCGTACCCGTGCGGCTCGATTGCCGGGACGCCGGGCTACATGTGCGCCCAGGAGCTGATCCGACACCCGACGTAATTCATTCTCAATCCTGGCTCGGGCGATCGGCGCCATCAGGGCCGAGGAGCAATCCGGAGCATCCGAGTGATCCTGATGCATCCGTTCACCCTTCGTCTGTGGGGCCGGCCTTTCGGGTCAGGGATTTACGACGAAGGGTGTTCGGATGTGTCGGGATCGAGCGGATCAGCCGGATTGCTACCGAGCCGTTCGACGATGGTCGCGCAACGAGACAGGAATCTTCGATAAACTACGTCGGCAAGGCCCTGGACACCCGCGGTGCTCCAGCGCATTCTCGGCAGTCGCTCCCTTTTTTCGAGACAGGAGCCCATGGGACGCTCGTATTCCCTATTTATTCTTGGCGTGAGCTGCTGCAGCCTAACGCCGCTCGCGGCCGGCAACGCCCAGACCGCCCGGCTCGACAGCCTGGATGCGTTCGTCAGGGCGCAGATGGCGCAGCGGCACATCCGCGGCCTGTCGCTCGCGATCATCAAGGACGGCAAGATCGCGGTCGCGCGAGCCTACGGCGTGCTGGATGACTCGTCGAAGGCACCGGTCAGCACAACCACCCTGTTCCAGGCCGGCTCGATCAGCAAGCCGGTGTCGGCGTTAGGCGCCCTGCATCTGGTCGAAGCGGGCACCCTGTCGCTCGACGCCGACGTGAACACCAAGCTCACGAGCTGGAAGGTTCCCGACAACCAGTTCACCAGCACCGAGAAGGTCACGCTGCGCCGATTGCTGTCGCACAACGCCGGACTCACCGTGCACGGGTTCCCCGGCTACGACGTGTCGGCGCGCATTCCCACCCTCGTCCAGGTCCTCGATGGCACGCCGCCCGCCAACACGGCGCCCATCAGAGTCGACACGACGCCGGGCGCGATCTGGCGCTACTCGGGCGGCGGCTTCACGATCATGCAGCAGATGGTCATCGACGTGACCGGCCAGCCGTTCGCGCAGTTTCTGCAGACGACGGTGCTCGGGCCGATCGGTATGACGAACAGCACGTTCCAGCAGCCGCTACCTAACGACCTCGCGGCGCGCACCGCGGCTGGCTATTACGCCGACGGTACGCCCGTCCGTGGCCGGTGGCACGTCTATCCGGAGATCGCTGCGGCCGGACTGTGGACCACACCCACCGACCTCGCGAGGTGGGCGATCGAGGTCCAGGAGACGTTCGCAGGACGTGGCCATGGCGTCATCTCCCCGACAATGGCGCGTCAGTACCTCACCGAACAGAAAGACGGGAGCGGACTTGGCGTCGGCGTAGAAGGCAGTGGACCAAACCTGTTGTTCAGCCACGGCGGCCGCGACGAAGGCTTCGACGCATTCGTCATCGCCGGCGCCGAGACCGGCGATGGCATGGCGCTGATGATCAACGCGAACGACAACTCACGCATGGTCCCGCGGATCCGCGAGTACATCGAACGGTCGTGGTCGTTCACGCGAACCTCACCGGCCAACTCGGCGCCGAGCGCTACCCGACCGGTGCGCGTCGATCGAGCCCGACTCTCGAAGTACGCCGGCTATTACGAGGCGTCCGAGAACAACATGGTGCCATTGGTGGCAAACCCGGATGGCTCCGGAATGCAGGTGTTGGTCGATGGCCTTCCCGATGAGAAGCTGCTGGCCATGGACAGCATCACGTTTGGCTCCAGCGAGCGCGCGTTCCGCGTGAGGTTCACGACGGATGCTCGCGGTACCGTCACCGGCGTGATACTGCGGCCGGGCGAGCCGCGCGAAGCTCGCGCGCCGCGCGTGGCGCCGCTGCCAGGCGCTCTCCAGCCGCACGCGGATCCCGATCCCGCCCTCGCGACGCGGACCTCCGCCGCGATCGCCGCCATCCACGAGGGCGGCGACGCGCTGGCCAACGCGCCGGATGTCACGCCGGGCGCGAAAAAGGACTTCGCGGGCGGCGCGAACGCGGCGTTAGGCAGCGCCGCAACCGCAACCTACGTCGGTGACGAGGACGTCTCGGGCCGCGGGATACGGCGCCACGGCGGCGAGGTCGCTCGCATACGGCTCTATCGCTTCCAGACGGACGCCGGCCCGCGCTACCTGCTCGCGTACCTCACGGCGGCAGGCACGGTGACCGACTACGATATCGTCGCCCGGTAGCACCAACGCGAACCAACGCCGCGTGCGCCACGCTGTCGGAGCCCTACTCGGCCTCAGTGAAGCGCGATGCGTCGGCCGTCCACCCAGGCCGCGGTCGCGGTCTCGTACAGTGGCCTCACCGCGGTATGTCCCATACCGCCGGCGGCCCAGGCGAGCCCGTACGGTCCGTTGTTCGCGACGTCATTGTATGCTTGCTGCACCTTGGCGTAGTAATCGGTCTGCGCCCTCGCCTCCCCGAAGCAGGCAACGATGGCGTCCCGATCGACCAGCTCGCAGGCACTGGTGTTCACGAAGGCCGTGAATCCTTCATCGTCGCGCCAGCCGTGGAAGAACCTGTGCAGCTCGATCTGTGCGAATACGTTGCTGCCTGCGATGCCGAGGCAGCCGTATTCGGGGAACGCCTGCGAGCGGTCACGTTGGCGAACGGGTGCAGGGCGACGCTGATCCCAGTGTACAGGCAGTTGTCAGTGTTCTGGCGCCGATACCAGAGGCGACCGCGCACTTCATCGGTCGAGTATGGATTCCACGCCTGATCCATCCCGAGCGCCTCGGTGCGCTGCTGCGCGGCCAGCTGTTGGGTAAACCCCGTCCTGCGCAGTTCCGCGAGCGTACGGCGATCCTCCGTTCGCCACACGAGCGGCGTGTGCACGGTCTTGTGCTGGATCTCCTGCATGTAGCTCACGAGGCCCGCAAGCGACGCGTTGCCGCTCCCGGTCGTATCCGCGGGCCACTGCATCCACTCGAAGCCAAGGTCGAGCGCCGCGCGCAGATGTGAGCGGAGGAGATCATCGCCGGTTGTCGCGGCGGGGTAGGCGGCGAGCACCGAGGTGGCCTTCGGAACGACGAACGGCTTGGGCGCCGTCTCGAAGTCGTCCGGACGCCAGAAAACCCGGTTGTAGAAGTCCAGCAGGAGGTTGCGTCCGGCAAAGCCGGGCAATGCGTTCTTCGCCCCGGTGCTTACGAGCTCATCAAACAGGTAGCGGACCCAGAACTCGGGCGTCCCCTGGTCGACGACCATATCGGCTACCGCGACGACGCTCCCGTTGACCAGTGCCGTCGCCGGCGCCTGGCGAATGCTTCGCGGCTGCAGCAGTCCTTCGCCGCCGATGGAAATGAGGCGCTCGAGGTGTAGGTCGATGAACGATCCGGGTGCCGCGCCCGCGAGGGCGTGTTGCCGCCGTTGCTGCTCCTGCTGTTGCTGCTGACGGTACGTCGGCACCGCCCCTCTGGAGAGTGGGCCGGGTGCGGGTGGCGGGCCCTTCTGCGGACCTCCTGCGGGCCCACCAGTCGGTGGATTGGTCATCGTGGTCGAATCGAAGGACGAATGCATCGTCGGCGCAGGCTATCGTCGCCTGCGCTGCGTCGACCTTACCGCCTAACCGCAGGCTCGGTCAAGTTGCGCCGCCACACCGGCCAGGGAGGGCGGATGCCTAACGCGGCTTGTCGATGGGTCATCCTACGGACCGCACAGGATCGTCACCATGCCGACACGTCATCCTCCTTCTCGCACTGGCGGCTTGACGGACCCGTGTACCGGAGGACACCGTCAGGGGTCCGTGCGAGATACAAACCCATTACCACTATTCTGATCGATGATCCGCCTCCGCACTCTCGCCGCTTGTCTCGCTGTCGCCGCTTGCACTCGCCAGCCATCGACGACCGCACCGCATCCCCAGGCGGAATTCGACCTGGTCCTCGAGAACGGTCATGTCGTGGACGGCACCGGCGCCGCCTGGTTCCTGGGAGACGTCGCCATCGTCGGCGATCGTATCGCGCGAGTCGGGGCGGCCGGGTCGCTCCGTCGGTTCCCGGCCAAGCAGCGGCTCGACGTGCGCGGGCTTGTCGTCGCGCCCGGCTTCATCGACATCCAGAGCGGCACCAACTTCCTCGGCGACGGCCGGTCGGTGAGCAAGGTGACTCAGGGCATCACGACCGAGATTCTCGGAGAGGGGGGAACGCCCGCGCCGACCAACGACAAGACGGCAGCTGGCGGGCAGTTCGCGACCGGCGGGCCGCAGGGCACCGGCGCATACCCCGGCCCGCACGGGTTCCGGGCCTGGCTGGACGCGATGCAGGCCCACGGCACGTCGCCTAACGTCGGCTCGTTCATCGGTGCGGCGACGGTGCGCGTGTACGCGAAGGGACAGGCAATCGGCAAGCCCGACGCCGCGGAGCTCGACACCATGCGCGCGGTCGTTCGCCGCGCGATGGAGGATGGCGCCTTTGGTATCGGGTCGGCGCTCATCTATCCGCCCGGCAACTACGCCACCACCGACGAGCTGATCGAGATGGCGAAGGCGATGTCACCGTACGGCGGCATCTACATCACGCACATGCGGTCGGAGGCCGATGCGCTGCTCGAGGCGATCGACGAGGCAATCACCATCGGGACGAAGGGCGGCGTTCCAGTGGAGATCTACCACCTCAAGGCGGCGGGCACGAGAAACTGGGTGAAAGGACCAGCCGCGATCGCCAAGATCGACTCGGCCCGTCGCGCGGGTGTGGATGTGCAGGCGGACATGTACCCGTACGTCGCTGGCGGAACCGGGCTATCGGCGTGCACGCCGCCGTGGGCGTCGGAGAACGGGAAGCTGATCGACAATCTCCAGAATCCGGAGATGCGCGCGAAGATCAAGGCAGAGATGAACAACCCGCACACGGAGTGGGAGAATCTCTGCCTGCTCGCCGGCCCGGAGGGTGTGCTCGTGCTCGGGCTGAACAAGCCGGAGAACAAGCAGTACGCCGGCAAGCGCCTCGGCGAGATCGCCACGATGATGAACAAGTCGTGGGACGATGCGGCGATGGATCTTCTGATCTCGGAGCGCCAGCGCATTGGCACGGTGTACTTCCTGATGAGCGAGGACAACGTGAAGCTGAACCTCGCGCAGCCGTGGATAAAGTTCGGCACGGACGCCGGTGGCGTCGATCCGGACAGCGCGCGGGGTCTCACGCACCCGAGAGCGTACGGCACGTTCCCGAAGATTCTCGGGCACTACGTCCGCGACGAGAAGGTGATGCCGCTCGAGGACGCGGTGCGGAAGGCGACGTCCGCGGTTGCGACGCGCCTGTCCATTCCCGATCGCGGCTTACTCCGCGAGGGATTCTTCGCCGATATCGCGGTGTTCGACCCGAACACGATCATCGATCGCTCGACGTTCGAGTCACCGCACGTGTTGTCGGAAGGCGTGAAGTACGTGTTCGTGAACGGGACGCTCATTGTTCGCGACGGGCGACATACCGGCGCAAAGCCGGGTCGAGCCCTACACGGGCCTGGAGCACGTTAGAGGCGCAACAGCCTAACGGCGCCGAATTCCGAAGGGCGCGAAATCACTAGAGGCGCGCAAATCACGAAGGGCGCGCAAATAACAGACGGCGCCAGGCTCCGCCGTCATGGCCTTCAGACGAGGTCTGCTACCTCCGGCCATTTCGCCCGAACTTCTGCGGCTCGCTCTTTGTCGGCCGAGAGCATCCGAAAATCCGTGAAGTCGAACCCCGGGCCGACCGTACATCCCACGAGCACATATTGCCCCAGCGGTCGCGCCGCCTGCCAGTGTCCCGCCTGGATGGTGCAGACCGGTGCCCCGGAGTTGGCGCCAAGAGGGCTCAATCGGTGCCGGACGAGATCGTGACCCGCCGGGCTCAACTCGAGGAGCTCAAGCGGGCCTCCCTCGTAGAGGTGCCAGACCTCGTCCGACGCCACCCGATGCCAGCGGCTCGCCGAGCCCTCGGCCAGGAGGAAGTAGATGGTCGTGAGCGCCGCGCGCAATCCGCGTCCGTCCTCCGGCTCGACCTGCGCCCCGGATCGGAAGATCTCCCGAAAAAAACCACCCTCGGGATGCGGGCGCAGCGCCAGTGTCGCGATCAGCTCGGCAGCTCGGGGATGCATGGCGACCTCAGATGTGGTTGCGGTCTCGCCTGGATGCCGTAGTCTTGCTGTGGCATCGCGACTGTCGTGGAATACTCACCCTACTCGCCCCGTTTTTTCATGCGCCATGCACTGATGTACGTCGGCGGCTTCGAGCGGAACTTCCCGAGTCTCTCGACCTCGTCTACCTCGTTCACCGGCACCGACGGCAAGGAGCACACGTACCTGCCGTGGCCGAAAAGCGCCGATGGCCTTCGCGTCAGCTACATGGAGAAGCACGGCAAGAAATTCGTCGTCGTGCGCATAGCGGACGCCGAGAGCGACGTCCCGCTCCGGAACGAGCTGGTCATGGTACCCGGCGAGCACTTCGGCTTCAATACACGCCTCTCCGCGGAGCCGACGCTCGTCGAGGACGACAACTCGATCCTCAAGTTGCTCGAAGATGCCGCGAAGAAGAACGCCGACTATAAGGACGTGAGTGACGAGCTCCTGAACGTCCGGGCGCGGTTCAAGGCCAAGATGGCCGAGCAGAAAGCGACCGCGAAAGCGCCGCGCAAACCGCGTTAGGCGCCGGCGAATCGGGGAGGGTACCGCTTGCGGTACGCTCCCGGCGCGACGCCGGTCGTTCGCTTGAAGAGACGCCGAAAGAACGCCGCATCCTCGTACCCACCCGTCAGCTGATCTCGTCGACCGACGCGTCGGTGCGCTCGAGGCGTCGTTTCGCGTGCTCGATGCGCAGCCCGCTGCAACGTGACGGCGGAACTTCTGAACTGCGCACGGCCCAAACTGCGCAGGACCCAAACGGCGCACGGCCCAAAGGACGCAAGACCCTAACGACAACGACGCTGACCGCCCTTGCTGTTTGGGTCCTGCGTCGTTTGGGTCCTGCGTCGTTTGGGTCCTGCGCCGCTTGGGTCCTGCGCCGTTTGGGTCCTGCGTCGTTAGGGCCGTGCGCCGTTTGGGCCGTGCGCCGTTTGGACCGTGCGTCGTCTGGTCCTGCGTCCTTTAGACCCTACGTTCTTTGAGCCCTGCGTCCTTCGACTCTGCGCTCCTACCTCGTCGGCCGCGAGTCTTGAGATTGCGCCGGTATGGGTTTGTCGGGCCGTTCGTTGTCCCGCAGCACGGGACGGCACCCAGCTGCCCATTTTCCTTGACTTGACTTCACGCCGGCGAGCGTCCATTCTCCCGTCGTCTATCGATGGGAGGCCCGTGTTGCGCTGCGATTCGCAGGGCCCGTCATGAGCCCTGCCCATCTGTTCCGGCGGCTCGCGTCCTGGTGGCGCTTCCGCGCGCACCAGGACGAGCTGCGTGAAGAGCTGGAGACGCATCGTGCGCTGCTCGCGGCCGACTTCGAACGCCACGGGCTCGCGCCTGACGCTGCCAACGCCGCCGCTCGGCGCGCGATGGGCAACGAGACGCTCATGCGGGAAGAAGCGCGCGGCGTATGGCTGGCGGCCGGGTTCGAGTCGATCCTCAAGGACTGGCGTTACGCATGGCGCGGTTTGCGCCGGTCACCGGCGTTCACCGCACTGGTCGTGACCACCGTAGCACTCACCATTGCCGCCAACACCGTCGTCTTCAGCGTCGTGCAGCATGTCCTGCTCGCGCCGCTGCCGTTCCCCAACGGCAACCGCATTGTTCGGCTGGGATGGGAGTCGATCTCCGACCCGCAAGTCGGCCAGTTCGGCATCAGCGCGGACTTCTACCGCCGGTTGAGCGTGCGGTCACGAACGCTGGACGATTTCGCGGCCGTCACGAGGGCGCAGTACCCGATCGGGAATGATCGCGACGAATCCGTCGCAGCGGCATCTGTCACCGCTTCATTTCTTCCGATGCTGCGCATTCGGCCCGCGCTGGGGCGCGGCTTCACTCCGGATGACGCCCTCCCCGGTGCCCCGCCCGTAACGATCATCGCGTTCTCGATGTGGCAGGCTCGATATGCCGGCGCGGGTGACGTGCTCGGGCAAGTCGTCAAACTGAACGGCACACCGCGAACCATCGTCGGCGTCATGCCTAACGGTTTCGACATCCCCATCTCGTTCGACCAGACTCCCGACGTATGGCTGCCGCTCGCATTCGACACCGTCACCACGCTGAACAGTGCGTTCGCGAGGCTCAGACCCGGTGCAACCTCCGCCAGCGCATCGCGGGAGCTGCAGGCGATCACCCGAGAGGTGCCTGATACCGCGTCGGCCCGCGGCTATCGCCTCGTGGCGACGACGGCGCGCGACCGGGTCGACGCGAGCGACGCGCGCGCGATTCTCCTCCTCTTCGCCACGGCCTGCGGGCTGCTGCTGATCGCGTGTGCGAACGTCGCAAACCTGCTCCTCATGCGCGCCTGGACCCGCCGACGCGAGCTCGCCGTCCGGCTCGCACTCGGCGCCGGTAGATCGCGCCTCACCCGGCAGGTGTTGACCGAGAGCCTGCTGCTCGCCGTGATTGGCGGCGGGATCGGCCTCCTGATCGCATGGCGGGGACTCCGCACGCTCATCGCCATCTACCCGGGCAGCCTCACCGTAGGCAGCCTTGGCAGCCTCGATGGGGTTGCGCTGAACAGCACGGTACTCGCGTGGACGGCCGCGGTATCGCTGGCGACCGGTCTCCTGTTCGGCGCGGGCCCGGCCTTCCTCGCGGGCGACCAGTCGTTAGGCGACGTGCTGCGCACCGGCGGACGAACGTCGGTCGGGAGCGGTGCGGCGCGACGGCTGCGTAACGGCCTGATCGTCGCGGAGATCGCGCTCTCGCTCGTGTTCCTCGCCGGGGCCGGGTTGCTGGTCCGGTCGTTCATCGCGCTCGCACGCACGCCGATCGGCTACGACCCGATCGGGCTCGCGGCGATCTTCACGACATTCCCACCAGGAACAGCGGCCCCCGGTCGCGTGGCAACCGAAGCGGCACTGATCGGCGCCGTCCGCGCGACGCCGGGCGTGCGCGAAGCGGCGTTAGGTGGCCTGCCACAGACGAACGTGCAAACGGGGCCGTTCGCCGTCGACGGACCCACGGGACCACAGCCCATCGATCTTGCGTTCTGCGAGATGCCGTTCGTGAGCCCGGACTACTTCCGCGTTGCCCGTATCCCGCTCGTCCAGGGCCGCACGTTCGATGCGTCGGACCCCGCGGCCGCCACTGATGAGCTCGTGGTCAACCAGGCGCTC
>Ga0207674_10004535_pt1 | contig 16681 bp, 23 predicted proteins | sample KBSCornC72_FD_184303 | JGI IMG/M metagenome (GOLD analysis project Ga0207674, IMG submission 184303) | Corn rhizosphere microbial communities from Kellogg Biological Station, Michigan, USA - KBS Corn C7-2 (SPAdes) (version 2) | ecosystem: Host-associated > Plants > Roots > Rhizosphere > Soil ... | reverse complement strand
GATCCAAGCCAGTGGGAGGCCGAAACGGATGCTGGCACGTGGTGCAGCGGTCGGTGTCAACGCGATGGGAACGGGCGTGATGCTCGCCACGTTCATCCATACCGGCGGTCTTACGGGAGCCGAGCTCGGTGTGGCCGCCGCGACCGCGTTCCTCAACCAGAAGGTGCTCGCCGCCCTGTTCGGTGAGGCCGCGATGTCCGAGCTCGTCACGCACGCGAAGCAGCGACTCGACGACGCGCTGTCCACGACATTCGACGAGGAGCGGGCCCGGTTCGACGCACTCCTGCCGGAACCTGGCGTCCTGACGACACTCGCCGCCGACCTCCGGTCCGCGGCCGCCGACGTCCGCGCGCTCCCCGAACCGACCTGATGGATCCCGCCGGAGGGTCCGCGGCCCCGCCGCTCGAGGACGCGGATGATGCGCTTCTTCGCTGCCTCGCGTCGCTCCTCCAGGCGATCGAGGCTGCCGATGTCCTGGGTATCCCTACGGAGGCGGCACGCGAGGTCCACGCCGACGGCATCCGACGCCTCGGTTTTCCGTCCGATGCCTACGTACTCGCGCTGGTCGGGGGCACGGGTGTGGGCAAGTCGAGCTTGCTCAACGCGTTGGCCGGCTCGACGGTGAGTCCCGCGTCAGTCCGGCGACCCACGACGGCCGAGCCCGTGGCCTGGGTGCCTGACGTCGATCGTGAGGCACTTGGTCCGCTTCTCGAATGGCTTGGCGTATCGGAGGTGCGCGAACACGGATCCGAGAACCTCCGCTCGGTGGCCATCCTCGACCTGCCAGACATGGACTCGGTGGTCGGCAGCCATCGGGAACGGGTCGAAACGCTCCTGCCGCTCGTTGACGCCGTCGCGTGGGTGACGGATCTCGAGAAGTACCACGACGCCATCCTCCATGACGGCTTCCTCCGAACGTGGATCCCACGCCTCGACCGCCAGGCGGTCGTGGTGAATAAGGCCGATCGGCTCATCGACGGCGACCGACCGCGGATCCGACAGGATCTCGAGCGCGATCTCCGCCAGCGCCTGACCGTCTCGGAACAGCCGCGGGTCCCCGTCCTGATGACGACCGCCACGCCGGCCCCCGACCTCGACGAATTCCGAGCGTGGCTCGCTGACGGCGCCGCTGCGAAGGCCGTCGTACGTGCGCGGGTCGCCGCTTCCGTCGTCGACTCGGCGCGATCCCTGGCGCGTGATGCCGGCCTCGAGCCCGGCCGCGATGTGACCCCGTTCCTTTCCGCGGCCGCCCGAAACGCGGCGATCGACGACTCGACGACGGCCGTGCTGCGCGCCATCGACCTGCAGGGCCTCGAGCGTCACGCGGTGGCCGCGACGCGCGCTCGCGCGCGCGCAAAGGGAACCGGTCCGATGGGCCGGCTGACGTCGCTGATCTACCGCGCGTCGGGGCGGGACACCAAAGTCGCCGATCCGACGGGTCACATGTTGCGCTGGCGTGAGCGGGCACCGCTCTCGCCGGCGGTCGAGTCCCTGCGAAGCGCCCTCGGGGTGGCACTCACCGAGGCGAGTCCGGGCGTTCGGCCAGCCCTAGCCGCGACCATGGAGCCAGTTCCTCTGCGCCAGGGGCTGGAACGCGCCGTCGATCGTGGGGTCGCCGGGCTCGATCGCCTCGAACCCCCGACCAGCCGATGGTGGTGGTTCCTCGGCCTGCTTCAGACCCTGGCGGCCATCGCGATCGCCGTCTCGGCCGCCTGGGTCGTGGTGTGGATCCTCGCTCGGCCGATCGTCGACAGCGTCGACGTGCCCATCATCGGCGCCGTGCCGATGCCGTTCGCAACCCTGCTTCTGAGCGTACTCGTCGGGTATCTCCTCGCGAGGCTGCTCGGCCTCCACGCAGGCTGGCTCGGCCGGCGGTGGGCACGCCAGGTACGCGTCCGCGTCAGCGAGTCGATCCACGACGAGGTCACGCAGCGAGGGCTCGCCCCGCTCGATCGATTGGAGGATGCTCGCCGGCGCCTCGCGACGTCGACGACAGACGTCATCCGGGGCTGCGTCCGCGGTTGACGGATCAGTCGGTCGGCTCTGCTCCCCGAGCACGAAGTCGCCGTGTCAGGGCGACATGACCCGCATACTTCGCGCATGCCCGGTCCACCCGAGACGACTGACGAGGTCCGCTATGCGAACGGGAACGTGAAGCACACGGGCGGCCACCTCGATGGTGAGATGCATGGCGAATGGGCGTTCTACCGAATGGACGGGAGCCTGATGCGCGCGGGTTCGTTCGACCACGGTCGCCAGGTCGGCGTCTGGCGGACATACGACCGTTCCGGGCGGGTCGTGAAGGAGACGACGTTCCCATGATCGACGCAGAGATCGTCGAGCTCCAGCCACAGCCCACCGCCGCGATCCGGATCACGCAACCGATGGCGGAGCTCGACCTCGCTTCGGCCTTCGATCGGGGGATCCCGCTCGTCGCGTCCACGGTTGCGACCGTGGGCGGGACGGTCAGCGGCCCGCCGTTCGGTCGCTACCACCGGTTCGGTCCGGATGTCGTCGATGTCGAGATCGGCTTCCCGGTCGCGGGCGCCCTCGACCTGCCTGTGCTCGCAGACTGCGCGCCATGGGAGGTCGGTCGTTCGGAGCTGCCCGGCGGACCCGTCGCCCGGACGATGCATGTCGGGCCGTATGACGGGCTGAGCGGGACCTATGACGACCTGCATGACTGGATCCACGCGCAACCCGGATACGACGACGCCGGGGGCATGGCAGTCCTACGTGGATGACGCTCGGTCGGCACCTGATCCCGCGAACATCCGCACGCTGATCGCCTGGCCGCTTACTCGCGGATAGCCGCGTGCCCGCGATCAGCCGCGCGGGGCGGATCGATCAGCCCGGGAACGCGGCCTCTCGAGCGCCCGGGCCGTAGATAGGTCGCCAGCCGCGGAACCGCTCGATGACGGCGACCTTCGGGTAGGCAGTTGCCGGGGATACGGGTTCGGGTCCCGTGCCGAACTCGTACAGCGTGAGCATCGACTGCATCGGGTACGCCGGGGCCTGGTCCACGACCTTCACGAGCTGCTCATCGATGTAGAACCGGACGGATCCGGGCCGCCACTCGGCCGCATACCAGTGCGATCCGCGTACATCGATCTCCACGGCCACCTGATCGAAGTCCTCGCGTAACGCCGGGTCCGCCCAGGGATGGATGCCCACCCCGATCCGTGCACTGTTCGTGCCGACGTCTCGCCCGAAGATCTCGCAGATGCAGATCTCGCCGGACCGCTCGGGTCGATCCTCGAAACCGATCATCCAGAGCGCGACCATGTTCGCCGGGTCCGGGATGGCCGCCAGCCGGACCTCGAACAGACCGTAGGTCGGCGTATAGAGCGCCTCGACGGGTCGGGCCTCGCGGACGATGAGGCCGTCGGTGAACTGCAGCTGGCCGCTGCGGCTCCCGACCGGCCCTGACGACTGCCCGGTCTGCAGGCCGGACACCCGGATCCAGCCATCCTTTTCGGGGTTCCACGGCGGCTGGTCGGCATCGATCCGCAGTCGGAGCTGCCCTCCCCCGACGTCATACCGAGCGCGCGTCGCCTCGCGCGAACTCCAGTGCGGCAGATAGTTCGGAAGCCACAGACGATCGTCGAGGTCCGGCCCCCCGAACGCCTCGTCGACCTCGAGCTCGTATCCCGAGCGATCGATCATCCGCCCTCGAGATCGCGTCGCTCGAGCCTGATCGGGCGCCCGTCGTCGTCGACCAGGCGCCAGCGCACGCCCAACTCGCTGTCGCGCCCTTCGCCGAGCAGCTCGGCGACATCCGCCGGGCTGGGAGCGTCACCGAGCGCACGGACCGCCTTCGCGATCGCGTAGCCAGCGATCGCCGGCACCTCGCCGACGAGATCGCGTCGGACGAGGTTCTCGGGGTCGGCCGCGCCGGCGGCGGTCAACCGGTCGATCAAACGGGCTGCCCGCCGGCGATCATCCGGCTCGAGGTCGCGGAACCAGCGCGGCTCTTCGGGTTCGTCGGGCTCCTCGGCCTTGTTGGCGCGTGCCGGCTTCGTGATCGCGTTCGCCGCCGTTCGCGCGGATCCCTTCGGCGATGACTCGCTCGGGGCGGGTGCAGGCTTGGGTCGCTCCTTGAGCGGCGACGTCGGCGCGGCGGATGCTCGCGCCCCCGTGATCGCGGCCTTTGCCGCCGTCAGCGATGGGTACGGGCCACGGACGAGAGGCAGACCCAGCTCGTCGGTCTGTTCGGCATCGACGATGGCCCACGTACCCGACTGCGGCTCGATCGTGAACCGCTCGTCGCGTGTCTGCCAGCGGCCCCCGCCCAGCCGGCGCAGACTTTCCTCTTCGGTCGCCTTGTCGGGCGGCATCAGGCCCGCCCGCGCACGAGGTCGATCAGCCGCCCGAGCACGCGCTCGCCGTCCGCGCGCAATCCGTTGTGCTCGAACTCGTCGGTCTCCCACACGCGGATCCCACGGATCGTGGCAGCGGTCTCCTCGGCGAAGTCTCGTTCGACGTACAGGTCGTTCACGTAGATCGTCGCCGCGACAGGCACCTCGTTCCGGCGGAGCTGGTCGGCGTCGTAGAGACGTGGCCAGGGATGCTCCGCAAGCAGCTCCGCGGCCTCGCGCTGTTCGCGCAGGGCTCCGTAGTCCTCCCACATCCATGGGAAGACGTGCTCGGCGGTCATGTAGTCCTCGGCGGCGATCTCGTCGGGCAGCAGCCGGTGCGCGGACCACCGGGTCGCGACGCCATCGGCATAGGAGGACTCGTGGAGGGTCGCGTAGATCGGGTTGCGCTGGAAGCGGACGCCACCCTCCGCGTCGTGCACGAACGCGAGCGACCCGTACGGCAACTCGACGACATGGTGGAGGAGCTCGAAACCTGCACTGTCGCCAAGCCACAGGCCGAGCTGCCGGAAGCGGCGCGACGTCAACCGGTCGCCGCTCGGCAGGCGCACATCCTCATCGTCGAGCCGCCGGAGGATGTCTCGGATCCGGGCACGGTCGTCCGGATATCGCTCGAAATAGCGGCGGTTCGACGTCATGAGACGCCGGTAGGTGGCGCCGTAGATGTCGTCGACCGGCCGGCCGATCGGCGAAAGGCCTCCGGTGATGAACGCCTCGGCGAGTCCTTCCGGGGCGATCGAGAGGTACGTCATCGACGTGAAGCCGCCGAAGCTTTGGCCGAGGACGCTCCAACGCTCGACACCGAGCTCCTGTCGGATCAGCTCCGCGTCACGGACGATCGAGTCAGCGCGAAAATGGGTCAGGTAGTCGGCCTGGTCGCGCGGCGTGTCGCCCGGGATGCGGGACCCGACCGGCGTCGAGCGTCCCGTGCCGCGCTGGTCCAGTAGCAGCACGCGATAGTCGAGCAGCGCGCGCTTCACAAAGCCCATCGGCGGGATCATCGGCCGGGTCGCTTCGAAGCCCGGACCGCCCTGGAGAAAGACGAGGTACGGCCGATCGAGACCGTCCGGCGCGGCGACCTCGCGCGTGAATACCGTGATGCTCGGTCCGGCGGTGTCGGCGTGGTCGAGCGGGACCGTGTGCTCGCGCTCCGTGAAGACGGCGCCAGGAGCTCGGTACGTCAGCATGTCGATGTCGCGTCGATGGCCCACGGCGAACGCGCCATCGCCGCCACGAGGTCGGCGTCGTTGAGAAGCCGCGCGCTCTGGCAATCGCTTCGGCGGGCCACCTCACGTCGGATGGCGCGCACGAAATGCCGGTCGAAGTCGCCGCGCGGGAACTTGCGGGTCACGGTGCCGCGCACGCTCGCGACGAGATCGACGTCGACGCCGCGGACGTCGATCGCGGTGCCGCGGTCGAGGAGCACGGACTCCACCCCGTCAGCGAGGGTCACCCCCAGCTGCATGTGCAGGATGATCGCGATCGCGGCCCGATCGGCGGCATCGGCGGGCATCCCGAACCGTTCGAGCGTCCGACGTGCGAACTCGGCTCCCTCGATCTCGAAGCACATCGTGTTGCGCGGGATGGTGGTCAGACCGACGTCGTGGAACAGCGACGCATTCCACAGCACCTGGCTGTCGACGGTGAGGCCCTCCCAGGCGCCGAGCGCGGCTCCCCAGCAATACGAGCGGACCGAATGCGCAAGGAGGTAGCGCGGCAAAGCACGGTTCGCCCATCGCCAGGACATCTCGGACACGTCGTCCTGCGGGACGGGCAGTCCTGCGATCGAGGCTGGGATCCCCGGGGTGTCCATCGCGTCGATGGTAGCCAAATGGAAGGTCATACTCGACGCGCGATGGCGAGATACGTCGTGAATGAACGGGCGATCGCCCGGGCGGAGCGGCTCATCCGTGCGCGCCAGTACGTGCTTCGCAGCGATTGGGGCGAGGCCCAGCCGAAAGCGGACGACGAGAACCGGTTCCTCGACGGTCATCCATGGGACGACTACGCCGAGTGGCATCTCGGTCTGACCGTGGGCGCCGCGGATGAGACGAAAGCGCGGTACGCGTTCGTCTACGGCGACTTTCGACGGATCCACCGCTCAGGGATCATCGCGTGCCACTTCCGGGCCGCTGAGTGGCGCCACAAGGAGATCGAGCTGGCGGCACATGAGCTCCTGCAGCTCATCGACCGGACGAGCGGCCTGACCTAGCTTCCGTCTCCCGACGGTACGGACGCATCGCCGTCGTCGGCTCGGCGTTCGCCGCCCTGCGCCGGAGGCTCCCAGGCGTACTCCGCATATCGGAGCTGTCTCAACGCGAGGTCGTCCAGTCGATCCTGATCCTCGCGGAGAAGCTCGAGATCGCGGGCGCGCTCGTCGTCCTCGCTCTGCGTAGGAACGTCGGCAGGGGGCGTCTCGCCATGCGGCGCGCTCGACTCACCCCCCAGCAGTCGTCGCAGGAATCCCATGCAGCCGCAACGTGCGCTGGTCGATCTGGAACGGCAGCACGACGACGAACTTGCCCGATAGCGACGGCGACAGCGACGACTGTCGGCGACGGACGAACTGCGAGCTGAGCTCACCGATCGAGAGGGCCTCGCCCGGCTGTGGGCTCCGGCCCCAGGTCGTCGAGTCCCCGAACGCGTGGAGCGGGTCTTCGACGATCGCCGCCGTGACTCGGGCTCCGGGTAGCAGCGGGTCCCTCGTCGCGTGGAACCCGCTCATCACCCATGCGTGACGACCTCGCCAGACGAGGAGCCCCACGGGCCGGCCGGTCGTTCGCATCGCCCGAGCAGCGGCCAGCAGCGCCTCCTGGACCGTGTCCTTCCCGACGACCTGATAGGGGCCTCCGCCTTCCATCGTCAGGCCTCGTGCCCAGCCGCGGACGCTCGCGCCCTTGCGGATCCGCCCGTTGCGACTCGGGCCGCTCCACGCCCGGGCGAGCTTCTGCAGGCGCAACTGGGTCGCGGCAGACCGGTCATCGCGCGTCGTCATCATGTTGAGCATCATCTGCATGCTCGCCCCGACGCATTGGACGAGGTTCGTCTGGCCGACGTAGTCGGCGCGCCGGCCCAGATCAAGCTGGTAGGACGACGAGGGCGCCGCGGCAACGGTCGGGACGATCGTCAGCGCGAGCAGGCCGGCGCAGAGCGTCGCCAGGAGTCGTCGTGGGCGGACCTGCCTCATGGAGCCAAGGTACGACGCCACGGCAATATCGGTTCGCGGGACCTCCGGGAACGCGGCGTAGAGTGACCGGCGTGACCGCCATGCCTGCCCCGGACGAGCCCATCGTCGAGATCACCCTCGCGGAGCTGGATGCGGACCCCTACCCCGCGCTCGCGAGGCTTCGAGAGCGCACGCCGGCGGCGTGGATCCCTGCCCTCGATGGCTGGATCGTGACGCGGCGCGACCTGTGCATCGAGGTCATGCGCGATGCCACGCGCTTCACGGTCGACGATCCGCGCTTCTCGACCGCACGCGTGGTCGGCCCGAGCATGCTCTCGCTCGACGGCGCGGAGCATCGCCGTCACCGCGATCCGTTCGCGACGGCCTTCCGCCGGCCACAGGTCATGGAGCGGTTCGGCGAACGCGTCCGAGCGGAGGCGCTGGAACTCGCCGACGGCTTGCGGCCCCACGGCGGCGCGGAGGTCCGACGAGACCTGGCGGGTCCGCTGGCCGTCCGCGTCGTCGCCGCGGCACTCGACTTGCTCGATGTGGAGCCGGCCGTCGTGCTCGGCTGGTACGACGAGATCGTCGGAGCCGTCGACCGAGTGTCGGCCGGTGGTGAGATCGGCGAACAGGCGCCGGCGGCCGTCGCGGCGCTCGATCGACATGTCGGCGCGACGATCGACCACGGCGGCGGTGTCCTTGCCGACGCCACCGCGACTCTTGCCCGCCCCGAGATCGTGTCGAACGCGGCCGTGATGATGTTCGGCGGGATCGAGACGAGCGAGGGGATGACGACGTCGCTGTTCTGGCACGTCCTCACCACGCCTGGCGCACTCGAAGGGATCCGGCGTGACCGAACGCTGATCGCGAACGCTGTCGAGGAATCGCTTCGTCTCGAGCCTGCGGCGGGACGCGTGGATCGCTACGCGACCGAGGATGTCGAGGTCGGTGGGGCGCACATCCGTCGAGGTGACCTCGTGATCGTCTCGCTCACGGCGGCGAACCGTGACCCTGCGACGTTCCCGGACCCAGACCGGTTCGACATCGGACGCGAGGAGGCGCGATCGCACCTGGCCTTCGCCCAGGGTCCCCACGCCTGCGTCGGACTCCACCTCGCGCGCCTCGAGACACAGATGGCCCTCGAGGCGGCGGTCGATCGCTGGCCCGGGTTGCGTCTCGCCGACGGGGCGACCCCGCCGACCGGGCTCGTCTTCCGAAAGCCACGGACACTGCCGGTGATCTGGGACGCCTGACCACGGTGATCAGAAGTCGCGGCGACCCTCGAAGGACTGCTCGACACCCGGTCGGGACCGCTCATAGATCGCGAGACGATGTCCACCCGGGCCGGCGAATGAACGAACCGGACCTTGCGGGATCTCGAGCCCGTGACCCTCATCCCAGCCGCGACCGCGCAGCTCGTCCGACACTGCGTCGAGATCGGCCACGCGATAGACGAGGACCGGTCGATCGCCCTCGAGGTGATCGGCGAGCAGCAGCCGCGGGGGCCCATCGGTCAGCTCCAGCATCGCGACCCGTGCTCCCATGCCGTCGATGGCGAAGATCAGCCGCGCATCGAGGACATCGGTGAAATAGGCCACGTCGGCGGCGACATCCCGGCTTGGCATGTACACGTAGTCGAGCGACTCGAACATGACCGTCAGCCTACGTCCCGTCCGTCGATGGCGGGGGTCGCCAGCCTCCGGATGACGCCTCCACGACGCGCGCTGCCGCCAGTGCCACGTCCTCGCGCCACGGCCCAGCGACGAGCTGGACGCCGATCGGCAAGCCCTCCGGCGACGTCCCACCGCGAACGACGACCGCGGGAAACCCGGTGAGGTTGTGCACATCGCTATAGCTGTCGCCGAACGCCGGGTCGTTGCTCCCGCCGTGGAGGATCGCCGGCTGCGGCATCGCCGGGCACACGATCACGTCCACGTCGTGCATCCACTGGAGCATCCGTGAGCGGACGCCGTCCGCCTGTTCGACGAGCGCTGTGAGCTCAGGCCCCGGCAGGCCGTCGGTGAACTCGACCCAACCTCGCGTGTCGTAGGAGCCGTGCCCCGCCGTTCCGGCCCCGGTGATGAGGCGGCTCAGCCAGGCGTGCCCATCGGCCGAGATCAACGACTGCCATGCGTCCGCGACCTCATCCATCCGTGGCGGCCGGCGTTCCTGGACATCCGCACCTTCTGCCTCGAGCGCCGACGCCGCCGCGCGCACGGCATCGACGGTCGCCGGCGTCGGCGTGCGGACACCGTTGTCCGTGAACATCGCCACGCGCAGACCGCCGACCCGGACCGCCGAGGGATCGCCCAGCGCGACGGGATAGACGAACGGGTCGACGCCGTCCGGTCCGGCGATGATCGGGAGGATCAGCGCGAGATCCTCCACGTACCGGGCGATCGGACCGAGTTGCGTGAAGGCCTGGAAGAGCCCCCGGAAGTCTGGCGAATGGCCCGTCCGCGGTACGCGACCGGTCGTCGGCTTGATACCGGCCACGCCGCAGACATGAGCCGGCTGGCGGATGCTGTCGCCGGTGTCACTGCCGACATCGAATGGCGATGCTCCCGCCGCCACGATCGCGGCCGAGCCGCCGCTGCTGCCGCCCGGCGTGCGCGAAACGTCGTAGGGATTCGACGTCCGGCCGAAGACGTCGTTGTCGGTCTCGTCCGACCACGTGAACTCGGGCGTGTTCGTCTTCCCGACGAGGATCGCCCCCGCAGCCCGAAGACGGGCGACGACCGTCGCATCGGTCGCTGGGACGCGTTCGCGCCAGCCCACCGTGCCCGCCGTCGTGACGATGCCGGCCGTATCGAACGAGTCCTTGATCGTGAAGGGCAGCCCGTGGAGCGGCCCGGTCGATCCCCCGCGCGCCCGCTCTTCGTCTGCGCGTCGCGCCGCGTCGAGCACGCCGTCGATCCGGCGGACGACCGCGTTGATGCGCGGGTTGACGGCATCGATCCGCTCCAGGACGGCGGTCACGACCTCGGCGGACGAGCGCCGCCCGGATCGGATGTCATCGGCCAGCGTCGTCGCCGAGGCGGCGACCCAATCGCTACCAGACATCGCCCGGCCGCCAGTCGCAGCTGATCGACGCTTCCGGGTCCAGCTCGGGTGTCGAAGGGGTTCGGAGGACCATGATGTAGCCCTCCTCGTCCGGGGTTCGTTCGGGCCCGTCAGGCATCCGGACGTACGCGCGACCCAGCCAGGTGCGCCAGCCGAAGCGCTCGTAGAAGGCGTGCTCGCCGGTGCCGAGCACACCGAATTCATACGTCGTCAGGACGTGATCGGTTGCTGCGCGAACGACGGCGCTGCCGAACCCTCGGCGCTCGTGCTCAGGGCGCGTCCCGACCGCCTCGACATACCCGGTGCGCAGCGGGGCACCGCCGACGTGGATCTCGCGCTCGATGACACTGGCGTGGCTCACGATCACCCCGTCCACCTCGGCCATGAAGTGGCGGCCGCCCATCGCGTGCTCCCAGTCGTCCTCGGTGAAGCCATCCTCGCCCTTCGGGAACGCCTCCCAGAGAAGCGTGCGCATCTGCCGGAGGTCAACGGCCGTCAGCTCCGCCGTCGTAGCGGTGCGGACCCTGATGCTGGACGCCATGCGCGGACCATGCCACAGCACGGTCGCGGGACGCAGTGGACGCGCGGAGGCCCTCCGCCACCGGGTCGGCGACGAAGGGCCGGAAGGTTCGATGTCCGCCCGGCCGGAGGCCGGGAAGAGTGCGTTAGGCGAAGCGCCAGGTAGTAGCGCCGTGCGGCTCAGCCGAGGCGACGGCGATGACGCGGTCGAACGCCAGCCGGTACAGACTCCAAGGGGCTGGCCCGGCACTTGGCGCGCTGAACGGCGCCGTGAACGCGTCACCGTCCACGCGAGCCGGCCATCCACCGGACGCATACGCCGCGGCGACCGATTCGAGCGTGGCGCGATCGGTCACTCGCTCGACCGCGCCTTCGAAGACGAGATCCATCCCCTCCAGGCTGACGCCGATCGAGGCGAAAGGGTTGGCCGTCAGGTCCTTCGACTTCTTGGTGCCATCGCCACTCGTGAAGTACAGGTCACCGTCGACCCACAGCGCCCCCACACCGGCGGCATGTGGCCGACCATCCGGTCCCGTCGTACCGAGGAACCAGGTGATCATCGCCGATGGATCGATCGCATCGAGGAGGGCTTTCGGCCGACGCCACGGCAACGCCGCGTTCCCGTACCCGTCGAGGTTCTTGGTCTCGATCGGCGCCCGGTCAGCCATCACCCACGCTCCTGGAGCGACCAGCCGTTGCCGTCGGGGTCATCGAAGAAGGCGAAGGAGTTCCACTGCCCGCCCTTCCCGTCGATCCATTCCCCGTTCTCGAAATGACGGATCGGACCGATGTCGAGACCGCGAGCCGTCAGCTCCGCATGCGCCGCTTCGATGTCCTCCACGACGAGCTGCAGGCCCTGGACCGAGCCTGGTGCCGTCCGGATCGCGCCTTTGCCGACCATGATCGAGCAACCCGATCCCGGTGGCGTCAGCTGGACGATGCGGAAGTCTTCGTTCGGCTGGTGGTCGACGTCGATCGCGAAGCCGACCTTCTCGCTGTAGAAGGCCTTCGCCCGGTCGACATCGGCGACCGGGATCGGCACGAGCTCGAGCTTGTAGTCCATCGTCAGGCGACCGGCTGGCGGAGCTTCGCGAGGAGTTCCTCGAGGCGCTCGAAGCCCTCGTTCATCCCCACTTCCATGCCTGACTCGATCATCCCGTCCCGGTCCGCCACCGACTGGTAGACGGAGTGGTTCCGGAGGATCGTCTTCCCGTCGCGCTCCTCGAAGACGAGCGACTCGAGGGACACGTGGCCGGGCCAACCCTCGAATTCGAAGGTCTGGATCATCCCGTCAGGCGATTGCTCGCCGTGGAACACGCCGTGGAAGCCGTAGGCATTGCCCTGGTCGTCGCTGTGCGTGTACCGCCACGTCCCGCCGTCGCGGACGTCCCAGGAATCGAGGGTCATCGTGTACTTCCGTGGGCCCAGCCACTGGACGATGAGCTCAGGATCCGAATACGCCTTGTAGACGAGGTCGCGTGGCGCGTCGAACTCGCGGGTGATGTCGATGAAGGGCACGCCGGCCGGGGCATCGATCTGCGTCTTGGTCATCGGGGTTTCCTCTCTTTGCTTCGGTCGACCTGGAGCGCCGCAAGCAGGGCGTCCAGACGCTCATGGCTCTCTTCCCAGTACTCGCGGTAACTGACGAGCCACTCCGTCGCCTTCCTGAGGGGATCCGCCTCGAGATGGCTGAGACGCGTGGTCGCCTTCCGGCTGCGCGAGATCAAGCCCGCCGACTCGAGCACGCGAAGGTGCTTGGAGATGGCGGGCTGGGAGACCTGGAACGGTGCCGTCAGCTCGAGGACCGAGGCATCCCCTTCCGCCAAACGCGCAAGGATGGCGCGGCGGGTGGGGTCGGCAAGGGCGCCGAAGACGGCGTCGAGTTGGTTGTCAGGCATCGCTCCATAACCATATGGTTATGCATGACGCTTGTCAACCCCCCGCGCCCACGATGCGCGGGTGCGCTCAGGCGGAGCGGCGGATCCTCACCATCGGGATGACCCGGCCGGTCTGGGCCGGATAGTCGGCGAACCACGGGAGCGCCCGAACATGGTCGTCCCACAGTCGGTCCCGCTCGGCGCCGTTTTCGACGATCGTCGTGGTCGCTCCGGACCGCTGGTCGTCGACTTCGAGATCGACCTTCGGCTCGGCCTTCAGGTTGTGGATCCAGGCCGGGTCCTTCTTCGACCCACCAGCGGTGCCGGCAACGACGTAGTCGTCCCCGTCGCGGTGATAGGTCAGGATCGATCGACGATCGGCGCCGCTGCGGGCGCCCTTGCTTGTCAGGATCAGGAGCGGATGCCCGGCGAGCGGGCCGCTGTCGACCTTCCCGCCATTCGCGCGCATCTCGGCGATCAGCTGGTCTTCCCAGGCGGCAGCATCGGTCATCTCAGGGTTCCTCCCATGGCAGGTGGTTGCTGACGCAACGATGCCATGGAATGCCGGAACATGCTCGCGACGCGACTGTGCCCGCGTAGAGTGGCCTGATGGACCGGGAGGCCTGGCTGCGCGAGCGGCGCGAGGCGGTCATGGCGGACTACGACGCTGACGCGGCGACCTACGACGACTCGCCCTACCCGACGACCTCCCACACGACGTTCATCGACCGACTCCTGGCAAGCTGCCCGCCCGACGGGATCGTGCTGGATGCGCCTTGCGGCACCGGGCAGTACTTCGCACGGGTGCGGGATGCAGGTCGTCGCGTCGTCGGGATCGATCAATCGGCCGGCATGCTCGACCAGGCGCGCCGGCGAGGCCTCGCCGAGCGTGTAGAGCGGCTCGGGCTGCAGGAGATGGCGTTCGAGGCCGAGTTCGATGGAGCGATGACCGTCGACGCGATGGAGAACGTGCCACCCGAGGACTGGAGGCTCGTCGTACGGAACCTGCGACGCGCCGTGAAGCCGGGCGGGTACCTGTACATGACGGTCGAAGAGGTCGAAGAGAACGACATCGACGAAGCCTGGGACCGAAACCGCGAGCTCGGACTCCCGGCCGTGCGTGGCGAGATCGTGGAGGGCGACACCGCCGGCTATCACTTCTACCCCGGTCGCGATCAGGTCCGCGAGTGGCTCGCCGCCGAAGGGCTGGAGATCGTCGACGAGGCGTTCGACCAGGAGGACGGCTGGGGGTACTGGCACCTGTTCCTGTCGACCCCCACCGGCTAGTCTCAAGGTATCTCCGGGGGGCGCTGAGGGAGGGCTATGTCGGTGCGATCGATCGCACGCACGTTGCACACGGTCGTCGCGGTGCTATTCGTCGTCGGGCTCATCGCCCAGGTCTGGCTCGCCGGACGCGGTGTCTTCGAGTCTCCGACGATGTTCGACACGCACCGGAGCCTCGGCTACACCCTGAGCCTGTTCACGATCGCGCTGCTGGTCCTCGGTCTCCTCGGTGGGATGGGACGACGCCCGGCGATCCTTGCCGTGGTCATCTTCGTGCTGTTCATCCTGCAGTCGGTCTTCGTCGTGATGCGCGATTCACAGCCGGCGGTGGCGGCGCTCCACCCGGTCAACGGGTTCCTGATCCTGTTCCTCGCGATCGTGCTCGCCCGCGACTCCTGGATGATGCGGACGGCTCCGGCGACCGCCTGAGGTTCGCCGCGGTCAGCTCGCCTCGTCGCGGAGCTGGCTGACCGACTTCTCGATGCGGCGCTGCCGGGTCTCGGCCGACTTCGCGTCCTCGATCGAAAGCGTGTAGCGGCGCTTGTTGCTGTACGACAGCGCCTCGAACGCCCGCTTCGCCTGGGGCGCCGCATCGAGCGCAGCCGCGAAATCGGCCGGCACCTCGACCTCGCGTGGCGCCGTATCGAGCTGCAGGTCGACCTCGATCGTGTCGCCGGGCGTGACACCCGCCGGCCCGCGATGCTCCTGTGCCACACCGATCAGGAACTCGTCGCCGTAGACCGCGACCGTGTTGCGGTACGAGTAGCCGTTGATCGTCACGATGACGGGCGGCCGCTTGCCCTTTCCGAGCGCCTCGACCACTTCACGCGGGACGCGGAAGCCAGCGGCGTTCTTGCCGGCCGGGTCGAGCGTCGTGGTGAAGCGCATGCCCCGAGTATGGCAGCGGCGCCGGTCCGCCGATCAGGCGTGGAACGCTTCGAGCGCTTCTCGCTCGCGTTCGATCTCACGCTGCACCTTGGACGGGACGTCGATGAAGGGATCGAGCACGATGCGACCGTCGCGCAGCGACCACGCGCCGGCGACCGACCCATCGACCAGGTAGGTCCCGACCGAGAACGGGTTCTTGGTCGAGAAGACCCGCGGCCGAAACGGCTCGGGCAGCAACCCCGTTCGTCGGGCGTGGACGAGCAGGTTGGCGTCCCAGTGCGGCAGGAACCGCACCGGCACGGGCATGTCTTCGTCGGGTAGCGGCTGGCCGGGCAGGTCGACGAGCTCGCGCCCCGCCTCGTCTCGATAACGGACGAGCTCGAGGTCGGTCGCCGACGCTTTCACGGCCGTGACCGAAAGACCGGCCCATGCCGCGATGTGAGCCCACGCGCCGGGTCCGAACGCGCGGAGATAGGCACGGACGAGGTGGGTGCGTCCGGCCGCCTCGGTCGTATCCGGTGGGCCCACCCAGTCCTCGGCGAGGCCCAACCGGTCCGCACGACGGCGCTCCCACGTTCCCGCCGGCGGGACCCGGACGAGATCGACCCAGAGCCCATGGGTCCCGACGAACCCCTTGGCGATGTCGCCGAGCTCCTTCACGTCGCGAGGCCCGTCGGCAAGCGCCACCCGCAGCCGATCCGCGGCCGCGGCGAGGTCGTCATCCCCTGCCCCGGTCATCCGTCCGAACGTTCGCCGCCACTGCTCCCGTCGCGCGGCGCGGACACCGAGGGCGTACGCCCAGTACTCACGTCGCGACACCATGTGGATCGTCACCCGCAGCAGGGTCGCCTGGACGACCACACGTTCTTCCAGCGCCTGGGTCAGGTCGTCGCGTTCGAACCCTGCGAGACGGGACCAGAGGCCGACGTAGCCGGACGGCGCGTACTGGGTCTGCAACCCACCCACCTGCTCGACGGCGTCGGGAACCGACAGCGACGAACGTTCGAGCAACAGTTGGCGTGCCAGCAGCGCACGGTTCAGGGCGCGCGTGGAGAGCGTCTCGCCGGTCACGTCCGGATGATGCCGGAGCCGACTGCCGGGCTTTGGGCCGGTCGTATGCTGCCTTCATGGCCACCGACGCTCCGGCGAGGGGACAGGAACGGCCGGGCAACGTGCCGTGGGTGGTGCCGGTCGCGATGGCGCTGCCGCTCCTCGGGCTGGCACTCCTTGTCGCCCGCCCAGAGCTGGACATGGAGTGGGAGCACCACCCGAGCCATTTCTGGATCGTCCTGCTGACCGCGGCCGTGAGCGTCGCGCTCGCCTATGTCACCAACGTCGCGGCCGGACGATATCGCGATGCCCGGCTCGTGCTGATCTCGTTCGCGTTCCTCTCGGCGGCCGGGTTTCTCGGCCTCCACGCGCTCGCGACCCCCGGTGTCCTGCTCGATAGCCCGAACGCCGGGTTTTCGATCGCGACGCCGATCGGCCTCGTGCTCGCAGCGTTC
>Ga0207674_10004533_pt1 | contig 16682 bp, 20 predicted proteins | sample KBSCornC72_FD_184303 | JGI IMG/M metagenome (GOLD analysis project Ga0207674, IMG submission 184303) | Corn rhizosphere microbial communities from Kellogg Biological Station, Michigan, USA - KBS Corn C7-2 (SPAdes) (version 2) | ecosystem: Host-associated > Plants > Roots > Rhizosphere > Soil ... | reverse complement strand
GAAGCTGACGACGGCGCTCACGATGATCGGGCGCACGGCATCCGAGGCCTTGCCGCTCGGGGTGACGCCCGAGAGCTTCATCCAGTAGTTGCCGAAGACGTTCCGGGCATACCAGATCGACCCGACCACCAGGCTCGACAGCATGGCCAGGATGACGGCGATGTAGTTGATCGACGGAATGTGCACGGGGCGACTCCTTTGTCGGGTGCTGAACGGTTGAGTGATGGTAGCGCGGGGCTACGTCAGATGACCCGCGACGACCCCACATGACGCTACGCAACTCCGCATTACGGGCCCGCTCGACCCCCGCGGCAACCACCCCTAGCGTCGCCCGCATGACTCTCACTGACACCATCTCCGTTCCGTCCATCACCGCCGTTTCTGTCACCCCCGACGAGCGCGCCGCACGCCTGCTCGAGGCCGGCACCGCGTGGAACACGCGCATCGCCGCCGACCACACCAACGCCTACCTGAGCTACAAGGTCACAGGCCAGGGGGAGGGCGCCGTCGCGTCCGCCATCCGGGCCGGCAAGCACAGCTTCCTGGTGGATGAGCCGGGCGCGCTCGCCGGCGACGACCTGGCCGCCAGTCCGGTCGAGTTCGCCCTCGGGGCGCTGATCTCGTGCCAGATCGTCGTCTACCGGCTCTACGCGAATGCGCTCGGCATCCAGGTGGATGATATCGACATCACTGCAGAAGGCGACCTGGATGCGCGCCGCCTCTTCGGCATCGACGAGACCGTGCGCGCGGGGTTCACCGAGGTCCGTCTGCAGATCTCGATCACGGGCCCCGAGTCGGACGAGCGCTACCAGCAGCTCCGCGAAGCCGTCGACGCGCACTGCCCGGTGCTCGACCTGTTCGCCAACCCGACGCCGGTGCTGGTGTCGGTCGCGAAGGCCTGAGGCCCGCGGGCGGAGCAGGGCTCCGGTACCGCTACCGCGCGCCCTGCTCCGCCGGCTCCACGGGCTTCGCCAGGTTTCGCTGAGCCCAGGTTCCGAGCTGCGAGATCATCGGCACGAGCTCCTGGCCGGCCGGCGTCAGCTCGTAGCGCACGGTGACGGGCGGACCTTCGGCGACCGCCCGCGTGACAAGCTCCACCTCGGCCAACTCGAGCAGGCGCTCGGCCAGCACGGTGTCGCTGATGCCGCTGACCGCTTTGCGCAGGCCGACGAACGAGGTGACGCCCGTGCCGAGCACGCTGAGGATCATGCCGTTCCAGCGCTTGCCGAGCACCGAGAACGCGAGGGTGATCGCCGAGTCGCAGACCGGGGCCGCGTCGTCGTTCTCACCCATCCGTCCATCGTACCGTGCTACGCTCTCCAAAGTTGCTTAGTTTTTATTAGTCGCTAGTTTCTTGGAGAAACCATGTCGCTCTACCGTCTCGACGCCAGCATCAACCCCGCGACCTCGAAGAGCCGCGAGCTTGCCGACCTGGTCGAAGCCGAATGGACGGCACAGCATCCGGACTCCCTGATCACCCGCCGCGACATCGGCACCGACCCGCTGCCGGCCACCACCTGGCGCGACGCCGTGCAGGGCGGTTTCACCCCCGAGGAGCAGCGCACCGACGCCCAGCGCTCCGCGATCGCCCTCGCCACCACACTGGCCGACGAGCTGATCCACAACGACGCGATCCTGCTGGCGATCCCGCTGTACAACTGGGGCGTCGCCGCCCATGTGAAGAGCTGGTACGACGTGACCTACACGGACGCCCGGATCAAGGGCGGCGCGCTGGCCGGCAAGCCCGTGGTGCTCGCCTCGGTGCTCGGCGGCGATTACCGCCCCGAGTCGGGCAAGGCCGACTGGGATCACTCCACGCCATGGCTGCGCCACGTCATCGAGAATGTCTGGAAGGCCGACCTGCTCGTCGTGCAGCGCCAGCTGACCCTGGTCGGCATCAACCCGGCGTTGGATGCTCTCAAAGACGACGCCGTCGAAGTCCACGCCGCCGCGGCCCAATTGGCGAGCCAGCACGGTCAGGCGCTCGCGGCCAAGCGGGTGGATGCCGCCTAGGGCCGCTCGACAGGCCGCTCGTCGGATCCGGTGACCGCACCCGACCGGGTCGCGCGTTTCGCCAGTCTGACGTTCGTCACGGCGGCGACCCCGAACGCCACGCCGATGACGATCAGCGCGACGCCGGCGACGCCTTTCCGGGCGAGCAGCAGCAACCCGACGATGATGAACCCGAACGCAGCGAAACCCTGGATGACGCCGTAGAGGTAGCGCGACAGCTTCGACACCGGGCGTGCCGGTGCCGCTCTCTTGGCCCCGGTCCGCGACATGCTCGGAGCCTAGCCGTGCAGCGTGATCTGGTACCCATCGGGGTCGGCGAACGTGAACGTGCGCCCGAACGGTCCGTCGATCGGCGCCGACACGATGGTCTTGCCGTCGGCGACCAGGGCATCGTGAATGTCTTGGACGCCGGTCGCGTGCAGCCAGATCGCGGTGCCGATGCCGGGTTGCGGCGTGGCATCCAGGTCCACTCCCTCAACGACGTCGCGCACCGCGAACGCCACCGGCTTGGTGTCGAACACGACGGCGTGCGGGGGACCCGCGTTGGCGCGGACGAGTCCGAGGTACTGCTCGTAGAACGCGGCGGACGCCTCCAGGTCGCGAACCTGGAGTGAGACGAAATCGGGACCGGTGACCGGCATGGAAGGCTCCTTCGATGTGTGTCAGTTGGTTGACATCCATCAGGCTATGTCAGACTACTGACATGGCTCAGAACGCAGAGGGAGTCGACCTCGAGACCTCGCTCGGCTACCTGCTGAAGCAGGCCGCGAGCGCGCTGCGGTCATCCATGGAGGCCGTGCTCCGACCGCTCGGCATGACGGTGACGCACTACGCCGTGCTGGAGCTGCTGGCCCAGCGCCCGGGCCTCTCGAACTCCGAGCTGGCGAGGGGCGCATTCGTCTCGAGGCAGTCGATGAACGTGCTGCTGCAGTCCCTGGAACGCGACGGCGTCGTCACCCGCCCCGCCGAGGCCCCGGTGGGCAAGACCCTCCCAACGAGGCTCACCCCGCTCGGCCGGCGTCAGCTGGCGAAGGCGACGGTGGCGGTGAAGGCGGTGGAGGACAGGATGCTGGCGGGGCTGGATGCGGCGTCGCAACAGCAGGCGCGGCGCATTCTGACCAATGTTGTCGGGTCGCTCAGCTAGCCGGCAGCAGCCCGCGCAACCGCGCCGCATCTTCGAGGTCGACGGCGAACCGCGGCAAGGTCGCGCGCGTGTACATCCCGTCGATCTGCGAGGTCTCCCAGAGCGAGTGGATGCGGTGCAGGTCGGATTGGCGACTCTTCCACCCGATCCCATCGATGACCGCTATGACGAACTGACGTGCCAATCGCACGTCGGCCATCTCTTCGATCTCGCGGACGGCGTCCGTGAGTTTCGAGCCTGTTGAGTCGAATCCTTTCGCAGCGACCACGATCGCAGCGTGGTCAGCATCAGGCAGCACCAGATCGCAGGGAGCGGTTCGACCGTTGCGACCGGTGAATCGAGTGCGAGTCTGGTAGCTCAGCCCAAGGTTGACCGCGATCGACTCGATTTCGTCCTCGAGCAGGCGACCCGCAACGCCGGCGCGGTTCGCTGTCACGCGGGAGCCCGCTCGCGCGACGAGCACGTCCCCGAAGCTGAAGGTCTTGTGGCGGGTCAATGCCAGCGAACTCAGCAGCTCGAACTCGTCATCCAGTCGCTCGATCGCGTCTGCAGGCCAGCTGCGCGCGACCGTGGTCCAGCTCGAGGTGCCGAAGGAGTGGCGAAGAAAGTTCTTCAGACGCTCCTGCGACAGACCGACCGTCAGGCCGAGGACGGGCATCCACTGGGGGTTCGCGCTGACCCACGCCGCGAGAGAGTCGCGATCGATCGTCGGCAGCGCCGCCAGACTCTCGGCACCCTGACGAATCGCGTCACTCTCCGGTGTTGCGATCAGAGGGTCGACGTGGGCATTCAAGGGCCCGAGCGAGTCCAAGTAGGCCGAGAACGGGATGACCTCCATGCGCGACGCCTCAGTCCCGGCCGACGAAGATCAGCTCGTCGACGCTTCGCCGGAGTGCAGTCGAGTGGGTTCCGAAGCTGTAGGTGTGCGCAACGCGGCGCAGCTCGACGTGTGGCTTGACGCGTGAGAGCAACTGGACGATCCGGTCGGAGTCGGGAATCGCATTGGAGGAGTACGACATCACGATTGCGCCGGCATCCCGGAACTGCTCAAATGTTGCGGCCAGCGCATCTTCGACGGTGCGCTTGTTGGCGAACGGGGTGTGCCGCTTCTGGATCTTCTTGGTCTTGGTCTCTTCCATGATGTCGACCCCGCGCCAGTACACCGAGAGCCCTTCGAGAAAGTGGTAGCGCTTCATGTAGTCGGCGTCGTCGCGCGGGGGAGCGTATGGCGGATCCAGGTAGACGATGTCGGCGGTGCTGCCACCCAGCGCAACGACGTCGCCGGTGACGACGCGGTGGGTCGAGCCGTTGTCGAAGACGATCCGGTTGTAGTCGGCGACCCGTTCGCGAAACTGCGCCTCCATCGAGATGCGCAGGTCGCGCCGCCCGTCGTCGTAGCGTGCGCCGGTGAAGGTGAAGACCCCGCGCGGCTGCTTGCGTGCCGCCGCGACTACGAGAGCGGCAATCGCGATGTCCCGCTCGTGACCGGTCAGAGCGTCGATGTGCGACCAGGCGCTGTCGAGAAAGCGGCGGTCGTCGGCCGAGAGAAAGAGACCATCGAACTTGGTCTGGATGAAGTCCCGGCCGTCGAGAGATGGTCCGCAGATCGCATCCACGAGTTCGTCGCTCAGTGTGACGTGCGAGTTCTGCACCGCCGCGCGGGCGATGGTGCCCGGAAAGGCGAGAAAGTCGTTGCTGGTCACCGCGAACCCGAGTGACTTGAGCAGGAACGACACGACACCCGAGCCGCTGAACGCGTCGACCGCGCTCACGCCACCAAGCCGCCGGAACTCGTCGGCCAGGCTCGCCGCGAGCCGATATTTCGACCCCATGTAGCGCAAACGCGGATAGTGAGACACCCGCGCCAGAGCCTCGCTCGCTTCGGGTGCGAGTGGCCGCGGGAGTTCGATCGTCACGCCGTCAGTCTGCTGGATGCCGCCGACTTCGATCTGCGGACGGGCCGATCGGGGCGAAAATGTCGATGGACTACACGTGCCAGCAATTCAAACCGACGGGCAGCCCGACAGGCGACGCAGTGTCAGTCCGTCGCCCGTCAGGTTACCTAGCCGAGTTTGACGCAGTCATAACACTTCCGATATCCGTTGGTCCCCGCCCTCTTGTTGTAAGCCGGGATCTGCTTGCCGGTAGGGCAGTCATCGTGGTCGTGATGGACGTCCGGATCCGCGGGGTTGATCGAGTAGTACGGGCTAACTCTCATTGGTCCAACTCCTTTGTGACCGTCGGGATGGCGGTCGAGGCCGAGGTTACGAGTCGCCGCCGACACCCCTCCCGCTCTCAACGGATGCGATGCGAGGTTGAGACAAATCGAGAAAAAAACACATCTATAGTTGCGATGGAACGGTCGCGTTTGACATTGCGGGTTTCAATAGGTTCGCGAGATTCAACAAGTCTGCTGTGGAGTCGTCTTTCGGCGCCTTACCCGATGCCGTCGAAAGGTGGGCTTGGAGTACGACCTGTCCCATGGTTGTCATGAACCGCTGCTTCTCCGCAGGGTCGACAATCTGATTGCTATATACGATCATCGTTCCCATCGCTGTGGACAGGTCGTGGGCTCGTTGGGCAGCTCGATCCCGGGATCGAGCACGGGCCAGGAGCACTCCGGCGAATGTTCCGAACGCGGCGGTCGACGTCAAATGGATTCCGATCTGCTGTAGCGGCGTGTATGTCGGGCCGAGACCTAGGTAGTGACGTGCAAGTGGCAGAACCGCGATGCTGGCCGCGATAGCGAGCACACCAAGTCCGACTACCCAAACGATGCGTGACTCCTTTCCGTTACGGGCGGCGTCGGCCTTATATAGCGAGTTGGACGACTCGGATGTGACGCTTGTCACTTGCAGGCGGGCTTGCTTGACACTCGTATCAAGATCGTCTTGCGCTTTCTTAATGACGTCGTGCGCTTCGGCGGCCTGTAGGACAATCTGGGCGGCCTCGTTTCGTGAAGCCTGTTCGATCTCACCCAGCTGCGCATAGCGCTGTTGGGCCTGCGTGACCAAGGCTGTCCATTGCGGCTCAGTTACAGGAAGCGGGGTCAAAGTCATCATGATCTTCAGGCCTGCCTCCGGTTGCCCTTGAGATACCAGGCTGAAACCCTGGCCGATCAGGTCAACGCCGCCCATCCAGGGGGTCGCCCAACGAAGAAGCTCGGGCAGGCGATCTACAAGAGATGGATCGCCCGGAATCTGGCCGACCGCATTATTGAAGACTTGCACCGTCTGCCCAGGCATCCCGACCTCCGCAGCTCGGATGGCCCAGTCGATGCTTTCGCGGATCCCTGGGAGTCCAGTCTGCATCAAGAACCATGATGTCAGCCCCATTGCCCACCCCTTTCCCGCCTCTGCCAGGGGTCGAATGGCTTGAATCGCTGGCTGCTGATTGCCGGTTGACCACATCTGCTGCGCCTGCTGGACGTCCGCGACGTCACTGGGCTCCACTACAAGCATCGGAATTGGCAAGGGTGTGCTCATGGATGAAATGTACGGAATACAGGCGACGTTGTCTGTGCCAACTCGGCGATAGCGGCCTTTGTAGCCGTGGGCGAAGACGCCCTCCATCGCCGAGACGTTCACGACGCCGGTGCCGTGGACGAGTGATGTGGTGAGGGGAGCTCGCAGTCGCGAGATACCACCCCCACCCCCGCTACCATTCACGACATGCGCGCTACCCCGGCACTCACCCCGGAGGACAAACCGCGCGAGCGCATCCTGATCCTCTCCGCAGGCGTCGGCGCCGGACACAACACGGCCGCGGCCGCCGTGAAGCAGGCTGCCCTCGCCCGCCCCGACGTCGAAGACGTGCTCGTTGTCGACGTGCTCGAGCAGAGCAGCTCGCTCTACCGCGACCTGCTCGGCAAGGGGTACTTCGTGCTGGTCGACAACGCGCCGTGGCTGGTCGACTGGGGGTACGACGTCAGCGACCTGCCGTTCCGGCGGCGGGGGCCGATCGATCCGTGGACGCGGGCGAACTCCCTTCCGGCGATCAGTGAGATCAAGCGGTTCAAGCCGACCGCCATCGTGTGCACGCACTTCTTGCCTGCTCAGCTGGTGGCATCCCTCGTGCTGCGCGGCGCCACCGATGCCAAGACCGCGATCGTCACCACCGACTACGACTTCCACTGGCTGTGGCTGGCGAGTGCGTTCCACGCGCTGTTCCTCGCGCGGGAGGAGGGGCGGGTGCAACTCACCGCGCAGGGGGTTCCGGCCGATCGGGTGGCTGCGGTGGGCATCCCGATCTCGGCGCATCCGGAGGCCGCCTTCGAGCGGGTTCCGGATGACGTGCCCCGGCTGCTGATCTCGGCCGGCGCATCCGGGGGCGACTACGCCCTCGCGGTGGTGCGGCAGACGATGCATGTGCGCTCGCCGTTCCGGGCGACGGTGGTGACCGGGCGCAACGACGAGCTGCGGCGGCAGATCGAGCAGCTGGTGGCGCCGGCCGGCGACAAGTACCGGGTGCTCGGCTTCACACCCGAGATGCCGCAATTGCTGCGCGAGGCCGACCTGTTCATCGGCAAGCCGGGTGGGCTGTCGGCGTCGGAGTGCATGGCGGCCGGGCTGCCGATGGTGCTGGTGAACCCGATCCCGGGGCAGGAGGTGCGCAACGGCGACTACCTGATGGAGCAGGGCGCGGCCGTGCGCTGCAACACCCCTTCGACCATCGGCTGGAAGATCGACGAGCTGCTGCGCGAACCGGGCCGACTCCAGCGGATGCAGGCCGCGGCCCGGCGGATCGGTCGCCCGATGGCGGCAGCCGACGTGCTGACGGGACTGCTCGACGGCCCGGCGCGGCCGCTCGTGATGACGCGTGGGGCGCAGCGGTCGATCCTCCGGGCGAGCTCGCAGCGCCTCATCGCCAGCGACCTCACCGGGCCCAAGTCGCTCGTGCGCCTGGTCGACCGGGCGACGGACAGCACGGTCGCGCTGCTGCGAGCCGAAGAGCTCGCCGACTTGCAGACCCGGCATCCCGAGCGGGACGGGCACCTGGTGCTGCAGCGCGACGACGCGCTCGTTCCGCTGCGCTGGGAGGCGCGGCGCCTGCTCAAGAGCGTGCTGCGCGGGGACTCCGAGCTGCGGGTGCGGGTCGAGTTCGTGTCGGCGTCGGCTGTTTCTGGCGCGGCCGGTGCAAAGGCCGCGCGCCGCTCCAGCTGAGCGGGCTGTGCGGGGCGGCGAGCAGCGCCCAGTCTCCGGGGCGCGGCGACCACTCGTGGGTGGCGGGGTCGCGCTGCAGGGTGGGCGTGGCATCCAACTCGATGTGGATGACGGCCTCGCCGCCCGCCGGCACGGTCACCTTCTGAAAGCCCAGCAGCTGCGTCACCGGGTGCTCGACGGACACGTCGGCGGCATAGACCTGGATGACCGTGGTGCCCTCCCGCTCGCCCGGGTTGCTCACCCGAACCTCGGCGGTGCCACCCTTCTCGTCGAAAGCATGCGAGACCAGCTCGTGCTCGAGCGTCGTATAGCCCAGCCCGAACCCGAATGGGAACGCCGCCGCATTCCCGTCGGCGTCGAGCTTGCGTTGCCCCCAGCTGCCGTCGTAGACCACCTGCAACGCGGTGCGGTCGAACGGCGGCAAGTGCGCCGGGTCGGTCGGGATCACGAACGGCAGCCGCCCCGTCGGCTCGGACGCGCCGGTCAGCACGTCGGCCAGCGCGCGGCCGCCCTCCATGCCGCCGTACCAGGCCATCACGAGCGCCGGAACGCGATCGCGCCAGCCTTCGGTCAGGATCGCGCTGCCCCCGACCAGGACGACCACGGTTCGCGGGTTCGCCGCCGTCACCGCGTGGATCAGCTCGATGTCCGAGGCGCGCAGCGCGAGCGAACGACGGTCGCCGCCGCGCACGAAGCGCGCCGAGAGCCGAACCAGCGCGCTCAGCGGGCCGCGCAGAACGCCCGTGGTGAACGCGGCCCCGAGCACCCCTAATTCGACCGTCTCGGTGAGCACCGACTCGCCCTCGTCGTGCTGGTCGAGCCCGACGACCACGATCGCGACCTCGGCCCGGGATGCCGCGACCACCGCCGCGCGGGCGCTCCGGCCCGAGGGGGTGACGATCCGCACGTTTGGCAGTGCCTCCCGCACCCCTCGCAGCGGCGAGACCGTCGACGGCGGACGAACCCGCGACGAGCCGTGATCGCCCAGGTTGTCGCGGTCGGCCAGGCGACCCACGACGGCGATGCTCCGGATGGCGGGGCTCAGCGGCAGCAGCGGCGCCCGGTCGCCTGCGCCGCCACCCGCCCCCGCACCAACCGGCTCGTTCTTCAGCAGCACGATCGACTCGGCCGCGACCCGCCGCGCCAGCGCCCGGTGCTCGGGCGACGCGACCGACGCCGCCGTCGGTTCGTCGGCGTCCCGGTTCGCATAGTGCAGCAGGGTGGTTCGCAGGATGCGGTGCGCGGCCTGCACCACCGTCGGGCGATCGAGCCGGCCGGTGCGCAGCGCGTGCGGCAGCTCGCGGGCGCGCCGCAGCCGCAGCGGCATCTCGATCTCCATGCCGGCCTGCAGGCTTGCGACCGCGTCGTGGGTGCCGAACACCCAGTCGCTGCTGACGAAACCCTCGAATCCCCACTCCGTACGCAGCACGTCGGTGAGCAGGGGAGCGTTCACGTCCATGAACCGGCCGCGCACCTGGTTGTACGCAGTCATCAGCGAGGCGGCGCCGGCATCCACGATCGCCTTGAAATGGGGCAGGTACACCTCGTGCAGCGCGTGCTCGTCGACCGCCACGTCGACCTCGAATCGCATGTCCTCCATCGAGTTGAGCGCGAAGTGCTTGACGCACGCCATGGCGTTGCCCTGCACGCCCCGGGTCGCGGCGGTGCCCATGCGAGCCGTGAGCACCGGGTCTTCGCCGTAGCACTCCTGCGCGCGACCCCAGGCCGGATGCCGCAGCAGATTCACGCACACCGACGCCGAGTAGTTCGCGCCCCGGGCCCGGGTCTCGAGCCCGATTGCCCGGCCGACCTGCTGCTCGAGTTCGGGATCCCACGTCGCGGCCCGGGCCATCGCCACCGGGAACGCCGTCGACCTGCCGATCACCACCCCGCGCGCCCCGTCGCTGAACCGGATGCCCGGAATCCCCAGGCGCTCGACTGCCCCCGCAACGAACGGCCGGTTGATCAGCAGCCACGGAATGAACGGAAGCACCCACGGGCGGGAGTCCCCGTCGAGCAGCCCGAGCAGCTCGTGATCGTTCAGCTCGGCGATCAGGTTGTCGGCCGCGGCGTCGGCGTCGAGCTCGCCGGCGCGAACGGCTCGCACGGCGGCGTCGAACGCGGTCGGGGCTGACTCCATGTCTTGAATTCTGTCTCACCATCCCGAGGGCGGGTAATCCTGCTGAGTTACCGCAACCGCCGCCGGATCCGCAGCGTCGCCAGCGCCGTGAACAGTACGGCCATCGCCAGCAGCACCGCGACGACGTAGCCGGTCGGCACCTGCCAGTCGCCCACCGAAGCGGTGATGCCGAAGAGCTCGTTGAGGTGCGTTGCCGCCTCCGGTTGCCCGTGGGTGAGGGCCTCGACGGTCGGCTCCGAGAGCTGCTGCCGGATCAGGGTCGCGGTCTGCCCGAACGGCATCGCATTGATGAGGTTGCGCACCCCCTCGGGGAAGAGGCCGATCGGCACGTAGGCGCCGGCGAGGAATCCCAGGGTCGTGCCGACGATCGTCGAGAGGGCCGCGAAGGCGCCCGGCGTGCGCACGAACGAGACCGCGAACGCCGACAGGGCGGCGAACGCCGTGCAACTCAGAGCGACGATTCCCACGATGGCCGCGATTCGAGCCACGGTCAACACCAGGCCGTCGACGAAGAACATGTACAGCAGGCTCAGCGCGAAGATCAGCATGCTCATGATCAGCGCCACGACGACGCTCGAGAGCAGGTACCCGAGCACGAGCTGGCTGCGTCGGATCGGCGACACCACGAAGTCACGAAAGCGCGCTGTTGCGGCGTCATCCACGAAGATCGTGAACGCGCCCAGGCCGGTCGTGATGGTGGTGATGCCGATGATGCCCGCGAACATCCAGGTATCGACGAAAGCCGAGACTGTGCCGGTCGTCGCGTTCGGAAAGCTCGACTCGAGGCTCGACGTCTGCAGGCTGCGCAGAAACAGCATGTAGAGCACGAAGAGCACGAGCGCTCCGAGCAGGGAGAAGAACACTCCGAGGCGGTCGCGGAAGTAGATGCGCAGGTTGCGGCGCAGCAGCGCGCCGACGACGCTCATGCGGCCAGCCCGGCATCCCGAGTCGCGGTGACGGCGAGGAAGACGTCGTCCATGGTTCCGTGCTTGAACTCGAAGTCGACGACGGCATCCGCGTGCTCGCGGAGGATGCGCAGCGCGACCTCGGCGCCGGGCACGAAGATCTGCGCGGGAGTGCCGTCGTCGATCTCGCATCCCGCCTTCGCAGCCAGCTTCGCGAGCGCGGCCGGATCCCGGCTGGTCACGGTCAGAACGCTGCGGCTGTATGTCGCTCTCAGCTCGGCGGGCGTGCCCTGCGCGACCACCCGGCCGTGGTCGATCATGCAGACCCGGTCGGCCTCTTCGGTCTCTTCCATGTAGTGAGTGGTCAGGAACACGGTGAGTCCGTGGCGTTCGCGCAGTTCGCGGATCGTCGACCAGACCAGCGCGCGGCCGGCCGGATCGAGTCCGGCGGTCGGTTCGTCGAGAAAGATCAGCGACGGGGAGGCGAGCAGGGCGCGGGCGATGTCCGCTCGGCGCTTCTCTCCGCCCGAGATGCGTCCGTACCGGCGCCCGAGCACGTCGTCGAGCCCGATCAGGGTGCTGAGCTCGCGGATGCGGGCGTCGACCGCCTTCGGCGTCGAGCCGTAGAACGAGCCGCGCACTCGCAGGTTCTCGCGCACCGTCAGCAGCGGGTCGAGCACCGACTCCTGGAAGACCACCCCGATCGCCGCCCGCACCGCATCCGGCTCGGTGCGGATGTCGTGGCCGAGCACGGTCACCTGGCCGGCGTCGACATCGAGCAGAGCCGTGAGGCACGCGATCGTCGTCGATTTCCCTGCGCCATTCGTGCCGACGAACGCGAAGACGCTGCCGGCCTCCACCTCGAAGCCGATGTCGTCGACGGCGACCGTAGAGCGGTAGCGCTTGGTCAGGTTGCGCACGACGATCGCAGGATCGCGGCGGTGGGGGGCGGCTGACATGGACCCTCGCGATCGATCGGACACGGCTCAGATATGCCAGGGTCGCGCGCGGCTCCGTGCACCCGACAGGGCCATTGGTCCCGGAGGCGAACGCGAAGGGTCACCACGCGCTGGGCGCGTAGTCCTTCAGGAACACCCCGAACAGGTCTTCGCCGGCCTCGCCGCGCACGATCGGGTCGTACACGCGTGCCGCCCCGTCGACGAGGTCGAGCGGCGCGTGAAAGCCCTCCTCGGCCAGCCGCACCTTCGTGGGGTGCGGGCGCTCGTCGGTGATCCAGCCGGTGTCGACGCTCGTCATCAGGATGCCGTCGGTCTCGAACATCTCCCGCGCGCTCGTGCGGGTCAGCATGTTGACCGCGGCCTTGGCCATGTTGGTGTGCGGGTGGCCGGGGCCCTTGTAGCCCCGGCCGAACACGCCCTCCATCGCCGAGACATTCACGATGTAGGTCCGCCGGGCGGGCGACGCGGCCAGCGACGCTCGCAGCTTCGAGATCAAGATGAACGGCGCCGTCGTGTTCGCCAACTGCACCTCGAGCATCTCGAGCGGTTCGACCTCGTGCACGGCCTGCGTCCACGAGTTCACGTCGTGCAGGTCGGGCACGAGGCCGCCGGCGTCGATCGCGGTTCCGGCCGCGAGGCGCTCGAGCGACGTCGAGCCGGGGGCGAGCGCCTGGGCGGTCAGCTCGTCGGCGCGCTCGGCAGCGGCCGCAGCTGACGCGAGGATCGGGTGAGCCGCCACCGACCGCTCCAGTGCGAGCGGATGCGCGTCGTTCGTGTGCCCGAAGGTGACCAGCTCGGGGAGCGGGCCGTCGGGCAGGGGCGCGAGTTCGGCATCCACCAGCGGCTGGTAGGCGCCCGGGGAGCGGCGCACGGTCTGCGTCGCGTTGTTGATCAGGATGTCGAGCGGCCCGGCCTCAGCCACCGATTCGGCCAGCGCGATCACCTGAGCGGGGTCGCGCAGGTCGATCCCGACGACGCGCAGCCGGTGGATCCACTCGGCCGAGTCGGGCATCGCGGTGAAGCGGCGCACCGCATCCCGCGGGAACCGCGTCGTGATGGTGGTGTGTGCGCCGTCGCGCAGCAGTCGCAGCGCGATGTACATGCCGATCTTGGCGCGCCCGCCGGTGAGCAGCGCGCGCTTGCCGGTGAGGTCGGTGCGGGCGTCGCGCTTGGCGTGGCTCATCGCCGCGCAGCTCGGGCAGAGCTGGTGGTAGAAGGCGTCGACGACGGTGTAGTCCTGTTTGCAGATGTAGCAGGCCCGGGGCACGCGCAGGATGCCGGCGGTGGGAGCGGTCGTCGACGTCGAGATCGGGATGCCGCGCGTCTCGTCGTCGATGCGGTCGGGAGCGCCCGTGGCGGTCGCGGCGACCACGGCGCGGTCGGCAGCGGCATCACGCGCACGGGCATCCAGCCGGCGCGACTGCTTGACCGCCTTGAACATCTTGGCCGTGGCCCGGCGCACCGCCACGAAATCGGGATGCTGGTCGTCGATCGCAGACAGCTGCGCGAGCACGCGCAGGGTCGCCTCGAGATCCGCCGGGTCGAGCCCGCTGAGCCCGAGCTCGGGCTGCGGATCGGACTCGGAGGGCACACGTGATGGTACGACGGTTGGGGTGTCGGCGCCGTCGCGCCCGGTTTCTCGCCCCTAGAACCGCGGGATGTCGGCGGGCCCCGACCCGAACGCGCCGCCCGGCGCACCGGCACCAGGCTCCTGTGGTGGCACGATCGCGTTCACCTTGAAGCCCCAGCGAGACAGCTCCTCGCCGTCGACCGTCAGCACCGCCGAGTAGTGGCCCGGTGCGTGGAACACGAATCCGTTGGCGGCCGCCGCGATCGGCATCAGGAAGGGGTCGCCGACTCCGGCCTCGGGATTCGGGGTCACCTGGAATTCGCCGCTGAACTCCCCGTCGAGTCGGTGGGCATCGGCATCCGTGAAATGGACCGCGAACTTGTGGGGCTGGTTCTGCGACGACCAGGGGATGTTGAGGATCCCGACCACCGAGAAGTTCGCCGCCGCCGGAAAGGTGGCGAACTGCATCTGGTTGAAGAAGCCGCCGTTGACGTACACCTTGCCGTTCTCGACGCTCGCGTGGTCGGCGAGGAAGAAGGCGGTCGCGTAGAGATCGGTCTCGGGGATCATGGGCCAACGTTACGCGGCGGCGCGGCTCTCGACACGGTCGTCGCGGAGGAGGACAATCCCCGCATGACGCTCACCGCCGTGCGATCGACCGATGTGCTGCCCGCCTACCGCGACTACCTCGATGCGTGCAACGCGCGAGACTGGTCCGCGGTGCTGGTGTTCGTGCACGATCCCGTGCGGGTGCAGGGCGTGGTCACGTCGGCTGCCGAGTACGTCGCCGGCATCGCGCGGCTGACGGCCGAGCATCCGGGATTCGTCTGGACCGTCGGCCAGACCATCGCCGAGGGCGATCACCTGGCGGCGCGGCTGCGCACCCCGGCCGGCCCAGAACTCGCGATCTACAGCTGGCGCGACGGCCAGATCGTCGAGTACTGGGGTCGCGCGTAGCGGCCTTCAACTCCTCGGGGTCGACCTCGACCCTCGGTGCGACGCCATGATGTCCTGTGCGCTGATGGATCGGGTCGTTACGCCGGCGGCAACCTCATTGAGAGGCAGGTTGTTGTTGCGGGAATACTCGCGAAGCGCGGCGAACGCCTGGTCCATCGACATGCCGAGGGCCTGTGACAGTGCGCCCTTGCCCTGCTCGATCAGCACTCGGCTGTCGAGGGCGCGTTGCAGTTGCTCGGCCACCACCTGAGACTCCGTGGCGATGCGCTGCTGCAGCACGCTGATGGTGGCGACGTCCGCGAGGGCTTGCACCACGGCGGCGTCACGCTGACTCATTGGGCCTGCGCTGGCCTGGAACAGGTTCAGCGTTCCGATCACCTCGCCACGCAACTTCATCGGCGTCGCGTGCACAGAGCAGTAGCCCTGGTCGAGCGCTGCGGCCCGGAAGTCGGGCCAGGCAGCTGCTCCGGTATCGATGTCGAGCACCGAGACCGCGGTCGCGGTCGCGTAGCAGTCAAGACACGGCCCGGCCCCGGCGGCGAGTTGCATCACCTCGACCAGCTCTGCGCTCTCGTCCGTCGATGCCACCAGCTGCAGGCGGCCGGTGGGGTCCGCGAGCATCAGACCCCCCGCGGTCGCGCCGACGATCGCTGTGCATTCGGTCACCAGGGTGTGGAGCAGATCGACGACGTCGTAGTTGGCGGTCAGACTGTCCGCGACCATGACGAACGCCCTGTTGAGGCGTGCCTCGCGAGTTCCTTCGTTCATTGCCGTTCCCCGTTCTGGCTGAAATCGATGCGCCGGTCGACAACCTCTCGTGCGATGTCGTCGACCGAGCGGCCGTGCCGGAACGCATAGGCCCGCAGAGCCGCGAGCGCACTCGCCGCATCGGTGTCGAGCTGCATCAGGATCATCCCGGTGGCTTGATGGACCTCGCGGCGCAGGGCCGCGGCATCGCCGGGCACCTCCTCAGCCGCCGCCGATCGACGGGCGAACTCCGCCGCGGGCGCCGCGACTCGGCGCGACACGTTCTTGGCGCGAACGGTCGCCTCGTCGTCGAGCGGCCCGGGCAGCCGGCGGTAGAGGTCCGCCACGCCGAGCAGCTGGGTGCCCATGGTGATCGGGAACGAGAAGACCGCACCCACCCCGAGCTTCGACGCGGCCGCTCCGAAGATCGGCCACTGCGGATGAGCTTCGAGGGCCACATCGAGGCTTCCGCTCGCAAGCCCGCTGCGCGCGGTCTCCCAGCGCGGCCCCTCGCCGAGATCGAACTGCAGTTGGTCGAGAGCCGCCGACAGCTCGTCGCTGGCGCAGATCGTCGACTGGGCGCCCGGATGGCGGAACACCGTGATCGAGGCGCCCGAAACCGGCACGAGCTCCACGTACAAGTCGCACAGAGCACTCCGAGAGGTCCGGCCGGTCATGTGGGGGCCCACCCTACGCCCATTCGGGTATAGAGTTTGCACGTTGCTCCGGACCCAGGCAGCGGTTTCTGTCCGCGCCCGCCCGGAGGCACTTCATGGCATCGCAGCTTCTCGACGTATCGACGACCAGCAGTTCTCCGTTTGCGCCTGCCCGTCGCGTGCGCGCGCGCCATCGAGCGGTGGGCGAGGCGGTCCTCATCGTGATCGCCTCGGTGACGGGGTTGGCGGCACTCGCGCTCGCGGTCGTCGCAGCCTTTTCGGGCTTGATCTTCTGAGGCTGCTCGCGACCCTGACCTAGGCTCGGGGCGTGGCCACTCACGAGGTGTTCAATCAGGCTCCGCCGCGCGTCGACGTCGACGAGTTCGAGAGCAACGTCGCCTTGCGCGAGGGCGTCGAGCGTTACGACGC
>Ga0207674_10004532_pt1 | contig 16683 bp, 14 predicted proteins | sample KBSCornC72_FD_184303 | JGI IMG/M metagenome (GOLD analysis project Ga0207674, IMG submission 184303) | Corn rhizosphere microbial communities from Kellogg Biological Station, Michigan, USA - KBS Corn C7-2 (SPAdes) (version 2) | ecosystem: Host-associated > Plants > Roots > Rhizosphere > Soil ... | reverse complement strand
GCCTATTCCCACTCGATCGTCCCCGGCGGCTTCGAGGTGTAGTCGTAGACGACGCGGTTGATTCCATTGACCTCGTTGACGATGCGGGTCGCGACGCGGCTCAGGAACTCGGGCGCGAACGGGTAGATGTCCGCGGTCATGCCGTCGACGCTGGTCACTGCCCGAAGCGCGCAGACATAATCGTAGGTGCGGTAATCGCCCATCACACCGACGCTGCGCACGGGCAGGAGCACAGCGAACGCCTGCCATATCGCGTCGTAGAGCCCGGCGTTGCGGATCTCCTCGAGGTAAATCGCGTCGGCCTTTCGGAGGATGTCGCATTTCTCCTTCGTGACCTCGCCGGGGATGCGAATGGCGAGGCCCGGTCCCGGGAAAGGATGCCGCTCGACGAACGCCTCGGGCAGCCCCAGCTCGCGGCCGAGCTCGCGCACCTCGTCCTTGAACAGCTCCCGCAGCGGCTCGACCAGCTTCATGTTCATCCGCTCGGGCAGGCCGCCGACATTATGGTGGCTCTTGATCGTCACCGACGGACCGCCGGTGAAGCTGACGCTCTCGATCACGTCGGGATAAAGCGTGCCTTGCGCGAGGAAGTCGGCGCCGCCGATCTTTTTCGCCTCGGCCTCGAACACGTTGATGAACTCGGACCCGATGAACTTGCGCTTCTTCTCGGGGTCGGCGACGCCTTCGAGCCCGCCGAGGAAGTCCGCGCTCGCGTCGACGTGCACGAGCGGAATGTTGTAGGAATTGCGGAACAGCGAGACGACCTGCTCGGCCTCTCCCAGGCGCATCAGCCCATGGTCGACGAACACGCAGGTCAGTTGGTCGCCGATCGCCTCGTGGATGAGGACCGCTGCGACCGCGCTGTCGACCCCACCCGACAGGCCGCAGATCACCCGGCCCTTGCCGACCTGCTCGCGGATCTCGGCGATCTTCGCGTCACGGAAGCTCGCCATCGTCCAGTCGCCCGAGCAGCCGCACACATGACGCACGAAATTGGCGAGCAGCTTGCCGCCATCGGGCGTGTGCACGACCTCCGGGTGGAACATCAGGCTGTAGCGCTTCGCCTCTTCGTCTGTCGCGATGGCGAACGGTGCGCCTTCGGAGGCCGCGACGACCTCGAAGCCCGGCGCGAGAGTCTCGACCCGGTCGCCGTGGCTCATCCACACCTGGTGCTTCTCGCCGACATTCCACAGTCCGTCGAACAGCGCCGAGGGGGCGACGATCTCGATGAAGGCGCGGCCGAACTCGCGCTGGTCCGAGGCAACGACCTTGCCGCCCAATTGCTGGTGAAGCGTCTGCTGGCCGTAGCAGATGCCGAGCAGTGGAAGCCCGCTGTCGAACATGATTTGCGGCGCGCGCGGGCTTTCCGCCTCCATCACCGATGCCGGCCCGCCCGAGAAGATCACGCCCTTCGGCTGGAGCCGCTCGAACGCCTCTTCCGCGGCGTTGAACGGCGCAATCTCGCAATAGACCCCCGCCTCACGCACCCGCCGCGCGATCAGCTGCGTGACCTGGCTTCCGAAGTCGACGACGAGGATGGATTGGCCAAGGGGCAGAGAGTTCTGGACCGTCATGGCGGGCGGATAGGGAGCATGACGGCACGAGTAAAGTTAAGCGATCGCTTAACTGACTTGCCGATGCGCGGCCGGCCTGATACTTAAGCGCGTGCTTAACGATTCGCCGACATTGGACCGCGCGTTCGCCGCACTCGCGGACCCGGTACGGCGCGGGATGCTCGCGCGCCTCAGCAGCGGCCCGGCTTCGGTCAGCGAGCTCGCCCGGCCGCTACCGATCAGCCTGCCCGCGGTTCTTCAGCATCTGAAGGCGCTGGAGGCGAGCGGCCTCGTTTCGTCCGAAAAGAAGGGCCGCGTGCGGACGGTGCGCGTCGAACCCGAGGCGCTCGCCTCAGCCGAAACCTGGCTCAGCCGCCGCCGCGAGGAATGGGAATCGCGCATCGACCGCTTCGAGGCGCATGTGCAAGCCATCAAGGAGGAGCAGACGTGAACGACCAACTGGACCTTCGCATCGAGCGCACGCTTGATGCGCCGCGCGACCTCGTGTGGAAGGCATGGACCGATCCCGAGCACATCAAGCGCTGGTGGTCGCCGCGTCCGTACGAGACTCCCGAGTGCGAGATCGAGCTGAAGCCGGGCGGCAAATTCTTCACCCGGATGACCGGGCCGAACGGTTTCGATTACAGCGGCACCGCGTGCATCCTGGAGGCGGTCCCTGGCGAGCGGATCGTGTGGTCGTCAACGATGAAGGGCGGCTACCGGCCGAATGAATTCACCGACGACGGCTGCAATGGCTTTCCGTTCACGGCGATCCACAGTTTCCAGGACGCCGGCGGCGGCAAGACGCGCTACACCGCGACGGTCATGCACGCGAACGCCAAGGACCGCGACGCCCACGCGGCGATGGGCTTCGACGATGGCTGGGGAACCTGCGCCGACCAGCTTGCCGAGGTCGCCCGAACGCTGGCCGCCGAAGCCTGAAAAGAAACGCGCCGGAGTCTTTCGACCCCGGCGCGATCCTTTTCGCAGGCGTGCCGCGCTTAGTAGCGCTGGTAGCCGTACTGCGAATAATCCTCCGTCCACGGCGTATAATCGTCGTTCTGGTCATATGCGCCGTAGTTCCGCTGCGCCTGATACACGTCGATGTCGACGATCGCTCCGCGGAAGTCGGTGCGGCACCGCCAGGTGAGGTTCGGCGAGTTCGGTGCGTAGCCGTAGGTCGTATAGCCGCTGGTCGCGACCCCGCGAACGTCGAAGCCGCCGTCGCGGCGCTGCTCGACGCGGCTGATCCCGAGCACCCGGCCGCCGCCATAGGCGCCGTTATAGCCGTAGCCGCCGTTGCCGTAGGCTCCATAGCCGCCGCCGTAACCGCCGCCGTTCAGGCGCGCCTGGACGGCATTGGCGCATTGGCCGACGACTACCTGGTTGTTCACGGCGCCATAGCCGTAGGGGCTGCCGTACTGGCCACCGTAGGGATTGCCGTACTGGCCGCCATAAGGGCTGCCGTAGCCGTAGGGCGTGCCGTAACCCGGCATATATTGTGCTGCCGCCGGAGCGGCGCTGGCGAAGGCGGCGATTGCAGCGCCGGCCGCCAGGAACTTCGTGATCGCCTTCATGGGCCTCAAACTCCTCACCTGTTCCGACTCGCCGGCAAAACGCACGGCGGCGTGGTTCGGATTTCTCATTACGCCGCTGCACCGGTTCTGAACTGCGCGTTGGGCGCCGTTCAGCCAGCTTCATCGAGGGTCTGACTCATCCGGGAGAACGACGATCGCCCACTCTTCAAGCGGCGTTCGCGGATCCGCCGTGGAGACTTATCCACAGCGCCGACTCATATCGCGCCCGTCACAAACCTCTGATTTTTAACTGTTAACCAAAGTTATCCACACCTTGGTTAACGGTTTACAAACAACCGAATCGAGCGCATCTAGGCGCTGCCAAACGCGGCGTGGGCTTGTTTCTTCCTTTACTCTTGCCCTCCCGAGGCGAGGGTCGCGTTAGCATCACAGGCCGATCACTTTCGGACCTGCGGCGATGACAAGAGGCGAACGCCCGGCGTCACCCCGGCCCATAGCGAGCGATCCGGCCTGCGGTTCGACCGGCTTCAGGGGGTATTTCGGCAATGACCAGCGGTCCATGAGACAAGCTTGCAAATCGGTTCGATAATCAGCCGTTGAACCCCGCCACAGCGCTTCCGCTGCGTCAACGGAATGGGTCTTTCCAGGTTTCGAGAGGCGCAGTGGCGGTCACTTTGATCGGTTTCCCGACATTTCCGATCGGACGCTCCGCGTCCGGCCGCCATTGCGTGTGAAAGAGGTTCAAGGATGCGGGGCGGCGGCGCGCGGGGCGCCGCCGTTCCGCGCCAGGTCAAGCAATCCTGCTCGAAAAAGCGCAGGCGGCACAGGGAGATAGGTCATGGCACTCACGATCACGATCGCGAACGAGACCTTTACGCTGGACGAGAACGGCGGGCTTCAGAACGGCCCGGACGGCACCCCCGTCGGTTCGCCGCGCGATGACAGCGATGTCGCTGCTTCGACCTTGCCGACGGCATTCGCCGATTATCTGTTCGGAACCGATCCCGGGGAGCTTGGGCTCGACAATAGTTTCCCGACCGACGTCGGCGTTGCGGCCAGCTCGAGCACCCTCATCCACGTGACGTCGGGCAGCCCGGTTGCGACGCTCGGCTTCACCGATGCGGACGGCAACGCCTTCGACGGCACGCAGAGCAGCGGCTTCTTCACGGACGGCGGGCAGGAGATCTTCCTGATGAGTTCCCCGGACGGCCAGACCGTGCTTGGAATGTACGACAGCGGCGACGTCGATCCCGACCTCGATTCGGTCGCCTTCGCCGTCTACATGCAGACCGACGGCACGCTCGGCACCGACGAATATGCCCAGCTGTGGTCGGTGACGTTCGTGGCTCTGGCGAACCCGGTCGCCGGCGACGACACGACCGACAATGCCTTCGACGACGCCGTCGACCTGCTGCAGAACGTCTACATCCACGCCACGGGCGCGCTGGACATCAAGTTCGACAACATGCCGTCGAGCGCCAACCTGTTCAACGACGCCGCGGAGAATGCGAGCGGCGGCGGGATCTTCGTCTTCGGCAGGGACGTCGATGTCTCGGGTTCCGGCAAGTACACCAACGCAAGCGACACCATCCACACCAGCCAGGGCGGCGACGGCGCCACGATCGGCGTCAACAACCAGATGTTCGACCCCGGGGAAGGCGCCTATTTCACCTTCGTCACGGATATCGACGACCGCTATCTGTCTGGGCTGAAGAACGGACTTTCGTCCACCGAGGCCGACTACCAGCAGAACATGCTGTACGACAGCCTGATCGACTCGCGCGGCGCGTCGGTCCGCATCTCGCAGACCCAGGGCAACAACGCCGCGGGAATGACGATCACCGCCTACGACCTCGCGTCCAGTTATCAGGGTTCCCAGCTGATCGCCCACAGCGGCGAGAACCAGGTCGACATCGACAAGGTTTATGTCTGGGACAGCACCCACACCAACCTGCTCGAATCCTATACCCTCGGCGGCCCCGGCGATGACGGGGTAAGCGGCACGATCGACATCGCCGTCACCGACGGTGTCGCAAGCCTGACCGGTCTCGACGACGGGATGATCGTCGAGTGGCACACCGTCAGCGATCACAACCAGGTCCTGATCGAGGACACTGCGGGCGCGTGGGACCTCGGCGGCTTCGGGATCACGCAAGGGGCGGAGTCGACCGAATCCCTTGCGGGCGTCGCCTATGTCGAGGACGACCACCCATCCTTCACCGCACCCATTTCGGACGGCGCGGTCGACTATTCGGGTGGCGATTCCGACACGCACACTTTGAATGAAGACGGCGGAACCGACGGAATCGCGAGCTCGGCGATCACCTACTTCACGCCGAGCGTGGAGCTCCTTGCCGGCGTGAACCTCATCGGCGTCGACACGAACGGCGACGGGCAGCAGATCCAGTACATCCTCGACGCCAACAACAACGGCTCGATCGACAGCGCCGAGACGCTTGTCTGTTATACGATGGAGCTGACGCCGGCCGGTTCGTACACGTTTTCGGTGAACAACGCTCCGGCGGCGCCGCCACTGGTGTTCGATTTCGACAGCCTGCCCTCCGGCAGCAACCTGTTCGGATCCGTGGCGAAGGATCCCGACGGCGCCGGCATCTTCGTCTTCGGCGAAGACACCGACCTCAGCGGCGCCAGCAAATACACCAATGCGAGCGACACGATCAAAACCAGCCAGGGCGGCATCGGGGCGACGATCGGCGTCGACAACCAGATGTTCGATGCCGGCGACGGAGCGTTCTTCACCTTCGTCGACGACATCGACAACAATTTCCTGTCTGGAGTGTCGGGTGGCCTGACCGCGACCGAGGCCGATTACGGCAACAACCTGCGATATGGCGACGGCCTTCACGAAACGTCGGGCGCATTCATCGGGGTTTCGCAGATCCAGGCCGGGTCGACCGCGTCGATGGCGATCACCGCGTTCCTAATCGACCCGAACACCGCGCCGCAGGGGGTCGATCTGATCAATGCGAGTGGACAGACCGGAGATGCCGTTTCGATCTTCAGCGCCTCCGTCTACCAGGGTTCGGTCGACCCGCTGAACCTGATTGAAACCACCGATTCGTCTGGCGCCGACGCGGGGATGAACGCCGACATCACCGTCACCATCGACAGCAACGGCGTCGCTCACGTCGAAGGCCTCGATCCGGGAATGGTCGTGGCATGGTCGGTGGACGATCCTTCCACCCTGGGCATCGAACAGCACAACCAGGCGCTGATCGTCGCCGAAGCCGGAAAGTTCGACGTCGGCTTCTTCGGATTCTCCGAAGCGCAGCAGGTCGAGCCTCAGACGCTCGACTTCACAGTGACCGTCACGGACGGCGACGGAGATCACATCTCCGATGCGTTCCAGGTCGACGTCAACGTAGCCTGAGTGAGGTCAGCCCCGGGGCCGCCTCGACGGCCCCGGGCGCCTCCACCAGGAGGAGGATGCCAAGTGATCCCCGCAGCCGGAAGCAGCTTCCTCGATGCCGGTGCGCTTCGCCGCCCGATTCGCAACGCGATCTTGGGCAGCCTCGTCCTCAATCTGCTGGCGCTCACGACTCCGCTCTACATGCTGGCGATCTACGACCGGGTGATGACGTCGCGCAGCGGTGCGACCTTGCTCGCCGTGACTGTTGCGACGGTGCTTCTGCTGGTCCTGCTCGCGATCTTCGATTTCTTCCGCAACATCGTCTTCGCGCGGACCAGCGCGACCTTCTACGCCGAGCTCGAATCACGGGTTTACCAGGGCTGTCGCCGCTGGGCGCTGGCCGGAGGATCGGTGCGCCGCGTACGGCCGCTCGAGGACCTCGAAACCGTTCGCGGCTTTCTCGCAAGCTCGGCTCCGGGCGCGCTGCTCGACATCGTCTTCGTTCCGATCTTCGTGATCGTGCTTTTCGTGATCCACCCGTTGCTCGGGGCGATGACCGCAGCCTTCGTCGGAATCATCGTCGCCCTTGCCCTCATCAACAAGCGGGCGATGGCGCGCACGACGGACACGAGCATCGAACAGTTCCGCCAGGCGTGCGACTTCGCAGAAGCGCACTGGCGCGAGGTCGAGCCGAGCGTGGCGATGGGCTACGCCGGCCGCGGCGAGCGCCGGGCGGCGGAAGCGAGCCGCGGCGCGATCATGGCGCAGATTCTCGCCGCCTCGACCACGGGAAGCATCACCTCGATCACCAAGGGCCTGCGCCAGGGAAGCCAGATCCTCATCATCGCGATCGCCGCCTATCTCGCGCTTGAAGGCGAAGTGTCGATGGGCGCGATCATCGCCTCGTCGATCCTCTTCTCGCGCGCGCTCGCGCCGGTCGACCAGCTCGTCGGCGGCTGGCGTCACCTGTTTCGGACGCGCAGCGCATGGGCGCGGCTCGCCGAGCTCCTCCGTGATATCCCCGAGCACTCGCTTCCCATGGAGCTTGCTCCTCCGACCGGCCAGTTGTCGGTGAAGGATATCGTGGCCGCCGCGCCAGGCTCGTCCGAAATGATCCTGCGCGGCGTCAGCTTCTCGCTCGAGGCGGGGGAATCGGTCGGAATCATGGGCGCGTCTGCATCAGGCAAGTCGACGCTCGCCAAGGTGATCCTCGGCATCTGGCCTGCTTCCCGAGGCAAGGTGCGGCTCGACGGCGCGGACGTCTCCAATTTCGATCCGGACCGGCTTGGAGGCCACATCGGATACCTGCCGCAATCCGTTCAGCTGCTTCCCGGCTCCATCGCGGAAAACATCCGCCGGCTGGGCGAGGACGATCCCGCCGGGGTGCTCGATGCCGCCGTCCGCGCAGGCGCCCACGACATGATCCTCGCGCTTCCCGACGGCTATGACACCCTCATCGGAAACCGCGGCTTCGCTCTGTCCGGCGGACAGGTCCAGCGTATCGGTCTTGCCCGAGCCTTCTATGGCCGTCCGCGGATCATGCTGCTCGACGAACCCGACGCCGACCTCGACCAGGACGGCGAGCGCGCTCTGGTCGAAGCAATCCGCGGGCTGCGCGAGGACGGGACAACGCTGATCGTCATCGCCCATCGATCCGCGCTCATCCAGGATCTGGACAAGCTGCTGGTCGTCAACGCCGGGCTGGTCGCGAAGTTCGGCCCGACCCAGGAGTTCCTGTCCCGCGCGACCGGGGCCAACGTCAGGGTCATTCGCTGATGACGAAGTTCATGCCCATGCCGACCGATTCGGATTCGAAAAGCGCGCTGGCGCAGCAACTTTCCGGATCGTCCGACCGCATCGGCCGGCGCATTGGCCGAATTGGCGGCGCAGCCGCGGCGCTGCTCTTCGTCATGGCGGCGGCGATACCGATCAACAGCGGCGCGCTCGCACCCGGGATCGAGCAGGTCGAGAACAAGCGCAAGACAGTTCAGCATCTCGACGGCGGAATCATTCGCGCGATCCACGTCCGCGAAGGCAGCGTGGTCGCCGCGGGCCAGCCGCTGATCACGCTCGATGACACGAACCCTCGCCTCAACGTTTCGGTGTACCAGGCGCAGTCCGACGCGCTGAGAGCCGAACAGGCCGCGCTCAGCGCCCAGATGCTCGGAAAGAGCGAAATCGAGTTCCCGGACGACTTGCTGGCTCGCTCCGCGGATCCGGTCGTCGGGAGGATCATCCGCTCCCAGCGGGCGGCGTTTGCCGCTCGGCACGACAATGTCCTCGGGCGTCAGGCGCAATATTCCGAGCAGATCGGGCAGCTCCGCGAGCAGATCGGCGGCGACGCCTCCAGTGCGGCCGCGCGCACGGAGCAAATCAACTTGCTCGACGGCGAGATCTCCGATCTCGAACAGCTTTATGCGAAGGGCTTCGCGACCAAGGGGCGGTTGCTGGCGCTCAAGCGGGCGGCCGCGGCGCTGCGCGGCGAGAGAGCGGCACTGGGCGCGGAGAGCGCGAAGCTGAGGGGGCAGCAGTCGGAGGTCCGGATCCTCTCGCTCCAGGCAGAGCGGGATTCGGCTTCCGACGCGGCCAATGCGATGCGCACGATCGAAGGCCAGCTCGCCGAGGTCCAGGACAAGCTGGCCGCCGCCAAAGAGGTGCTGGAGCGTACCCAAATCCGGGCGCCCGTCAGCGGTACCGTGGTCGGACTTCGACCCACCACCGTGGGCGGAGTCATTCGCGCCAGCGAGCCGCTGATGGACGTCGTTCCCAACGCAGGACGGATCGTCATCGTCGCGCGGGTTTCGCCGCGCGAGGCGGACAGGCTCCAGGTCGGCCAGAAGGCTCAAGTGCGTTTCGACGCGTCCGGAGCGCGCAACGCTCCGGTGGTCGAGGGCACGCTTCAGAAGTTTTCGGCAGATGCGCTGGCCGACCAGCAGACTGGAGCGCTCTATTTCGAAGCCGAGGTCGCCGTCCCCGAGAGCGCGAAGCGCGCGCTACCTGCCGAGCTTCTGAAGCCCGGAGTCCCGGCGACGGTGATGATCAAGACCGGCAGCAGGACGATGCTCGGCTATCTATTTGCGCCGATCCTTCGCGCGCGGTTCAACGCGCTCCGCGAGCACTGAGTAAGATCAGGCGGCCTCGAACTCTTCCTCACTCATCACCGGGCCGGAGTCCTGCCCCTTTGCCGAGACGTCGCGGTCGACAAACTCGATGATCGCGATCGGCGCCGCGTCCGAGGCGCGGATGCCGGCCTTGATCACGCGGGTGTAGCCGCCGTCGCGGTTCGCGTAGCGCTTGGCCAGCACGTCGAACAGCTTGGCGAGCTGGGTCTCATCCATCAGCCGCGACTGGGCCAGGCGGCGGTTCGAAAGCCCGCCATGCTTGGCGAGCGTGACCAGCTTCTCGACATAGGGGCGAAGCTCCTTCGCCTTGGCCGTCGTCGTCGTGATCTGCTCATGCTTGATGAGCGCGGCAGCCATGTTGCGGAACAGGGCCGTCCGGTGGCTGGAGGTGCGCTGAAGCTTACGGCCGCCAACACGATGGCGCATGGTGTCTTCCTTTCGTTCGTCTGGAGCCCGTGTCAGGTAGCTCCGGCCAGGCGGTTCTTGGGGGGACCGCCCTTACCCCAAATGACAACGGCGAGCCTCAGCCCGCCGGACGCGCTGCCCTCAAGCGGAAATCCCGCGCTTAGTCAAGGTGCTGGCTGCCAGCCGCCTCACCAGCGGCGAGAGGCCGCGGTGGCTCGAGGCGTGGTAGACAGAGCCGCTCTCCAGCTCCTTGCACAGCCGCCGGTGCGCCTCGCCGAGCGCGTGATAGGGCAGTCCGGGCAACAGATGGTGGAGCGCGTGATAACGTAGCCCAACGGGTGCCCACAGCGCCGGCAGCGTCGCGGGCGGCGGGACGTTGACGCTGTCGAGGAACTGCGCGGTGACGCTCATCGGCTCGCCGTCATTCTCCCACAGATGCGCGACCAAAGTGCGGATCTGATTGAGGAACATCACGCCCGCCGAAACGGCGAGGAAGATGAAGAACGCACGCAGCGGGATCACGCCCGTCGCGACCATCGCGAGGAGGGCGATCGCCCAAACGCTCGCCGCCGCTTCCTGCCACGCCCAGTCGCGGGCGAACTCGCCCTCCGGCTTCGGACGGACGAACCTGGGGTTGATCTGAAGCCCCGAATAGCGGCCCACCACCGCCGCGCGAAGCTTCGGCGAGAAGAGCGACAGCGGCGCCAAAATCCCGAACCGGATCAGCATCCCGATCGGCGCCAGCGCGGCCGCAATGAGGAACACCGGCAGGGTCCACGGATGCATCAGCGCGAGTGGCAGATATTCGGGATCCTCGACCGTCCCGTAATAGCGCTTCGCGTGGTGCTGGTTGTGAACGCCCTCGTACATGAAGCTCGGGATCAGCAGCGGTATGCCGACGACCAGGTTCCAGGCGAAGCGGAAGCCCTTCACCGCACCCTTCTTGATGTGCGTAAGCTCATGGATGAACGAGCCCGCGCGGTAGAGCGCGAGCACCGCGACCAGTCCGCAGCCGACCGCGAGCCACGCCGGCCGCACGAGCATCGCCGCGAACAGCGCCGAATAGCCCAGCAGCGCGGACGCCAACATGTCGGCCCAGTAAATGCGCGTATTGGGCACGTTGAGGTCGCGCGTGAGGTTCGCCGCGGCCTTGAGCATCGCTGCATCGTCCTTGGCGCGCGCGGGTTCGCGCTGCGCGGGGGCAGCGTTCGTCGTGCGCTCGAGGGTCGCGGCGTTGCTCATCGTCGTTCCGGAAAGGCCTCTTGTGGCAAAAGATAGTGGCGGGACTTGGGCGTTCCAACCTTAACTGGCGCTTGGCGGCATCAGCCGCTAGCCGTCCGCCATGAGCAGCGCGCCCGTCACCATCCGTCCGGTCCAGACGAAGAAGGACACAAAGCAATTCGTCGACTTCGCGTGGGAGGTCTACAAGGACGATCCGCACTGGGTCCCCCCGCTCAAGGACGAGGTTCACGGCCTCATCACCCCCGGCAAGAACCCCTGGTTCGAGCATGCGCGCGCCCAATTCTGGCTCGCCGAGCGCGCGGGCAAGGTCGTGGGCCGGATAAGCGCCCAGGTCGACGATCTCGTCCAGGAGCATATGGGCCAGGGCACCGGCCAGTGGGGCATGTTCGAGGCGCTCGACGCGGAAGCCGCCGCGGCGCTCATCGCGACCGCCGAGGAGTGGCTCCGCGCGCAAGGCATGACCACCGCGCTCGGCCCCATCAGCCTCTCCATCTGGGATGAGCCGGGACTCGAGATCGAAGGATTCGGCGAGGACCCGACCGCGATGATGGGCCATCACCGGCCCGAATATGGCGCCTGGATCGAGGCGGCCGGCTACGCCAAGGCCAAAGACCTGCTGACCTACGAGGTCGACATCGCCCATTGGGAAGACCCGAAGATCAACCGCCTGATCGCTATGGGCGAACGCAACCCGCACATCCGCATCCGAATGGTCGACAAGTCCAGGTTCAACGAGGAAGCGCAGCTCATCCTCAACATCCTCAACGAAGCCTGGTCGAGCAACTGGGGCTACGTGCCCCTGACCGAGGCAGAAATCGCCTACGCCGGGAAGAAGCTGAAGCCGATCATCTACAACGAGCTCGTCCGGATCGCCGAGCTCGACGGCGAGCCCGTGGCCTTCATGCTCACCATCCCCGACATCAACGAGCTGACCAAGGATCTGAACGGCGAGCTGTTCCCGTTCAACTTCATCAAATTGCTGTGGCGTCTGCGCAAGCCCCGCGTCCGCCGAGTGCGGGTCCCGCTGATGGGCGTCGCCAGGAAGCTCCACCACTCGCGCATGGCGAGCATGCTGGCCTTCATGCTGATCGAATACACCCGCCGCGACTGCGTCGGGAAGTTCGGGATCGAGGTTGGGGAGTTCGGCTGGATCCTCGAGGACAACAAGGGGATGCTATCCATCGCCGAGCTGCCCGGCGCGCGGGTGAATCACCGTTATCGGATCTTCGAGAAGGCGCTCTAATACCGCAACTCCACCCACGTCGGAGCGTGGTCGCTCGCTTTCTCCTCGCCCCTCGCCCACCGGTCGACATCCGCTCCCACCAGCCGGTCCGCCGTCTCGGGCGAGCAGAGCAGATGATCGAGCCGGAACCCCATGTCGCGCTGCCAGCAGCCGGCGGTGTAATCCCAGAAGGTGTACAGCTTGTCGTCTGAGGGATGCAGCGCGCGGAGCGCGTCGGTCCATCCCTGGTGGACGATCCGACGCCACCACTGACGCGCTTCCGGCTGCATGACCGCGTCCTTCGCGGTCGCTCGAGCCGAGAAGACGTCGCGGTCCTCCGGAACCACGTTCCAGTCACCGCACAGCACGGCCGGCCGTTCCTCCTGCAACAGCTCGCCGGCATGCGCGTGGAGGCGCTCCATCCAGCGGATCTTGTAGTCGAATTTCTCGGTGCCGACCGGATTGCCGTTGGGAAGATAGAGGGATCCGACTACCACGCCTTTCGCCTCAGCCTCGATGTAGCGGCTGTGGCTGTCGTCGGGATCGCCCGGAAGGCCGACGCGCCTTAGCTCGGGCGTGTCGTCCCTTGCGAGGATCGCGACTCCGTTGAAGCCCTTCTGCCCGTGCCACACGGCGCCGTAGCCCGCCGCCTCGATATCCGCGATCGGCAGCGATTCGTCGGCGCATTTCAGCTCCTGCAGGCAGGCGACGTCCGGCTTCTCGCGCTCGAGCCATTCGAGCAGCCGCGGCAGCCGCGCGCGGATTCCGTTGAGATTGTAGGTGGCGATTTTCACTCGAGAGCGCTTAGCCCGTCACTTTCGTCATTGCGAGGCCGCGCAGCGACCGCGGCAATCCAGCCCCATTGGATTGCTTCGCTACGCTCGCAATGACAATTCAGACGCTAAACGACGAGCCGCAACCGCAACCCGATTGCGCATTGGGGTTCAGCACCTTGAACGCCGCTCCGCCGAGATCCTCGACAAAATCGACCGCCGAGCCCCGAAGCAGGTCGAGGCTCACCGGATCGACGACCAGCTTCACGCCGTCGGTTTCGGCGACCGTGTCGTCGCCCTCCGCCGCGTCGGCCAGGTCGAACTTGTAGGTGAAGCCCGCGCAGCCGCCGCCGTCGACCGCGAGCCGGAGGATCGCCGGCTTCGATTGGCGCTCCGCGATCCAGGCGACACGCCTGGCGGCATTTTCGGTCAGGCTGATCTCGCTCACAGGCGAGAGATAGGGTGCGCGGTGCCGCGCGCCAAGCTTAGTGCGATCCGCCGCTCGGTCCGCCGATCGCGTCCATCGAGGCTGCGCCCGCGCGCTGCTGCATCGCGAGGACATAATCGGTCGACTTCATGAACGGAATCGGGTTCACCGCCCGCCCGTCGATCCGCACTTCGTAATGCAGGTGGTTACCGGTCGACCGGCCGGTCGATCCGATGCGGCCGATTTCCTGCCCGCGGGTCACGTGATCGCCGGAGTGAACCAGGATCGCCGACATGTGGCCGTAGCGGGTGGTGATCCCGCGGCCATGGTCGAGCTCGACCAGATTGCCGTAGCCGCCGCTGTTCCAGCCGGCGCGAACGACGGTGCCGTCGGCGGTCGCATAGACCGGGGTGCCGCGCGGCGCGGCGAGATCGATTCCCGGGTGCATCGCGGCGCCCGAGTGGAACGGGTCGGAGCGAACCCCGAAGCCGCTCGTGAACTCGACTTCGGTCCTGACCGGCTTGTCCGAAGGAACCGCGATCACTCCGTCCTGCAGCTGGTCGAGCTTCTTCCAGCTGTTGAACAGCGCCTTGAAGGTGGGGTTGCCGGCGCTCTCGAAGGGGCCGCCGACTCCGCCACTGCTGCCGACGCGAGCCGGGCTGATTCCGAGCCGCTTCAGTTCGGCGGCGGTGACCTGGTAGCGGACGTCGAGCGCCTTGGCGACGAGCGCCGCCTGCTCGAGCTGCTGCTGCTCGACCCGCGCAAGCGGTCCGCTCGGAGCAACTCGGCCGCTCGAGACCGCAGCGGCGATCTGGGAGGCATCGATCTTCTGTCCGGTGAGCGCGGCCTCGATCAGCGCCTGGCGCTGCTCGATCATCCGGGCACGCGCCTCGGTCGCTGCGGAAACGCTTCCGGCTCCCTGCGGGCGGGCGATCAGGCGGGCGGTGGCAAAGCTCGCCCAGCCGACGAGGCAGAGCAGAATGACGAAAAGAACAGCCTGGACCGGAGCGGAAATGTGGAAGCGGCGCAGCTTCCGGCCGTCATGGACGAAGAGATCGCGATCGCGAAACAGTGCCGTCGTGCCGGCCAGGACTTGCGTCATTACTTCCCCGCTCCAAAGCTCCAAACGCGTCACGCGAAAAACGCGCCGCGCCGTTTCCTAACAACGTCAGGAGCTCCCCAGCCCCTCTGCCGGTGCCCACGGAATGCCCGTCCGCGTGCTGGCGATGCATAGAACTGTCCGCGAATGGTTAATGAATTCAACCTTCGAGTCGGCTCGCCGGGATGAACCGCTGAGTAACTGCGGTGAGCCGTTCAACTGCCCTGCTGACCGGCCGGGATTCGAGCAAAATCAATCTGTTGTGCAGTGCAGCATTCAGCCGAAAACGATTCGCAGGCGAATCTTTCGCGCCAGGGCGGTTGTCATCCGTCGCGTGGCCGTTACACCTGCCTTCGGGCCACGCCGTCCCAACGCGGCGCGAGCTCTCTGCGAGGAGAGTCACATTGACGGATACGATTGCCGCCGGCGCGGACCTGCGCCCGGCGAAACCTCACACCAGGCCGAAACGCCCTTATTTCTCGTCCGGGCCGTGCGCCAAGCCCCCGGGTTGGGCTGCCGACAAGCTCGACACGGCCGCGCTCGGCCGCTCGCACCGCGGCGCCATCGGCAAGGCCAAGCTCGCCGAAGCGATCGAGCGCACCCACAAGCTGCTGCAGCTGCCCGATGGGTACCGGCTCGGGATCGTCCCGGCGTCCGATACGGGCGCGATGGAGATGGCGATCTGGTCGCTGCTCGGAACGCGCCCGGTGACGATGCTCGCATGGGAGAGCTTCGGCGCCGGGTGGGTCACCGACGTCGCCAGGCAGCTCAAGCTCGACGCGGACATCCGGATCGCGGATTACGGCGAGATCGCCGATCTGAACGGGATCGACCCCGGGAATGACGTCGTCTTCACCTGGAACGGGACGACCAGCGGCGTGCGGGTTCCGGACGCCGACTGGATCGCGGACGACCGCACGGGACTTTCTATTTGCGATGCAACATCGGGCGCATTCGCGCAGGACATCGACTGGCGAAAGATCGATGTCGGAACCTTCAGCTGGCAGAAGGCGCTCGGCGGCGAGGCCGCGCACGGGATGCTCGTGCTGTCGCCCCGCGCGGTGGAGCGGCTGGAGCGCGAGCCTGCGCCGCGGCCGCTGCCGAAAATCTTCCGCCTCACCAAAAGCGGAAAGCTGATCGATGGCATCTTCAAGGGCGAGACGATCAACACGCCCTCGATGCTCGCGGTCGAGGACTGGCTGTTCTGCCTCGATTGGGCCGAGGGGGTCGGCGGCTTGCAGGCGCTGATCGCCCGCGCCGACTCCAACGCCGCGGCGCTCGACCGCTGGGTCCAGTCGGCCGACTGGATCGAGCATCTCGCGGCCGACCCCGCGATCCGATCCAACACCTCGGTCTGCCTCCAGTTCGCCGACCGCTCCGACGATGAGGCCAACCGCGCGCGCCAGAAGGCGATCGGCAAGCTGCTCGAGCAGGAAGGCGCGGCTTACGACGTGACCGCCTACCGCGACGCGCCGCCGGGCCTGCGCATATGGTGCGGTGCAACAGTGGAGACCGCCGACATCGAGACGCTCGGGCCGTGGCTCGGCTGGGCGTGGGAGGCGACTGCGCCCTGATCGTCATCCCCGCGAAAGCGGGGACCCAGCCAAGAACCAACAACCAGGTTCCCGCTTTCGCGGGAATGACGAGGTGAACATGACCGACGGAATCAAAGTCCTCATCGCCGACAAGATGGACCCGCGCGCCGCCGCGATCTTTCGCGAGCGCGGCATCCACGTCGACGAGAATCCTGGCCTCGCCCCCGACGAGCTCAAGGCCATCATCGGCGGTTACGACGGGGTCGCCGTCCGCAGCTCCACCCGGATCAACGCCGCGGCGATGGACGCCGCCCTCCCCCGCCTGAAGGTGATCGGCCGGGCGGGCATCGGCGTCGACACGATCGACGTGCCCGCCGCTTCGGCGCGCGGAATCGTC
>Ga0207674_10004528_pt1 | contig 16687 bp, 11 predicted proteins | sample KBSCornC72_FD_184303 | JGI IMG/M metagenome (GOLD analysis project Ga0207674, IMG submission 184303) | Corn rhizosphere microbial communities from Kellogg Biological Station, Michigan, USA - KBS Corn C7-2 (SPAdes) (version 2) | ecosystem: Host-associated > Plants > Roots > Rhizosphere > Soil ... | reverse complement strand
GACCCAGCCCACAATCACCAAATCAGTTGGAGGAACACAAAATCATGGCAATCACTCGTTGGGATCCCTTCCGTGAAGTCGTCGCTCTTCAGAACCGCATGAACTCCCTGTTCCGCGAAATGAATGAGAACGATAATCCCTTGACCACTGCCAGCTTTGTGCCGGCTGTCGACATCTACGAGGACACCAAGAAGGTGGTCTTGAAGCTCGAAGTACCCGGCATGGAAGAGAAGGACCTCGACATTCGCGTTGAGAACAACACTCTTACCGTGAAAGGCGAGCGCAAATTCGAGAAGGACGAGAAGGAAGAAAACTTCCATCGCATCGAGCGCCGCTACGGCACCTTCTATCGCTCCTTCACTCTCCCGTCGACAGTGGACACCGAAAACGTCAATGCCAGCTATACCAATGGCATTCTCAAGCTGGAACTGAACAAGAAACCCGAAGCACAGCCCAAGCAGATCAAGGTCAACTTCGGCGGCCAGGCGAAGTTCGAAAACAAGAAGGAAGAGCCCGAACTCGTGGGAGCAAGATAAGGTCAGCTCTCAACGTTCAGCAAAGTTTCGTACCAAGCTTGGCGGTGGGATTGAGCGCCGGGTGCACCCAAAGGGTGTCCCGGCGCATTTATATGCAACGGAAGACCGGAAACTCAAATCATTCAAATAGACTTTCGCTTCGAACTCCGCTGCAAAGCTGAGAGCTAAAAAGCTGAAAGCTGGGAGCTAAAAAATGGCAATTCGTTGGGAAAAACTGACCGTCAAGTCGCAGGAGGCAATGCAACAGGCACAAGGACGCGCGGCCGAATACGGTAATCCTGAAATTCAGCCCGTGCATCTGCTTCTTGCCCTCATCGCCGATCGCGAAGGCGTGATCCCCGCGGTGCTGGAGAAGATCGGTGTCCCGACTGAACGCCTGGAGGCCAGCCTTCACCAGATCGAGGAGAAGCTTCCGCGCGTACAGGGTGGCTCCGCCCAGCCCGGTCCAAGCAACACACTCATCAAGGCATTCGATCAAGCCTTCAAAGAAGCCGCGAACTTCCGGGACGACTACATCTCCACGGAGCACCTCCTGCTTGGCATTGCCCACCAGAAAGGCGATGCCGCGCGCGACGCACTGGTTGCTGTAGGCGCAACGCATGAAGCCATCCTCCAGGCTCTCACCGCCGTCCGTGGATCGCAGCGCGTCACCGACCAGAACCCGGAAGGCAAATTCCAGGCGCTCGAAAAGTACGCCAAAGACCTGACCAACCTTGCCCGTCGCGGCAAGCTCGACCCCGTCATCGGGCGCGATGAAGAGATCCGTCGCGTCGTTCAGGTGCTCAGCCGCCGCACCAAGAACAACCCCGTGCTCATCGGCGAGCCCGGCGTCGGCAAAACCGCCATAGTCGAAGGCCTCGCACGCCGCATTGTCTCCGGGGACGTGCCAGACGGCCTGCGTGACAAACGCGTGATCTCGCTAGACCTTGGCTCCATGCTCGCTGGCGCCAAATACCGTGGCGAGTTTGAAGACCGCCTCAAAGCTGTTCTCAGAGAAATCGAAGAGTCGAATGGTCAGATCGTCCTCTTCATCGACGAGCTTCACACGCTCGTCGGCGCCGGAGCCGCCGAAGGAGCCATCGACGCCAGCAACATGCTCAAGCCCGCTCTCGCGCGCGGCGAACTGCGTGCCATCGGCGCAACCACACTCAACGAGTACCGCAAGTACATCGAGAAGGATGCAGCTCTCGAGCGCCGTTTCCAGATCGTCTACGTTGGCGAGCCCAATGTCGAAGACACGATCGCCATCCTGCGCGGCCTGAAGGACCGGTACGAATCGCACCACAAAGTTCGCATCAAGGACTCCGCCATTGTCTCTGCAGCCACGCTCTCGCATCGCTACATCAGCGACCGCTTCCTTCCCGACAAGGCCATCGACCTCGTCGACGAAGCAGCCGCATCACTCGCAATCCAGATCGGCTCCGTGCCAACCGAGATCGATCAGCTTGAACGCCAGGCCACCTCGCTCGAGATCGAGCGCGCCGCGCTTAAGCGCGAAACCGACCAGAACAGCAAACAGCGTCTGGACGAAGTCGAACGCGAACTCGCCACCATCAAAGAGCAGTCCACCGCTCTCCGCGCCCGTTGGACGAAGGAACGCGATGCAATCACGCGCATCAGCGAACTAAAGCAGAAGATCGAAGCTCTGAGGTTCGAAGCTGAAGAGAACACCCGCAAGGGCCAGCTCGACCGCGCCGCACAGATCCAGTACGGCGAATTGCCCAGGGCCGAAGCCGAACTCCGCGAGCTCAACGCAATCCAGGACGGATCAGCCGGCAGCACCCGGATGCTGAAAGAAGAAGTCGACGAAGAAGATATCGCCAAGATCGTCAGTAAGTGGACCGGAATTCCGGTTTCCAAGATGCTCGAAGGCGAAGTCAAGAAACTCGTTCACATGGAAGAGCGCCTGCGTGAGCGGGTCGTCGGCCAGGACGCAGCGCTCAGCATCGTCGCTAACGCGATCCGCCGTTCGCGTGCCGGGCTTAGCGATCCCAAGCGTCCTATCGGTTCGTTCATCTTCCTGGGACCCACCGGCGTAGGCAAGACTGAGACCGCGCGCGCACTCGCTGAATTCCTGTTCGACGACGAGCAGGCCATGGTCCGCATCGACATGAGCGAGTACATGGAGAAGCACGCGGTGGCGCGTCTCATTGGTGCACCTCCGGGATATGTCGGCTACGACGAAGGCGGTCAACTCACCGAAGCCGTTCGCCGCCGGCCTTACGCGGTGATCCTCTTCGACGAGATCGAGAAGGCTCACCCTGATGTCTTCAACGTGCTGCTCCAGATTATGGATGACGGTCGTCTGACCGACTCGAAAGGCCGCACCGTGGACTTCAAGAACACGGTTCTGATCATGACGTCGAACCTCGGCGCCGCGTTCCTCGCAACGGAGTCGCTTAGAACGGAGCACGATTTCGACATGGCGCGCGAAAGCGTGATGCGCGTTCTGCGCGAGCACTTCAGGCCGGAGTTCCTCAACCGGGTCGACGATATGGTCATCTTCCGCCCGCTGGGTCACGCACAGCTCGAGGCAATCCTCGAACTCCGGCTCAACGAGATCCGCAAGCTTCTCGAAGACCGGCAGATCTCGTTCGAACTCACGCCCGCAGCACAGGAACTGGTCCTTGCTTCTGGATCCGATGTCGCTTACGGTGCGCGCCCGCTCAAGCGAGCCCTTCAGCGCATGGTGCAGGACCCGATGGCCATGAAAATCTTGGACGGCGAGATCCTGCATGGCGCCCACGTCCGCATCGACGCCGATCGCAACTCCAACCAGCTTCGCTTTGACCCGATGGGTCGTGAGGCCATGGCATGATAGTCAGCTGAACATCGCCATTTACTTGGCCCCGGAGATCTCCGGGGCCTTTTATTTTCAGCAGTCGATAGTGCTGTGATCCATGCACGTGGCAAGCCTCCAAGCCCCCGGTAAACTGGGCAGTTCAATTTCTAAACCTGGGAGAACAATCGTGGTACGGCCGCACCATGCTCGGACATTCAGCGCCGTTCATCTCGGGGCCGCACTGGCGGTCTGCATTTTGACTCCATCGCTTCTACCACGCGCTTTTGCAGATCCCGGTCCGCTGAGAATTCCCAGGGTCCACCGCGCTCCCAAACTCTCTGACTTCCTCAACGGCACGCCTCGCGAGGCCGAAGCCGTGGTGAGCACTTTCTGGCAGTTTGATCCACACGACGGCGAGCCCATCAGCCAGCCCACCACCGCATACCTCTCCTATGACAACGAGAACCTTTACGTCGGGTGGATTTGCAAGGATGATCCGGCCAAAATTCACGCGCGTGTAGCGCCGCGTAAGCAGATCGATCTGGATGACAGGGTCACGATCAACATCGATACGTTTCAGGATCATAAGCATGCTTACTGGTTCGATGTGAACCCGTATGGGATTCAGTACGATGGCCGAACCACCGACGGCATTGGCGACGATCCCACCTGGGAGGGCCTGTGGTACTCCGAGGGTCGCGTCACTGAGTTTGGCTACGTCGTGCTTGAGGCTATTCCGTTTCGCACGCTCCGCTTTCCGGCCGGCTCAAAACAGATCTGGAACATCTGCCTGGCGCGCGCCATCCAGCGCAACAATGAGTTCTCAATGTGGCCGTTCATCTCGCACAAGAATCTACCCCAATTCGTAGGGCAATTCGCGCCCATGGAGATCAACGAGGACATCTCCCCCGGCCGGAACGTTCAGCTCATCCCTTATGCGATGTACTCGCATGACAGCTATCTCGACCCGGCTGCGGGCCCGCAGAAGGAAATCGAAAAGCAACTGGGACTCGACGCCAAGTTTGTCATTCACGACGCGCTCACGCTGGATGCGGCTCTGAATCCTGACTTCAGCGAGATCGGGACGGACGATCCGAAGGTGCAGGTGAACGAGCGGTTCGAAGTGGTCTTCCCGGAGCGTCGCCCCTTTTTCCTCGAGAACGCCTCCATCTTCGTCATGCCCGAGCAGCTCTTCTTTTCACGGCGTATCGTAAACCCGCAATACGGTGCCAAACTCACCGGGTCTCTTGGTCGTTGGAGCCTGGGTGTGCTCGCCAGTGATGACCGTGCTCCGGGACAGGTGCTGGCCCAGGGACAGGTCGGACACGGTGACCGGGCCGTCGACGGCGTTTTCCGCCTCGAACGTGAATTCGGCCACCAATCTCATATCGGGCTCTTCCTCGGCGGCACGAAATTCAACGACACCTCTAATAAGGTCGGCTCCCTCGATCTGCGTTATGTAACAAAGGACAACTGGATGCTTGCAGCGCAGGCCACGACAACGCAAAGCGATGGGCCGGATGGGCATTCGTCCGGCCCGGGTTACTACTTCCGCCTGCGAAAGGCGGATAATCATGTCTCGTTCTCGAATACCTACACAGACCGAAGCGCCGCAATGAATTCGACCATCGGTTATATCGAACGGACTGACATTCGCCGTTGGGAAACCTACGCGAGCTATCTGTGGAAGCCACCAGCCGGTCACGCCGTAATGTCTTATGGTCCCAACCTCGACGGCACCATTATCTACGATCATCGTGGCGACCTGCAGAACTGGTGGATCGAACCGGGCTTCACCGTTGGACTGGCACGTCTCACCTGGCTCTCCTTCCTCTACAACCGGTCGTACGAACTGTACAAGGGTCAGGAGTTCCGGGGAAACGGAGCGGCCGTTTCTGCCATGACTTCATGGTTCAAATGGTTGGATCTGAGCGCGACTCTCGCGCAAGGCTCCCAGCCGAACTACTACCCGCCCGGCGGCATCACCCCGTTTCTTGGAACCGGAACCAACGCCTCTGCAACATTGACGCTGCATCCGCAGTCTCACCTCCGACTCGACGAGATCTACTACTACACGCGGCTTGCGACCTCAACCGAATCGATCATGCCGGATTCTCTGCCTCGTGGCGTTATCTTCACGAATCATCTGATCCGGTCGAAGATCAATTACCAGTTCACCCGCGACTATTCATTCAACGCGATCCTGGACTATAAGACCCTTCTGCCAAACAATGCACTCGTCTCAAGCACGTATTCCAAACAGGCCGACGCGACGCTTTTGTTCACCTATCTGCCGCACCCCGGCACCGCCTTCTACGCGGGATACGCGAATACCTTCCAGAACGTCGATTTCAACCCAGCGAGCGCCCCGAACTTCGCATTGACTACGCTTCCGGGAACTTCAACTGATCGCCAGATCTTTGTGAAATTCAATTATCTGCTGCGGTTCTGAAGAGCAGCGGCAAGACAGAAAACGCGAGGGCCTCGGAGAGCGATCTCCGAGGCCCTCGCTATAAAAGGTATGAAACTACTTGCCAAGCGCAGATTCAACTGCCGACTGAACTTCAGCGGAATCAGGAGTCACTGCCGGCTCAAATCGCGCGACAGGATTACCGTTGCGATCGAAGAGGAACTTGGTGAAGTTCCATTTAATGTCGCCGCCAAACTTCGGATCAGAATTCCTGTCAGTCAGGTAACGATAGAGAGGAGTTTTGTCCTCGCCTAGCACCGACACCTTGCTCATCATTGGGAAGCTCACGTTGTACTTTCGCGAGCAGAAGGTCTTGATCTCTTCGTTGGTTCCGGGCTCCTGCTGCATGAAATTGTTTGCGGGCACGCCGACAATAACGAAACCACGGTCTTTGTATTTCTCGTACAGCGACTCAAGCCCGGCGTACTGAGGGGTGTAGCCGCATTTGCTGGCGACGTTGACCAGGAGGACGACCTTGCCCTTGTAGCTCTTGAGGCTGACGGGCTTGCCGTCTATGGAGTTCATGGTGAAGTCGTAGATGTTTTTTGCGTTGGCCGCGAGCAGAAAGCTGGCTGCAAAAAGCAGCACCAGAGAAAGGAAGGTTTTGCGCAAGAAGATCCTCCTGGGAATCGGGGATGGAAGGATCATACCGGGTCCGACGGAGGAGATTGTCATCGGATCGTCAGGTGTCTGGGCCGGACGAAGAAAAGGCGGGATCGCATTTTGTTCGATCCCGCCGAGATTCGACTGGAACTCTTCTACTTTTTGGCCTTTTCGAAGCGCTTGTTGACTTCTGCCCAGTTGACGACGTTCCACCAGGCTGCGAGATAGTCGGGACGCTTGTTCTGGTACTTGAGGTAGTAGGCGTGCTCCCAGACGTCGTTGCCAAGGACGGGGTAGAGGCCCTGACTGAGCGGTGAGTCCTGATTGGCGGTGGTGATAACCTTGAGCTTGCCGCCCTGGAAGACCAGCCATCCCCAGCCGGAGCCGAACTGCTTGGCGGTGGTTTCATTGAAGGTCTTTTTGAACGCTTCGAAGTCGCCAAAGTCTTTCTGGATCTGATCGGCGATGGCGCCGGTGGGGTTGCCGCCTACACCGGAGGTATTTGCCGGGCCCATGATGTTCCAGAACATGGTGTGGTTGGAGTGGCCGCCGCCGTTGTTGCGCACCGCGGTGCGGATGTCTTCGGGGACGGCGTTGAGGTCGCTGATGAGGTCATCCACGGATTTCGCGGCCAGGTTGGGATGGTTGGCCAGCGCGGCATTCACGTTGTTGATGTAGGCCTGATGGTGCTTGTCGTGGTGCAGGTGCATGGTCTCGGCGTCGATGAAAGGCTCGAGCGCAGCGTAGTCATACGGAAGCGGTGCAAGTTCATATGCCATCGGGGAAATCTCCTCATTTGGATTGTATCGGTTGACTCGCTAGCCCTAGCACAGGCATGTGCGCAGCGTAAACGGCGAGATTGACTGGAGTAAAACCGGTCGTGGTGCAACCGGCCATTCACATTCGCGGGCGGCGCCCTGTGGTTGGATGGATGCGTGACAACCCGGACAGGGTTCGAAGAGATTGGCGGAAAATGATAACTTTGAGGCCACCAAGACATCAGAAAATTTGGTTGGACGGTTAGCGATCTTGACTTCCCCTTCGAATCGGTGAGAACGCATGAATGATCAAGCCCTATATCGCTGGCTCGACCAGCAGGGAGAGGCGTTTGGCGCGCCGGGCCTGCAGGCGCGCTGGACCTCGAGCGTAAAAGACGCAATTGGCACGGCATATTCGGCGTCGAGCCGGGTGTGGTTCACCTGTTCGCACGGGGTGCTGAACGAGATCTACCATCCGACGATCGACAGCGCGCAGGTGCGTGACATGGAGTTCCTGGTCACGGACGGGGAGACATTTGTACACGAAGAGAAGCGGGATCTGCTGACCACTTTTGAATACATTCATCCGGAGGCGCTGGGGATTCGGTACATCAACACTGACCCGAACAGCCGGTATTCGCTCATCAAGGAGATCATCTGCGATCCGCACCACAGCGTGATCCTGCAGCGGGTGCGTCTGGAAGGCCATGATGACCTGATCCCGCGCCTCAGGATATATGCGCTGTTGGCCCCTCATCTCGACGGTGGTGGCGCCGGAAACACTGGACGAGCGATCGACATTGCCGGGCACAAGATGCTGCTGGCGTTCAAGAACCAGTGGTCGATGGCAATGGGCGCAAGTTGCGGGTTTTCGCGCGTGAGTTGCGGATTTGTCGGGTCGAGCGATGGCTGGCGCGACCTGATGGACAAGTACACGATGGACTGGGAATTCGGCTCAGCAACGAACGGCAACATTGCAATGCTTGGTGAGTTGAATCTCGGTGCGGCGGGCACAGACGGCGCCCGAGAATTCACCGTAGCGATCGGGCTTGGCGAGGGGAACCATACAGCCTTGCAGAAGACGGTCAGCGCACTGGCCACATCGTTTGACGATCATCGTGAGCGCTTCATTGGACAATGGCATCGAGTCGCCAATCCCGAGTGGCTGGCGGCGAAGTCCTGCGACGGAGGCAAGCTCATGCGTGCCAGCCATAACGTGCTGCTGGCCCATGAAGACAAGACCTTTGCCGGAGCATTTGTTGCTTCGGCATCGATTCCGTGGGGGCAGGCGCATGGAGATGATGATCTGGGCGGGTATCACCTCGTCTGGACTCGCGATATGGTGCAGACAGCGAGCGCCCTGCTGGCCTGCGGACGAACTGAAACGGCGCGGCGGGCGCTGGTATATCTCGCCTGTACACAGAAACCCGACGGCGGGTTTGCGCAGAACTTCTGGGTGGACGGGCGGCCCTATTGGTCCGGGGTACAGCTTGATGAAGTTGCGTTCCCGATCATCCTGGCGTGGCGCTTATGGAAAGCGGGCGGCGTTGGAGAGATCAACATCTTTCCGTTTGTCGAGCGCGCGGCGGCTTTTCTCGTGCAGCATGCGCCCATAACTCACCAGGAGCGCTGGGAGGAAAACGCCGGCTACTCGCCCTCGACGCTGGCAGCGGTGATCGGAGGCCTGATCTGCGCCGCGGATATGGCGCGGGCGCATGACTCGTCGGAGATGGCAAAGTTCCTGGAGGAGTTTGCCGACTGGATCGAGCGGCATCTCGAGGATTGGACCGTCACAAATAACGGTGTTCTTCATCCGGAGATCAAGCGGCACTACATGCGCGTGCGCCCGCCGGAGAAGGGTGAGGCCTACGCGTGCGAAAGCTGTGGAACCGAAATCATTCACATCAACAATCGCGAGCCGGGGGAACGCACGGACTTTGAAGCGCGCGAGATCATTGATGCCGGGTTTCTGGAGCTTGTACGCTACGGCGTCCGGCGGGCTGATGATCCGCTGATGGTGGATTCACTTAAGGTTGTTGATGCTGTGCTGAAGACCGATCTGCCACAGGGGCCGGGGTGGCACCGGTACAACTTCGACGGATATGGGCAGAGGCCGGACGGTGGACCGTTCCAGGGATGGGGCAAAGGACGGGTTTGGCCGCTGTTTACGGGGGAGAGAGCTCACTATGAACTTGCGGCGGGCAAAGATCCTTCTTCTCTGATTGCGGTGTACGAACGATTTGCCACCGCGGGGCAGATGATGCCGGAGCAGGTCTGGGATGAGGCGAACCGTCCGCATCAGGGTTTAGTCATCGGTCGCCCTGCGGGCTCGGCCGTCCCTCTAGTTTGGGCACATGCTGAATATCTAAAACTTCTTCGATCCGCAACAGACGGAAAAGTGTTCGATCGCATCGATTGTGTTTACGAACGCTACTGCGAGCCAGAGGGCAGGAAGAAGGTCCGTCCAGATCTGGAGTTCTACAGCCGACGCCGACCGATTCAGAAGATCAACGCAGGAGAGACTCTGCGAATCGTGGATGACGCGAAGTTCGAGGTGGTGTGGACAGCCAACAACTGGGAGACGATGCAGACAACACCGAGCCGCAGTCTGGGGAATGCGGGCTACTGCGCAGATGTTTCCACCGCTCAGCACCCCGAAAGCAGTGGTCTATCATGGACTTTTCACTGGCCGGAACAAAATCGCTGGCTTGGATATAACGTCGACATCATGATTGAGAACCGGAAATAGCACACTTTCCGCAGCATTTTGAAAGGGATTGGAACAGCGTTTTATGGCGACTCTTGCGGATCTTTCACTCGATCAGCTTTCCATTGATACTCTTCGTCTTCTTGCGGTTGATGAGGTAGAAAAGGCGAAGAGCGGTCACCCCGGGGCGCCGCTGGGCTGCGCGCCAATTGCATATCTGCTGTTCCATAAGCTTATGAAGCACAATCCGGCGCATTTCAAGTGGCCGGATCGGGACCGCTTTGTTCTGTCGAACGGACATGCATCGGCATTGCTGTATGCGACGCTGCACCTCTCCGGCTACAAGGTGACGCTTGATGATCTGAAATCGTTCCGGCAGTGGCACTCGAAGACACCGGGACATCCCGAGTCTGGCGAGACTGAGGGCGTTGAGGTGACCACGGGCCCGCTTGGCCAAGGCTTCGGGATGGCCGTTGGAATGGCGATCGCCGAGAAGCACATGGCTGCGGTTTATAACAAGCCTGGGCAGGAGATCGTAGACCACCACACTTATGTGCTCTGCGGCGACGGCGATCTGATGGAAGGGATTTCGCATGAGGCCGGTTCGCTGGCGGGAACACTTGGACTTGGCAAGCTGATTGTTCTTTATGACGACAACCTGATCTCGCTTGATGGTCCGACAGAGTGGAGCTACACCGAGGATGTGCTGAAGCGATTCGAGGCTTACCACTGGCACACGCAGCGCGTGAGCGATGGCAACGATCTGAATGCGATTGAGGCGGCGATCGAAGCAGCGAAGGCTGAGACGGGCAAGCCGTCGCTGATTGCGGTGCGAACTGTGATTGGATTTGGAAGCCCCAAGGCTGGCACGAACAAGGTGCACGGTGAAGCGCTTGGCGCGGCGGATGCGGCAGCAACCAAGAAGTATTTCGGGTTTCCAGAAGACCAGAGCTTTTACATTCCTGAGGATGCTCTTAAGAACTGGCGCGAGGCTGTAGATCGCGGACAGCAACTTGAGGGCGAATGGAAGAAGCGCTTCGACGCTTACGCGGCACAGTATCCGGAGCTGGCCCAGCAGTTCCAGCGCGCGGTGAAGAACCAGCGTAAGGCCGGATGGGAGAAGTCGCTTCCCACTTTCCCTGTGGGCAAGCCGGTGGCAACACGAAATGCCGGGCAGACGGTCATGAACGCCATCGCCGATGTTGTTCCGGAGCTTTTTGGAGGCGCGGCCGACCTGACGGCTTCGACGAAGACCATCTTCAAGAACAGTCCGCACTTCGCGGCTGATCCCGCGGGACGGAACGTGTTCTTCGGAGTTCGCGAGTTTGGAATGTGTGCCGCGGTCAACGGAATGGCGGCGCATGAGGGGCTTGTTCCTTACGGCTCGACCTTCTTCACCTTCTCCGATTACTGCAAGCCTGCCATTCGACTGGCTGCGCTTGCGCGGGCGCATTCGGTATTCGTCTTTACGCATGACTCCGTTGGTCTCGGTGAAGATGGTCCGACGCATCAGCCGATCGAGCACCTGATGATGCTGCGTGCGGTGCCGGATCTGACGGACTACCGTCCAGCCGATGCGAATGAGACTGCGGCCTGCTGGCGACTTGCGCTGGAGCGCAATGGCGCCTGCTTCTTCGCGCTGAGCCGACAGGATCTGCCTGTCATCGATCCAGCAGCTCACGATGTGTATGGGGGTGTCAGCAAAGGAGCCTACATCCTTGAAGACGCAGAGAATCCGCAGGTGATCCTCATCGGCACCGGCTCGGAAGTCTGGCCCTGTGTCGAAGCGAAGAAGCTTCTCGAGGGCGAAGGCATACAGGCTCGAGTAGTCAGCATGCCCAGTTGGGAGATCTACGACGAGCAGTCGCCGGTGTACAAGCAGAGCGTGCTGCCGGACGGAGTGCCCAAGCTGGCAGTCGAGGCGGGTTCTCCTCTGGGCTGGTGGAAGTATGTCGGCAAGAATGGCGGAGTAATCGGTCTCGATCGATTCGGCGCATCGGCTCCAGGTCCTACTGTGCTTGAGAAGCTCGGATTCACGGCGGCGAATGTTGCGTCTCGCGCCAAGGACTTGTTGAAGAAGTAGCAAGAACAAGAAAGGGTTCGAAGTGAAGTTAGTCATCGCATCCGATCACGCGGGCTTCGCTCTTAAAGAGGAGGTCCGCGCTTACCTGACAAAGGGTGGTCACGAAATCCTGGATCTTGGGGCGTTCAAGTGTGAACCGCAGGACGACTATCCCGATTTCGCAGAGCGGGTTGGTGAGGCTATTAAGGACGGTGAGGCCCCGCGAGGGATCTTGATTTGCGGATCAGGCGTCGGCGTCAGCATAGCGGCCAACAAGATCCCAGGGATCCGCGCTGCCATGTGTCACGACACCTACTCCGCTCATCAGGGTGTTGAGCACGACGACATGAACGTGCTGGTGCTGGGGGCGCGCATTGTCGGTACGGCGCTGGCCTACGAGCTTGCCGATGCGTTTCTGAAAGCAAAGTTTATCTCCAATGAAGAGCGGTTTACTCGACGTTTCAAGAAAGTGCTTGCGATCGAGGCGAAGTATCAAAAAGCGACCACGCAGTCGAATTCGCCGGCATAGAGCAGTAGCCGCAACCCCCCATCAACCAAGCCGTAGTTGCTGACTCCTGTAACCGGCTCCAACTCTCGATTCTGGAAAGAGCAACGCCGATGTTCCCCTTCGACGTCGTCCTCTTCGATATCGGTGGTGTCCTGCTGACGAACGGCTGGGACCATCACGAGCGCTCCGTTGTGATCGAGCAGTTCAAGCTCGATCGTGATGCGCTGGAGTCGCGGCACGCAAAAGCGTTCGAGGCGTGGGAGCGTGGCGAGCTTGCAGCGGATGAGTATCTCGATGCGGTTGTGTTCTACGAGCCGCGGAGCTTTTCGCGTGAAGAGTTTTTCGCCGCAATGTGCGCCCAGTCGAAGGAGCTGCCGAATGGTGCACTGTGCATCCTCAAAGAACTGGCGGCATCAGATAAGTGCAGGATCGGCGCGCTGAACAATGAAGCACGCGAGACCCATGAATATCGCGTTGAGACATTTGGCCTGCATAACTTTTTCAAGTACACATTCACCTCTTGTTACATGGGCATCCGCAAACCGGATCCCAGGATTTATCTGAGGGCTCTTGGAATTTTGGGCGACAGACCAGAGCGATCGCTCTTTATCGATGACCGGCTTGAGAACGTTGCGGCCGCCGCGGCGGTTGGGATGAAGGCGGTTCGGTTTACCGGTGAGGCCGAGTTGCGAGATCAGTTGAGCGCACTGGAAGTGCTGTAGTCGAGTTAACGTGAAACGCCCAGTTCTTCAGAGAGAAGAACCGGGCGGATGGAAGGACCGGGCGAGTTGAGGACTTTGCGTCGGAGACGGCTAAGCGTTGTAAGTGGTGGAAGAGACGCGACCGCCGTGTCCGGTCCAGTTGGTATGGAAGAACTCACCGCGAGGTTTGTCGACGCGCTCGTAGGTGTGCGCACCGAAGTAGTCGCGCTGTGCCTGGAGGAGATTGGCAGGCAGACGTCCCGCGCGGTAGCCATCATAGAAGGCGAGCGCGGTGGAGAACGCGGGAGTGGGCACGCCAAGCGCAATCGCATTGGTGAGTGCGCGGCGCCAGGCTTCCTGGTACTGGTTGAGGACGCCGGAAAAGAAGCTGTCGAGCAGAAGATTGCTGAGGCTGGGATTGGTCTCGAAGGCGTCTTTGATTTTGCCGAGGAAGCGGCTACGGATGATGCATCCACCTCGCCACATCAAAGCGATGCCGCCCATGTTGAGATTCCAACCGTTTTCTTTCGCCGTTGCACGGAGCAGCATGTAACCCTGGGCGTAGGAGATGATCTTCGAACAATAGAGCGCACGGCGGACGTCTTCAACGAATGCGGCTCTGTCGCCCTGGAAGGGCTTGTTACCTGGCCCACGGAGAACAGAGGACGCGGCGACGCGCTCGTCTTTCAAAGCGGAGAGACAGCGGCTGAAGACCGACTCGCCGATGAGGGTGACGGGCTGGCCCAGATCGAGGGCGCTGATGACGGTCCACTTGCCAGTTCCCTTTTGGCCGGCGGTGTCGAGGATCTTGTCGACAAGCGGGGTGCCGTCCTCGTCTTTAGAGGCGAAGATGTGGCTGGAGATCTCGATGAGGTAGCTGTCGAGTTCGCCTTGGTTCCAATGATCGAAGACGGTGTGCAGTTCGTCTGCACTGAGGCCGAGGCCGCGATGGAGCAGGTCGTAGGCTTCGCAGATAAGCTGCATGTCGCCGTACTCAATGCCGTTGTGAACCATTTTGACGTAGTGCCCGGCACCGTCTTCGCCGACCCAGTCGCAGCAGGGAGTGCCATCTTCGACTTTGGCGGCGATAGACTGGAAGATGTCTTTCACGTGCGGCCATGCCGCAGGGTTTCCGCCCGGCATGATCGAAGGGCCACGGCGCGCGCCTTCTTCACCGCCGGAGACTCCGGTTCCGACGAAGAGAATGCCCTTGGCGGCGAGATCGCGAGCGCGGCGGGTCGAGTCAGTGAAGAGCGAGTTACCACCGTCGATCAGGATATCTCCAGCTTCGAGGTGCGGCAGGATTGTGGCGATTGTCTCATCGACCGACGAACCAGCCTTGACCATCAGCATGATGCGGCGAGGGCGTTTGAGGAGAGACGCCAGTTCGGCGACGCTGTGCGCGCCAACGACGTTGGTGCCCTTGGCTTCGTCGGCAATGAAGTCGTCTACTTTCGAGACGGTGCGATTGAAGACGGCGACTTTGAATCCATGATCGTTCATGTTGAGGACGAGATTCTGTCCCATAACAGCAAGGCCGATGAGGCCGATGTCGCACGATGGTTCGGGCATGAATACTCTCCGATGAGTGTCGTAGCTCGATTGGAATTCGACTCAATTATAGCTTTGAAGAATGAAATAACATGCAAAGCCGCGACGGGATTCCTGGCGGCTTGCGTGAGTGATGATCGTGCTTCTCAACGTGAGGATCCTTTCCCCAGTAACAGAGCCCGCGCGGTGCGGAATCGTATTCAATAGCAAAGTGAGGTCGGTATATGCAGCTTGGTTTGATTGGACTTGGCAAGATGGGCGGTAACATGGCGGAACGCCTTCGCCTGGGAGGTCACCAGGTGGTGGGCTTCGACTTCAGCGCGGAGGCGGTGCAGAAGCTGACCGCGACAGGCAACGTAGGTGTTTCGTCGCTGGAGGAGATGGCGCAGAAGCTCACGGGACGGAAGGCGATCTGGATCATGGTCCCGCAGGGAAAGCCCGTGGACGATACGATTGCGAAGCTGGAGCCGCTGTTGAACAAGGGGGACATTCTGATTGATGGCGGCAATTCGAACTATAAGGACACGATGCGCCACCACCAGGAGGTCACGGCGAAGGGCTTCCAGTTTGTCGATGTGGGAACGTCGGGCGGCGTGTGGGGATTGAAAGAGGGTTACAGCATGATGGTCGGCGGCGACAAGGAAGCGGTCGACTATTTGCGGCCGATTCTTGAGACACTTGCGCCGGCGAAGGATGCGGGTTGGGGACATGTGGGTCCGGCTGGGTCGGGCCACTTTGTGAAGATGGTGCACAACGGGATCGAGTACGGCATGATGCAGGCGTATGCCGAGGGATTTACGATTCTCGAGAAGAAGGAAGAGTTTCATCTCGACCTGGAGCAGGTGGCGCAGATCTGGCGTCGCGGCAGCGTGGTGCGGAGCTGGCTGCTGGATTTGACCGCGGAGGCGCTGGCTGGCAATCCTGACCTGGATGGGCTCGAGGCGTATGTAGCGGATTCAGGTGAAGGGCGCTGGACGGTGTTCGAGGCGATCGATCTGAATGTGTCGGCGCCGGTGATTACGGAGTCGCTGATTCGACGGATCCGGTCGCGCGAGGAGAACAACTTCACCGACCGAATGCTGGCGATTATGCGGAATGCCTTCGGCGGTCATGCGGTGAAGAAGGGCTGAAAGTAGTTGTCAGTTCTCAGTTTTCAGTTGTTGAGGTGCGTGGTCAGAGGTTCGAGTCAGAGAGCGGAGGTCGTGTTATGGCGAGTGCAACGGTGCAGCTGAAGGTTCGTCCCGAGGATCTATCGCAGGTTCCTAAGGCTGGCGAGCGGATTCCGGATCCGGGGATCATGGTGATCTTCGGAGCGTCGGGTGATTTGACCAAACGTAAGCTGCTGCCTTCGCTCTTTCACCTGGAGCAGGACAATCTGCTGCCGAAGAACTTTGCGATTGTGGGCGTGGCACGCAGGCCGCTGGGCAATGAGTTCGCCGAGGACATGCGGCAGGGGATCGTCGAGTTCGGGGGCGTGAAGGCGGACGATCCGAAACTGGATGAGTTTGTGAACAAGATCAGCTACTACGCTCTGAGCTTCGATGACGCTTCGCACTATGCGGGGCTGAAGGCGGAGCTGGAGCGGATCGCGACTGAGAAGAACATCGGGCCGGACCGATTGTTCTATCTGGCGACGGCACCGGAGTACTTCACGCCTATCGTGGAGAACCTGGGCGCGCAGGGCATGGCGCAGCCGGAGAAGGGGCGCGTGGGCGTGGTGATCGAGAAGCCGTTCGGACACGATCTGGATTCTGCGCGGGAGCTGAATCACCAGGTGAATGCGGTGTTCCACGAGAACCAGGTGTTTCGCATCGATCACTATCTGGGCAAGGAGACGGTGCAGAACATCTTGGTGTTCCGGTTTGGCAATGGGATTTTCGAGCCGATCTGGAACCGGAACTACATAGATCACGTGCAGATCACGGCGGCGGAGACGCTGGGCGTGGAAGGGCGCGGGCCATTCTATGAGAAGGCGGGGGCGCTGAGAGACGTGGTGCAGAACCATGTGA
>Ga0207674_10004526_pt1 | contig 16694 bp, 16 predicted proteins | sample KBSCornC72_FD_184303 | JGI IMG/M metagenome (GOLD analysis project Ga0207674, IMG submission 184303) | Corn rhizosphere microbial communities from Kellogg Biological Station, Michigan, USA - KBS Corn C7-2 (SPAdes) (version 2) | ecosystem: Host-associated > Plants > Roots > Rhizosphere > Soil ... | reverse complement strand
AACGCCGCCGTCAGCGTCGTCTTGCCATGATCCACGTGCCCGATCGTCCCCACGTTCAGGTGCGGCTTCTTCCGCTCGAATTTGCCCTTGGCCATGATTGTTGCTCCTTGCTGTCTGTTCTTTTGCCCGCCGAAGCGCTTTTCTTCCGCGTACAGTCCGTGGTGCCCATGGAGCGGATTGAACGCTCGACCTCTCCCTTACCAAGGGAGTGCTCTACCACTGAGCTACATGGGCGCCGCCTGCTACCTTTCGAGCGACCCCGCCCATGCGAGCTGCCGCGAATGCCGTCGAACCGCTCCTTGCCGCACCAATGAGTGGAAAAAGCCAAACTCTGGAGCGGGTGAAGGGAATCGAACCCTCGTCATAAGCTTGGAAGGCTTCTGCTCTACCATTGAGCTACACCCGCGATTCAGGAATTGAGAATTCAGATGTCGCCAACCCGAAAAAAACCGTTCCGCCCGCACCCAAGCCCATTTACGTTCTGTCGTCTTGTCTTCTGACCCCTGGATTCTTCGCTGGTGGAGGGGGAAGGATTCGAACCTTCGAAGGCAGAGCCGGCAGATTTACAGTCTGCTCCCTTTGACCGCTCGGGAACCCCTCCGTCGAAACCGGGAAACCGCATAGTTTAGCAATTTCCATTCCCAAGTGTCAAACCAGGCCCCGTTTTGCCCGGATTACTGGCGTTGGCATCGGCGCCTCGCGCGTGCGCGCTTGCGTAGAATCGGGCCGATGGACTACGACTACATCATCGTCGGCGCGGGATCGGCCGGCTGCGTTCTGGCCAACCGGCTCACCGCCGACGGTCGCTACACCGCCCTACTGCTGGAGGCGGGGCCGCCGGACAACTATCCGTGGATCCATGTGCCGATCGGCTATGCCAAGACGATGTTCCACACGCGCTACAACTGGTGCTTCTACACCGAGCCCGATCCGGGGATGAACGGCCGCAAGATCTACTGGCCGCGCGGCAAGACGCTCGGCGGCTCGAGCGCCATCAACGGGCTGATCTACGTGCGCGGCCAGCGCGAGGACTACGACCGCTGGGCGGCCGAGGGCAACGCCGGCTGGAGCTACGACGAGGTGCTGCCCTATTTCAAGCGCCTCGAGCACGCGGTCGGCGGCGATCCGGCCTATCACGGGCGCGACGGGCCGCTGTGGTGTTCCCCGATCGGTCGCAGGCACGAATTGATCGACGCGGTCGTGGCCGGCGCGGGCGAGCTCGGCATCGTCCGCAACGACGATTTCAACGGCGCGGCGCAGGAAGGCGCCGGCTACTATCATCTGTCGACCCGGCGCGGCTGGCGCTGCAGCACCGCCGTCGCTTACCTCAAGCCGGCACGGCAGCGGCGAAACCTCCGCGTCGAAACCGACGCGCAGGCGACCGGGATCGCGTTCGACGGCCGCCGGGCGAGCGGCGTCAGCTACCGCCATCGCGGCGCCCCGCGCATGGCACGCGCGCGGCGCGAAGTCCTGCTCTGTGCCGGCGCGCTGCAGACGCCGCAGCTGCTGCAACTCTCGGGTGTGGGCCCCGCGGCGCTGCTGCATAGCTTCGGCATCCCTGTCGTCCACGAGCTTCCCGGCGTCGGGGAAAACCTGCAGGACCACTTGCAGGCGCGCGTCATCTACGAATGCACGCGGCCGATCACGACCAACGACGACCTCGCGAGCTTCTGGCGCACGATGATGATGGGCATCGATTATGTTTTCACCCGCGGCGGGCCGATGGCCGTCGGGATCAACCAGGGCGGCATATTCGCGCGCGCCCGCCCGGAGGCGACGACGCCCGACGTGCAATTCCACATCGCGACGCTGTCGTCCGACATGGCCGGCTCGCCGACGCACGACTTTTCCGGATTCACGATGTCGGTCTGCCAGCTGCGGCCGCAGTCGCGCGGATGGGTGCGCATCCGCTCGGCCGACCCGCTGACCCCGCCGGCGATGCAGGCGAACTACCTGTCGGCAGAAGCCGACCGCGAGACGCTGATCGCCGGCATCCGGCTTGCCCGCCGGCTTGCCGCGACCCGCGCTCTGTCGCCCTACATCAAAACCGAGTACCGCCCCGGGCCGGCGGCGCAGTCGGACGCCGATCTGCTGGAATTCGCCCGCAACACCGGAGGGACGATTTTCCATCCCAGCGGCACCTGCAAGATGGGCGACGCCGCGCGCGACCGGCAAGCGGTCGTCGACAGCGAGTTGCGCGTGCACGGTCTTGCGGGCTTGCGCGTGATCGACTGCAGCATCATGCCGACGGTGACGTCGGGCAACACCAACGTGCCCGTCGTCATGATCGCCGAAAAGGCGGCCGATCTGATCCTGCGCGATGCCGATCGGCCGCACGCGTTGCGTTCGTGAAGGAGATTCGATGAGCTGCTGCCATACCGACTTCGCGCTGACTGCGGACAGCGACAAGGCATTCACCGTCGGGATGCCGACGTTCACCTTCGGCGCCGGTTGCCTGGCCGAAGCCGGCGCGCACGCGCAGGACCTGGCGCTCAAGCGCGTCGCGCTGTTCACCGATCGCACGCTTGCGGGCTCGGAGCACCTGGCGACGGTGCTGAGCTCGCTGGCCGCGGCGCAGATCGACGTGGCGATCTACGACGAGGTCACGATCGAGCCGACGACGGCATCGTTCCAGGCCGCCTCGCGTTTCGCCGCCGAGGGCCGATTCGACGGCTACGTGTCGGTCGGCGGCGGCTCGGTGCTCGACACCTGCAAGGCGGCAAACCTCTACGCCACCTATCCGGCCGAGTTCATGACCTACGTCAACGCGCCGATCGGTGCCGGTCAGCGGGTTCCCGGCGCGCTGCGACCGCATATCGCCTGTCCGACGACCTCGGGGACCGGCTCAGAGATGACCGGCATCGCGATTTTCAATCTGACCGAGATCAACGCCAAGACCGGCATTATTTCGCGCCGCCTGATCCCGACGGTGGCGCTGGTCGATCCGAACGTGACCTCGACGCTGCCGCCGAACGTCGTCGCGTCCAGCGGCTTCGACTGCATGAGCCATGCGCTCGAATCGCTGACCGCGCGCGCATGGCCGCGGCGGCTCAATCCCGCGCGTGGCGCCAGCCGACCGGTGTCGCAGGGCGCCAACCCGTTTTCCGACGGCCTGGCTTCGGAAGCGCTGCGCGCCGTCGGCAAGTTCCTGGTGCGCGCGGTCCGCGATGCCTCCGACGTCGAAGCACGGACCGAGATGATGTACGCGGCGATGCAGGCGGGCATTGCCTTCAACGCCGCGGGCTGCCATCTGCCGCACGGGCTTTCGTACGCGGTTTCCGGCCTCGCGCGCGACTTTCACGTTCCCGGCTATCCGGCCGGCAAGACGCTGGTCCCGCACGGCATGGCCGTGGTGCTCAACAATCCGTCGGTCTGGCGCTACACGGCGCCGTCGTGTCCCGAGCGCCACCTCTCCGCCGCGGGTTGCCTGGGCGCGAACATTCGCGATGCGGGGCCCGCCGACGCCGGCGAGGCGCTCGCCGGCCGCGTGGTCGAGCTGATGCGTTCCGCCGGCATGCCCAACGGACTGGCTGCGCTGGGCTTCGGCGCCGCCGACGTCGATGCGCTGGCGACCGGCGCCGAGCCGCAATATCGTGTGATCCGCAATGCGCCGAAGGACGTTTCGCGCGACGACCTGAAGAGCCTGTTCAGCGCGGCGATGCGCTACTGGTAGAAGATTCGGCGGCGCTGCCGGCAGCCGAGGGCGCGGCCGATTCGCCCTCTTCGGCGACGACGCGCCGGATCGGCAGCCTGGCGGTGAAACGGCTTCCTCGTCCCGGCTCGCTCTCGATCCTGAGCTCGGCCTGATGGCGCATCAGCACGTGCTTGACGATGGCAAGGCCCAGACCGGTGCCGCCGGTCGCGCGCGAGCGGCTGTGATCGACGCGATAGAACCGCTCGGTCAGCCGCGGGATATCTTCGGCGCCGATGCCGATGCCGGTGTCGGTGACGCTGAATTCGCCGCCGGTCGCGCTGACGCGCCAGTCGAGCGCTATGCGGCCGCCGTCGGGCGTGTACCGGACCGCGTTGCTGATCAGGTTGCCGAAGGCGCTCGCCAGCTCGTCCCGGCTGCCGCGGACCGTTGCCGCATCGTTGATCGTCAGGGCGATTTCGTGCCGGCCGTCGGAGAGGGCTTTCGCGTTCGCCGAAAGCGCAAGCAGCAAGGGAACGATCGCGAACTCGGTCTCGCGTAGCGGGCTCTCATCGCTTTCCAGCGTCGACAAGGTCAGCAAGTCGTCGACCAGACGCTGCATGCTCTGCGCCTGGTCGCCCATCAAGGCAAGACAGCGCTTGCGCTGCGCCTCGTCCAGCGGCACTTCGGCCAGCGTCTCGATGAAGCCCGACAGCACCGTCAGCGGTGTCTTGAGCTCGTGCGAGACATTGGCGATGAAGTCGCGGCGAACGCGCGCCACCGCTTCCAGCCGGGTGATATCGCGGCTCATCAAGAGCTTTTCCTCGACGCCGAACGGAACGATCTGCAGCGACAAGGTCAGCGCGGCCTCCCGCGCCGACTGCAGCACCAGCGGCTCGCCGGTCTCGCCGCCGGCCAGGTACTGGACGAATGCAGGCTGGCGCACGAGATTGACGATGGGCGCGCCGCGGTCCCTCCGGCCGTCGATGCCCAGATGCCGCTCGGCCCGGGCGTTGGCCCATTCGATGCGGTTGTCGCCGTCGAGCACCACGACGCCCTCCGGCATCGCTTCGGCGCCGCTTTCGAAGCGTTCGAGCGCGAGCCTCAAGTCGCGCTGCCGCGCCGAGCGCAGGCGCATCCTCCGGTACAGCGCGGTGAAGACGCGGCCCCAGGCGCCGCGGCCTTCGGGGACCTCGCCATCGATCGGTCCCGCCGCCCAGCGCAGCAGCCGGTCGAGCTGGAACAGATGCCACCCGATGACGATGGTCGCGCCAATGGCGACCACGGCGCAGGCGGCGCCCACGCCGCCCGACAGGGCTGCCACCAGTCCCGCCAACGCGACCAGCGCAAGCGCAGCGAGGCCGCTCAGCCACACCGGGCTCATCGCCGCTCCCGCAGCGGCGATGCGCGGAACGCACTGCCGCGCATCGCCGGCCTATGGGCGCTTCGCCGCGGCAAGCCGGTATCCGGTGCCGCGCACAGTCTCGATCATGTGATCCTGGCCGTGCGGCTCGAGCGCGAGGCGCAGGCGGCGGATGTGGACATCGATCGTGCGCTCCTCGATGTACACGTGATCACCCCAGACCTGATCGAGCAGCTGCGTGCGCGTATGCACGCGATCCGGGCGCGCCATCAGGAACCTGAGCAGGCGGAATTCGGTCGGCCCGAGCTCGACGGTCGCGCCGGCCGCAGTGACGCGATGCGCGGCGGGATCGAGCTGCAATGGGCCGATGGCCAGCATTTCCTGCGCGGCTTCGGGCGCGCGGCGGCGCAGCACCGATTTGATCCGCGCCTGCAGCTCGCGCGGTGAAAAAGGCTTGGTCACGTAATCGTCGACCCAGGCCTCGAGGCCTGCGATCCTGTCGGCCTCGTCGCCGCGCGCGGTCAGCATGATGATCGGCAGCTCGCGCGTGCGCGCATCCGCGCGCAACGCGCGCGCCAGCGCCAGTCCGGACTGGCCGGGCAGCATCCAGTCCAGCAGGACGAGGTCGGGCAGCGCGCGGCGGATTTCCGCGTGCGCCCCTTCCGCGTCGGCGACCGCGTGCACGTCGAAGCCCGCTTCGCTTAAGCTAAGCCGCAACAGCTCCTGGATCGCCGGTTCGTCCTCGACGACGAGGATCGAAGTCCCTAAGCGTGCGGCCATCGGCTCATTCCGCGACCTCGGCGCGGATCTGCTCGGCGGTCGCGTGGCGGACGTCCTTGCCCTTCACGACATGCACGACGTTTTCGGCGACGTTCTTGGCGTGGTCGCCGATGCGCTCGATCGACTTGGCGATGAAGACGATCTCCAGCGCCGGCGTGATCGTGCGCGGGTCCTCCATCATGTAGCTGATCAGCTGGCGCAAAATCGACAGGAAGGCGGAATCGATCGCCTCGTCGTTGCTCACGACTTGCGCGGCGGCGTTGACGTCGAGCCGGGCGAACGCGTCCAGCGCGAGCTGCAGGTTGCTCTCGGCCAGCTCGGCGGCCCGCGTGATTTCGTGAAAGCGCACGTTCGACAGCCGCTCCGGCCGCTGCATCTGCTGAGCCTTGTACGCGATCTTCTTGATCTCGTCCCCGATCCGCTCCAGCTCGTTGACGACCTTGACCACCGTCAGGACCATGCGCAGGTCGACCGCCGCCGGCTGGCGCTTGGCGATGATCTGGCTGCACTGCTGGTCGATGCTGACCTGCATCTGGTTGATCGCCCGCTCGTCGGTCGCGACCGAGGTGATCAGGTCGATGTCCGGATGCTTGAGCGCGCCGATCGCGCGGGCAAGCTGCGTCTCGACCAGTCCGCCCATCGCCAGAACGCCGGAGCGTATTTCCTCCATTTCGGCGTCGAATTGCTTGTGCGTGTGATCGCTCATGGGTCCTCGCTTGGCGGCGCCGGCCGGTCAGCCGAACCTGCCGGTGATGTAATCCTCGGTTTCCTTGCGCTTCGGCTTCAGGAATATCTCGTCGGTCGTGCCGAACTCGATCAGCTCGCCCAGATACATGTACGCAGTGTAATCCGAGACGCGCGCGGCCTGTTGCATGTTGTGCGTGACCATGACGATCGTATAGTCGGTCTTGAGCTCGCTCAGGAGCTCCTCGATCTTGGCGGTCGAGATCGGGTCGAGCGCGGAGGTCGGCTCGTCGAGCAGCAGAATTTCCGGCTTGACGGCAACCGCGCGGGCGATGCACAAGCGCTGCTGCTGGCCGCCGGAAAGCGCCATTCCGCTCTGCTTCAGCTTGTCCTTGGCCTCGTCCCACATCGCCGCCTTGGTCAGCGCCCACTCGACGCGCTCGTCCATCGCCCGCGCGCTCATCGTCTCGTACAGCCGCACGCCGAACGCTATGTTGTCGTAGATCGACATCGGAAACGGCGTCGGCCTCTGAAATACCATGCCGATCTTCGCGCGCAGCATGTTGAGGTCGATGCGCGAGTCAAGAAGATTCCTGCCGCCGAACTGGATCTCGCCGGTCGCGCGCTGGCCCGGATAGAGCGAATACATTCGGTTCATCGTCCGCAGCAGGGTCGACTTGCCGCAGCCCGACGGGCCGATGAACGCGGTGATGCGTCCGGCCGCGATGTCCAGGTTGATATCCTTCAGGGCATGGAAACTTCCGTAGAAGAAATCGAGGTGGCGGATCGATATCTTCACAGGCAGCGGTTCGGCGGTCGCACTCGCCCCGGCGCGAACCGCGACAGCTTGGAGATTCATCGAGAGGCTCCGGTTTTCATCTGGCCCGCGCCTGCCGGAAGAACAGACGCGCCACGATGTTGAGCACCAGCACCGTCAGCGTGATCAGCAGCGCACCCGCCCATGCCAGCTCCTGCCAGTCGCTGTACGGGCTCATCGCGAACTGGAAAATGACCACCGGCAGATTCGACATCGGCGCATTGGGATTGGTCGTCCAGAACTGGTTGTTCAACGCGGTGAACAGCAGCGGCGCGGTTTCGCCGGAGATTCTTGCGATCGCCAGCAGGACCCCGGTGATGACGCCGGCGCGGACCGCCTTCAAGGTCACCATCAGGATCATTTTCCATTGCGGCGTCCCCAGAGCCACCGCCGCTTCTCGCAGGCTGTCGGGAACGAGCCGCAGCATGTTCTCGGTGGTGCGAACCACGACGGGGATCACGATCAAGGCCAGCGCCAGCGATCCCGCCCACGCCGAGAAATGGCCGACCTGGAAAACGTAGATCTCGTAGATGAACAGGCCGATGACGATCGACGGCGCCGACAGCAGGATGTCGTTGATGAAGCGGGTGACCGGCGCCAGCCACCCGCGGGCCCCGTATTCGGCGAGATAGATCCCGGCGAAGATTCCGACCGGCGTGCCGATCAGCGTGCCCATCGTGGCCATCAACAGGCTGCCCATGATCGCGTTGAGCAGCCCTCCCTTGCTGCCCGGCGGCGGCGTCATCTGCGTGAACAGGGTGACGCTGAAGGCGTGCAAGCCCGCCGCGAACAGCGTGTACAGAATCCACAGCAGAAAGACGAGACCGAACGCCATCGCCAGCATCGACATCGCCAGATTGAAGCGATTGACGAACAGCCGGCGGGAGTAAAGAGACTTCATCGCGGCGCCGGGTCAGGTCTTTCTGCCCTCGCCTCGGGCGAGTTGCAGCAGCAGCAGCTTGGCCAGCGCCAGCACGACGAAGGTGATCACGAACAGGATCAGCCCCAGCTCGATCAGCGCCGAAGTGTAGACATCGCCGACGGCCTCGGTGAATTCATTCGCCAGCGCCGACGCGATGCTGTTTCCCGGCGCGAGGATCGACGGCGTCAGGCGGTGGGCATTGCCGATCAGAAACGTCACGGCCATCGTCTCGCCGAGAGCGCGCCCGAGACCGAGCATGATCCCGCCGATGACGCCGGCCTTCGTATAGGGAAGCACGACGTTGCGCACGACTTCCCAGGTCGTGCAACCGATGCCGTACGCCGACTCCTTCAGCACCGGAGGCACGATCTCGAACACGTCGCGCATCACCGAAGCGATGAAGGGGATCACCATGATCGCAAGGACGAACCCCGCCGTAAGCACACCGATACCCTGCGGCGGTCCCTTGAACAACGCGCCGATCAGCGGGACGGCGCCGACGGTGGAGATGAGCCACGGCTGCAGGTAATCGGCGAACAGCGGGGCAAGGACGAACAGCCCCCACATGCCGTAGATGATGCTTGGAATCGCGGCCAGCAATTCGATCGCGGTTCCGAGCGGGCGCTTCAGCCAGAGCGGCGACATCTCGGTCAGGAAAAGCGCGATCCCGAAGCTGACGGGCACGCCCACCAGCAGCGCGATCAACGATGTCACGAGCGTACCCACGATGGGTACGAGCGCGCCGAAATTCTCGGTGACGGGGTTCCATTCGGCGCTGACGAGGAACCCGAAGCCGAATTTCTGCATCGCCGGCAGGCTGCCGTAGATCAAGGAGACGATGATCCCCAGCAGGATGGCCAGCACCAGGAAAGCAAAGGAACGAGTGAACCAGCGAAACAGCGCGTCCTGAAACTGCGTGCTTGTTCGCTGTCTTGGTTTGGGCATGCTGGAGGCAGCCGCAGTGGCTGCGCGTGGCAACGACGCGATTGTAGCCGGTATGCTAGCCACGCTTATCTACCGCACCCGCGCGCGCCGATCGGCCCTCGGCGCAATCGAAAGAGCAGCCACGCCGTCATGCGGAAGCGCGCCCGGCCGCAGCAAAGCTCCAGGTTGGAAGCGCTCGGGAAGGGCGAGTCTGCCGACGGCCGGCTGCCAACACGTTCTGCGTCGCGAGCCGTCAGAATACCGGCTTGCCGGAAGCGTCCTTGATCTGCGACTTCCAGGTGGTCCGGATCTGGTCGGTGACCGTTTCCGGCAACGGCACATAGTCGAGCGCACCGGCCAGCTTGTCGCCTTCGGGCGAATACGCCCAGTCGAAGAACTTCAGGACCTCCTTCGCCGTTTCGGGCTTGGCCTGGCTCTTGTACATCAGGATGAACGTCGCGCCCGAAATCGGCCAGGAAGTCTTGCCCGGCTGATCGGTCAACACCAGATAGTAGCCGGGCGCCTTGCTCCAGTCGGCACCCGCAGCGGCTGCCTTGAAAGTTTCCGCCGAAGGGCTCACGAAGGCGCCATCGCGGTTCTGCATCTGCGCGTGGGTCATCCTGTTCTGCAAGGCGTACGCGTACTCCACGTAGCCGATCGAGCCCTTGACGCGCTGCACGTACGAGGCCACACCTTCATTGCCTTTGCCGCCGACGCCTGCCGGCCACGCGACCGAAGTGCCTTCGCCGACTTTTTCCTTCCACTCGGGGCTGACCTTCGACAGGTAATTCACCCAGATGAACGTCGTGCCCGAGCCGTCCGAACGGTGCACGACGGTGATTTCCGAATCGGGCACTTTGAGGGTCGGGTTCAGCTTGGTGATCGCGGCGTCGTTCCACTTGGTGATCTTGCCCAGATAGATGTCGGCGAGCACCGGGCCGGTCAGCTTCAGCTGGCCCGGGCCTACGCCTTGCAGGTTTACGACCGGCACGTCGCCGCCGATGACGGTCGGAAACTGCACCAGGCCGTCCTTGGCCAGTTCTTCCGGCTTCATCGGCATGTCCGAGGCACCGAAATCGACCGTCTTGTTCTGAATCTGCTTGATTCCGCCGCCGGAGCCGATCGACTGGTAGTTCAAGCCTACGCCGGTCTTCGCCCGGTACGCCTCCGCCCATTTGGCATAGATCGGGTACGGAAAGGTCGCGCCGGCGCCGGTGATGTCCAGCGCCTGGGCCGATACGGCCGTCAACAGGGCGCCCGCGAGAAGCGTGGCGAGCAATAGAATTCTTGATCCGGTGTTTTGCACCTTGTTTCCTCGTCTTGTCGTCATGCCGGGATTTTGGGACTCGCGTATTACAGTGCGATTACACCGGCCTTTGCGCGCGCTGCGCGCTTCGCCCGACCGCGGCCGAGACCGGCGTCTTACCCGGGTGTCGAAAGCAGCGACTGCCCTGGCCTGACCCGCGTAAAGCGGACCGGCACGGCTTCGACGGCGAGCTCACCCTGCCGCCGTTGCACGCGCATATAGGCCGATGCGGTGAGGTCACCGGTGTCGGGATGATCGGAGCGAAAGTGCGCGCCGCGCGACTCGCACCGCGCCGCGGCGGCGGCGACGATGGCGCGGCTGACCGCCACGAGGCTGCCCAGGTTGAGCCAATCGTGCCAGCTCAAATTGAACGCACGCTCGCGAGCCCCGGCGGGAAGCGCGTACGCACCGAGCTCGTCGGCGAGTGCCTCCAGCGTGGCGTCTGCCCGCTCGAGACCGCGGGCATCGCGCACAATGCCGGCATCGTCCCACATCGTCGCGAACAAACGCTCGCGGATCGCGTCCAGATCGGCGTGCTGGCCGCCGCCGAACGGCGCTTCGGCGCGGTCGAGCGCCGCCTGGATCGCCGCAGCGTCGGCAGCGCGAAACGCGCCCTCGCGAGCGACCCAGGCCGCCATCGCATCGCCCGCGATCGCGCCGAACACCGTCGAATTGGCGACACCGTTGCCGCCGAGCCGGTTGGCGCCGTGAACGCCGCCCGAATCCTCGCCGGCGACGAACAATCCGGGCAGCGCGGTCGTGCAGTCGGCAGCGAACTCGACGCCACCCATCATGTAATGCGCGGTCGGCACGACCTCGACGCGGTCGCCCGCCAGGTCGAAGCCGCAGTCGGCGCAGCGCTCGACCATGCCCTTGAACTGCCGCCGCACGTTGTCGGCGCCGAGATGCGCCATCGACAGCCAGACGCCGCCGTGCGGCGTCGTGCGGCCGGCGCGCATTTCGGCGTCGATCGCGCGCGAGACGATGTCGCGCGTTGCGCGCTCGGCGCGCGGATCGACTTTCTGCATGAAGCGCACGCCGGCGCCGTCGAGCAGATAGCCGCCGGCGCCGCGCAAGCCCTCTTCGAGCACGGTGCCGGTCATCCGCGTATGCGGACCGGCCAAAAGCCCGGTCGGATGGAACTGCACCATTTCCATGTCGCGCAGCGGCAGGCCCGCGGCCAGCGCCATCGCCAGGCCGTCGCAGCTCTTGTCGCCCGACGGGGTGTGATAGCGGTACATCGTCGGCCCGCCGCCGGTGGCAAGCAGCACCGCCTTGGCTTCGGCCAGCACGTACTCGCCGGTGCGCATGTCGACCAGCAGCACCGCCGCCAGCGCCGAGCCGTCGGCGGTGAGAATGAATTCCAGCGCGCGATGCTCCTCCAGGCGGGCGATGCCCCGCGACCACACCTGTTCCGACAGCCGGTTGATGATCTCGATGCCGGTCAGATCGCCTTTGTGCACGGTGCGATCGAACGTCTGGCCGGCGAATGCCTTCTGATGCACGGTGCCGTCGGGATTGCGGTCGAAGAAGCAGCCGAGCTCGTTCTCGAGCTCGTGCACGCGCTCGACCGCCCCGTTGACCAGCGTCCAGGCGAGATCCTGGTCGGGCAGCCATTTGCCGCCTTCGATCGTATCCATGAAATGGCGCTCGACCGAGTCACCGGGGGCCAGCGCGACGTTATAGCCGCCTTGCACCATGCGCGTGCAGCCGCATTTGCCGAGGAGGCCCTTGACGGCGATCGCGATCGACAGAGACGGATCGGCGGCGTGGGCGTGCAGCGCCGCGAACAAGCCGGCACCGCCCGAGCCGAGGATCAGGATGTCGCTCTTGAACCGGCGCATTCAGCGGGCCGGACGCGTGTTGACACCGAGCGCCGCAAGCGCGGCCGCACGCCTGCCGCGCGCATCGGAATCGACCGACGTGTACAGGCTGCCGCCCTGGCTATCCATCGCCACGCGCAGCGGACCGAAATCCCGGACGCGAAATCGCCACAGGCTCTCCGGATTCAGGTCGTCCAAGTCGACGTCCTCGATCGCTTCGATCCAGGTCGTCTCCAGTGCCGCCGTGCCGCCGACGATCGCCAGGTAAGCCCCGCCGAACTTTTCAAATGCCGCAAGCGATGCCGCGCCGAGGCCGCCCTTGCCGATGACGATGCGCACGCCGCAGCGCTCGAGCAGCGGCTGCGTGAAACGCTCCATCCGCGACGAGGTCGTCGTGCCGATGCACACCGGCGCGTAGCCGGTAGGATGCTCGATCGAGACCGCGACCTTTTTCACGTTCGGGGCGGTGTGGATGACGGCGTGACCGGCGAGATCGAAGCGCGTCGCGCGTCCGCGATCGAACATTGCGATCTGCGTCGCGTCGCGGATGCCGAACAGCGGGCCGTTCAGCGTGACGGTGTCATCGATGCGCAGCGCGCGCGCTTGCGCTTCGGTGATCGGCGTCGCGAGCTCGTGGTGCGCCATCGTTCAAAAGCCGTAGCTGACGCCGGCCGAGCTTATCGCGGCGCTCGCGCGCCGCGCCGAATGGCACTGCATGTTGACCGCGACGGGGTTCATCGTGATGTGCGTCGCGGCGAGCTCGACGTGCACGGCGAACGCCGTGGCGTCGCCGCCCAGGCCCTGCGGTCCGACGCCGAGCATGTTGACCGCGCTCGAGAGCTCGTCCTCCAGCTTCGCGCCCTCGGCATCGGCGCAACGCGTGCCCAGCGGCCGTGTCGCGGCGATCTTGGCGAGGTGCACGCACAGGTCGGCCGTCCCGCCGACGCCGACGCCGACGATCGTCGGCGGACAGGTCTTGCCGCCGGCGTCGAGCACGCAGTCGACGACAAAGGTCTTGATCGCGTCGACACCTTCGGCCGGCACCGCCATCTTGAGCCAGGAATTGTTCTCCGAGCCGCTGCCCTTGGGAATCATCTCGATCCTGAGTCCGTCGATATCGTCGCCGTGGTCGATATGGATGACCGGCACACCGATGCCGCAGGACGTGTGCTCGTTCTTGCGCGTCAACGGGTGCACGATCGACGATCGCAGCGGATGCTCGCGGGTCGCGCGCTCGCAGCCCTTGCGGATCGCGGCCTTCAGCGCCGCGCCGTCGCCGTCGCCGAACTGCACGCCGCGCCCGATCGTGACGTTGTAGATCGGGATGCCGGTATCCTGGCACAGCAGATTGTCGGTGGCCTCGGCGACGGCGATGTTTTGTATCATCGTCCCGAGCACGTTTTGCGCCGTCGGCGCGGTTTCGCGCGCGGCGAGCGCGGCGAAACCCTGCTTGATGTCGGGTGGCAGGATCTTCAGCGCCCGGATGTAGAGTTCCTTGGCGACGTTTTCGACCAAACCCGGATCGATGCGCAACATTTCGTCAGTATAAGTTAAGCGCGAACGTCAGCGCACAGAACAGCGCCACACCCGCGGCGAGCGCGACCCAGCTCCGCTGCGCCTGACGATGCCAGCCGACGAACTCGACCAGCAGCAGGCGCAGACCTCCGGCGAGATGCGCGGCCAGCAGGAAGACGAGCGCCACTTCGGACGCCTTGACCAGCGGCCGTTCGGTCCAGCGCAGGAAACCGTCGAGCGCCGCCTCGCCGGCGAGTGCCTGTCCCAGTGCCCAGAAATGCAGCGGCAGGAACAGCGCCAGCGCGAGTCCGGAGATGCGGTGGACCAGAAACGCCCAGTACGACGGGTGGTCGCGGTTGCGCCAGCCGCCCGTTCTCACAGCACGACGGCCGCGACGGCGCGGATTCCGATGACGAACAGGGCGACACCGATGGCGAGCCAGCAGAAGTCGGCGCCGCGGCCGCGCCAGCGCAGCCACTCCGCGCCGATCGTGCGCAAGCCGATCGGCGCGTGGATCGCCACCGCCGCGACGAAGACCGCATAAAAAGCGGCCCACGCCGTACTGCCCCGCGTGCGCCCCAGAATGTCGGCGGCGGTCAGCCCGCCTTTGACGGCGACGATCATCGTCGCCAGATGGACGAGGACGCACAGCGCGAGCACCGCCGCGCTTGCCCGCTGCGCGAGCCACAGGCGGGTCTCGCCGCGCGCGCTCACAGCTCGCCCTTGAGCACCGCGCGCGCCGTCATGCGCTTGAGTCCGGCGATAGCCGCGGTGGGCGACAGCTGCTTCGGACAGCGCTCGGTGCACGCTGCCTGCGTGTGGCAGGCGTGACAGCCGGCATCGCCCGCCACCGCTGCAAGCCGCGCAGCCTGGCCGCCGTCGCGCACGTCGTTCTGCAGGGTCCACGCCCGGTTGAGCGCCGCCGGACCCAGGTAGGCCGGATTCCACGCGACGACATCGCACGACGCGTAGCAGACACCGCAGCCGATGCACTCGATCGCCGCGTCGACTTCGCGGCGCGCCGGCGACTCGGGCGCCACGCGCGCGAAATCGTCGCGACGCGACGCGGTCGGCGTGAACTGGCCGCCGGCCTTGGCCCATTTGTCGAAAAACTCGCGCATATCGACGACCAGATCGCGCACGATCGCCATGTTGGCGAGCGGCGCAATCTGCAGGCGCCTGCCGCCGGCAACCTTGGCCACGTGGGTCCGGCAGGTCCAGCGGGGACGGCCGTTGACCGTCATCGCGCACGAGCCGCACATGCCGACCCGGCAGGCGAACCGGTAGGCAAGCGTCGGGTCGAGCTTGCGCTGGATCCAGGTAACGACGTCGAGCACCGTCTGCGCGTCCTGGCGCGGCACCGTGTAAGTCTGGAACCGGCCGCCGTCGCTGCCGCCGCGCCAGACGTCGACTTCGAGCAGCTCAGGTTCGGGCATCGCCATGATAGAGGCGCACCGTATGGCGCGCGTCGGCGAAAAAGAGCCATCGCTCGGCGAGAAGTCCGGCGAGTGCCAGCAGGGCGACCGAGGCCGCCGCGGCCCAGTGGCGCGGGCCGGTGGCGAGCCAGAGCAGCGGGATGCCGAAGCCCAGCGCCAGCGCGGCGGCGCGCACGGCTTGCGCGTGCTGCCGCGCCAGCCGAAAGACGAATTCGTCGGTGAGGAATGTCCGTTGCGTGTGCCCGGCGTCGAACAGCCGCGCCTGCGCGACGCTGATACCCGGTGGCCGGACGCCTTGCGGAACGCCGATCGCCTGCTCGATCGTCAGCACCGACTTGCCGCCGCGATCGGCGGCGCCGTGACGCCAGTAGCCGAGCTTGGCGACGAGCGCGGCGATGCCCAGCGCTGCCGCCAGGCGTATCCAGCTGCCCGGCTCGCCGCCATAGCCGATGGCGAGCGCGACGGCGAGCAACGCGCCCGACCAGTGGCCGAGCAGCAGATAGGCCGCCGGCGTCCATCCGGTGCGCCACTGCCGGATCGGCTTCAGGCTCGCGTAGATCATCGCCGTGCAAAAAAGCAGTCCCCACGCGAGCAGGCAGACGACGGTCGCCAGCGCCGTGCGCGCCGTCCCCGCGCTGCCCGACCACACCGCGATCAGGTAGGCGAAGGCCACCGGAAAGAGCAGCGCGGCAACGACCGCCTCGCGCGAGAGCCACGAGGTCCGGACGCGCGCAAACGCGCGCCACGCGTTCGATGGATTGGCCAGATGCAGCAGCGATGAGGCGAGCCCCGCGGCGACGAGCAGCAGCGCGAGCGCGATGCCGCGCGCGAGTGCCTCGGGCGACAGCAGCGGCACCGGGCACAGATCGGTCAGCGCCAGCAACGCGAGCAGGCCGAGGCCGGCGCCCGAGGCGACGGTGAAAAAAACGATCGACAGTGCAGGCTTCATCGCGGCGTGACGCCCGCTCGCCTCAACGCCGGATCACGGGGCTCGCGAGGCTGGCGAGCCCCCGCTCGAGCAATGCCCGTGCATCATCGACGTCCGGCAGCGGTTTGGGCTCGCGCGGCGGCAGATAACGATTCACCGGGGCGTAGCCCAGCTCCGGCAGCAGACCGAAACCGCCTCGCTCGGCAGTGACCCGCGAGACTTCGGATTTCGGATCGTCGAAGTCGCCGAACATCCGCGCGTGCGTCGGACAGGCGAGCACGCACGCGGGCTGGCGATCCTCCGGCGGCAGCAGCACGTCGTAGATGCGATCGACGCACAGCGTGCACTTTTTCATCGTGCCGGTCGCCTGGTCGAGCTCGCGCGCGCCGTAGGGACAGGCCCACGCGCACAGGTTGCAGCCCATGCACTTGTCCTGATCGACCAGAACGATGCCGTCGGCCCGCTTGTACGAGGCGCCGGTCGGACAGACGCTGACGCAGTCGGCGTCGGCGCAATGCAGGCACGACATCGGAAAGTTGATCGTCTTGCTCGCCGGGTAATCGCC
>Ga0207674_10004525_pt1 | contig 16696 bp, 15 predicted proteins | sample KBSCornC72_FD_184303 | JGI IMG/M metagenome (GOLD analysis project Ga0207674, IMG submission 184303) | Corn rhizosphere microbial communities from Kellogg Biological Station, Michigan, USA - KBS Corn C7-2 (SPAdes) (version 2) | ecosystem: Host-associated > Plants > Roots > Rhizosphere > Soil ... | reverse complement strand
TCCGCAAGGAGAGTTTCGGGGACGCCGCTCAATGCCGCCGACAAGTCTGCCGAGAAGGTCGCCCAGTTCGGCGCCGACACGCCGATGAAGCGGCCCGCCCAAGCGGAGGAGATCGCGCCTGCCTTCGTGTTTCTGGCGGCGCCCTCCTGCTCGATCTACATAACCGGTGAAATCCTGCCGATCATCGGCGGCTACTCCGGAGGCTGAACGGGACTTTGGCGCTAGCTTGGCGCTCCTGGCCTACGCTCGAGGAAGCGCATCAAGGCACTCTCGATTCGGTTTAGCCCGCTCCGCAATCGTCCGCGGAACAGCGAAGTCCCGAGTTTGCCGCTCTCGTAAGCCTTGATCACACTGGCATGGATGTAGCTCGATCGCGCGACGGTTCGCGTATTGACCAGAATCTCGCTGGTCTTGTCCGCCGCGTCGATAATCGCCTGCTTGCGAAGTTTCTCGGTTTCGTGGCCGTTGTTCTCGGTCAGTGTCGCGAGCGCCTCGGCCGAGGCCCTGAACGTGCGGAAGTCCTTGGCCGTCACGTCGGCTCCGCTTGCCTCGGCAATAAAGGCGTTGACCTCACGGGCGGTGACAGGTCTCTGCTGACCGCTTTCGTCCGCCGCGCTGAACAGGCGTCGGCCTTTCAAGCTCGACAGCTTCTTGACCACAGGAGCCAGCAGCTTGTCTTTGAGTTCTCGCTTCACCGGCTTGCCGCCTTTGCCCACAAACTCGATGAGGACTTTGTCGCCTTGGACGGAAACGTCGCTCTTGAGCAAGGTCGCCGCGCCGCGCGAGCCTCGCGCTTCTGCATATTCCTCATATCCTGGCCGCAACAGCGCGCGGTCGATGAGCCGCACCACGGCGGCTATCACCTTCGTCCTGGTTAACTCCGGACCCGATAGCGATTTCCTGACCGCGTTGCGCAAACGCGGCAGCGCCGTGCCTAGGCGGCGCAATCTCTGCGCCTTGGTTTCGCTTCGGGCTTTGTCCCAATCGGGGTGATAGCGATATTGCAGTCGCCCTTCGGCGTCGCGGCCTACTGCCTGGATATGGGCGCGCTCGTCTTCGGCGATGCATACCTCGGTCCAGGCGGGCGGGATGGCGAGCTGCTTGATGCGCGCTTTTGCTGCTTTGTCGCGGATGTTGCCACCGGCGGCATCGATATAGGCAAAGCCCTTGCCGCAGCGGCGGCGGCGCAAACGGAGATCCCCAGTTTCGATGTAGTTGAGACCGTAGCGGCGGCAAAGGCTCTTTGCGTCTTGCGGCATGGCAAGCCGACAAACCCGCCGCAACGCATTTAAGTTTCCAATTGCAAGTCGAACTCTTCTAACGCGAGCGAGGGCGGCCACAAACTCATCGAAATCTCAGGACTTTGGCGTTCTGGACGGACCGTCGTCCTAGTTTCCTGCAACCGCCGTCCCATTGCTCTCTGCTGGGAGAACTCGCTTGAGCGGCGTTGCCGAAGCTTCGTTTGCAGACGCTCCCGCATCTCCGGCCGACTTTGCCGTCAAATCACGGAGAAGGGCCTGGATCTCAGGAGAGATCGAGGTGAAACGGATCGAAAAATCTTTTCCATTTCCCGCGGCCGCGCCGAGAACCTTGCCATAAAGAGTGCCCGGCAAGTCTTTGCCGTCCTTGCCGAGGAGGCGCATCTTTAGGTTGCTCAAAGACGGCACCGGATTGTCTAGTCGAGCCTCAGCGGCCTTGCAGGAAATCTTGATCAGACTTCCTTTCGACATCTCGCCGCCGAGTTGCGCGCCCTCCACCATCTCATAGTGCAACGGAATCTCTTCGGCGAGCGGGACGAGCGCCTCGGCGGAATCGGTCATCAGCAGCTTGTGTTTGCCCCCGATGCCGAGAACTTCGTAGATGGTGATCGGGTGCTCGACGCCCTTAGCCTTCACTTCCATCTGCTTGCCGGTCTTCAGGATCGGTCCCACCTCCTGCCGCGTGGTCTCCGACACCAGGATCTGACCGCCGGTGGTGCAGGACTGGATGCGGGAGGTGAGGTTGACGTGACTTCCCACCACTCCGTACTTCATTCGCTCCGGTGAGCCTATATTCCCCACGACAACCTGGCCCGTGTGTACCCCGATTCCCATCTCGATCTCGGGCAGATCCTCTAGCCGGTTCTGCTCGTTGATCGCGGCCATTGCGAGCTGCATGGCAACAGCGCAGGCGACCGCGCGTTGTGCGTCGTCCTCCTGCCAGACGGGCGCACCGAACAGAACGAAGATGGCGTCACCGATGAACTCGTCGATCGTGCCCTGGTACTGCTTGATGATCGAAACCATCGACGTGAGATAGCGGTTGAGCAGCGCCACGACGCGTTGCGGCGGCAGCCGCTCCGACAAGGAGGTGAAGCCCCTCAGGTCGGTCATTAGCATGGTGACCTTCCGCTTCTCGCCGCCCATCTTGAGGCCAGTCGGAGACTCGAGCACGGTGGAGACCACCTCGTCGGTCAAATAGCGGCCGAAGGTCTCACGGATGAATCGGTTGCGCAGCTCGACCTGCTCGGCCAGCCGTTTCAGCTCGGCCTCGACGCGCTTGCGGTCGGACACGTCGGCCCACGAGCCCACGATTTCCTGTGGCTTGCCTTCCTCGTCTTGAGTGACGGTCAAGGTGTCCTGAATCCAGATATAATGACCATCACGATGGCGAAAACGATACTCTAACGTTCCACCACCCTGCGCAATTAGATGATCCATTTCACCAAAAACTCGCGACGCGTCTTCGGGGTGAAGCCGCTTAACCCAGAACTTTTTGTCGTCGCGCATTTCCCAGGGCGCGTAACCCATAATTGAATTTAAATTATCGCTGACGAATGTGCAGGCGTAATCTCCGGATACCTGCGTGGTGTAGATGATGGCCGGGCTCGCGCCGACCAACGTCTCGAGATCGTTCATGAGCGCCATGCGCTCGCCGAGCGCTAGCTCTGCCTGCTTGCGACCCGAAATATCAGCCCAAGACCCCACAATCTCGAGCGGCCGACCATCATTACCTTCGATCACCCTAAAAGTGTCCTGGATCCAGATATAATGTCCGTGACGGTGCCTGAAGCGGTACTCCAGCGTGCCGCCGCGCTTCTCGACCAGTGGACCCATCTCGCTGAACACGCGCGAGGTATCCTCGGGGTGCAGCCGCACCGTCCAGAAGTCCTTGTCCTCGAGCATCTCCCAGGCCGAGAAGCCCATGATGCGCGAGACGTTCTCGCTCACGAAGGTGCAGGTGTAGTCGCTTGCCTGGTTGGTGTAGACGATGGCTGGCGTGACCGTCATGAGGTACTGAAGCCGTTCGCGCGCCGTCTTCAATTCGGTGGTGCGCTCCTCGACACGCCTCTCCAATTCATCGTGCGCTTTGCGGAGCTCCTCCTCTTCGCGCTTCCGGATGGTCAGGTCGGTGGCGAAGCCAACGGTGCCAACCTCCTCTCCGTGCTCGCCGAACAGAACCGACGCTGATATGAGGACGGGAATATTCTTGCCGTCCTTGGCTTTGAGCACGCTTTCGAAGCCCGCGACCGTGCCGCCGCGCTTGCGCATCTCGCGTAGCACGTCCCTGGCGATGTCCTCGTTCTCGTAGAGACCGGAGGTGTTGCGGCCGATAACCTCTGCCGCGCGATAGCCCAGCAGAGTCTCGGCGCCCTCATTGAAGAGCACAATCATGCCTTCCTTGTCGGTGGCGATGATCGCGTCGGTCGAGCTTTCGATCAGGCGTGTTAGATATCGCTTGGTATTTCGGAGCTCGATATTCGCTTCCAACGCCGCCTGCTCAGCGCGTTTGCTTTCGGTGATATCAGCCCAGGCGCCGACTAGCTCGAGCGGATGGCCGGTCTCGTCGTTCACGACCCTGAAGCTGTCCTGAATCCAGATGTAATGCCCGTCGCGATGACGGAAGCGGTATTCGACGGTTCCGCCTCCCTTCTCGATCAAAGGCGGCATGGCTTCGAACACGCGTTTCGCATCGTCGGGGTGCAGATGGTCGGGCCAACACTTGGGATCGGTCGTCATTTCCTGCGGCGAATAGCCCATGATCGCGCACAGGTTCTCGCTGACGAAGGTGCAGGTGAAATCCCCCGAAGCTTTGGTCGTGTAGATGATCGCCGGACTTATGGCGAGCAAGTATTGCAGTCTTTGCCTTATGTCGCTCAGTTCCGTCTCGGCCGACTTGCGCTTGGTTATGTCGGCCCAGGCGCCGACCAGCTCCAGCGGGTGGCCGGCTTCGTCTTTGACAAGCCTGAATGTGTCCTGAATCCAAATGTAATGACCATCGCAGTGGCGGAAGCGATATTCGACCGTGCCACCACCCCTCTCGATCAGGGGCCGCATCTCGTCGAAGATTCTCGGCGCATCCTCAGGATGAAGATTGCCTGACCAGCACTTCGAATCGGCAATCATCTCCTGTGGCGAATAGCCCATGATCGCGGTGAGATTCTCGCTGACGAAGGTGCAGCTGAAATCGCCGGAGGCCTTGTTCGTGTAGATGATAGCCGGACTGACCGCGAGCAGGTATTGCACGCGCCGCTTCGTACCCTTTAGCTCGCTTTCAATAGCCTTTCGGCCGGGCTCGAAGGCTTCGAGCGCGGCAATCCGCTCACGCAATGAGGAGATCTCGTCGAGGAGTTGTTTCTTCGTCCTCTTGTCATCCGTATCTGCGGCAGCTGTCGCATCGTAAATTACTGACGCGCCTGGCTTTTCTGGCCTCGCCCGAGTCGGTCGGTTGCTGCTTACGCTCATACCTGCGCGTCCTCTCCAAGCCAACGGCCGCGCGACCTCGAGGGGTGCACCTGCCGCGCGCGATGATACGCCCGCTGCTATTCCTAAGCGAGTCCTGTTCGCCGCAAGGCAAACGGAAACTTACTCGCCCGTTGCATCGTGAACCATCTCGGCGAGGCGATCGACGTCCTTAACAAGGAGTGTGCCGCCGCGGCGCTCGATGATCCCGATTTTGGACAGGCGGTTAAGCTCGCGCGTCACGGCCTCGCGATGGGTGCTGATGCGGCTTGCGATCTCGACATGGGTCGGCGCCGGCACGATGCGCGCAACCTTGCCTTGCTTGGAGCCGAGGCTCGCGAGCCGCAGCAGCTCGGCCTGGATTCGGTTGTTAACGGCAAGCGTGCTGAACTCGTACACACGCGTAGTAAGCGCCCTGATTGTCCTGACTAGCCGCGGCAGCAGAGCCTGCGCTACGCCCAGCTCTGACTGCAGCAGCTCGCGGAAAGTTGCGCCAGGCATCGACGCGATGAGGCAGCTCGTTCGTGCCTCCACACTTGCCGATCTCGAGCCGCCGTCGATCGCGGGGAACTCGCCGAAAATTTCGCCGGCGGGCAACTCGCGAAAGCTAACTGCCTTTCCGACCGACGAATAGATCGTGACGCGGACTTCGCCGAGCACGATGAAGAATACGTCATCCGAAGCATCGAGATAGCTCACGATCGGCTCGCCAGGTGCGTAACGCCGCCAGACGCAGCGTCGCTGGATCCGGTCGAGCGCGTCGGCGGGGAACCCAGCGAAGATTCCGATCCCCTTCAGCGACTGTTGCGGCTGCGTGCTTTGCGAAAGTGCCATTGCCAGCCCCAGCGCCTGCACCGTTGTTCAAAGCGTGCGGAGGATAAACCAGGCGGCGGCGAATGGGCAGGCATAAAAATGGCGCATGCTTCGGCAGAGCGCCCGTGCTGGGACCGCGACTGACGTGTGGCAAATCTCACAGCGAGAATCGTGGTGGCGAGGCATCGTCAACCTCACAAGCTCAAGATGGTCTGCAGCAAGTGAATTAAAGGAGATCGCCATGACCCGCTCAAAGACACGGAAAGTTCCCCAGTTCTCTTCCGACCATCCGTTCCCCTACGTGCTGGTGTGTAGCACCTTCGGAACCATCATCAGCCTCGCTGCGGTCTGGATCGTGACTGCTCATTCAGTGGCCCAGGCGATGGTGGCCTGACCGAAAGCTAACGATGCCAGCCGTGTGACAAATGTCACAGCGGCAACCCCGGCAGCAACCCATGATGTTCATACCGCAAGAAAGGAGCCTCGAAATGCCGAACCCGATCATAGACAGCTCGTTTCCCTCAGTGCTGGTGTACGGCACGCTTGGAAGCATCGTCAGCATCGCCACGGTGTGGCTAGTCTCCGTCATGGTTTACGCGCCTGTTTCTGCGCCTGTTCTCGGAGCCTAGGAGAGAATTATGTCCATCGTTACGGAAAGGATATCCCCTCCTACTGGGGTGAAGAAACGGTTGCGAGGCCCTGCCTCGACGCAAACGACGCTCTGGCATCTTTGATCGAGCACTGATTCTTCCAGTGCAAATGGACCGGACGGCATAAAGACGATATTTCCGGTCTCGCCGCTTTAGTCGCAGAATCTCAGCCAGCACCGCAACTGACAGGACTTTCACTTGTAATAGCCGACGCCGCAAATCTGATCTCCCACCTTCGTAAAAAAAGATGCCTTCTCGGCTGGTTTCTTAGAGCCGGGCCGGGACCACAAGTAAGTAATCTCGCTTACCTTACCTTCCGTGGCCGTCCGCATGATTTCCTCTCCAATTGCAAATCCCCTTTCGTCCTTGATGTCCTTGAGTTGTGCGCCCTTCCCCGTTGGATGCGCTGTGACGATGCCGTCCGAGGCATTGGCGCAAGACACATAAAGATCGTGGTCCTTGTAGCCGCCGTCGCCCTTGTTGAACATTTCGAGCGCCTTCGTCTCGTCAGCTTTTACGGCGGCGACTGCCTTGTCGAGCATGGCTCTGGCCTCCTCGGCAGTACCAGACTGAGTGGCGTGAACAATTGTAGTAGCGAAAAGCCCGAGCACGGCAGCAGCGGCTACTTCTAACATCCATTTACGCAACATGGGTCCCATAGATTTTGGCAACGATACTTAGATGCGGTAAAAGACTGGTCTGAACCAGGACCGAGAGGCTGAGCATCGCCGCTAGTGCCGTCCTCGCGCAGGCCCCTTCGCATATCGCTTCTCCCAACTCCTTTTAGGAGAAACTGAGCCCGCGACTTCTCGCCGCGCCTTTGCCCGAGCCGCAGTGGCACCAAATCATCGCAGGAGGCGTTTAGCGGTACGGGCATATACAGCCATGAGAAGCTGGAAAGCCGCGCAACCCCACCATGAAGGGCCGTTAGGTTCCGACCGCATCCTTAAAGCGCCCGCCACACCGGGGCAGGGCGTGGCCGCGCATGTAGCTCTTCTCCCAGAACACGTAGAGCGCCCGGCCATATCGAAGGCACGGGGGCGTCCCATTGCCACAGCTTGATCTCCTTACTTTTTTTAACGCTATAAGTCCTTGACAGGTCGCGTCCAGCTCCTAGTTATATAGCGTTCGTTACATAAATACAAGGAGTTAGCCATGTCGAAGCCTGTCACCACCACCCCTGCGGCAAAGCCCGCCAAACCGCTTACCGGAAAGGTGGCGCTGGTCACCGGCGGGTCGCGCGGCATCGGTGCCGCCATCGCCAAGGAGCTTGCCGATCAGGGCGCCGACGTCGCCCTGAGCTATGCCGCGTCCGCCGATAAGGCCGAGGCCGTCGCCAAGGAACTCAAGAGCAAGGGCGTGCGCGCCGCCGCCTTCAAGGCCGACCAGGCCGATGCCAAGCAGGTCGAGGATTTGGTACGCAAAGTCGCCAAGGAGTTCGGCAGGCTCGATATCCTCGTCAATAATGCCGGGGTGTTCGCCGGCGGCGCCGTCAATGATGATGCCGCCGACCGTGCTGCCTTGGAACGCCTGTTCGCCGTGAATGTCGGCGGTGTCAGCGCTGCCGTGCGGGCCGCGGTCAATTACATGCGTGAAGGCGGCCGCATCATCACCATCGGTTCGGTTGCGGGAGAGATGTCGCCCGTGCCTGGCTTCGCCGACTATTCGGCGACAAAGGCCGCGGTCGCCGCCTATACGCGTGGCTGGGCGCGGGACCTCGGCCCCAAGGGCATTACCGTCAACAATGTGCAGCCGGGACCGATCGACACCGACATGGCTCCCAAAGATGGTCCCGTTGCAGACCTGCTCAAGGCGGGAACAGCGCTCGGCCGCTACGGGAAGCCAGAGGAGGTTGCCGCCACCGTCGCCTTCCTCGCCAGTCCTGCCGCGGCCTATATCACCGGCGTGTCGCTAAATGTCGACGGCGGCTTCGGTGCCTAACACGCGACAACGATAAACTTCGAGGCGGAGCCGATCCCAAGATTACAGGGACCGGCTTCGCCTTGATCTGCCTTCAATTCGTGACTTCGATGTCATGCCGTCGAAATTGTAGCGCGGCACTCCAGCTTGCCGCAGCGAACAAATCGCCTGGTAACGAGAAGTGTCGGGAGCGGCGGCGCCCTAGTGTTGGCATGAGGGCGTCAAAACAATTTTCGGGTGAAGAATCATTCATGTCTCCTAGACTGACACCGCAACTTCACCGCCCTCTTTATCGATTGTCGCCGGTTCCGCCCTGGCGCCGATTTGGGCCTCTTAGAAGGCATACCGTCAGGGCATAAAGTCCGCTAAGAGCCATTGCTGACCTGAAGGCAGCTTCTCGACGCTTCATCAAGGGACCTTTTTTCTTCGCCGGACCAAAAGGGATAGAAAGCATGACAGTCATTTCTGTGATCGTTGGTAGCACTCGCGAGGGGCGTTTCTCGGAAAAGCCAGCAAAGTGGATTTTGCAACATCTGAAGAAACGCAATGGTGTGGATGCGCGGCTACTCGATCTCCGCGACTTTCCGCTGCCGTTCTTTGACGAGCCAGTACCGCCGGCCACGCCGGGTCGCCCGCCTTACAAGAACGAGGTCGTGCAGAGATGGACCGCCGCGATCGCGCAGTCGGACGGCTTCGTCTTCGTCACCCCCGAGTACAATTACGGACCCTCCGCGGTGCTCAAGAACGCGATCGACTGGGTCTATCCCGAGTGGAATCGCAAGGCGGCTGGCTTCGTGAGCTATGGCTCTGCGATGGGCGCACGCGGCATCCAACAGCTCCGCCTAACGGCAATCGAGGTTCAGCTCGCCCCGATTCGCTCGTCGGTCCACATCCCTGTGGCAACCCTGTGGGCTCACTACCAGGGCGGCGATGTCGATGCCGGGCTGGCGGAGCTTGGGGAGCCCGCCGGCACGATGATCGACGATCTGCTGTGGTGGACTGCAGCCTTGAAGACGGCGCGCACGGGCGTGTAGCCGAGAGATAAGTCGCCGCCAAAAAACTGTCGCATCTACGACCTTTGGGTCGCTCCGCCGGGGGTTTATTAGTTGCCCTTACTAGAGCGCAAGCCAGCGTTCTCTAACAAAGTGCCAAAATGCGGTTATCAGAGGAGGCCCTGAGCTAGAACTATCAGCAATCGATCAGCCCGGCGCAGTCGCCTTGTAGTGCCGGGAGCCAGAGCGTACGGGTCTGCAATAACGATTTCCAGTCTTGCAACTCGGCGTGCAGCGCGGCAATCGTATCTAATCCTAGTGCCGATATAACAGGATGCACGCAAACATGCTGTACCACCTTTAGCGCTTGTCTCAGCATCAGAGGGTGCAGCAACCTCACTTCACTTAATTGCTTTAGCGATTTCAACCCTTCTACTCGCGCCCTAAGAGGGGCGACCCAATGATCGACTCCTTCCCTCCCCTTCGCGCAAAAACCGTGCGCATGAGTATCACGCCCTAGCGCTTGCCTAGCCGGGCCTCGATGGTCTTCATGGCCTTCGCGTAGCTCACACCTTAGAACCGCACTAATCTCCCGCGCCATGGCGTCGAGCGCGCGCCGGTAAGCCAAATCGACCCCAGTGAACTCCCGGCGCTTTTCCTGAAAAGCCCGTTAACGGCTCGCGCAATCTTCACGAGGTCGGTCGTTTTTGAGTGGCACGCCGTCCCCCACGGTAGCTGCCGAACCAAACTTTTGAAGGTCGGCCCCGCTCCTGCTCACCAAGGGCTGCAAGTCCCTCCTCGACCTTAACGCCCGCAGCGTCGTGACCAACTCAGCAACAACCGAAGCCGGATCAAAAGGCGCTTTGAACTCCCTCACCGCGTCGAGCACCACACGCTCGCCAGTGCGATGCGATATGCCGGGGCAAAAGCTGTCGTGCTGGCCGCCGGAGGGATCAACGAACCCGCAAAATCTGAAAGCCGGTTGGGAAGGGCCCCTCGCGACAATCGGGCGTCACTCACGCCTCTACGGTCGCACGATCCACGTAGGCGCTAAGATCGGAGCGGAATAGCGCCTCATACTCGGCCTTGTTCGCCTCGGGATCGGCAGCAAGCTCCTTGTCGATCTGAGCCTGGTCTAGCGTCGGGTTGAAGGTGGTCGAGCCGCCCTTGACCACAAGGACCTCGGCATCATCCTTGCCCAAGGCGTCCCGGTATTTCTCGAACACCAAGCCACGCTGGCCGTATGGCGTGCTGACACCAACCACGAGACCCTTGGTCGTCAGTAACGCCGGAACACAAGCTCGGAGAATTTCAATTTCGGGCTGCGCCGATTCCTCCGAGGGGAACAGCGCGGACTCATCGAGCACCACGCCGAGCATCGGATCGTCCGATAGTTGGCAGGGAGCACGCTGATGCAGATGTTGCCCTTGAGCCTAATCTCCTCAGAGGTGACACCCTCGATCTGTCGGGCGAGAACCGGAGAAGACTCGAGGATCGTTTTGCAGTAGCCAAGGACGCCCTGCGCTTGCTTCTGGGTGGGAGCAAGGCAAAGCGCTTCTCTTAATCGGCACTATCATATTGCTTGGCTCGCTCTGGTTTATACGCCAACATGATAAAGACCTCGAAATGAAGGCGGAACGCGCTTTCCCTGGCCCAGTGAAGAGCCGAACACAGCTCAAGCGCTCTACGATTTGAGCCATGCCTCTAACCCCATTAGCTTCCCGCGCTTCCGAGTGCGCTCGCGGCTAAGTTTATTGCGAGCGCGAGCAGCATGAGGTTGAAGATGAAAGAGAGCAGGCTATGCGCCGTAACGGTTCTCCTTAGGGCCCGTGATTTCACGGTCACGTCTGACACTTGTGATGTCATGCCGATCACGAAGGCAAAGTAGAGAAAGTCCCAATAGTTAGGAGCGCGGTTACCCGGAAAGCCGAGCCCTCCTGCTTGAACCCGATGCTCGGCATAGAACTCGTGCGCATAATGAAAAGCGAAGATAAGCTGGATGAAGGTCCATGACAGCAGAATGGTCACCCCAGCAAATAAGAGGTTTAGAAAATGGTGGCCTGCGGGTGCCGTAGTTAACTGGACGAAGATCGCTCCGATGCTCGCCAAAGCTGCGGTGGCCGTGAGCACCGGAATTGCAATACGCCCTTCATCGTACAGTGCAGATCTTTTGCGTATCTGGTCGGCATTCGTGCGCATCGCTAGCTCGACCGCGAGCATAAGATAGACGACCACTCCGACATCCCAGCCGATCAACATGCGATTGATCAGTCGCCAATCTGAAGGCACTAAGGCAAATACCAGAAGCCCTAGGAGCGTGGCGAGGAAAAGCCGCCAGCGAGCACGTACGATCCGCAGCGGCCTCCACCATCTGCGTGCACCAATTGGGTACGTGGTCATCATGCAAAAAAGCCTTTAGTTGAGCTAAAACTCAGTGTCCTGCGCGATCGTTTCAGCTTGGTAACTAGGCGACCTTGGTCGCCCCGCAACTTGCCCGTGACTATCTTGTGAAGAATAGTTTCCACCTGTCTCAAACATGTACCCTTCACCGAAGCCTGTTGCCCCTAATTCCCGTCCAATCGATCCAGGCGTCAGCATCGGACACGTTCACCTGTGAAAGTGGCAAATCTAAATCGCGCCATCGAGCTCTATTGTGGCGTGCTCGGTTTTGATGTGATGCAGCGCTATGGTGATGAAGCCGCGTTCCTTTCTGCAGACAATTATCACCACCCCTCCCTGTCGGAAATCAAATACGAACGTAGTGATGATGCAGGCCGCCGGGGACGGGCCTTGCTTCGATGCTCCCGAGGGCGTGAACTGGTCGCCTCGTCGGCGCATCCTTGTTCAAGGACAGGCGTGTTCGGCTCCGATTGTAGTAGCTCGCATAACAGCGCAGCAGATGGAGAAGGTGGCGCTCTCCCAAGACAATCACGTGATCCAAACAGTCCCGTCGGATCGAACCGATCGCCCATTCGCAATAACGTTCTGCCAGGGTGAGCGGGCCGCGGTCGGCCGATCTCGGATGCCCATCGCCCGGATACGGCTCATAAAGGCGTCCCCGTACGCCTGATCTCGATCACGTAGCAGATACTTTGGTGGCTTGTCCCAGCCGAACGCTTCCGTGACCTGCTGCGCAATCCATTCAGCCGTTGGATGCGCGGTCACGCCCAACCACAGAATTTCGCGCCGGTCATGCCGCAGCATCAACATGCCGAACAGAAGCCGGAATGACAGCGTCGGCACGACGAACAGATCGAGCGCCGCGACCCCCTCAGCATGATTGTTAAATGAACGTTCTCCAGCCCTGCGATGGTGGGCGCCTCTCCTTGACCATGTACTTGGCGACCGTGGTCTGCCCGATCTCAATGCCGAGCTTAAGTAGCTCACCATGGATCCGTGGCACGCCCCAGAAGCGGGTTGGCTAGACTGACATCGCGAATGAGCCGGCGTAGCTCAAGCGGTGTCTGTGGCCGGCCCGTGCGCGGCCCTGATCTTTACGCCAATAGGCGCGGAAGCCGGCGCGGTGCCAGCGAATCACCGTCGCCGGCTTGACGATCTTCAGAGCATTGGGCACTCCTGGGGCAAGATGATAGAGCCCGGCGAACACCAGGCAGTCAACGTCAGTAAAGGCCATTCGCTTGGGAGATTTTCGTGGCTCGAAACCGCCAGCAGTGAGGACGGTCCCGCATTCCTGCGGCAGATTCGTCATTCAACCAGATCGCCGCAATCGGTTCCTGAATTTCTCTCAACAGAGAATGCAATAGACGTACGATTATCATTTGGGCCCTTCGTCAATACGTCCGGGATACACGCACAGGGCGTCAAAGCCCGCATCCCAAAAATGGAGAGACACTATGCGAACAGGTATTGCCGCGGTGACTGCCCTTGCGGGCAGCCTGCTCACTCCCGAGACTTCCGCCTCGTCACCCATCGCTCAGCACGTGGCCTGCTTGTCGCGACACTAAACCGAAACCAAATATGACCATGCATGGCCAAAGTGCTCATCATTGGCGCCAGCCGCGGCATCGGACTTGAAACGGTGAAGGCTGCCCTTCTCGCCGGCCATAATGTTCGCGCGCTGGCACGTTCGGCGGCAAGGATACCAATCCAAAATCCGGGTCTGGATAGGGTGGCCGGGAACGCGCTTGACAGCAGCGCGATCCGGAGCAACCTCGACGGTGTGGATGTGGTCGTCCAAACTCTCGGCGTCGACGTCGCGCCTCGGTCTATCTTCGAGCGCACAACGCTGTTTTCGCAATCAACCCGCATCATAGTCGACGCCATGAAGGCCGCGGGCGTGAAGCGGCTGATCGCGGTAACCGGCCTCGGTGCAGGCAACAGCCGCGGTCATGGCGGCATCATTTATGACTCGGTCGTCTTTCCCCTGCTATTGAAGCGCGTCTATGACGACAAGGACGTGCAGGAGTGGATCATTAAGTCATCGGGGCTTGATTGGACCATTGTACGGCCAGGCCTGCTGACAAATCGCCCAGCAACTGGCCATTACCGCATCCTGACTGCGGCCGAGGACTGGCGGTTCGGAACTATCAGCCGTGCCGACGTCGCGGATTTTATCGTCCGACAAATCGACGACCGCAAATTGATCGGGACGACGCCGCTTCTCATTAACTAGGAGAGTGCCATGGCGGAAGCGAATAAGGCGCGTGCCGTAGGTTTCAACCATGTCGCGCTCGAGGTTGGTGATATTGAGGAAGCGTTGGCCTTTTACGGTCGGTTGTTTGACTTCGAGCTTGGCGGAAAAAGCGCCACTTCGGCCTTCATTGATTTAGGGGATCAATTCCTGGCGCTTCAGAAAGGCCGTTCCCAACCGCCTGACGACGGGCGCCATTTTGGACTCGTGGTCGACGACAAGGATGCGGTGCGGAAAGCGCTTACCGACGCGGGGATCAAACCCCTGCCCGGCCCCTTTCTTGACTTTCTCGATCCATGGGGCAACCGCATCGAGATTGTCAGTTACGAAAACGTCCAATTCACCAAAGCGCCAAACGTGCTACGCGGCATGGGATTGACGCATCTGTCAAAGAACAAGCAAGCGATTCAGGAGCTCACTGAGAAGGGCATGGCTCCGGAATAAGAGAGCCTGGAAAACCAAGCCGTGAGCCACCACAAATCCCCGTACAATGGAGAGTACGAATGCCGAGTGCTCTGATAACCGGAGCGAATCGGGGTCTCGGGCTAGAGTTCGCCAGACAGTACTTGGCTGAGGGTTGGCAGGTCTATGCGGCTTGCCGCGATCCAGAGTCTGCTTCCGAGCTGCGCCGATTAGCTGACGGGAGTGATCACAAACTGCACATCATCACTTTGGATGTGACTGAGTCCACAAGTGTCAAGGCGGCCGCTGCGGAACTCGAGGGCAGAGCCATAGACGTCCTCATCAATAATGCCGGGGTCGGCGGCCCTCGCGGTCAGGGAATCGGAAACATCGATTACGAAAGCTGGTCACGCGTGCTCGAGGTCAACACCTTGGGCCCGATGCGAGTCGCAGAGGCATTCGTCAATAATGTGGCGCAGAGTCAGCGCAAGCTGATCGTGACCATTACCAGCGGCATGGGGTCAATTGCCGATAACACCTCCGGCGGGGCCTTCGCCTATCGCAGCTCGAAGGCTGCGGTGAACATGGTTATGCGTAGCCTTGCGATTGATCTCGCTCCACGCGGCATTACTTGCGTGGTTATCAATCCTGGCTGGGTAAGGACTGACATGGGGGGACCGCAAGCCACGCTAACCACGACAGACAGCGTGAAAAGGCTAAGACGATTGATCGAGACGCTAGGGCCGGCGCAATCTGGCAGGTTCTTCAATTACGACGGTAAGGCTAAGACGATTGATCGAGACGCTAGGGCCGGCGCAATCTGGCAGGTTCTTCAATTACGACGGTGGTGAATATGCCTGGTAGCCGAGGTCGCAACGATACGAGCGGCAAGAGCAAGTAGTTGCTCATTTTTTTCGGTCACCGTCCGCTACGTTATCGCGGATTGGCAGTGCTGAAGGAGCCTAGGTCGGCTGGGCAAAAACACATCAGTAGGCAAATTTTTACTCGTTTTCGGCTCAATCGCAGCACCGGTCGCGCTTTTGCGCCACCGAGTGCGCAATCAATAACGATTGAGTCGGGGGCCACGTTGAGTCTCTTTGCTGCCGGAATCTTTGTTTTCGTTCTTTTTGTCGCGTCCTACAGCCAACGCAGTACTTGGCTTGCATTCTGTTCGATGTCGATGTCGATGGCACTAGTCCTCGGCTGGCTTTTTATCTCGACGGTTCACGATCACAGCCAACTCCGTATAAGGTTTGCCTGGGCCGCAAGTGAACTTCCTCAATTGGTGGATTGGCAAATTGCCGATGGTCCGGCATCCGCCCACGAACACCTCACGACTTCACCACGTTGCAAGAAAGGACGGCAAGGGTGCAACACAGCGATGAGCGAGGCAGCGCTGCCCACGAAAGATGTGGCCAAGCAGCTCGCCCCAGCTGCCGGCTGGACCGAGACGAAACCAGCTTGGCGCCTCACGGCTGACGATCGCGACTACCTGATCAGGACAATTGCCTTTGAGGCCTCCGGTGAGCCTGCGATGGCGAAGATTGCGGTAGCCTATGTAATCCTCAATCGGAAAAAAAGCGGCAGGTGGGGCGACAATATCAAAGCTGTGGTGACTCATCCGGGCCAGTTCGAGCCATGGGAGACCAAGCGGACGGAGATAGAGGGACTTTCCCCGGATGATCCACGATATAAGAGCGCAGCACTAGTTGCTGATGCTGTTCTAAGTGGCCAGACGCCTGATCCTACCGCGGGCGCAACACACTTCCTCAATCCGACAATCGTTCGGGAGAGGCGCGGTGGTGAACTACCGTCATGGGCTCGCGGAGAGGGACTTCCCATTGGCAACCACACCTTCTACTTTCCTGAAGAGGGCGGTACCTCACCGCGGCAAGCGGGACTGACAATAGTAGATCCTCGTTTGATGCTTACTCCCCGCGGGGATCGGTGACACGCATTGGGCTACTCGAGCCCAAGAATGGATGAGGTATTCTGAACCCATTGGCTCCCACGCGCGCGACATAGCGAGCCCACCGAGCGCCGGGCAAGGCGACAGACTGATCAAACATCAGCCTTTCGGCGTCGAAACACTCACCTTGGACAAGGTGTTCGGCGCGCCAACTCGAACACTGGATTTTACGTGGGCGTCACAAGGACGTCTGCAGGCGCCAAAGGAACTCTCGCAGCATTGTCCGCTTTGAGGCAATTTGCGGACTCTCAACAGATGGCCGATTTCGTCCGCTTATGCCATTAACGGACATGCTGCCTGGCCACTCAAACGCGCGCCGGTAGGAAGTTGAGCCCTGAAGGATCCTAGCGCGTTTACGAGGTTACGACCTAGTTTAGGAAGCCTAACAACGCGATGGATCTCTTTTCATCCTTCGAGCGCCGGGGGGAACCACTTGCCCCACACTGGCTGTTTGCTCGACGCCTAGTCATCAATGTTGGGCTTGCGCTCGCCCTGATCGGAGTCTCCTTGCTCGCCGGCATGGTTGGCTACCACTATCTCGAAGGGGCGGGCTGGGTCGATGCCTTCGATCAGGCCGC